>Ga0308167_1000034_pt1 | contig 345746 bp, 301 predicted proteins | sample PhyCR1_2_FD_202138 | JGI IMG/M metagenome (GOLD analysis project Ga0308167, IMG submission 202138) | Phyllosphere microbial communities from UC Gill Tract Community Farm, Albany, California, United States - DLSLRC.R1 | ecosystem: Host-associated > Plants > Phyllosphere > Unclassified | place...
AGCGTTTATTTCGCTTTCGTCTCACTGACTGGGTGGTTCGTCTTGCGTTTAAGCAGTCGTTGTTCCCGGTCAGTGGAGGCGCATTATAGGGAGTTCTCAGAAGGCCGCAACCCCTAATTTCAAAAAATCTTTCAAGCGAACAAAAAACAATCAATAAGCTTATTTTAGGATATTTATTAGCCTATAAATGACCATTTTCAGCCCTTCAACGTGACAACTCTCGCAAAAGCGCTAAAACAACCAAAGCAAAAGGGAGCGGTTGCCCGCTCCCTTTTTAACGTTGTTACCGTTTATCGTTACTGCCTGGCGACAATATGATCGTTTTCGACATCCAGCGTCACCGGTTTGCCTGGCACCAACGCCCCCGAAAGGATTTGCTGCGCCAGCGGGTTTTCAATCTCCTGCTGGATAGCGCGTTTCAATGGCCGTGCACCATACACTGGGTCGTAGCCGGTCTTGCCGAGCAGTGTCAACGCTGGTTCGGTAATCGTAACCGCATAGCCGCGTTCTTCCAGACGTTGATACAAACGCGCCAACTGGATTTTGGCAATCTCGGCAATGTGCTGTTGACCCAATGGATGGAAGACCACCACCTCATCTATACGGTTGATGAATTCCGGACGGAAGTGATGACTCACCATTTCCATCACCGACTCTTTCATTTGCGCATAGTTCATCTGACCAAAATGTTCCTGGATCAGATCGGAACCCAGGTTAGAGGTCATGATCACCACGGTATTACGGAAGTCGACGGTACGCCCTTGCCCGTCGGTCAAACGCCCGTCATCCAATACCTGCAGCAGGATATTGAATACGTCCGGATGCGCTTTTTCGACCTCGTCCAGCAAAATGACGGAATACGGTCTGCGGCGTACCGCTTCGGTCAGATAGCCGCCTTCTTCATAACCCACATAGCCGGGAGGTGCACCGACCAGCCGCGAGACGGAATGTTTTTCCATAAACTCGGACATATCAATACGCACCATGGCATCGTCACTGTCGAACAGGAAAGATGCCAGCGCCTTACACAGTTCGGTCTTACCTACACCGGTCGGCCCCAGGAACAGGAAAGAGCCAATCGGGCGATTCGGATCCGACAGACCGGCACGGCTACGGCGAATGGCGTTGGATACCGCGGTCACCGCTTCGTCTTGGCCAATCACCCGTGAATGCAGTTCCTGCTCCAATCGCAGCAGTTTGTCGCGCTCGCCTTCCAGCATTCTGGCCACCGGGATACCGGTTGCCTTCGCCAGCACTTCTGCAATCTCGGCATCGGTAACGCGATTACGCAACAGCTTCATGGTCTTGCCTTCGGCCTGGGTTGCCGCAGCAAGCTGTTTTTCCAGCTCGGGGATCTTGCCGTATTGCAACTCGGACATCCGCCCCAGGTCGCCAACGCGACGCGCCTGCTCCAGGGTGATTTTCGCCTGTTCCAACTCGGCCTTGATATTCTGGGTGCCCGACAGCGAGGCCTTCTCGGCTTTCCACTCTTCTTCCAGTTCAGAATATTCGCGTTCTTTTTGCTCCAGCTCGCTGCTGAGCATTTCCAGTCGTTTCCGGCTGGCGTCGTCAGACTCTTTATTCAGCGCCTGCTGTTCCAGTTTTAACTGGATAACGCGACGTTCCAGCCGATCGAGCGCTTCCGGCTTCGAGTCCATCTGCATGCGAATGCTGGAAGCCGCCTCATCGATAAGGTCGATGGCCTTATCCGGCAACTGGCGGTCAGAGACATAACGGTGCGACAGCGTCGCCGCCGCCACGATCGCAGGGTCGGTAATCTGCACATGGTGATGCAGCTCATAACGTTCTTTCAGGCCGCGCAGAATCGCGATGGTGTCTTCAACGCTTGGTTCAGCGACGAACACCTTCTGGAAACGACGCTCAAGCGCCGCATCCTTTTCTATATATTGACGATATTCGTCAAGCGTGGTTGCACCGACGCAATGCAGCTCGCCACGTGCCAATGCCGGCTTCAGCATATTACCGGCGTCCATCGCGCCGTCAGCCTTGCCGGCACCGACCATGGTATGCAGTTCGTCAATAAACAGAATGACGCTGCCTTCCTGCTTGGCGAGATCGCTCAGTACGCCTTTCAAACGCTCTTCAAACTCGCCGCGGTATTTGGCGCCGGCAATCAGCGCGCCCATGTCGAGCGACAGTACTCGCTTGTGCTTGAGCCCTTCAGGCACTTCACCATTGATGATGCGCTGCGCCAGGCCTTCCACAATAGCGGTTTTCCCCACGCCGGGTTCACCGATCAGCACCGGGTTATTTTTGGTACGACGTTGCAATACCTGAATGGTACGGCGAATTTCCTCGTCACGACCGATCACCGGGTCAAGCTTGCCCTGTTCGGCACGTTCGGTAAGATCGATGGTATATTTTTTCAACGCCTGACGCTGGTCCTCAGCACCCTGGTCTTCCACGCTGTCGCCGCCTCGCATTTGCTCAATGGCCTTGCTGATTTTATCGGTTGTCGCGCCGGCGGCTTTCAGCAAATCGGTCAGTGTGCCGCGATCTTCCAGCACCGCCAGTACAAATAATTCAGACGAGATAAACTTGTCCGCACGCTTTTGCGCCAGCTTGTCGCACAGGTTCAGCACACGCACCAGTTCGTGGGATGGTTGCACGTCGCCACCGGTGCCTTCGACTTGCGGCAGACGGGAAAGAGCCTGTTCGATTTCGGTGCGTAGGCGCCCGGCGTCGATACCGGCAGAGGTTAATAATGGACGAACCGAGCCCCCTTCCTGATTGAGCAATGCGCTCATCAGATGTAACGGTTCAATAAACTGGTTGTCGTGCCCAAGGGCTAGAGATTGGGCATCGGCGAGGGCAAGCTGGAACTTGTTGGTAAGACGATCCAGACGCATAACACCTCCAATATAGGACAAAATTGCTACTGGAGATTAAATGAGGTCATCCCTCAAATTTTCAAGGTTATTTCGACACTATATTATGAGTACAACGTTATGCGTCGGTGGACCGTCCTAATTCAATAGGTTATATCAGCCAGATTAAACTTGCCAGACGTCCGGTTATTCGCTCGCGTCGATAGGAGAAAAAATGACTGATTTCGCTAACGGTACAACGATTGCCACCATAGGTTTCGGTGATTCCAACAGCTTGCAGCCGCTGGCGTGCCAATAAGTAGATATCGGCAAGGTATTTATCGCCGTGAGGGATAAAAGCAGCGTCAGCAGCGGCGTCGACCGCCATAAACGCCGCGCGCACTTCAGCGCCGACCTCAAAGCACTGCGGTCCGATGGCCGGTCCGAGCCAGGCAACGATCTGGCCAGGCTCGGCAGCAAATTCCGCAACCGTGCTTTCCAGCACCCCATCGCATAACCCACGCCAGCCGGCATGAGCGGCGGCGACTTCTTTGCCGGTCCGAGAGCAGAACAACACCGGCAGGCAATCCGCCGTCATCACCGCACAAACCTGTCCCGGCTGGTTACTGTACACCGCGTCAGCGCGCAGATCGGTCGGCGCCTGCCCTTCCAGGCGCAATACGCGAGTCCCATGCACCTGCTCCAGCCAGTATGGCATCTGCGGCAGGCTGGCGCCCGCCACCAGCAGCTCACGGTTATGCCACACCGCCGATTCGACATCCCCGACGTGGCTGCCGAGATTAAGCGAATCATACGGCGGCAGGCTTATACCGCCGTGTCGGGTGGTGCTACATGCCGCGACACCTTGCGGTAACGGCCAGTCGGGTTGGATGAGCGCGTCCATTACCAGTTCATCTGATCCTTGAATTCTTCAGTATCGGCCTTCAGCGCATCGATCAAATCAACCATATCCTGTGGTAATGGCGCATGCCATTCCATCTGAATACCGCTGATAGGATGATACAACCGCAGCATGGTGGCATGCAGTGCCTGACGGTCGAAGCCACGTAAAGTGGTGATAAACGCCTCTGATGCGCCTTTTGGCGGACGTGGACGGCCACCGTACAGCGGATCGCCCACCAGCGGATGGCTAATGTGTGACATATGCACACGGATCTGGTGGGTACGGCCGGTTTCCAGACGCAAACGTAAACGGGTGTGCGCGCGGAAATGCTCCATGATGCGGTAATGCGTTACCGCCGGTTTGCCCATCGGGTGAACCGCCATATGAGTACGTTTGGTGGAATGGCGCGCAATCGGCTCTTCCACGGTACCGCCGGCGGTCATGGTGCCGATCGCCACCGCTTCGTATTCACGGGTAATTTCCCGCAACTGCAGCGCTTCAACCAGACGGGTTTGCGCAGGCACGGTTTTGGCGACCACCATCAGACCGGTGGTGTCTTTGTCCAGACGGTGAACGATGCCGGCACGCGGCACGTCGATAATTTCCGGATAGTAGTGCAGCAAGGCATTGAGCACCGTGCCATCAGGATTGCCGGCACCCGGGTGTACCACCAGATCGCGCGGTTTGTTGATCACCAGAATATCGCTGTCTTCATAAACGATATCCAGCGGGATGTCCTGCGGTTCCCAACGCGCTTCTTCTTCAATCTGCGCATCAATGGCAACCGTCTCTCCCCCCAGTACCTTCTCTTTCGGTTTGTTTGTCGTTTTGCCGTTGACCTGCACCCGATCTTCCAAAATCCATTCTTTTATGCGAGAACGTGAATAATCGGGGAACAATTCGGCCAAAGCCTGATCTAAACGTTGTCCGAGTTGAGATTCGGCCACCGTTGCGGTGAGTTGTACTTGTTGTGCCATATGCAGCTTCTTCGTTAACGTTGGGTTTTCACGGCGATGCCGTTTAATATAATGTGCTATTGTAACTGGTCTTTGTCGGGAGCTTAACGGACAGTCTCCCGGAATAACACCCTGAGGATAATCAAAACGTCATGACGCGTATGAAATATCTGGTGGCGGCAGCCACGTTGAGCCTGGCGCTGGCAGGTTGCTCCAGTTCCAAGGATGCGGTTCCCGACAACCCGCCTTCGGAAATCTATGCAAACGCCCAGCAGAAACTGCAGGACGGTAACTTCAAGGGCGCGATTACGCAACTCGAAGCGTTAGACAACCGCTATCCTTTCGGGCCGTACTCCCAGCAAGTGCAGCTGGATCTGATTTATGCCTACTATAAGTCGGCCGATCTGCCACTGGCGCAGGCATCCATCGATCGCTTTATGCGCCTGAACCCGACGCATCCGAACATCGATTATGTGATGTACATGCGTGGTCTGACGGATATGGCACTGGATGACAGCGCATTGCAAGGCTTCTTCGGGGTCGATCGTTCAGACCGCGATCCACAGCATGCCCGCGCTGCGTTCCGCGATTTCAGCCAGCTGATTCAGCAGTATCCGAGCAGTCAGTATACGCCGGATGCGCAAAAGCGCCTGGTATACCTCAAGGACCGTTTGTCCAAGTATGAGCTTTCAGTGGCGGAATACTACACTAAACGCGGTGCTTACGTCGCGGTTGTTAATCGTGTCGAACAGATGATGCGTGAATACCCGGACACCAAAGCGACGCGCGATGCGCTGCCGCTGATGGAAAACGCGTACAAGCAGTTGCAGCTGAACGGCCAGGCGGACAAAGTGGCGAAAATCATCGCTGCCAATCAGGCCTGATCGCCATCCCGCATAGCAGATAACAAAACGGCAGCCTCGGCTGCCGTTTTTATTGGCGCACGCTGGCGCCAAATTGGGAAAATATGCAATTAAAAACACGGCATTAAAGAACAATCCACGCCGGTCAACCTATCGATAATGCGCGATCCGGCGAGAAGACTCAAGCGCTAGATGGCGGTTTCAGAGGCTAAATCACAGATTGAACTAACTTTGCAAAAGGTGACAAAAAAAGGTGATTTTCCTCACCCCTTTAGCCCTAAAGCGGGGTATGCTGAATCCATCCAAGACGGAAAGACAAGAGAGGTAAGTTATATGACAATCAACATTACCAGCAAACAAATGGATATCACCCCCGCAATCCGTAATCATGTCGAAGACCGTCTCAGCAAACTGGATAAATGGCAGGCCCAACTGATTAACCCGCACATTGTTTTATCCAAAGAACCTAAAGGGTTTGTGGCCGACGCCACCATCACCACGCCAAACGGCCCGCTGGTCGCCAGCGCCAAACACGAAGATATGTATACCGCCGTCAACGAACTGATCGCCAAGCTGGAGCGCCAGCTCAACAAAGTGCAGCATAAAGGCGAGGCACGCCGCGCACACGCCAGCGTGAAGGACGTCGTTCCGGAAGTCGCAGTAGAACCTGAACAAGAGTAACCCGTCCCGGTGTTTTCACACCCAGCGCGCCCAAGGGCGCGCTTTTTGTTCACCGGTTTTTATTGACAGAAAGAAAACCCAGCGGTTACTTTAAAACCTCACTCATTAGCCGATAAGCAGCCAATGCAACGCAAACCGTTTTTCTTCGCATTCTTTTTTACCTTCCCCTGATTGGGAGGCGTTTCGTCGTGTGATAAAGAATGCGAAGACGAACAGCAAAGCCTCCTGGAAACAGGAGGCTTTTTTTATGATTATTAGAAAAACACAGGGCAAAGCTGATTATGACTGACAACCCATTACTCGTGCTGCGTGAACGCATCAGCGCACTGGATCTGAAACTGCTGGCATTACTGGCGGAACGTCGTGAGCTCGCAGTCGAAGTGGGCAAAACCAAGTTGCACTCTCACCGGCCAATCCGCGATAAAGAGCGCGAGCGCGACCTGCTGGACGCCCTGATCACCGCCGCCAAACCCTATGAGCTGGACGGTTTTTACATCACTCGCCTGTTCCAGCTGATTATTGAAGACTCGGTACTGACCCAACAGGCACTGTTGCAACATCAACTCAATCAGACCAGCCAGCATTCTGCACGCGTTGCGTTCCTCGGGCCGAAAGGGTCTTATTCCCATCTGGCCGCGCGCCGCTATGCCGCACGCCATTTCGACCAATTGATCGAGCACGGTTGTCAGAAATTCCAGGATATTTTCACCCAGGTCGAAACCGGCCAGGCTGACTACGCGGTATTACCGATTGAGAACACCAGTTCCGGTTCCATCAACGACGTTTACGACCTGCTGCAGCACACCAGCCTGTCAATCGTCGGCGAACTGACCAATCCGATCGATCACTGCGTGCTGGTCGCCGGCGATACCGACCTTAACCAGATTGATACCGTCTACAGCCATCCGCAACCGTTCCAGCAGTGCAGCCATTTCATCAACCGTTACCCACACTGGAAAATCGAATACTGCGAAAGCACCGCTGCGGCAATGGAAAAGGTTGCCAAAATCAATTCGCCAACAGCCGCCGCATTGGGCAGCGAAGCCGGCGGCGCGCTGTATGGTCTGCAGGTGCTGGAACACAACCTGGCCAACCAGCAACAGAATATTACCCGCTTCATCGTGTTGGCGCGCAAGGCAATTGACGTGTCAGAACAGGTGCCGGCGAAAACCACTTTTATCATGGCAACCGGCCAACAGTCGGGGGCATTGGTCGAAGCGTTGCTGGTGCTGCGTGACAACGGCATCATCATGACCAAATTGGAATCCCGCCCGATCCATGGCAATCCGTGGGAAGAGATGTTTTACATCGATGTGCAGGCGAATATCCGCTCCGATGCCATGCAGAAAGCCCTGCAGGACTTGACGCCAATTACTCGCTCGTTAAAGGTGCTAGGCTGCTACCCAAGTGAAAACGTGGTCCCGGTCAATCCCTCCTGACGCGCAGAAAAGCGCCGAGTGGGGTACGGCAACCAGTTAGCCGACTCTTCAGCCTGGTGTGCAGGGGCTTGGTTTGATAGCTGACAGAGTCAGCACGTTGCAAGGTCTGGCATCTGCCAGACCTTTTTTGTGATGCATCGCGGGTTTTATTGACGACTGTCGTTAGCCTGACGCAGTAGTGAACGACTTTCTACCAGGAAACGCTCGGCATAATCACCGAACCAGTGTTCAACCTTTTGGAAGCTGTTGATAAACTGCTGTTTATCGCCATGTTCCAGCAGTTCGATCGCCGCGCCGAAACGCGTGTAGTAACGCTTGATCAGTTGAATATTTTCTTCCGACGACATGATGATATCGGCGTACAGCTGTGGATCCTGCGCAAACAGCCGCCCCACCATCGCCAGTTCCAGCCGATAAATCGGCGAGGACAGCGCCAGCAATTGCTCCAGTTGCACGTTTTCCTCCGCCAGATGCAGGCCGTAGGCAAACGTAGCGAAGTGGCGCAGAGCCTGAATGAACGCCATGTTCTGGTCATGTTCCACCGCGCTGATGCAGTGCAACCGTGCGCCCCACACTTGCAATTGCTCCAGCAGCCACTGGTAGGCTTCGGGCTGACGGCCGTCGCAGTACACCATCACCTGCTTGGCAACGCTGCCGACATCTGGGCCAAACATTGGGTGCAACCCCAATACCGGGCCGCCGTGTGCCGCCAGCATCGCCTGCAGCGGGCGGTTCTTCACCGATGCCAGGTCAACCAGAATGCAGTCGTCTGGCAGCGTAGGCAGCCGCTGAATAACCTGCTCGGTGACGTGGATCGGCACGCTGACAATCACCATGCCGGCATCAGCCAGCAGCGTTTCCGCCTGCGGCCAATCGTGCTGATCCAACACGTTTACCTGATAGCCCGACAGCGTCAGCAGCCGATTGAACAAACGCCCCATCTGGCCGTTGCCGCCGATAATCACAATCGGACGCAGCTGCGGACAGAGGGTTTTAAAACCTTTGTCATTCTCGCTGACGTACGATTCGCGCATCACACGACGCAATATGTCTTCAATCAGGTCCGGCGGTACGCCAAGCGCCGCCGCTTCCGCACGGCGCGAAGCCAGCATCGCCGCTTCACGCTCGGGTACATACACCGGCAGTCCGTGGCGGCTTTTGACTTCGCCCACTTCAGCCACCAGATGCAGGCGTTTCGCCAGCAAATCCAGCAGCGCTTTATCCACTTCGTCAATTTGATCGCGCAGCGCGGTCAGTTCAGCCACCATAACTCACTACTCTCCAGTGCGTGCCATCAGCGCGGCACCAAGCTGCTGATGCATGCGGCGCAGCAGCGTCTCGGTGTCGTTCCAGTCAATACAGGCGTCGGTGACGGATACGCCGTAGCGCATATCGACACGCGGCTGCTCGGAAGACTGGTTGCCTTCATGCAGATGGCTCTCCAGCATGATTCCGGTAATAGAACGATTACCTGCGTTGATCTGCTCTACCACCGACTCGGCAACCACCGGCTGACGGCGGTAATCTTTATTAGAATTGCCATGGCTGCAATCTATCATCAAGGACGGACGGAGTCCCGCTTCACGCATCTGTTTTTCACAGGCCGCAACGTCTTGCGCACTGTAATTTGGCGTTTTGCCGCCACGCAGGATCACGTGGCCATCCGGGTTGCCTTGGGTTTGTAACAGGCACACTTGCCCAGCCTGATTGATACCAACGAAGCGGTGTGGCATGGCGGCGGCCCGCATGGCGTTGATGGCGGTTCCCAGGCTACCGTCGGTGCCATTTTTAAAGCCGACCGGCATCGACAGGCCGGACGCCATTTCGCGGTGGGTCTGCGATTCGGTGGTACGCGCACCGATTGCCGACCAACTGAACAGATCGCCGAGGTATTGCGGGCTGTTGGGGTCCAACGCTTCGGTGGCCAACGGCAACCCCATGCCAACCAGATCCAGCAACAGGCGACGCGCAATGTGCAAACCGGCTTCCACGTCAAACGAACCATCCATATACGGATCGTTGATCAGGCCTTTCCAACCGACGGTGGTTCTTGGCTTTTCAAAATAGACGCGCATAACGATATACAGCTGATCGCTCAATTCAGCCGACAGGGTTTTCAAACGACGTGCGTAATCCAGTGCCGCATCCGGATCGTGGATCGAACATGGCCCGCACACCACCAGCAGACGGTGATCGCACCCTTGCAAGATATCGGCGATAGTTTTGCGGGCAGCAGCGATTTCATTTTCATCACTGGCGCTGAGCGGGAACTGGTTTTTCAGCTCTTCCGGCGTAATCAAAACCTGTTCTGCACTGATATGTACGTTATTGAGCGCGTCTTTTTGCATGATGCTGTTTCCTGTCGTTTGCCGTTATGCCTGAGCGTAAGTTAGTTAAACTTGAGCGTTACAGGGCCTACCTTACCATGCGTTGTAAAGTTTTCAATCCAAAATCCGTAAATAAAAAATTACTGACAACAGGGGAAGCATAAAGCCCCGAAAAACAAAACGAAATAAAACCAATAATATTATTTAAAAACAACAGGTAAAATAAAAACCTTCTCGACCAAAACCGCCATGACGCGTTAGTGGTAAATCCTGTCAACACCCACCCAGAATGTAAATTTAAGTTTACATACGGCAGCTATCGCCATCCAATACGGTTTTATATCTCCCTAAAAGAGTTATTTCATGAATAAACATTGCGCAACCTCATAGTTCTCCCCCGGTAATTACTGAATGATGACGCTAAACGGTTCACACCTCTTTAGGGGTAGACCTGCATAGACAGGCCCCGTCACCTGCAAGGAAGGCTCATGAGCCACAGCATTACTTTTAACAAGGGACTCTCATGATAACTCTGCAATTCGCCATTATTATTCTTTGCTTACTGGTCGGTACCCGCTTTGGCGGCATGGGACTGGGGTTGATCAGCGGCATCGGTTTATTCCTGCTGAGCTTTGTGTTTGGGTTACAACCCGGCAAACCGCCGGTCGATGTCATGCTGACCATACTGGCGGTCATTGGCTGCGCGTCGGTGCTGCAAACCGCCGGCGGTTTGAATGTCATGATGCAATACGCCGAACGCCTGCTGCGTCGTCATCCACAACACATCACGCTGCTGGCGCCGTTCACTACCTGGACGCTGACCTTCCTGTGTGGCACCGGCCATGTGGTATATACCATGTTCCCGATTATTGCCGATATCGCCATCAAAAAAGGCATTCGACCAGAACGGCCGATGGCCGTGTCGTCAGTCGCATCGCAAATGGCCATCACCGCGTCACCGGTTTCGGTGGCGGTGGTTTCACTGGTGTCCATCATTGCCGCTGGCCATGGCATCGGCAAGGCCTATACACTGCTGGAGATATTGGCGATTTCAATCCCTTCCTCACTGGTCGGCGTATTGATGGCCGCACTGTGGAGCTTGCGCCGTGGCAAGGATTTAGACAACGATGCCGAGTTCCAGGCGCGGATCAGCGATCCCGAGCAGCGCGCCTATATCTATGGCGGTACCGAAACGCTGTTGAATCAACGCTTCGCCAAGCAGGCCTATGCTTCAACGCTGATCTTTTTTGCGGCGATTGCCGTCGTGGTGCTGCTTGGGGCATTTGCCGATTTGCGCCCGTCATTTGAGGCCAAAGGGGTGCTGAAACCGCTGTCGATGAATCTGGTGATTCAGATGATGATGCTGATCGCCGGCGCCATCATATTAATGAGCTGTAAAGTGAAGCCGGGCGAAATCGCCAACGGCGCGGTGTTCAAAGCCGGCATGGTGGCCATTTTCTCGGTATTCGGCGTCGCCTGGATGAGCGATACTTTCTTTCAGGCGCATATGGGTGAGTTAAAGCTGCTGCTGGAGGATGTGGTCAAAAGCCAGCCGTGGACCTATGCCATCGTGCTGTTTCTGGTTTCCAAACTGGTAAACAGCCAGGCGGCGGCGCTGGCGGCCATCGCACCGATGGGGTTGCAACTGGGGGTCGAGCCCAAAATGCTGCTGGCTTTCTTCCCTGCGGCCTATGGCTATTTCGTCTTGCCAACCTATCCGAGCGACTTGGCCTGCATCGGCTTTGACCGCTCCGGCACGACGCGTATTGGTAAATTTATCATCAACCACAGTTTTATTATTCCAGGCTTGATTGGTGTGTTGTGTTCCTGCATCACCGGTTATCTGCTGGTCAGCACCTTCATGTAACGCCCGTCGCGTGGCGGCAATGGGCCAACCGTTGCCGCCTGACGACACTTATGCTGAAAGGCCGCGTAAAGCTTAAGGATACATAGCATTTTATCGCGTCCAATCCGGTAAAATTAGCAGAAGACAAGAGAATAACTGGTAGTTAAAAATTAAAAACTTAAGCTAATCGGCGCTATTTTGGTCGGTAGCCTGAGTCGCTATAATGCGCCCGTTTTCACCAATCACCACTTAACAAACTGGATCCAAAATGCTCTCTTCACGCGCTCGTCGCGCTATTCCGTTGTACCTAAGCTGTTTGACCGCTTGCCTGTCTTTTTCATCCTTTGCCGACAATACGCTGTTTACCGCGATGGACGATCCGGCCACGGCAAAAAAGCCGTTTGAAGGTAATATTCAGGCTGGTTATAACGCGCAGTCCGGCAACTCGGAAAGTTCCACCCTGCTGGCCAACACGTCACTGACCTGGTTCAACACCGTCAGCGCGTACAGCCTGTGGGGATCGGCCACCAACACGACCTCATCCAATGTGCGATCCTCTGAGAAATACCAGGCCGGCGGTCGCACACGTTATAACATGACCGACCGTAACTATTTGTTTGGTCAAGCAAGCTGGTTGAACGATCGCTTCGCAGGTTATGATTCACGCTCAACGCTGACCGGGGGTTATGGTCGCCAGATCTTCAACGATCCGATTCACGATCTGCGCGTCGAATTTGGCCCGGGCGTGCGTCATGATGAATATCACGACGGTGGTCGCACTACCAAAGCACTGGCTTACGGTGCTGCCAACTATTCCTACCAGTTGACCGACAACACCAAGTTCACCGAAGGTTTCTCCGCGTTGGCAAACGAAGACATTACCTTGAACTCTGAAACCGCACTGAACGTGGCTATTAATGATCGGTTCTCGTTGCGCCTGGCCTATACCGTGACCTACAACAGTGAACCGCCGGCTTCTGCGCCGAAAAACACCGATACCACCACCTCGGTAACGCTGGTTTACGGCCTGTAATCACGCTGTCGCACCAACCCACCGGCTATCCTCCCCACCGGCTCCCGCAACGACATCAAACACAGTGGGTAAACGGTGGGTTTCTTATGCCTGTTGGGCCAGCGTCAACCAGACCATTCCCAACGCTTTCAAGGCGTCGGTGGAACATTGAAAATCAGCGTTCCCACCGCTGACCTGCAGCTGATTGCCTGGCAGACGCGCAATGTCGTAGACATCTATATTGCCATCAATGTCGATCAGCCAACGCCCATTGGCAATATGCGTAATAGCCAGGTCCACCAGCCATGCAGTGCGCCCACCGTCAACGTAAGCCGGTTGCAAAACGCGAGTGGGGATCAAGGTCGGATCGGCCAACCATTCCCCCGCAGGTTGCAATTGCCCTGCCAACAGTTGATATTGTGGCAAGGCGCGAGCGCGACTGGTGGCGGGTGGCGCCGGCGTGGTCACGCTGTGCATATCCCCTTCGCCAGTCGCCAGCCATAACAACGGTACCCCGGTATCCAACGCACAGGTCACCACGATATCGCCAGGAAAATAGTTACGCCGCACCCAGGTACTCATGGTGCCTGAGGAAATACCCAGCAGATCGCCCAACTCTTTTTGCAGACTGAAACCGTACGCATCCAGAATGCGCCGCAACACCCCCTTACCGCCAGAAGCCTGCACCCGCTCATACAACGCTTTGCCACGTACCGCCGGCAAGACTTTCTCTCGCGGTTGCTGCTGTTTTGCTTTTTCTCCGGTCATCAGCCAGGTCAGATCGGCGCCGGTAGTCAGCGCACAATTGATAATCACCTGCCCCGGCACGCTGCCTCGTTGCTGCCAACTGCTGATATTGTTGGGCGCGATGGCCAAGGCCTCGCTCAGCTCTTTTTGTGTGGCTACGCCATAAGAAGCAAGGATTCTTTCAATCACTGCGCCGACGGCGGCATTGTCATTCACAGTTTCTTCACGCATAACTTCCCCGGTCATAAAATAATGTTGCTTTTACACATCGTCGTTGGCGAATCGCCAGCGCACAGCCGCGACAACCCGTATTGCCTGGCGTGACTTTCGCCTATCATTAGATTATGCGACATGAACCATGAAAATACAAACAGACAACGCGCAATAGCAAGTTAATGAACTTGAAATGCGACTTACACTTTCTTTGACTCCCCCACAGGCAGCAAAAACGATGTTTTTACCTTATCGTCTCAACCACTGACGCTTTCTCTCCCCGAGGTCTATCGGTAACTTCGTGGTTTCAACAAGATAGTTCTCTTATTAATCATCCAGGAATTTTACTCGGCAAATGACGCCACCACCCATTGACGGGTTTAGCATTTTGCTTAATACTGTATAAATAAACAGTATATTGCAGAGAGGGCATAAACAGTGGAAACCGTGGATAAACAACAACTAACACTGTCGCGCATCCAGTTCATCGCAGATGTATCCCAGGCGGCACAATGCAGCAGCTCTGAGTTTTTGATCGCCATGTCGCTGATTTCAGATCTGGCCAGTCAGGTGCTGCCGGATAATGATTATCAAGAAATATTTTACCCTGCCGACCACCACAGCGACAGCTAACGCGTTATGCGCCGCGTGGCATAGCATTTTAGACACCCGCCGGCGCGGGTGTTTTTATTTGTCACCAATGCAACGTCTGCGGGTTGTGCCAGCGTATCCACAACCCACAGACGTTGCCGGCAGCAATTGGCAACTGGACACTGTGCCTAACCGGGCTCGAGGAACGAGAGCCCACTTTGTCACACGGTTAGCCGGTTGAGATGCCGGCGGCAACCGCCGCTGCCAAGCGGAACTCGAATAAAGGTAGGACTACACAATGGAAAAATTCACTTCAACGCTTTCTTATTTTATAGCCGCCTGCCTGGCGTGGTTTGGACGGCATTCACCTGAAGACATTGCGGTATTGGTGGGAGCTGCCGTTGGTGTCGGTACCTTTGCCGTGAACTGGTACTATCGCCGCAAAAGTTATCATTTACTACGTTCGCTCAGGAAAAGCGGTCTGAAGCGCCGGCTGTATGATGAACTCGATAACTGAAGCGAGTCGTGGCCTATCGCGCCGACTGGCGTTCACCGCGGCTGGCTTCTTGCACTTAAACATCGGATGTTTTCGCTTTTTCCTCTGCCGTTTCGCTACTTAACCTCGGCGTTAACACAGCAATTCCTCAATCAACATATGTAAAAACAAATCAGCCGACAACTCGCAAATTTAATCTTGCTTTTACGAGTTTACCAGCTAATATAATCACAATACGTAATGCAAACCACAAGAGGATCCGATCATGATGCACTGTCCACTATGCGGTAGCGTGGCCCATACCCGTTCCAGCCGCTACCTCAGCGAGTCGACCAAAGAACGTTATCACCAATGCCAAAACATTAATTGCAGCTGTACCTTCGCCACGCACGAGTCGGTGGCGCGAGTGATCGTAAAGCCGGGGGATATCATTCCCGCTCAGCCACATGCAGATAAGGGAAAGCAGCGCGCGGCTGCGCTGTAATGGCGTCGTTCGGCGTTGCAACCTCGCCGATCGGACATCGCCAATCCACTGGCCTAATGCGTATTTTTGCCGACCATCAACGGCTTTACAGCCGCAGCAAAGCCGGCAAGGCTGTCCACCAGGCGAGTTATACTGCACCGGGTATAAAAAAGGGGCTTACCATCACGGCAAGCCCCTTATGACTATTAACTTTTGGATGCAGCGTTAGCTGTATCTTAGTTAAGACGCTCTTTGATGCGAGCAGCCTTACCAGTACGCTCACGCAGGTAGTACAGTTTGGCTTTACGAACGGCACCACGACGTTTAACAGTAATGCTGTCGATTACTGGGGAGTGAGTCTGGAATACACGCTCAACACCTTCGCCGTTGGAAATCTTACGAACAGTGAATGCAGAGTGCAGACCGCGGTTACGGATAGCGATAACCACGCCCTCGAATGCCTGCAGACGTTTTTTGCTACCTTCAACGACCCATACCTTCACTTCCACGGAATCACCCGGACGGAATGCAGGTACGTCTTGCTTCATCTGCTCTTGTTCAAGTTGCTTAATAATGTTGCTCATAATATGTCTCTTACCCTAGGTAAACTGATATATCGGCTACGTCCTCGGACGTTGCCTTAATAGTCCTGTTGCTCGGCGCGATGTTCCCGTTGGAACTCCGCCAGCAACACCTCTTGCTCGTCAGTCAGAGCTAGGCTTTCTAGAAGTTCAGGTCTTCTAAGCCAGGTACGGCCCAGCGACTGCTTTAAGCGCCAGCGACGTATCTCGGCATGGTTGCCCGACAGCAGAACCGGCGGTACTTCCATCCCTTCCAACACCTCAGGCCGGGTATAGTGCGGGCAATCCAGCAATCCATCGACGAAAGAGTCTTCTTCCGCAGAGGCCTGATGTCCCAGCACGCCCGGTATGAAACGGGCAACTGAATCGATCAGGGTCATTGCCGGCAGTTCCCCGCCGCTGAGAACGTAATCGCCGATTGACCATTCTTCGTCAATTTCGGTTTGGATCACGCGCTCATCGATCCCTTCGTAACGACCGCACACCAGAATCATCTTCTGATTGGTCGCCAGTTCGCAAACGCCGGTTTGATCCAGCTTGCGCCCCTGAGGTGACAGATAAATCACCTTTGCTCCCTCGCCTGCCGCTGCTTTCGCAGCTGAAATGGCTTCCCGTAAAGGTTGCACCATCATCAGCATTCCCGGGCCGCCGCCATAAGGGCGATCGTCCACGGTACGATGCCGGTCGTAGGTGAAGTCACGAGGACTCCAGCACTGCACGCTCAGCAGGCCATTTTTTACTGCCCGGCCAGTCACCCCGTAATCGGTGATTGCACGGAACATCTCTGGAAACAGGCTTACAATACCAATGAACACAAGCCAATCCCCATTGCGTTATTCCACTTGCTGCGATCGTGTGATCCGGAGGTCAAAAACCAGGATCCCAATCTGCCTCGATTACCTTGGCAGCGAGATCGACTTTCTTGATAACCTGCCCATGAAGAAACGGGACCAACCGCTCCTTCATGCCGAAGGCATCTTTCAGGTTTGCCCGCACGACCATTACGTCGTTCGAACCGGTTTCCATCATATCGATGACTTTGCCCAGTTCGTAGCCGGAAGTGGTGACTACCTGGCAGCCCATCAGGTCTTTCCAGTAGTAATCATCGCCTTCCAACGGAGGCAACTGCTCGGAATCCACCACAATTTCGCAATTGGTCAGTAGATTCGCCGCATCCCGATCGTCAATATCTTTGATCTTGATGATCAGGTCCTGATTGTGGCGCTTCCAGCTTTCCAGCTCGACAACCTGCCACTGACCCGCCTTTTGGATTAACCACGGCTGATAGTCAAAAATGCTTTCAGCGTTTTCGGTGGATGAAAACACTCTGAGCCAACCACGAATGCCGTAAGTAGACCCCATTTTGCCGAGTACAAGCGGCTGCTTAGGTGCTACCGGTTTGAGTTGCTTGCTCATTGCCACCACCGCGACAGATTAAGCTGCTTTCTTAGCGTCTTTGATCAGCGCGCCAACGCGATCAGAAACGGTTGCACCCAGGCCGACCCAATGTTCGATGCGGTCCAGGTCCAGACGCAGTGCTTCAGCCTGACCAGAAGCGATCGGGTTGAAGAAGCCTACGCGCTCGATGAAACGACCATCACGAGCGTTGCGGCTGTCGGTCACTACTACTTGATAGAACGGACGCTTTTTAGCGCCGCCACGTGCCAAACGAATTGTTACCATAACATCCTCTTTAGTTAATAAAACAGCCGGGCCCCATTGAGGGACGGGGCCCGGTTGCAATATAAAAAGCCCGAAAATTTTACTCATTTTGGCGCAAAAAGCAATCTAAAGCGTAGATTGCCGGCAATTCGTTTTGCGCCCCACTCACTTTCGGGCGGTTTTTGCCGCGAGCGGCAAATCGGTTAACGCGCTCCCCAGTGGGAGACCTGCGCGTTTAACGGCCTGGGAAGCCCGGCGGCATCATGCCTTTCATGCCGCGCATCATCTTCGCCATGCCGCCTTTTTTCATCTTTTTCATCATGCGCTGCATTTCGTCAAACTGTTTTAACAGTCGGTTGACGTCCTGCACCTGCATGCCGGAACCCATCGCGATACGGCGCTTGCGCGACCCTTTAATGATTTCCGGTTTGGCGCGCTCCTTCAGCGTCATCGAGTTGATGATCGCCTCCATGCGCACCAGTACCTTGTCGTCCATCTGCGATTTGACGTTGTCCGGCAGTTGGCCGGCACCCGGCAACTTGCTCAACATACTGGCCATACCGCCCATGTTACGCATTTGCTTGAGCTGATCGAGGAAGTCGGTCAAATCAAAGCCGTCACCCTTCTTCAGTTTGTTGGCCAGTTTCTCCGCTTGATCGCGGTCGACCTTGCTCTCGATGTCTTCAATCAACGACAGCACGTCGCCCATACCGAGAATACGCGAAGCCACGCGATCCGGGTGGAACGGCTCAAGTGCGTCGGTCTTCTCACCAACGCCCAGGAACTTGATCGGCTTACCGGTAATGTGGCGAATCGACAACGCGGCACCACCGCGCGCGTCACCGTCAACCTTGGTCAGCACTACGCCGGTCAGCGGCAACGCTTCGTTAAACGCCTTGGCGGTGTTGGCCGCATCCTGGCCGGTCATGGCGTCGACCACAAACAGGGTTTCCACCGGCTTGATCGCCGCATGCACCTGCTTGATTTCGTCCATCATCGCTTCGTCGACGTGCAAACGACCGGCGGTATCGACGATCAGTACGTCGTAAAACTTCAGCTTCGCCTGTTGTAACGCGCGGTTAACGATGTCGATCGGCTTGTCTTTGGCATCCGACGGGAAAAAGTCGATGCCGACGCCTTCAGCCAGCGTTTCCAACTGTTTAATCGCCGCAGGACGATAAACGTCGGCGGAAACCACCAGCACTTTTTTCTTTTGTTTTTCTTTCAGGAACTTGCCTAGCTTGCCGACGCTGGTGGTTTTACCGGCACCTTGCAAGCCTGCCATCAGTACCACCGCTGGCGGCTGAGCCGCCAGGTTCAGCTCGGTGTTCACTTCACCCATGGCGGCAATCAGTTCGCTCTTGACGATCTTGACGAACTCCTGCCCCGGCGTCAGGCTTTTGTTGACTTCATGTCCAACCGCGCTTTCTTTGACACGATTGATAAAGTCACGCACTACCGGCAGCGCAACGTCCGCTTCCAGCAATGCCATGCGCACTTCCCGCAGGGTTTCCTTGATATTTTCTTCGGTCAGCCGCCCACGGCCGCTGATATTGCGCAATGTGCGCGACAATCGATCGGTTAAATTTTCAAACATCGTCTCAGGCTCAACGTAAAGACAGGCCGCCATGGCGACACAATTGCAGCGATTATAACACGAAGCAGACACGATCTCTGCCTTGGCGTTGGAGATCGGTTGGAGCACGGCCCACACGACGCTATACTGGCAATCCAATTAATCACGCCGATGCAAAATTAAACGCTATGCCAGTATTTTCCATTGTGGCTTTGATAGCCTACCTGCTCAGCCTTGGACTGATCATTCCCAGCTTGTTGCGGAAGAATAGCGCATACCGTCGGCTTGCTCTGCTCTCTGCCGTGGTGGCGCTGGTGTGTCACGCCATCGCCCTGCAACAGCGTATTTTCGACGTTGGCGGTGGGCAAAACCTCAGCTTGATCAACATAGGTTCGATCGTCAGCCTGATTATCTGCACCGTGATGACCATCGTTGCATCCCGCGATCGCGGCTGGTTCCTGCTGCCGATCGTCTATAGCTTTGCGATGATCAATCTGGCGTTTGTCAGCCTGTTGCCGGGCGAGTTCATAACCCATCTGGAAGCCAGCCCGGAACTGCTGGTGCACATCGGCCTGGCACTGTTTTCCTACGCCACGCTGATCATTGCCGCGCTCTATGCTCTGCAATTGGCCTGGCTGGATTATCTGCTGAAGAACAAAAAGCTCAGTTTCAGCGCCGATATGCCACCGTTGATGAGTATTGAACGCAAGATGTTCCACATCACCCAGATAGGCGTGGTGCTGCTGACCCTCACCCTGTGCACTGGCTTGTTGTATATGGATAATCTGTTCAGTAAGGAAAACGTCCATAAAGCGGTGCTGTCGATCATGGCATGGTTTGTCTATATCGTTCTGCTCTGGGGCCATTATCATGAAGGCTGGCGCGGCCGCCGCGTAGTCTGGTTCAGTCTGGTCGGCGCGTTCCTGCTAACCCTGGCTTACTTTGGCAGTCGCCTGATCCAGGAAGTGATGGTGCGCTAAACTGCATTATGGCTACCGCCTCATTGTTCGTTGAGGTTACTTTTCTCCACACATAAGGAATATCGCGTTGGAGCACGTTTCGACAGCCACCCTAATCATCATTATGGTGATCATGATAGTGGTTTCAGCTTATTTTTCAGGCTCCGAAACCGGCATGATGACGCTCAACCGCTATCGTCTTCGTCATTTGTCCAAACAAGGCAACCGTTCTGCCCGCCGGGTTGAAAAGCTGCTGCAAAAACCTGACCGCCTGATCGGCCTGGTACTGATCGGCAATAACCTGGTGAATATCCTGGCCTCGGCGCTGGCGACCATCGTCGGCATGCGCTTATATGGCGATCTCGGGGTCGCTATCGCCACTGGCGTATTGACCTTCGCGGTGCTGCTATTCGCCGAGGTATTGCCCAAAACCTTCGCCGCACTCTATCCGGAACGCATCGCTTTCCCCAGCAGCTTCCTGCTGGCGCCGTTGCAGAAAATCATGTTCCCGCTGGTCTGGTTGCTCAATGGCATTACCAGCATCCTGCTGCGCCTGTTCGGTGTCCACACCAATCAGCGGATCAGCGATGCGGTCAGCAAGGAAGAGCTGCGCACCATCGTTAACGAATCGCACTCACAGATATCACGACGCTATCAGGACATGCTGATTTCGGTACTGGACCTGGAAAAGGTATCGGTGGAAGACATCATGGTGCCGCGCAATGAAATCATGGGCATTGATATCAATGATGACTGGAAATCCATCATGCGTCAGCTGACCCATTCGCCGCATGGCCGCATCGTGTTGTATCGCGACTCGCTGGACGACGCCATCGGCATGTTGCGAGTGCGCGAAGCCTACCGGCTAATGACCGAAAAGAAAGAGTTCAACAAGGAAAACCTGCTGCGGGCCGCCGATGAGATCTATTACGTGCCGGAAGGCACGCCGCTTAACGTGCAACTGGTCAAGTTCCAGCGCAACAAGGAAAAGGTCGGCATCGTGGTTGATGAATACGGCGATATTCAGGGGCTGGTGACGGTGGAGGATATCCTGGAAGAGATCGTCGGTGATTTCACCACCTCAATGTCGCCTACGCTGGCGGAAGAGGTGAATCCGCAGAGCGATGGTTCGGTACTGATTGACGGTACTGCCAACGTGCGGGAACTGAACAAGGCCTTCAACTGGAACCTGCCGGCGGTTGATGCGCGTACCATCAACGGCATGTTGCTGGAAGAGCTGGAAGAAATCCCGGAAACCGGCACCCGGATCCGCGTCGGCCATTATGACTTCGACATTCTGGACGTGCAGGACAACATGATCAAACAGGTACGGGTGACGCCGATCAAACCTCTGCAGGCTAGCGTACAGAATCATTAAGCAGAGCGCTGCATAAAAGAAAAAGACGCGAAATCGCGTCTTTTTTACATTAACAGCCGGCAAGTCTGGCTGACGGCTAGATATGCAGCTCTTGCAGTTTCTCTTTCGGCAACGCCAGCTCGTCATTGTGGTTAACCACTACATCGCGATCCAGAATGTGCTTGGCAATGTCCTGTGCTTCTTCCAGCGAATGCATATGGTAGGTGCCGCATTGGAATTCGTTCAGCTCAGGGATCTTGCGCTGATCGGTCACTTTCAACACGTCGGCCATTGCCGCTTTCCAGGCATCCGCCACGCGCTGCTCTTCAGGTACGCCAATCAAACTCATGTAGAAACCGGTACGGCAACCCATTGGTGAGATATCGATAATCTCCACGCCCTGCCCGTTCAGGTGATCGCGCATAAAGCCGGCAAACAGGTGTTCCAGCGTATGGATACCGCGCTCTGGCATCACTTCTTGGTTCGGAATGCAAAAACGCAGGTCGAACACGGTGATGGTGTCACCATGCGGCGTTTTCATGGTTTTCGCAACGCGAACCGCCGGGGCCGCCATGCGGGTGTGATCTACGGTAAAACTATCCAGCAGTGGCATTTAGCACCTCCTCGTTAAAAAAAAATTATTTCGGATTTTTTCGCAATCCAAGGAAACCTTTTCCCACCCTGCAAGTCTGACTATGTGAAAGACGCGCATTTGTTATCATCATCCCTGTCATCAGAGATGCATATTTGGCCACATTGATGTGGCCATTTTCTTTTCAGCCCCCGCCATTGGCCTTCAGGAACTGTTCAAAGCTTAGCGTATCACTGGCTTCTATGTCGCGCTGACGCTGCCAAGAGGCTTCCGCTTCTTTAGCCAATGCCGCCTCGCTCAAAATCTCCAGCGGTTCGTCCCGCAACATCTGACGGTACTGTTCCGCCAATGCCAGCCCTACACCGCCGTTGCCGGCGTCCTGCATCGCCTTCAGAATACGGGCGGAGAACGTCAAATCCGGATCGTCAAAGGCCGCAACCAATTGATCGCAGACCTGCTGATAAGCCTGGTTGCCCGCTTCGCTATCAAGCACTTCGGCTACGCGACGCAGGTCGGCAAACAGCGCCTTGCCGACCTGTTGCAGCGGTTTGCGCGTATCGTCGCAACCGATGCCGATGGTTTGCCCCGGCTTGCGCCCTTCCAGGATAACGCGGTTCCAGTTTTTGCGCGTACACAGCAGTTCATCGCTGTTCATTTCCGGCGCATCGGCCAACACGCACCACACCAGGAACAAATCGAGGAAACGCGCCTGTACCGCATCTACGCCGATTGGCGAGAACGGGTTAATGTCCAGCGAGCGGACTTCGATATATTCAATACCGCCGCGTAGAAGCGCATCTGACGGCGTTTCCCCACTATGGGTGACGCGTTTCGGCCGGATCGGCGCATACAGTTCGTTTTCTATCTGCAGCACATTGGTATTCAATTGCAAATAGCGATCGCCGTCTTTCACTCCCAGCTTGGCAAACTCTTCTGACGGCGTGACGATGGCCTTTTTCAGCCCCTTCACGTAGCTTTGCAGATCGTTGAAGGTAATGCCGAGGTTACTCTGCGACTTGTTGGTATAGCCCAGATCGCTCAACCGCAGTGAAGTGGCATAAGGCAGGTACAGCATGCCACGCCCGTTGCTTTCGAACGGCAGCGAGGTTTCACGCCCGTTGAGGAACGAGGAACAAATAGCCGGTGATGCGCCGAACAGGAACGGGATAACCCAGCCGAAGCGATAATAGTTGCGGATCAGGCGGAAATAGCCGGCAGATATCTGTTCCTTGCCACTTTCGGCATCTTCTACTCCGGCCCATGCCTGCCAGAACTCCAGCGGCAACGAAAAGTTATAGTGCACGCCGGAAATGGTCTGCATCAAGGCGCCGTAGCGGTTCTTCAACCCTTCGCGATACAGCGTTTTCATACGGCCGATATTCGACGAGCCAAACTGTGCCAGTTCGATATCCTGCTCCGCGCCGATAAAGCACGGCATACTCAGCGGCCACATGCGTTCATCACCGATATTGCGCGCCACGTGGCGATGAATATCGCGCAGGAACGTCAATAAATGATCGATATCGTCATCAACCGGCGTAATAAACTCCAGCAGCGCCTCGGCAAAATCCGTGGTAATCCAATGATGCGTTAATGCCGCCCCCAGATGTTCCGGATGCCCGGTGGTAGCCAGTTTGCCGTCTGCAGTAACGCGCAGCGTTTCGCGCTCAATACCGCGGCGGATGCCTTTTAATGCCTGAGGGTGGGCTTCCAACCAAGAAAGCGCCTGTGATACGTCCGGGATCAAATTGACCTCCCGCTTCTAAAACGATAATTCGTAAGCATACTGAAACCGCACCCGATAGAATATTGAGTTATATTCACTTCGTTAATGCCACCAAGCGATACCCTGTAGCGTTATCATAGTCAAAACGATGTAGCGCAGTGCTTTTCCGATACACAGAAAAAGCACAACAGGACCCCACGGCATGCGCAGCCAACCTGCCAACACGCACAACAAATCGCCCACCACCGGCATCCAGCTGAGTAATAACGCAGCCGGGCCAAAGCGTTGCAACCAGCGCTGCGCCGTTGCCAGCCCGCGTTGTGGTTTCATCGCCCGTAGCAGGCGCCCGATAATTACATTGGTTACCCCGCCGAGCGTATTACCTAACGTCGCCGCCAATACCAACAGCTCCGGCGAAATACGACCATTGCTCAACAGAGCCACCAGATAGATTTCCGAGTTTCCCGGCAACAGCGTCGCACTGAGGAAACTACTGCCAAATAACGAAAGTAACGTTAGCGTACTACTCACAGCGTGCGGACGTCTACCACCGCCATATTGGCGCTACGTGCTGCCTGGATGCCGAAATCGGCATCTTCAAACACCACGCAGTGTTCCGGCGGTACACCAATCAGTTCAGCACAGCGCAGAAAGGTATCTGGTTCCGGTTTGTGGCGCTGAACGTCATCGGCACCAACAATGGCATCAAAGCATTGATACAGCCCTAAATGACGCAGCAATGCTTCCGCCATTCGGTGTTCGCTGCCGGTGCCAACCGCCATCGGGCGACGACCGTGATAGGATTTTACCACCTCAATCAGCGGCAAGGGGCGTACGGTATCAAGTAGCATCGCCTCTACCGCGCGCGTTTTTTCTGCCGCCAGATGATGGGGATCGAGATCGGCCTGATGCGCGGTGATAATCGCTTCGGCAATGCGCCAGCTTGGCGAACCGTTCAGCGCCACCATCGCCGCTTCATCGAACGCCATACCGTAACGCCCCAGCACCTGATGCCACGCTTTGCGATGCGTTGGTTCGGTATCCAGAATAGTGCCGTCCATGTCAAAGATCAGACCCTGGTAGCGATCGTACATCGTTACTCCATGATCATAGAGGAAAGAAAACTACTTTATCGCAAAGCAGCCATATTGTCGCTGATTGCGTGATGACGGAAAATGCCTTGGGTGGCGCAGGGATTTAGTTCGAACAAGCATGGCAGAAAGCGAAAAACCCGCCGAAGCGGGTTTTTCTTAGAGGGTGCATCCAGGAGGATGATTCGGCTTACGCCTCACCCTGCGGGCCGTTGCCAAGGCAACGTTGTCTCGCTACGCTCGGCTCGAACCTCCAACCGCTCTTCTCGCGGTCGGAAAAGCGAAAAACCCGCCGAAGCGGGTTTTTCTTAGAGGGTGCATCCAGGAGGATGATTCGGCTTACGCCTCACCCTGCGGGCCGTTGCCAAGGCAACGTTGTCTCGCTATGCTCGGCTCGAACCTCCAACCGCTCTTCTCGCGGTCGGAAAAGCGAAAAACCCGCCGAAGCGGGTTTTTCTTAGATGGTGCATCCAGGAGGATTCGAACCTCCGACCGCTCGGTTCGTAGCCGAGTACTCTATCCAGCTGAGCTATGGATGCAATCTAACCTTTTACAGCGAATTCGTTTCTATCCGTGAAACGTCACCTTTAAGAATGGCGCATCCAGGAGGATTACTCAGCGTAACCGCTTTGCCCTGCGGGCCGTTGCTAAAGCAACGTTATCCCCTTCGAGCTACCTTTCAGCTCGCATTTACCTGAAAGCCAGAGCTTTTGATAAACGCTATTAAGAATGGTGCATCCAGGAGGATTCGAACCTCCGACCGCTCGGTTCGTAGCCGAGTACTCTATCCAGCTGAGCTATGGATGCACTGTAATTCTTTTGATACCGTATGGTACAACTTCAACAACCCGACCATATGGCTAAATATGGTGCATCCAGGAGGATTCGAACCTCCGACCGCTCGGTTCGTAGCCGAGTACTCTATCCAGCTGAGCTATGGATGCAAATGGCGGTGAGGCGGGGATTCGAACCCCGGATGCAGCTTTTGACCGCATACTCCCTTAGCAGGGGAGCGCCTTCAGCCTCTCGGCCACCTCACCAGTACGCTTCTTTCGAACTGTGCCTAACTCGCTTTAAAGAAGCTCATCGGCACTGCGTGGCGCACATATTACTTTCCCCGACTTATAAGTCAAACAATTTTTCCCAACTCCTGCGCGTTTGCACAAATCACAGGCAACATGAGTGATTTGACGGCAAAAAGAGTGTTTTATCAACAGTCAAACACCGATAATTCCACAACATAACGGAGAGGTAAGAAGAGAGAAATTATTGGTAGGAATGCACTAAAGCGGGGATAAGGCGCAAAAAAAGGCAGAAGCGTCTCGCTACGCAACGAGACGCTGCTTTCGAAATCAGTAAGTCGTCTGTTGAGACTTCTCTGCCTGGATACGTTGATAGATTTCTTCGCGGTGTACAGACACCTCTTTCGGAGCATTCACACCAATACGAACCTGGTTGCCTTTTACCCCTAGCACTGTAACCGTGACCTCATCGCCAATCATGAGGGTTTCACCAACTCGACGAGTCAGAATTAACATTCTTTGCTCCTTGAAAGATTAAAAGAGTCGGGTCTCTCAGTTTCCCCGTCATTATCCATCATATGTGGTGAAAAGGTAAGCCATAGAACCCACAATAAGTGTAAGTAGACTTGGTATCACCGCAGATAACGATAAGTTTAGCCGACCTGAGAAACTTTGTTCCCGTAATTGTAACTGCATTGTTTAAGCACAGTATAAAAACGCCATAATCAACAAAGAGTTATGGCGTTCAGATGTGCTATTTATTTATATTCACAGCTTGGAAGCCACCCAGGCTTCGACGCTGTCTAATGCCGCCGGCAGAGCGTTGACATCGCTTCCCCCTGCCTGCGCCATATCAGGACGGCCACCGCCTTTGCCGCCAACCTGCTGTGCCACGTTGCCAATCAATTCGCCGGCTTTTACCCGGTCGGTCAGGTCCTTGGTTACACCGGCAATCAGACTGACTTTGCCCTCAGCGGTGGTAGCCAGAACGATAATTGCCGAACCCAGCTGATTCTTGAGATCGTCAACCATGGTACGCAGCATTTTCGGCTCAACGTTATCCAACTGGCTCACCAGCAGTTTCACGCCGTTGACCTGCTTCGCCTTGCTGGACAGTGAGGCACTCTCCAACGCCGCCTGCTGGTCTTTGAGCTGTTGCAGCTCCTTTTCCAGCGTGCGGGTACGATCGAGTACCGCGCGCACTTTCTCTGACAGATTATTGCCGTCACCTTTTACCAGATGAGCAACCTCTTGCAACAGGTCGCTCTGCTGATGCAGCGTGGCAACCGCGCCTTCGCCGGTGACCGCTTCAATACGACGGATCCCCGCGGCGGTGCCGGATTCGCTCTGGATACGGAACAGACCGATATCACCGGTACGGCTGGCGTGTGTGCCGCCGCACAGTTCGGTCGAGAAGTCGCCCATGGTCAGTACGCGCACATGGTCATCGTACTTCTCACCGAACAGCGCCATCGCGCCCTTCTCTTTGGCATCATCCAGCGCCATCACTTCAGTCTGGACCGGCAGATTGCGACGAACCTGTTGGTTGACCAAATCTTCTACCGCACGGATTTGTTCCGGCTTCATCGCTTCAAAATGCGAAAAGTCGAAACGCAGATATTTATCGTTAACCAGCGAGCCTTTTTGAGCCACGTGCTCCCCCAATACCTGACGCAAAGCAGCATGCAGCAAATGGGTCGCCGAGTGGTTCAGACGAATGCGATTACGGCGAACCTGGTCAATCAGCGCGTCGACGCTGTCGCCGACTTTCAGCACGCCCTGCGCTAATTTGCCCTGATGGCCGATAGCCTGACCGTATTTCTGCGTATCGCCAACCACGAACTCAGCAGCGGCGGACTTCAGGATGCCTTTATCGCCGACCTGACCACCGGACTCACCATAGAACGGTGTGGCGTCCAACACGACTACCGCCTCTTCGCCGGCATGGATCTCGTCCACCGGTTGGCCGTCACGGAACAGGGCGGTGATTTTCGCCTGCTGCTGGTCATGATCATAACCACAGAACTCACTGGCTCCGTCAACGCGGATTAAGCTGTTGTAATCGGCACCAAAACCGCTGGATTCACGCGCACGACGGCGCTGGGCTTCCATCGCCGCCTCAAAGCCAGCCTCATCCACTTTCAGGCCGCGCTCGCGACAGACGTCGGCGGTCAAATCAACCGGGAAGCCGTAGGTGTCGTACAGGCGGAAAGCGGTTTCGCCATCCAGCGTGTCACCCTGCAGCTTGGCCAACTCTTCATCCAGCAGCGCCAGACCACGCTCCAGCGTGCGGGCAAACTGCTCTTCTTCGGTTTTCAGTACTTGCTCGACCATCGCCTGCTGGCTCTTCAGCTCATCGGCCGCAGGCCCCATAACGCCAATCAGCGGTGCAACCAATTTGTAGAAGAAGGTGTCTTTGGCGCCCAGCATATTGCCGTGACGCACCGCACGACGAATGATACGACGCAGCACATAGCCGCGGTTTTCATTCGACGGGATAACGCCATCAGAGATCAGGAAGGCACAGGAACGAATGTGGTCGGCAATAACACGCAGCGATTTGTTATCCAGATCGGTTGCGCCAGTGACCTTGGCCACCGCTTCGATCAGGGTACGGAACAGATCGATTTCATAGTTGGAGTTCACATGCTGCAACACCGCGGCGATACGCTCAAGCCCCATGCCGGTGTCCACCGACGGCTTGGGCAATGGCAGCATGGTGCCGTCGGATTGACGGTTAAACTGCATGAACACGATGTTCCAGATTTCGATGTAACGGTCGCCGTCTTCTTCCGCGCTGCCCGGAGGGCCGCCCCAGATGTGATCACCGTGATCGTAGAAGATTTCTGTGCACGGGCCGCAAGGGCCGGTGTCGCCCATCTGCCAGAAGTTGTCAGAGGCAAATGGTGCGCCCTTATTGTCGCCAATACGGATAATACGCTCTGCGGGGATGCCGATTTCGTTCTGCCAGATATTGAAGGCTTCATCATCGGTTTCGTAGACGGTCACCCACAGCTTTTCTTTTGGCAGATTGAACCAGTTTTCACCGGTCAGCAGTTCCCATGCATAGGCGATGGCATCGTTTTTGAAGTAATCGCCAAAGCTGAAGTTGCCCAGCATTTCAAAGAAGGTGTGGTGACGAGCGGTATAGCCGACGTTTTCCAGATCGTTATGCTTACCACCGGCACGCACGCAGCGTTGCGAGGTCGTCGCACGGGAGTAGGCGCGTTTGTCCAGCCCCAGGAAAACATCTTTGAATTGGTTCATGCCGGCATTGGTAAACAGCAATGTCGGATCATTGTTAGGTACCAGGGAGCTGCTTGCGACAACCTGGTGACCTTTACTATGAAAGAAATCGAGAAACGCTTGACGGATCTCAGCGGTGCTCTTGCTCATATTTTTCCCGGAAAGGCTAGAATAACGATACGTGAGCAAAGGGGCGCGTCATCCTGACGATGGTCCCCCGCTCACGAACAAAAAGTGGGGATAAGATAAATTTTCTTCACAGGGAAGTAAAACCCCGTGTGCGTTCATTGCGCAAATTCACGGTAAATTGACTGAATTTCTTCCTGAAAGAAGCCTCGATAGAGCAGATAACGCTGTACTTTAGCCTTGTCTTTCCATTCTTTCGGCAACGGCTCGCCAAATTTGCGCAGCGCAACCTCTCTGGCATGGGCGCACCAGTCAATCTCGCACTCGGCCAACGCCGTTTGCACCGTGTCCTTGTCGACGCCTTTTTGCATCAGTTCCGAACGAATGCGCTGCGCGCCATAGCCTTTACGGCTGCGGCTGCCGATGTAGCTGACGGCAAAACGCGGGTCGTCCAGCCAATTATGCTGATAACAATAGGCAATGACCTGTTCGACAACGGTAGGATCTATCGGTTCAACGGGCGTGGCGGTGGGAGGTTTTGTGGCCATTCTGCCACGGGCAGCAAACGGCTGCGCCGCAAGTTTGCGGCGCAGTTCGGCTTCACTGTGGTCGCGTTGCGATAACAAACGCATCGCGCGACTTAGCAGGTCATTAAAGGTGTTCCCAGCAGGCTGAGGAACGGCATCATTCATAGCATCACAGCCTTGATAAAGGCGCGCGCTCAAACGGCGCATCGCCTTCAGTGAGGGTTAAAACTCTTCGCTGGTTTCCGCTTCGTCATCAACGCCTTCGTTGGTGGCCATTGCCGACTCGTTGCTGCTGTGCAACAGCAGGTCACGCAGCTTCTTGTCCAGCTCGGCAGCAACCGCCGGGTTTTCCTTCAGGAAGTTACAGGCGTTGGCCTTGCCTTGCCCGATTTTCTCGCCGTTGTAGCTATACCATGCGCCGGCTTTTTCGATCATCTTGTGCTTGACGCCCAGATCGACCAGTTCACCGCGGCTGTTGATGCCTTCACCGTACATGATTTGGAATTCAGCCTGTTTGAATGGTGCAGCGATCTTGTTCTTCACCACTTTAACGCGGGTTTCGCTGCCCACCACTTCGTCGCCTTCCTTGATGGCGCCGATACGGCGAATATCCAGGCGAACGGAAGCATAGAATTTCAACGCGTTACCACCGGTAGTGGTTTCTGGGTTACCGAACATCACACCGATTTTCATACGGATCTGGTTAATAAAGATCAGCAGCGTATTGGCGTTCTTCAGGTTGCCGGCCAGCTTGCGCATCGCCTGGCTCATCATGCGCGCCGCCAGACCCATGTGGGAATCGCCGATCTCGCCTTCGATTTCTGCTTTTGGTGTCAACGCCGCGACGGAGTCGACGATGATCACGTCAACGGCACCGGAGCGGGTCAGCGCGTCACAGATTTCCAACGCCTGCTCACCGGTATCCGGTTGCGAACACAACAGGTTGTCGATATCCACGCCCAGCTTCTTGGCGTAGATCGGATCCAGCGCGTGTTCGGCGTCGATAAAGGCACAGGTTTTGCCTTCGCGCTGCGCGGCGGCGATGACTTGCAGCGTCAGCGTGGTTTTACCGGAAGATTCCGGCCCGTAGATCTCGACGATACGCCCCATCGGCAAGCCGCCGGCGCCCAGCGCGATATCAAGTGACAGTGAGCCGGTAGAGATCGTTTCCACGTCCATGGAGCGGTCTTCACCCAGACGCATGATGGAGCCTTTGCCGAATTGTTTTTCAATCTGGCCCAGTGCCGCAGCTAACGCCTTTTGCTTGTTCTCATCAATAGCCATCTTTGCTCCTCGTTACGCAATGTCGGTGTTACCCCACACTGCCACTGAATGTATGTTGTGCAGGAAATGTCACTAATTATACTGTATGGTCATACAGTATCAAGCCTAATTTTACAAAAATTCGTCAAGCGCGGTTTGCAGTGCAAAAAGCGTCGCCTGCCGCCTGACGGTGTCGCGGTCGCCGGCAAACCGCATTTTACGTGCCATCACACGGCCGGAACGTTCGGCAAAGCCGAACCATACCGTCCCCACCGGCTTTTCAGCGCTGCCGCCGTCCGGCCCGGCAATGCCGCTGACCGAAAGCGCCAGGTCGGCGCCGGCGGCATGCAATGCGCCCTGCGCCATTTCACGCACCACTTCTTCGCTCACTGCGCCATACGCCTGCAAGGTGGCTTCCGCCACGCCGAGCATCTGGTGCTTGGCCGTATTACTGTAAGTGACAAAACCGCGATCGAAATAGGCCGAACTGCCGGCAATGTCGGTAATCGCTTTGGCGATACCGCCGCCGGTGCAGGATTCCGCACAGGTGATCCAGCGCCCGCCGGCCTTGAGTTTATCGCCAACCGCCATGCTGAGTTTACGCAGCGTATCTTCGCTCATAACGCCTCCTTCAGGAACCAGGGTATATGCGCCCGATAGTAGCATTTATCAAGGCATCGCGCGGAGCGGTCGCCAACATTGCGCAGCGCGGCGCAAGACGGCGAGGTTTTAAGCATCCAGGCAAACTGCTAGTATCAAAAAGAGCGCCCAGCTTGCCGGGCTACAGGGAAAATCCACAGGGACGCCGGTTACCGGCCAATATCCGCCATGACTGAAGTAGGATGATCGTGTGAAAAAAACGTTAGGCGTATTCTTTCCGCTGTATACCACCACTCTGCTAATGTTGCTGGGCTCAGGCCTGCTCACCACCTATGTCTCGTTGCGCCTGACCTCAATCAACGTCACCGGCGGTACGATCGGCGCGATTATTGCCGCCAACTATATCGGCCTGGTGATCGGCGGCAAGGTCGGGCATTTTCTGATTGCGCGCGTCGGCCATATCCGCGCCTATGTGTCCTGCGCCGGCATTATCACCGCCGCGGTACTGGGGCACGGCCTGACGGAATATATCCCGGTGTGGGTGGTGTTGCGACTGATCATCGGCCTGTGCATGATGTGCCAATACATGGTGCTGGAAAGCTGGCTTAACGATCAGGCGGAATCCAGCCAGCGCGGCGTGGTATTTGGCGTGTATATGGTGGCCACCTATCTTGGCATGTCGCTGGGTCAGGTAGTACTGATGCTGCAAAGCGGGCTGGGCATCACCACGCTGCTGCTGATTGCGCTATGCTTCGCGCTGTGCCTGGTGCCGATAGCGCTTACCACCCGCACCAATGCGCGTCACATGTCTCCGGCGCCGCTTGAGCTACGCTACTTTATCGGCGCCATTCCCAAAGTGCTGGCCACCACGCTGGTGATCGGCATGGTAGTCGGTTCATTCTATGGGCTGGCACCGGTGTACGCCAGCCAGCAGGCGCTGTCCACGCAGCAGACCGGGTTGTTCATGGCTCTGGCGATTTTCGCCGGCCTGGTGGCACAATTCCCGCTCAGTTGGCTCTCGGATCGCTACAACCGTACGCTGCTGATGCGCGTCAACGCCATTCTGCTGACCGTGGCGGCGCTGCCGCTGGCGCTGCTGCCACACATTGATTTTCACCTGCTGCTGGCGGTCGGTTTTATCGTCAGCATGCTGCAGTTCACGCTGTACCCGCTGGCCGTCGCGTTGGCCAATGACCTGATCGAGCCAGAGCGACGCGTGTCGCTGGCGGCCTGCCTGCTGATGGCATTTGGCGTTGGTGCCAGCGTTGGTCCGCTGGCGGTCGGGGTGCTGATCCAGCCGCTCGGCGGCAATATCCTGTATGTATTCTTCGCCCTGTGCGGCGTACTGATCGTCGGCTTCAGCCGCACGGTAAAAGAAGACGAGTCGCAATTTGTCGACGATGCGCCCCTGCCACATATCGCCATGCCCGACAGCCTGGTCAGTTCCCCGCTTTCACCGGCGCTGAACCCGACCTTCGATGAGCAGATGATTCAGGAGACCATGCCGCCACCGGAGGCCGCCCCCGATCCGCTCGAGCAAGACAACGCGACCGGCGACGCGTCGCCAGAGCCAGAGTCGCAGCCAGTAGAAAGCGAGCCTGCGTCACCGCAGGGGGCCGATCCTGATGACGATACCGGTTTGAAGAAAGCCTATACCATGCTGTAAAAAAAGGGCCGGATTCGGCCCTTGTGCTTTATCGATCAAAATCAGAAGACGTTGCCGCGCCGCGCTCGGCTCACTGCCTCGCCCAACTGCCACACCGCCATGGCATAATGGGTGCTGTGGTTGTAGCGGGTAATGGTGTAGAAGTTCGGTAGGCCAAACCAGTATTGGTATTCGCTGCCCATATCCAGGCGCAGCAGGCTCACCTGCTGATCGTGACCCAGCGCGCCCTGCGGCGTCAGCCCCGCCGCCTGCAACGCCCCCACGGTATAGCGGGTTTTGAAGCCGTTCTCCATCAGCGGTGCTTGCCCGCTGGCGGGGATCGCCACCGGCGCGTCACGCTGCCAGCCATGAGCACGGAAATAGTTGGCCACGCTGCCGATGGCGTCTTCCGGATCCCACAGATTGATGTGGCCATCACCATTGAAGTCAACGGCATAATCCTTGAATGAGGTTGGCATAAACTGGCCATACCCCATTGCGCCGGCATAAGAGCCGCGCAGATCCAACGGATCGCGGCCTTCCTTGCGCGCCATCAGCAGAAAGGTTTCCAGCTCGCCGGTGAAGTAGGTGGCACGGCGAGGATAGTCAAACGACAGGGTGGCCAACGCGTCGATAATGCGCGTTTTGCCCATGACGCGACCCCAGCGGGTTTCCACGCCGATAATGCCGACGATAATTTCCGGGGGTACGCCGTAAACCTGATGCGCACGCGCCAATGCATCCGCATACTGATTCCAGAAGGCAACGCCGTTAGGAATATTATCCGGAGTGATAAATTTATTGCGATAACGCAGCCAGGCACCGTTCGGGCCGGACGGCGGTCTACCGGTCGGCGTCGGTGCCTGACGATCCATCAAACGGATCACCCAGTCCAGCCGCCGGGTTTGCGCCAGCACGCTGTGCAACTGTTGCCGATCGAAGCCGTGTTCGTTGACCATCTTGTCGACGAAACGTTGCGCTGCCGGATTATTGGCATAATCACCGGTTAATATCAGCGGGTTGGCATGCTCGGCGTCCAACAGAAAACCGCCTTGAACGGCATGAGGCTGCTGGGGAGCGGTCGTGGTTTCCGGCTCGCTGCTACAGGCAGAAAGCAAAAGTGCCAGAGGAAGAAAGCTTGCAAGGTGTCGCATCAGATATCCATCAGCCAGGCTACAAAGTTAAACGCTATGGTAAATCATAGTCTGGCGTGAACAAACTGGAATATCAGGCGAAATTACCCGTTCTAACGGCAACATGAGCGATGTGCAACTGCGAACAGTTTCGCAGAGCTGTTTAAAACCGCATCATGGTTTGCAGATACGTTTGAAACCGCGGTATCACCTGTTAACATCTTCCCCCAGACTAAGCAGCCGGCGTTTCACCTTTTAGCAGGACGCTTTCAATAATATGGCAAGCATCAAGCTCGCGACGCATAACCAGAACATAACGCAGTGAATATTATGGAAAACAAAGAATACGTTGACCACACCCCCATGATGCAGCAGTACCTGCGCCTCAAGGCCCAGCATCCTGAAATTCTGCTGTTCTATCGCATGGGCGACTTTTATGAGCTGTTCTATGACGACGCCAAACGCGCCTCACAGCTGCTGGATATATCACTGACCAAACGCGGCGCCTCGGCGGGCGAACCCATCCCGATGGCCGGGGTACCGCATCATGCGGTGGAAAACTATCTGGCCAAGCTGGTGCAACTGGGTGAATCCGTCGCCATTTGCGAACAGATTGGCGATCCTGCCACCAGCAAAGGCCCGGTGGAACGCAAAGTGGTGCGCATCGTCACCCCAGGCACCGTCAGCGATGAAGCCCTGTTGCAAGAACGCCAGGATAACCTGCTGGCCGCCATCTGGCAGGATGCACGCGGCTTTGGCTACGCCACGCTGGACATCAGCTCCGGCCGCTTCCGCGTCACCGAACCGGAAGACCAGGAAGCCATGGCTGCCGAACTGCAGCGCACCAACCCGGCCGAACTGCTCTACCCCGAAAGCTTCGAACAGATGTCGCTGATCGCACAGCGCCATGGTCTGCGCCGCCGGCCGCTGTGGGAGTTCGAACTGGAAACCGCGCGGCAGCAGCTCAACCTGCAGTTCGGCACGCGCGATCTCACCGGCTTTGGCGTCGAGCAGTCGCAACAGGCGCTACGCGCCGCTGGTTGTCTGCTGCAATATGTAAAGGATACCCAGCGCACCTCGTTGCCGCATATCCGCGGCATCACCATGGAACGCCAGCAGGACGGCATCATTATGGATGCCGCCACCCGCCGCAATCTGGAAATTACCCAGAGCCTGTCCGGCGGCAGTGACAATACGCTGGCCGCCATTCTGGATTGCACCGTGACGCCCATGGGCAGCCGCATGCTGAAACGCTGGCTGCATATGCCAACCCGCGACGTCAACGTGCTGAACCATCGCCAGCAGGCCATTGGCGCATTGCAGGAGATCGGTAGCGACGTACAGCCGTCGCTGCGTCAGGTCGGCGATCTGGAGCGTATCCTGGCGCGCCTGGCGTTGCGTACCGCTCGGCCGCGCGATCTGGCACGCATGCGTCATGCGTTCCAGCAATTACCGGATATTCGCGACATGCTGCAAGATATCGCTACGCCGCATGTGCAAAAACTGCTGGCGCAGATCGGTCAGTTTGACGATTTGCAGCACCTGCTGGAACGTGCCGTAGTGGAAGCGCCGCCGGTACTGGTACGTGACGGCGGCGTGATCGCGCCTGGCTACAACGCCGAACTGGATGAATGGCGCGCGCTGGCCGACGGTGCCAGTGATTATCTCGATCGCCTGGAAATCCGCGAGCGTGAAAAGCTGGGACTGGATACGCTGAAGGTCGGTTTCAATGGCGTGCACGGCTATTACATCCAGGTCAGTCGCGGCCAAAGTCACCTGGTGCCGATTCACTATGTGCGTCGCCAAACGCTGAAAAACGCCGAACGCTATATCATTCCGGAGTTGAAAGAGTACGAAGACAAGGTTCTGACCTCCAAGGGCAAGGCGCTGGCGATTGAAAAAGCGCTGTATGACGAACTGTTCGATTTGCTGTTGCCGCACCTGCCGGCATTGCAGCAAAGTGCCAGCGCGCTGGCGGAACTGGACGTGCTGACCAATCTGGCCGAACGCGCCGAAACGTTGAACTATACCTGCCCGACCATGAGCGAACAGCCCGGCATCCGCATCGTTGAAGGTCGTCACCCGGTGGTGGAACAGGTGTTGAGCGAACCGTTCATTGCCAACCCGCTTTCCCTGTCACCACAACGGCGCATGTTGATCATTACCGGGCCGAACATGGGCGGTAAAAGTACTTATATGCGGCAAACGGCGCTGATAGTGCTACTGGCGCACATCGGCAGTTACGTGCCGGCAACCAAAGCGACCATCGGGCCGGTGGACCGCATCTTTACCCGCGTTGGCGCCGCCGATGACCTGGCTTCCGGCCGCTCCACCTTTATGGTGGAAATGACCGAAACCGCCAATATCCTGCATAACGCCACCGAAAACAGCCTGGTATTGATGGACGAAATCGGCCGTGGTACCTCCACCTATGACGGCCTGTCGCTGGCGTGGGCCTGTGCCGAGAACCTGGCCAACCGTATCAAGGCGATGACGCTGTTTGCCACCCATTACTTTGAGTTGACCACCCTGCCGGAGAAAATGGCAGGCGTGGTCAACGTGCACCTGGATGCGCTGGAGCATGGCGATACTATCGCCTTTATGCACAGCGTGCAGGAAGGGGCTGCCAGCAAGAGCTACGGGCTGGCGGTGGCGGCGTTGGCCGGCGTGCCGCGTGACGTGATCAAGCGTGCGCGCCAGAAGCTGCGCGAACTGGAAGCGCTGTCTAACCACAGCGCAGCCGGTACGGTAGACGCTACGCAGATGACCTTGCTGACCGAGGAACCCTCGCCGGCGGTTGAAGCGCTGGAGGGGCTGGATCCCGATGCGTTGACGCCGCGCGAAGCGCTGGACTGGATCTATCGCTTGAAGAAGATGATGTAACCGGGGGCAACGCGGATAAAAAAACGGTGAGCCTGAGCTCACCGTTTTTTATTTAATGCAGTAATGTGTTATTCGCGGAACAGCGCCTCAATACTCAGGCCCTGCATTTGCAGAATCTCACGCAGACGACGTAAACCCTCCACCTGAATCTGACGAACACGCTCACGTGTCAGACCAATCTCGCGGCCAACGTCTTCCAACGTAGCGGCTTCATAGCCCAGCAGGCCGAAACGACGCGCCAGCACTTCACGCTGTTTGGCGTTCAGTTCGAACAGCCATTTCACGATGCTTTGCTTCATGTCATCGTCTTGCGTGGTGTCTTCAGGCCCGTTGTCTTTCTCGTCGGCCAAAATGTCCAGCAGCGCTTTTTCCGAGTCACCGCCCAATGGCGTATCAACAGAAGTGATACGTTCATTCAGGCGCAGCATGCGGCTAACGTCATCAACCGGCTTGTCGAGTTGCTCGGCAATCTCTTCGGCGCTTGGCTCGTGATCCAGTTTATGAGAAAGCTCGCGCGCGGTGCGCAGATAGACATTCAGTTCTTTAACGATGTGAATCGGCAGACGAATGGTACGGGTTTGGTTCATGATCGCCCGTTCAATGGTCTGACGGATCCACCAGGTGGCATAGGTAGAGAAACGGAAGCCGCGTTCTGGGTCGAACTTTTCCACTGCGCGGATCAAGCCGAGGTTACCTTCCTCAATCAGATCCAGCAGCGCCAGGCCGCGATTGCTGTAGCGACGCGCAATTTTCACCACCAGTCGCAGGTTACTTTCAATCATACGACGGCGGGATGGCACATCACCGCGCAATGCCCGCCGTGCGAAGTAAACTTCTTCCTCTGCGGTCAGCAGAGGCGAATAACCAATTTCGCCCAGATAGAGCTGTGTCGCATCCAGAACACGTTGGGTAACACCCTGAGACAACAGCTCTTCTTCAGCTAAATCATTCTCACTGGCTTCTTCCTCTGCCAGCGCTTTTTCATCAAATGATTCAGCCTCCGTTCCATTCTCGTCGAAATCCGCATCATCATGTAACTCGTTAACTTTCAGCGTATTTTGGCTCATAAGCTGCTCCTACCCGTGATACCGCGAGCAGAATACCAGCGTATTCTGCCCAATCTATCGCTGCGGAAGATAACGCAGCGGGTTTACGGATTTCCCCTTGTAACGAATTTCAAAATGCAAACGTACTGAACTGGTTCCGGTGCTTCCCATGGTTGCTATTTTTTGACCCGCCTTCACTTCTTGTTGTTCCCGGACCAGCATTGTGTCGTTATGAGCGTAGGCGCTCAGGTAATCATCATTGTGTTTGATGATGATCAGATTACCGTAACCCCGTAAGGCGTTGCCTGCGTACACTACACGGCCATCGGCGGTAGCAAAAATGGCTTGCCCACGGGAGCCTGCGATATCGACACCTTTATTCCCACCGTCTGATGAGGAAAAGTTATCAATAATCTTACCGTCGGTTGGCCATCTCCAGGTACTGACTGGCGCACTGTTGCTGACGGTGCTGCTCACCGGTGGTGTTGCAGCTGGCGCGGTAACAGGGGTTGTAGCGCTTCCTGCCACAACTGCACCTGATGCAGGCAACATCTTGCCTACATTCTGTTTACCCGAATTGTCAGAATACGCGTTAGTTGGTTGAGAATCAACCGTCGCAGTCTGGATCTGACTGCTGGATGGCGGTTTAGGAATACCGCCACTTGTAGCATCGGTTGCCGCCACCATGCCGCCGCCGCTGGCGGCAGAACCATTACCAAGCTGAATGGTTTGGCCAACATTCAAGCCGTAGGGTTCTGGAATATTGTTACGTTGAGCCAGGTCACGGAAATCATTGCCCGTGATCCAGGCAATGTAAAACAGCGTATCCCCACGTTTTACCGTATAGGTGCTGCCACTGTAACTCCCTTTCGGGATCGCCTCATAACTGCGGTTATAAACTATGCGCCCTTGTGGGGACGCCTGCGCGCCGGCAGTCGCAGCAGCGGCATTTCCGCCTTCAACGCTGCTAATCGGCGCCGATGACGAACCGGTATTCGTACAGCCAGCCAACCACATACCTACCATCGTACACACCGCAACCCGGCGTAAAGTCATTATTGGGCTTCCCGTGCTCATGCTTCCCCCGTCACAATACTCTATCCAAAATACCCTATACATCGTAGCTGAGCTTTAAGGCTTTTCTCAGTTTCTATGAAGCAAGGCGCCTCGGCCGATGTCTGAACGCCAGACCCTCTTCCGCCAGAGGCATAAAAGCAGCGTCGCCAATGTAGCCACATCAGCGCTACCACACCATAAGATAACCACTCAGAAAGGCAATTGTATTGAAAATTGGTCTTATTGGAACGCTAAATACCACTTATGAAGCGATGAAAGTGCAACAGTTTTTGCGTTTTGCCGATAAATCAGCCAAACGCTATGCCAGTTCGCCTTTGACCAACGGAACAAAGCGCACCGCCTCAACCGCGTCAATGGCAAATTCATTACCGTGGCGCTGAATGCGTTTAAGGATTTGCGACTGTTCCCCGACCGGCAGCACCATGATGCCGCCGTCGTCCAACTGTGCCATCAACGCCGATGGAATTTCCGGCGGCGCGGCGGTGACGATAATCGCGTCGAACGGCCCGCGTGAAGCCCATCCCAGCCAGCCGTCGCCATGGCGGGTGGAAACATTATGCAAGTCAAGCTGCTTCAGCCGCCGTTTGGCCTGCCACTGCAGCCCCTTGATACGTTCGACCGAACAGACGTGCTGCACCAGATGCGCCAGAATCGCCGTCTGATAGCCGGAACCGGTGCCAATTTCCAACACCCGCGACGTCGGCGTCAGATTCAGCAACTCGGTCATCCGCGCCACCATATACGGTTGGGAAATCGTTTGACCCGAGCCTATCGGCAACGCGGTATTTTCATACGCCTTATGCTCAAGCGCTTCATCTACAAAACGTTCACGCGGTACCGATTCGATCGCCTGTAACAATCGCTCGTCCCGGATCCCCTGCTGACGCAGCTGCGCCAGCAATGTTTGCATCGGCTTGTTCACCATTACCCGCTAACCTCTGCTTTGGTTAACCATGTTTTTACCACGTCCTGGGCGGCATAGGCGGTCAAATCCACCTGCAACGGCGTCACCGCCACATAGCCCTGCTCTACGGCGGCGAAATCGGTCTCCGGCCCGGCATCGAATTTATCACCAGGCGGGCCGATCCAATAGAGATTCTGTCCACGCGGATCCTGCTGGCAAAACACCTTGTCCGCCGGGTGGCGGCTGCCGCAGCGCGTGACGCGAATGCCCCTGATCTGATCGAGCGGCAGATCCGGCACGTTGATATTGAGTATTTTTCCGGTGCGCAGCGGCTCGCGCTGCAAGGCGCGCAACAGACGGCAGGTGATTGCCGCCGCCGTCGCATAGTGCTGATGGCCATTGAGCGATACCGCCAATGCCGGCAAGCCCAGGTGTCGACCTTCCATCGCCGCGGCTACCGTACCGGAATAAATCACGTCGTCGCCCAGATTCGGGCCGGCATTAATGCCGGAAACCACGATATCCGGCGCTGGGCGCATCAACGCATTGACGCCCAGATAGACACAATCGGTCGGCGTACCCTGTTGCACCGCCACGTCGCCGTTGGCCAGAGTCAGGGTGCGCAACGGTGAGTCCAGCGTCAGAGCATTGGAAGAGCCGCTGCGGTTGCGATCGGGCGCCACCACCATCACGTCGGCAAATTCACGCAGCGCCGCTGCGAGCACCTGAATACCCGGCGCGCTAACGCCGTCGTCGTTACTCAGTAATATCCGCATCACTGTTATCCTGCCGCATGAGTTCGCGAACCACGCTGGTGGCAAAACTGCCCGCTGGCAGCCAGAAGCGCAATTCTACGGTAACGTCATCCCACCAGTTCCACAGCATATTTTGCGGTTGCAACAGCAGGGCCCGACGAGCGGGTTCAACGCGCTCGCGCTTTAAAAGCGTAAGCAATTCCGGCTGTTCCGCCAAGCAACGCTGTTCAAATTCCAACGCAGCGCCGGCGCTGCCCGGTGCGCCATCCCCCGGCAACGGTGCCGTCACCTGCAATTCTCCGGCGTCGAGACGCTGTTGCAGACTGTCCAGCTCGTCTGCCTGTGCCACAAACCAGCTACCGCGCCCGGTAAGTTGCAGCGCATCGCCATCCAGCACCGTTCGATGCTGTTGATTAGCCAACCGGGTCGACGCCAGCAGATTGAACAGCGCACTGCGACTGGCGGAAAGATAGAAGCTGCGCTTGTTGCGCTCTTTGACGCGAATTTCATCGTTCGCCCAGCGGCGTGCCATCAGCAGGTTGTTACCACCGCGGCCAAAACGCTGGCTGCCAAAATAATTGGGTACCCCAGCGGCGGCGATCGCCTGCAATCGTTGTTCTACCTCGTTGCGATCGCTGATTTGCCGCAGCACCAGCGTAAAGGCATTCCCCTTCAGCGTACCAATGCGCAGCTTGCGGCGATGGCGAACCGCTGCCAGCACTTCGCAGCCTTCGAGTTCAAACTGCGAGAGATCGGGATCGTCCTTGCCGGGCAGGTGCAGGCAGAACCATTGCTCGGTCACCGCATGGCGGTCTTTCAGGCCGGCGTAACTAATCGCTCGACCGTGAATGCCGGCAAAGCGCGCCAGATAGTCGGCGACGAACTGGGTATTGCAGCCTTTCTTGCGAATATTGACCAGCAGATGCTCGCCCTCGCCGTCCGGCTCGAAGCCCAGATCTTCCACCACCACAAAGTCTTCGGGGTTGGCTTTCAGCAGCCCGGAGGCCTGCGGCTGGCCATGCAGCCAACTCAACGTTGCCATATCCATCGGTTTACTCCCTGACTAACAAGGCAACCGCTTCGCAGGCAATGCCTTCACCGCGGCCGGTGAAGCCCAGTTTTTCCGTGGTGGTCGCTTTAACGTTAACCTGATCCATATGGCATTGCAGATCTTCCGCCAGGAAAATGCGCATTTGCGGGATGTGCGGCGCCATTTTAGGTGCCTGGGCGATGATGGTGATATCCAGATTGCCAAGGTGATAGCCTTTGGCGCGGATACGCCGCCAGGCTTCACGTAACAGTTCACGACTGTCTGCGCCCTTGAAGGCCGGATCGGTATCCGGGAACAGCTTGCCGATATCCCCTAACGCCGCAGCGCCGAGCAACGCGTCGGTAGCAGCATGCAGCGCTACGTCGCCGTCGGAATGGGCCAGCAACCCCTGTTCGTAAGGAATGCGGACACCACCGATCACCAGCGGACCTTCGCCGCCAAATTTATGTACGTCAAAACCGTGACCGATACGCATCAGACATGCTCCTGTTGATTCTGGGTTAAATAGAACGCCGCCAGCGCCAAATCCTCCGGCCGCGTCACTTTAATATTGTCCGAACGCCCCGCCACCAATAATGGATGATAGCCACAGTGCTCCAGCGCCGAAGCTTCGTCGGTGACGTTTGTGCCGTCGTCGAGGGCGCGTTGCAAACAGCGTTTGAGCAACTCAAGCGGGAACAACTGCGGAGTCAGCGCATGCCAAAGATCCTGGCGTTCCACCGTATGGGCAATGGCGCTGATGCCGCTTTCCGCTCGTTTCATGGTATCGCGCACCGGCGCGGCGAGGATCCCGCCGACCTGGCTGTGCGCGGTAATCGCCAGCAGGCGTTCAAGATCGTCGGCGTGCAGGCACGGCCGCGCGGCGTCATGCACCAGCACCCAATCCGCGCCTGTCGCCAGCTGCAAGCCGGCCATCACCGAATCGGCACGCTGTTTGCCGCCGAAGGTAACCCGCACGCGCACATCGGCCGCGATCGGCAAGGTAGCGAAATGGGTATCTTCCGGGCCAATCGCCACGATCACCTGTTGAATGCTCGGATGACGCAGCAAAGCGTGGATGGCGTGCTCAAGCAGGGTTTGGCCGCCGATAGTGAGATATTGCTTCGGGCAATCCGTTTGCATACGACTGCCGATACCGGCAGCCGGCAATACGGCAATCACCTGTGGAAAGGAACCTGCGGAGTGATTCATGCGTTATTTTACGTTGTTTTGCGAAGGAGTCGCCGCGCCACGTCTGGATTGGTCAGGAACCAGACGATAAAAAGTTTCGCCGGGCTTGATCATGCCCAGTTCATTACGCGCGCGTTCTTCAATCGCTTCCTGACCACCGTTCAGATCGTCGATTTCGGCGAACAGCTGATCGTTACGCGCTTTCAACTTGGCATTGTTGCCCTGCTGGGCCGCAACGTCTTCATTGACTCGCACGTAATCGTGTACACCATTTTTGCCCAGCCACAGTGAATACTGTAACCAACCGAGCAATGCCAACAATAGTAGCGTAAGTTTTCCCATCCCCGCCCCCTGAAAAACCGACCAATCATCCCACAACTTTTCGTTGGACTCCACACTGAGAGCGGCATTTCGCCGCCAGTTTCAGAATACGGATGAGAATTTATTGAGTTTATAACCTAAAACCACGCTGAAAGCGGTAAAAAAAGCCGCTTAATTGCCTTTACCGTCGCCAGCAGGTCACCGATCGTTCCCACTGACTGTTACCCACTATGCAGCCAAAACCACTGGCTGATTGCCTTCTCGCCGCAAAATACGCGCGCCATACGAAAAATAATGAATATTTAACACCACACTGATTTACATACCAATGTAATAGTTGTGTTTTTATTCATTATTCTTTATTTTTATGCAGTAAATATGAATAAATAAATCCAATACATAACCTTTAACTTACGGGGATCACCATGTTTAAACGTCTTGTCCTGATTGGGGCCTGCCTGGCCGCCAGCCTGTCAGCCGGCAGCGCCGTGGCAGAAACCACCTACGTCGTCGGCTCGGGCGGCACCTATCGTCCGTTTGAGTTTGAAAATAGCAGCAAACAGCTGGAAGGGTTTGATATTGATATCATCAAAGCCGTGGCCAAGGCCGAAGGCTTCCAGATAAAGCTGGTCAACACGCCGTGGGAAGGGATCTTCGCCACTCTCAATTCCGGCGACCGTGACATCATCATTTCCGGCATTACCATTACCGATAAACGCAAGCAGATGGTGGATTTCTCTGCGCCTTACTTCCCGGCAGAGCAGGCCATCGTGGTGCCCAAAACCTCGACGGTAGATTCTATCGCGGCGCTCAAGAGCCTGAAGGTCGGCGTAGTCAATTCCAGCACCGGTGACATCGTGGTATCTGACGTGCTGGGCAAAAACAGCACGGCGATCAAGCGCTTCGATAACACCCCGCTGATGCTGCAGGAACTGTTTGAAGACGGCATCAGCGCTGCGGTTGGTGACGTCGGCGTCGCCAAGTTTTATATCAAAACCCACCCGGAAAAACAGTTCAAGCTGGTGACCGATGCCAAGTTCCAACGCCAGTATTTCGGTATAGCGGTGGCCAAGGGCAACGTGGAATTGCGTGACCGCATCAATGCCGGACTGAAGAAAATCGTCGCCGACGGCACCTACGCCAACATCTATCGCAACTGGTTCGACAGCAACGTGCCGACGCTGCCGGCCGAATAATCGCCACCGGGCGCTCACTGCGCCAAATGCGGATACATCGACGTCGTGGGCCAAATCATCCTGGTATTGAGCACAGCTCGCCGCCAGGATGACGCCCCGCAGTCGTCTTAACATTAAATAAGGATCAAACCTTGAACTTCCGTTGGGAGATTATCCAGGAGTACGCACCGCTGTTTATGGAAGGCGCCTGGATGACCATCAAATGTACCCTGATCTGCGTGCTACTGGGCACCACCTGGGGGCTTATCCTCGGCCTCGGTCGACTGGCGCAGGCACCGCACGGCATCTGGAAACACATTTTGCACTATGGTGTGCAATGGCCGGTGCGCATCTACATCAGCGCCTTCCGCGGTACACCGCTATTCGTGCAGATTATGGTCGTGCACTTTGCCCTGGTGCCGCTGTTTATCAACCCGCGCGACGGACTGCTGGTCACCAGCGGCATCATGAGCAGTGATTTCGCCCGCGCGCTGCGCTCCGATTACGGCGCGTTTCTGTCCTGCGTGGTGGCCATTACGCTGAATGCCGGTGCCTACGTGTCGGAAATATTCCGCGCCGGCATCCAGTCAATCGATCGTGGCCAGATGGAAGCCTCCCGCTCGCTGGGCATGAGTTACGGTAAAACCATGCGCAAGGTGATCCTGCCGCAGGCATTTCGCCGCATGCTGCCGCCGCTGGGCAACAACGCCATCGCCATCGTCAAGGATTCCTCGCTGGCTTCCGCCATTGGTCTGGCCGATCTGGCCTATGCCGCACGCACCGTGTCCGGCGCCTACGCGACCTATTGGGAACCCTATCTGACGATCTCACTGGTTTATTGGGTCATCACCTTCGTGCTCTCGCTGATGGTGCAACACATGGAAAAGAGGTTCGGTAAAAGTGATTCGCGTACATAATCTGCAAAAGCAATTTGGTGAAACCCATGTGCTGCGCGGCATTTCGTGTCAGATAGCCGCGAACGAAGTGGTGTGCATCATCGGCCCGTCCGGCTCCGGCAAGAGCACCCTGCTGCGTTGCATCAACGCACTGGAAACCCTGTCCGGCGGCGAAATCGACGTCAACGGCTTCGCCATCCATCATCAGAAGACCAACCTTAATAAAATGCGTGAAAGCGTTGGCATGGTATTTCAGCGCTTCAATCTGTTCCCGCATATGACGGTGCTGGAAAACATCATCATGGCGCCGATGGACGTGCAACGGCTATCTCGTGCCGACGCGACGCTACGCGCCGAAGCCCTGCTACGCAAAGTGGGGTTGCTCGACAAGATCGACGCCTATCCCGCCAGCCTGTCCGGTGGCCAGCAGCAGCGAGTCGCCATCGCGCGGGCGCTGGCGATGGAACCGAAAATCATGCTGTTTGATGAACCGACCTCGGCACTGGATCCGGAACTGGTAGGGGAAGTGCTGGCGGTGATGAAAGCGCTGGCGCACGAAGGCATGACCATGGTGGTGGTGACACACGAAATGGCCTTTGCTCGCGAAGTGGCGGATCGGGTGCTGTTTATCGATCAGGGAATTATTCAGGAAGAAGGTACGCCGCAGCAGCTCTTTGGCAACCCGAGCAATCCGCGCACCCAGGCGTTCTTAAGCAAAGTTTTGTAACTTACCGCACGGCTTTGACATCTCTCCGGGCGCCACCCTGCGCCCGGCATTTCACCAACCGGTCAATAGACTGAACACCAACCAGAACAGGCAGAGCACCGTAATGCCGGTCAGCAACAGCGTGAAGATCAGGCGCCCACGCAACAACATGCTGAAGACAATACCGATCAATACCGAAACCGGCATCAGCGCAAGGAAGAATGGCCAAGTATACAGCAGGAAAAACAAGGTATTAGAGCCATAAACCATAAACGGCACCGCAAACGCCAGCCAATAGAAGACAAAGCCGCTGACGCCGCCGAGGAAAGAATATGAGGGTTCTTCTTTTTCCGGTGTTGAATCAATCAATATAGGCGAGACATTTTGCATAATAATCCCTGGTTATTCATATCTTTCAGCCTGCTCTGCGGCGGCTTAGAGTAAAAAGCGCATGGCGTTTGAGCGCCACACGCTTCTTTCGAATTCAGGGTTTGATAATAGCCTGACCACGCAGCACGTCTAACAATTGCGCAACTAATTTTGTTACTAATTGTTCGCCTTTCAGGTGGACATCCGGCGCTTCCGGCGCCTCATAAACCGAGTCGATACCGGTGAAATTGCGCAGCTCGCCGGCACGCGCTTTCTTGTACAACCCCTTTGGATCGCGCGCTTCGCAAATCGCCAGCGGCGTGTCGACGAACACCTCGACAAATTGCCCGTCGTCCAGCAGTTCACGCACCATGCGGCGCTCGGCCCGGTGCGGCGAAATAAACGCGGTCAACACCACCAGTCCGGCATCGACCATCAGTTTCGCCACTTCGCCAACGCGGCGAATATTCTCACGCCGGTCGTCATCGGAAAACCCGAGATCGCGGCACAGCCCGTGGCGGACGTTATCGCCGTCCAGCAGATAGGTACTGACGCCGTGAGCGTGCAGCGCCTGCTCCAACGCGCCGGCAACGGTAGATTTCCCCGAGCCGGACAGCCCGGTGAACCACAGCACCACGCCACGATGACCATTGCCGGCTTCACGATCCGCACGCGTTACCGCATGCGGATGCCAGACCACGTTTTCGTCTTGCGGCTCGTTCTGCCGCAGCTCAACGTCCGTCACCTCATTTGCCCCCAAGCAGGTCGCGTGCACCCCAATGCGGGAAGTGCTTGCGCACCAGCGCATTCAGTTCCAGTTCAAACGCGCTGAACTCGCCATTGCCGGCCGGCGCCTGCTGCAGCGTTTCGCGCACCAGTCCGGCGCCGACGGTGACATTGCTTAGCCGATCGATAAAAATCAGCCCGCCGGTCACATGATTGCGCTGATAGCTATCGAGCAGCAGCGGTTCATCGAAGGTCAATTCCACCAGGCCGATGCCGTTAAGCGGCAGCGTATCCGCCTGATACTGTGCCAGCGAGTTGATTTCCACCTGATGGCGAATGCTTTCAACCCGGGCGCGGGTTTTCTTGCCGGCCACCTTGATGTCGTAACTCTGTCCCGGCAGCAACGGCTGTTCCGCCATCCACACCACGTCGACCAGCGCGCTTTGCGCCGCCTGCAGCGTTTCAGCGGCATCCACCAGCAGGTCGCCGCGGCTGATATCCACTTCGTCCTGCAACACCAGGGTAATCGCTTCGCCCGGCAGCGCTTCCTGCAGATCCCCGTCAAAGGTGACGATGCGCGCCACGCTGGTTTCCACCCCGGAAGGCAGTACCTTGATACGCTGGCCAACCCGAACCACGCCAGCAGACAGCGTACCGGCATAGCCGCGAAAATCGAGGTTCGGGCGGTTGACGTACTGCACCGGGAAGCGCAACGGTTGCGCCTGCGCCTGGTCAATCACGTCCACCGTTTCCAGCACCTCCAGCAGCGTTGGGCCACTGTACCAGGGCATGTTGACGCTCTGACTGGCCACGTTGTCGCCGTCCAGCGCCGACAGAGGCACGAATTTGATATCCAGATCGTTTGGCAGCTGCTGGGCGAAGGTCAGGTAATCCTGCTTGAATTGCTCAAACGCCGTTTCGCTGTACTCCACCAGATCCATTTTGTTCACCGCCACCACCAGGTGACGAATGCCCAGCAGCGTGGCGATAAAGCTGTGGCGGCGCGTCTGATCCAGCACGCCTTTACGTGCGTCGATCAGCAGGATCGCCAGATCGCAGGTAGATGCGCCGGTCGCCATATTGCGGGTGTACTGCTCATGCCCCGGCGTATCAGCGATGATAAATTTGCGCTTTTCGGTAGAGAAATAGCGGTATGCCACGTCGATGGTAATGCCCTGCTCGCGTTCTGCCTGCAATCCATCTACCAGCAGCGCCAGATCGAGTTTTTCACCCTGCGTGCCAAGACGCTTGCTGTCGGTATGCAGCGTCGACAACTGATCTTCGTAGATCTGGCGGGTATCGTGCAGCAGGCGGCCGATCAGCGTGCTCTTGCCGTCATCGACACTGCCGCAGGTCAGAAAGCGCAGCAGGCTCTTGTGCTGTTGCGCATGCAAATAGGCTTCTACGCCGCCCTGTTCAGCGATTTGTTGTGCAATTACGTTGTTCATCCGGCGGCTCCTCAGAAATACCCTTGACGCTTTTTCAGCTCCATCGAACCGGACTGATCGCGGTCGATCATGCGGCCCTGACGCTCACTGGTGGTAGAGACCAGCATCTCTTCGATGATCTCGGGCAGCGTCTGCGCCTCGGACTCCACCGCACCGGTCAACGGCCAGCAGCCCAGGGTGCGGAAACGCACCATACGCTGGCTGATCACTTCGCCCGGCTGCAGATCGATACGATCGTCATCCACCATCAGCAGCATGCCGTCGCGCTCCAGCACCGGACGCGGTTTCGCCAGATACAGCGGCACGATGTCGATCTTCTCCAGGAAGATGTATTGCCAGATGTCCAGTTCGGTCCAGTTCGACAGCGGGAAGACGCGAATACTCTCGCCTTTGTTGATCTGCCCGTTGTAGTTGTGCCACAGCTCCGGCCGCTGGTTTTTCGGATCCCAGCGGTGGAAGCGATCGCGGAACGAATAAATACGCTCTTTGGCACGTGATTTCTCTTCATCACGACGCGCACCGCCGAAAGCGGCGTCAAAGCCGTATTTGTTCAGTGCCTGTTTCAAGCCTTCGGTTTTCATAATGTCGGTGTGTTTGGCGCTGCCGTGCACGAACGGATTGATGCCCATCGCCACCCCTTCCGGGTTTTTATGCACCAACAGCTCGAAACCGTACTCTTTGGCGGTGCGATCGCGAAACTGGTACATTTCGCGGAACTTCCAGCCGGTATCGACGTGCAGCAGCGGGAACGGCAGGGTACCCGGATAAAATGCCTTGCGCGCCAGGTGCAGCATCACCGAGGAATCTTTGCCGATCGAGTACAGCATCACCGGGTTGCCAAATTCTGCGGCGACTTCACGGATGATATGGATACTCTCCGCCTCCAATTGCCGCAAGTGAGTGAGTCGTTTTTCGTCCATAACAGATCCTTAAGCCAGATTCACAACGGGGGAAACCGTCTGAGATTGTTGCCCAAACCAGGCGATTTGATGGTGCAGTTGCACCACCTCGCCGATCACCAGCAAAGCCGGCAGCGGCGCCCGTTGGGCCAGTTGTTCAAGTTGTTGCAGCGTGCCGGTCAGCACCTGTTGGTCGGCACGCGTACCGCGGCTGATCACCGCCACCGGGGTATCGGCCGCACGGCCGTGCGCCATCAGGCGCTGGCTGATATCCGCCGCCTTCATCGTGCCCATGTAGATCGCCAGCGTTTGCCGCGCCCGAGCCAGATCGGCCCAGTCCAACCCGTCGCCGTCGGCACGGGCATGGCCGGTAATAAAGGTGACGCTTTGCGCATGATCGCGATGCGTCAGCGGAATGCCGGCATAAGCGGTGGCACCAGCCGCCGCCGTCACGCCGGGCACCACCTGAAACGGTATACCCGCCGCCGCCGCCACCTGCAGCTCTTCGCCGCCGCGGCCGAAGATGAACGGGTCGCCGCCCTTCAGGCGCACCACGCGTTTCCCTTGCTGCGCCAGTTCCACCAGCAGGCGGTTGGTTTCTTCCTGAATCACCGAATGCGCGCCGGCACGCTTGCCAACGCAAATACGATCCGCGTCACGGCGCACCAGATCGAGGATCTCATCACTGACCAGATGGTCATACAGCACCACATCCGCCTGTTGCATCACCTGCAGCCCGCGCAGCGTCAGTAGGCCAACGTCGCCCGGCCCGGCGCCGACCAGGGCTATTTCGCCCTGTGCACCTTCGTTGCCGGCGGCAAACGCCGCCAAATCCTGCGCCAGCTGTTGTTCGGCCTGCGCTTGCTGACCGTTAGCCACCAGCGTGGCAAAACGGCCGTTGAGAGCCTTTTCCCAAAAGCGTCGACGCGCGCCGATCGCTCCCAGCGTCTGTTTCACCCGTTGGCGAAAACCACCGGCCAGTTGCGCCATCGGCCCCAGGCTGGCTGGCAATAGCGCCTCGAGTTTTTCCCGCAGCATGCGTGCCAGTACCGGTGCCTGCCCGCTGGACGACACCGCCACCACCAGCGGTGAACGATCGATGATCGACGGAAAGATGAACGAACAGCGCGGCTGATCGTCCACCACGTTGGCCAACACCCGGCGCGCATCCGCCTCGGCATACACCGTGGCGTTCAGCGCGCTATCGTTGGTTGCCGCAATCACCAGAAACACATCATCCAGCTGTTCGGGAGCAAAAGCCTGCCCCAGCCAGTGAATGCGCCCTTCCTGACGACGTTGTTCGAGTTCGGGTGAGAGCGACTGCGCAACTATCCGTATTTCAGCCCCGGCGCGCGCAAGCAGTTCCACCTTGCGTGCAGCGACTTCACCGCCGCCAACGACCAGCACCGGGCGTTGTTTCAGATCGGCAAATATTGGTAGATAGTCCACAACAGCCTTTTCATATAACAGAAAGATAGGGAGACTATACGGGCTACGATTTCGCCTCTGAAATGACGAAAAGGAATGAGTAGTGCGATAATGGAATAAGGCCACGGCAACGCGCGCGCCAGCGCAAATTTAAGAGCGCAGGAAATTGAGTAATTCGCCCTGGCGTTTCATACTGGCAACCACAAAAAATACTCGGCATCGCCGATAGCAAAACAGAAGGACTTTCGGAATGTTTTCCCGTTTTTGCCTGCAAACCAGCCTGCTGGCCATGGCATTTTGCAGCGTTTTCAGCGTTTCGGCCGCAACACAGCACGCCAAGGATGCCCCACTGGGCAGATACGCTGCCGAGCAGATTCGCCATATCGCCACCTATTTCCCGGGTCGCATGGCCGGTAGCCCGGCGGAGCTGCTCACGGCAGATTACCTCAAACAGCAGTTTGCCAAGATGGGCTATCAGAGCAACATCCGCAATTTCAACACCCGTTTTCTCTATGTGAATAAAAATGCCAGCGAAAACTGGCATAACGTTGCGGTTAACTCGGTGATTGCGGCAAAGAATGGCGAGCAGCAGAAACAGATCATCATCATGGCGCATTTTGATACCTATATGCCGCGCAGCGATGACGAAGTGGATAACAACCTGGGTGGCCTGACCCTGCAAGGGGTGGACGACAATGCTTCCGGCGTTGGCGTAATGCTGGAACTGGCGCAGCGGTTAAAGGATATTCCGACTGGCTACACCCTGCGGTTCCTCGCCACCAGCGGCGAAGAACTGGGCTCGCTCGGCGCCAAAAACTATCTGGAACGCATGAGCCCGGAAGAGCGTGCCAACACCGTACTGGTGATTAATCTCGATAGCCTGATCACCGGTGACAGGCTCTATTTCCACGCCGGTCGCCAGACGCCGCCACAGATGGCGAAGAAAAGCCGCGATCGCGCGCTGGACATTGCCCACCGCTACGGCATCGCCGCCGCCATCAATCCAGGCAGTAAAAAATACCCGAAAGGCACCGGTTGCTGTTCCGATCAGGAAATATTTGATAACGCCGGTATCCCGGTGCTGGCCGTGGAAGCCACCAACTGGTCACTGGGCGATAAGGACGGTTATCAGCAGCGCGCCATCAGCCCGCACTTTCCGCAGGGCACCAGTTGGCATCAGTCACAGTACGACAACCTGAACTACCTGGAGCGTTACCTGCCTGGGCGCATCGACAAACGCAGCCGCGACAGCGTGCAGATCCTGCTGCCGCTGATCAAAGAGCTGGCACAGGCGCACCCGGATCCGCACGCGCAGAAGACAAAATAGCCAAAGGCCGCAAATGCGGCCTTTTTACCTTCACATACGCGCAGCTGGCGTCATGCCAGCATCGGTTTACCCTTCGTGTAGCCCGCACTCACGCTTGAGGCCAAAGAAGCGGGTTTCTTCTTCGCTCATGCCCGGCTCCCATTTGCGCGAGGTGTGGGTGTCACCCACCGACAGATACCCCTGCTCCCACAGCGGGTGATAACTCAGCCCGTGCTCGGTCAGATACTGATAGATCTGCCGATTGTCCCAGTCGATGATCGGCAGCATTTTGAACACCCCGCGCTGCACCGCCAGTACCGGCAGGTTGGCACGGCTGCCTGACTGCTCACGGCGCAGACCGGCGAACCAGGTTTGCGCGCCAAGCGTTTCCAGCGCGCGGTTCATCGGTTCGACCTTGTTGATCTGGTTGTACTTTTCGATACCTTCTACGCCCTGTTCCCACAGTTTGCCGTAGCGCGCTTCCTGCCAGGCCGCCGACTGCTCGGCACGGAACACCTGCAGGTTCAGCTGCAAACTGTCGGTCAGCCGATCGATAAACTGGTAGGTTTCCGGGAACAGATAGCCGGTGTCGGTCAGGATCACCGGAATATCCGGTCGAATGCGGGTTACCAGATGCAGGCACACCGCCGCCTGAATGCCAAAGCTCGAAGAAAGTACGAACTCGCCCGGCAGGTGCTCCAGCGCCCACGCCACGCGCTGTTGCGCAGACAGGCTTTCCAGCCGCCCATTGAGTTCGGCCAACGCCAGCGCCTGCCCGGATTTGGGCAGCGCATTCAGCGCCGCCAGATCGAATTCAGCCATCTTGTCTGCCTCCACGATTAATCCCAGAAATCCTGCGCCGGATCCACCACCGGCCGCACAATGCCGGTACGGATGGTGAAGTCGCCAAAGCCCTCGTCCGCGTTGCGCTCCTGCGCCCAGCGGCCGACCAGTTGGTCGATCTCCTTCAGGATTTCGTCTTCGTTGATATTTTCGCGATACATGCGCGGAATACGCGTGCCGGCCCGGTTACCCCCCAAATGCAGGTTGTAGCGGCCGACGGCCTTGCCCACCAGGCCAATTTCCGCCAGCAGCGCGCGGCCACAGCCGTTCGGGCAACCGGTGACGCGCAGCACGATGTGCTCATCGCCGACCCCATGCTGATGCATGATGCCTTCAACCTTGGTGACAAAGGCCGGCAGGAAGCGTTCGGCCTCCGCCATTGCCAGCGGACAGGTCGGGAACGACACGCAGGCCATCGAATTTTTGCGTTGCTCGCTGACGCCGTCGTCGATCAGACCGTGTTCACGTGCGATGGCTTCGATCTTTGCCTTTTCGCTTTCCGGCACGCCGGCCACGATCAGGTTCTGGTTGGCCGTCAGACGGAAATCCCCCTGATGAACCTTGGCGATCTCGGCCACGCCGGTTTTCAGCGGACGCCCTGGGTAATCCAGCAGGCGGCCGTTTTCAACAAACAGCGTCAAGTGCCAATGGTTGTCCACCCCCTTGACCCAACCGATGCGATCGCCGCGGCCGGTAAACTCATAGGGGCGAATCGGTTCAAAAGTAATACCGGCGCGCTTTTCCACTTCGGCGCGGAAGGTATCAACGCCGACGCGCTCCAGCGTGTATTTGGTTTTGGCGTTTTTACGATCGGTACGGTTGCCCCAATCACGCTGGGTGGTCACTACGGCTTCCGCCACCGCCAGCGTATGTTCCAGCGGAATGTAGCCAAATTCGCTGGCCTGACGCGCATAGGTTTTCTTGTTGCCGTGTTCGATCGACAGGCCACCGCCGACCAGCAGGTTAAAGCCCACCAGTTTGCCGTTTTCAGCGATCGCCACAAAGTTCATATCATTGGCGTGCAGATCCACATCGTTTTGCGGTGGGATCACCACGGTGGTTTTGAACTTGCGCGGCAGATAGGTGGCGCCCAGAATCGGCTCTTCGTCGGTGGTCGCCACTTTTTCCTGATCCAGCCACACTTCGGCATACGCTCGCGTACGCGGCAGCAGGTGCTCGGAAATCTTCTTCGCCCATTCATAGGCTTCCTGATGCAGCGCGGATTCCACCGGGTTTGAGGTGCACAACACATTACGGTTTACGTCGTTGGCGGTGGCCAGCGCGTCCAGCCCCAGCTTGTTCAACAACTGGTGCACCGGTTTGACGTTGCCCTTCAGAATACCGTGGAACTGGAACGTCTGGCGGTTGGTGATACGAATGCTGCCGTACAGCGTGCTTTCCTGCGCAAACTTGTCGATGCCCAGCCACTGCTGCGGACTGATGATACCGCCCGGCAGACGGCAGCGCAGCATCATCGCATGGCGCGGCTCCAGTTTCTGTTCGGCACGCTCGGCCCGAATGTCGCGATCGTCCTGCTGGTACATGCCGTGAAAACGGATCAGCAGAAAGTTGTCGCCATTGAAACCGCCGGTCAAACCGTCATTTAGATCTTCGGCAATGGTGCCGCGCAGAAAATTGCTCTGTTGCTTCATGCGCTCGGCATCAGCCAATTTGCCTTCTACCACCAGAGGCCCCGGGTGTTTGTCACTCATCAGTAAACATCTCGCTGATAACGGCGCTCAAGGCGCAGCTCACTTAAAAATTCATCGGCCTGCTCGGTATCCATGCCACCGTGCTCGGCTACCAGTGCCAGTAATGTGTTCTCAACGTCTTTCGCCATGCGATTGGCATCGCCGCAGACATAAATGTGCGCGCCTTGCTCGATCCAGCGCCACACTTCCGCGCCCTGTTCGCGCAGTTTGTCCTGAACGTAGACTTTTTGCTGCTGGTCGCGCGACCAGGCCAGATCGATACGGGTCAGCAAACCGTCTTTGACGTAGCGCTGCCACTCAACCTGATACAGGAAGTCCTCGGTAAAATGCGGGTTGCCGAAGAACAGCCAGTTTTTGCCCGCGGCGCCGTCGGCGTCACGCTGCTGCATGAAGGCGCGGAACGGTGCAATACCGGTGCCGGGGCCAATCATGATCACCGGCGTGTCCGGGTTGGCCGGCAAACGGAAATTATCGTTGTGTTCAATAAACACCCGCAGGTCGCCGTCTTCTTCCAGCCGATCCGCCAGGAAGCTGGACGCGCCGCCGGCACGCGCGCGGCCGTCGATGTCATAACGCACCACGCCTACGGTGATATGGACTTCGCTTTCGTTTTCCGCCTGCGAAGAGGCGATGGAATACAAACGCGGCGTCAGCGGGCGCAGCAGGCCAATCAGTTGCTCGGCAGAAAGATCGGCCGGCGCCTGGCGCACCATGTCGACAATCGGCGTGTTGTGCGCAAAATGTTGCAATTTGGCCTTGTCGGCCAGCAACGCGATCAATTTTTCGTCGCGCGACAGGGCGGCATATTTTTCGACGATCGGCGTAGTGTTCTGCGTCAGCTCGAAATGGCTGCGCAACGCGTCGGCCAGCGGCAGGTTTTTGCCTTCCACCGCCACCGGCTCGTCGCCTTTCAGCCACAGCAGTTGCACCAGTTCGTCCACCAGCGCCGGATCGTTGTCAAACCATACGCCAAGCGCATCGCCCGGCTGGTAGCGTAGCCCGGAGTCAGAGAGATCGATCTCGATGTGCCGCACATCTTTATCCGAATGGCGACCGGTGATCTTTTGGTTGACCGCCAGCTGCGCCGTCAGAGGCTGTTCTTTGCTGTACGGACTGCTGTCGATCACATCGACCGCACCGCTGGCCAGCGTGCCAGGCGTGGCATTTTCCGCCGGCGCGCGCGCTTTCAATACCGATACCACCTGCTTGCGCCAGGCAACGGCCAACTCTTGATATTCCACGTCGGCGTCGACGCGCTCCACCAGACGTTCCGCCCCCAGCTCCGCCAGTTTGGCATCGAAGTCCTTGCCCGACTGACAGAAGTTTTCATACGAGGTATCGCCCAGGCCAAACACCGCAAACGCTGTATCGGTCAGTTTGGGCGCTTTCTTGGAGTGAAGGAACTTGTGCAGTGCCACCGCCTCTTCCGCCGGTTCGCCTTCACCCTGGGTGGAAGCCACGACGATCAGCAGTCGCTCCTGGGCGATCTGCTTGAATTTGTAATCGCCGGCATTGACCAGGTTGACGCTGAGCTTGGCCGCCAGCAGATCGTCGCGCAGCTGTTCCGCCAGGCGACGCGCATTGCCGGTCTGCGAAGCGGAAATCAGCGTAATGCTGGCCGCCGTTGCGGCAGGTGCGGCCGGCAGCGCCACGGTGCCAGGTTGTTGATTCACCATTCCCCAGAAGTAGCCGGACAGCCACGCCAGCTGCGTCGGCGAATAATCACCGATGGCAGCTTGCAGGCTCGCCAGCTGATCGGGCGTCAGCGGGAGCAAGGATGTAGGAGGAGCCTGAGTGGTCATTGCGTCACGAATTCCGTTATATATACCCGCTGCAACCGGGCAAAAATAGTTCATTTAAAAGGTAGGAAGGTAAGGTTACCGAGTGGAATCATAACAATTAAAGAAGTGATGGAAATAATTAATAACCAAATGAGCTAAGTGCTTTTGCGGGTATTGTTTATCGCTAAAAGTGGTAATCATAAGATGGATATAACAATATGAAAGATAAGAATTTAACCACTACGGCCGGCCGCCGGCGCGTTAGACGACCGGTAACAGGCGCCGGTTATTCCGGCAGCCAGGTGGGAAAATTAACGCAACTTGCCGCCGCGCTCATCGCCACTGGACAGTCAGCCAACACCAGCGGCTGCGGATGCATCGGCGTGGTAAACCACACGCCAACTTCCACATTCAACTGCCGTTCCAGACTGTCACGCCGCTGTTTTTGTTGCGCCGATAGCAGTAACGGGAACCGCAGCCAGCTGTTTTCTGCTCCCGCAATGTGGAGCGGCAGCCGGTAACCATGGGCCGCAGCCCAGCGTTGCCAAAAGGCCGCACCGCGCCGGCGTCGCTCAAGTAACGTCGGCAACCGGTTCAATTGCAGACGCAGCAGCTCGGCGACCGGTTCGGCCATCCGCCAGCGGTATTGCGGGCTGAACAGACCGCTTAATTCGGCAATCTGCATTTGCGGTACACGTTGCTCCAGTGGCCAACCGGCGTCCGCCGCCGCCTGGCCGTCCCGCGCTATCGCCACCGCATGGCGCAACGTGTGCAACAGACGCCGTATAAAGACAGGCTCGGCGTCGGCGCTGGCGGCATACACCTGTTGCAGTCGTTGTTGCAACGCCGGCGAATGCGTAATTACCCAGCCACCGTGGATGGTATTGACCACCTTGGAACGTTCACTGCTGAAAAAGGCGATATCACCCAAGCTGCCGAGCAATTGCCCGCGGTAGCGCGCGCCGGTGGCATGCGCACAATCTTCTATCACCCATAGCCGATGCGCACGCGCCAGCGCCAGCAACGCATCAAGATCGCGGCACACCAGACCAAAACTGTACTGAATCATGACCGCTTTGGTATTGGGCGTGATCGCCTGTGCCATCGCCGCCGCACTGATGCCAAAAGTGTCAGCCTCGATATCGACAAACGCTATTTCGATACCGTTATAACTGAAGGCATTGGTCACACACTGACAGGTAAACGCCGGGATCAGCACGCGATCGCCCGGCTGCAAGCCAAGCGTGCGGATCACCGCATACAACGCCGCACGCCCGGCCATAAAGCTGGCTACGCCGTCAGTTTGCCAGATCTCGCCAATCTGCCGATGCAGCGCCTGCACCTGCGCTGCGGGTGCCATCGCCCTATCATCCGCCGGTGCCAACCAACGGCGAGCACAGAGGTCCTCTTGTTCAGTCAGCGTGGCGTTTAACAACGGCACCCGGCGCGCAAAGGGTGGAAAAGTCATCGCGGCTCCTTGACTTGCCAAAAAAAGTGTTGTTATTTTGCACTGCCGTTATAAAAAAATATAACACTCAATACAACAATAAATTATTCCACGACCTGATTTTCTTATACGCAAACACAACGATAAGGGAAAGTAATGGACATAATAAGCAACTGTTTTGAAAGAAAATGGTTTTATATCTTCATGTTTATGTATCTGCTGATCATGCTGCCGTTGCCATTTTTCTTTAACACGCAATACCAACCAGGCTGGCTAGGGATTCCAACATTCATCTTCGGTTGGCTAATACATGGCATAACAGTATCGGCGCTGATTATTCTGTTCGCCTGGCAGTGCCTGAAACGCCCGGAATATCAGGGCAACATCGACGAGGAGCAGCCATGAACAGTCATCTCGCGACCCTGTTGCAACCGGAGCCGATACCGTTTTACACCACGCTGATCCTGTTTCTGCTGCTACTTGGCGGCATCGGTTGGTACGCCGCGCGTGCCACCAAATCGCTGAGTGATTTTTTGGTGATGGGCGGCAAAGCCGGCGCGCTGGTCGGCGGTTTTGCCTACTTCGCCAGCCAGTACAGCATGAGTACCTTTATGGGGGTGCCGGCGATGACCTACAGCACCGGCTTTGCCGGCATGAGCGTATCCGTACCGGGGTTGGCATTTTCCATGATCGTGCCAGTGCTGTTCGTCGGCCGCAAACTGATGCTGATGGGCCGTCGCTACAACATGATGACCATGAGCGACTACCTGTCCGACCGCTACGACTCCACCGCCATTCGCGGTGTACACGCGGTAATGATGGTGATCTTTCTGATCGCCATGATGGGTGCCCAAACGGTCGGTGCCGGGGTGATCCTCAATACCTTTACCGGCTTGCCGGAGTGGATCGGCGTGGTGGTGATGGGCGTGGTGGTGGTGCTGTACTGTATGACCGGCGGTATGACCGGCGCCATGATGACCGACGTGTTGCAGGGAGGGCTGATGATCGCCACCGCCGTGGTCACCTTTGTGGTGTCGGTCCACGCTGGCGGCGGCATGGAAGCGATCACCGGCAAACTGGCGGCCGAGATGCCCAGCCATCTGACCCATCCCGGAGCCAAGGGCGACTTCCCCTGGCAAACCTATGTGTCGATGATCGTAATGTGGAGCTTCTTCACCATCGGCCAGCCGACGCTGTTTACCAAGTTCTTCACCATGAACAGCTACCGAACCATGTTTAAAGCGGTGATCCTCGGCACCCTGGGCATGTTGTTCTCGGCGACCATGATTGAATGGTCCGGCGTCAATGCCGCCACCTTTATCAGCGGTCTGAGCGGGCAGGAAACCGATTTTATCGTGCCGGTGATCCTGCAACAGAATCTGTCGCCATGGATCGCCGCACTGTTGATCACCGGCATCGTTTCGGCAGGGATGTCGACCATTTCAGCGCTGCTGGTGGTCGCCACCGGCGGTATTACTCGCGACATCTATCAGAACGTTTTCCGGCCGCGGGCCTCTGCGGATCAGATCCTGCGTCTGTCACGCTGGATAACGGTGCTGCTGGGCATCGCCGCCATCGCCATCGGCATTATCAAACCGGCAGGGATCTTCGCCCTGATCCGTTTTGCCTTCGGCGGCCTTGGGATCTGGGTGGCGCCGGTGATCCTCGGCATGTACTGGAAGCGCGCCACGCTCGCGGCAGCCATCAGTTCGGTGATCCTTGGCGAGCTGGCCTACGTGGCGATGAAACTGTGGTTCCCGCAGTTGGCGTTCGGCTTTGATCCGCTGATTGTCTGCTGGAGTTTTACCATGCTGGTGATGGTGCTGGTCAGCCTGTTCACCCGCCCAAGCAGCGATGCTACTCTCAGGCGTCACTTTGACGATCTGACAGCATTGTGTGCCGCACGCGCCCGACGGAGCGCACCGGCAACCGTAACCCCAACCGAATAACCGAGGCCTGCATTATCAACATCGACAAGAACTTGCCCATTGCGCTGCAAACGCAGATCGTCGGGGCCATCGAATACGGCATCATGGCCGGTACCTATCGCCATGATGTCGCGCTGCCGTCGGTGCGCGCGCTCAGTAAACAACTGGGGGTAGCGCAACTGACGGTCAGCCATGCCTATCAAACCCTGAAGAGCATGGGGCTGATCGAAACCATCGCCGGCAAAGGAACCTATGTCGTGCGCAACCGGCAGGAGATGGTCCATGAAGATCAGGTCAGCCAGCTACACCAGCGCTTTCAACAACTGTTGCAGGATGCCGCGCGGCTAGGCTTGTCGGAGTCGTTCTTTATCGGTGCGTTGAATCAGATGCAGGCGGCCACCGCTCCCCCCGTCGCGCTGCGCATGGCGATGGTGGGGAATTCCAACCGTATCAATCGCAGTTATATCGCCAGCATCTGCGACGTTCTGGGCAACCAGCAGCAGGTCGATACCTATACCTTCCGCGAATTCGCCGAACTGGCAGCGGACAAACTGGCCAGCTATCAGTTCTGGCTGACCATTCCACACTGTATCCCGCGCTTGCGCCAGCGCATTGATCCACAGACGCCGGTATTTGCCCCGTACCTGATCCCTGCCGAAGATACCCGTACCCGGCTGGCTCAGCTCAGCGCCGATAGCTCGGTGCTGCTGGTTTCACGCTATCAGGCCTTCCTGCCTGCCATGCTGGAAGGGGTAAAAACCTTTGCACCGCATCTTGGCCAGATAGCCATCGCCGCGCTGGAAGATGAAGGTCTGACGGCGGCGCTGGCAAGCCACAAAACCATCATTTACAGCACCGGTTGTCACAGCCATTTGCAACCGCTGCTGCCGGCGTCCAGCAGCGTATTTGAATATCGCCATACCCCGGAACCCCGCTATCTGCGGGAAATCTTGCGTCCCGCCTGGCATCACTATTGCCAGCACCTGGATCTTCAAGGAGATAATAATGAAAATCAGTGAAATGAACTGGTTTCAAGTACAGGAATACCTCGCTCGTGACGATCGGGTTATTCTGTCGCTCGGCAGCACCGAACAACACGCCTATCTCAGCCTGTGCACCGACCACCTGCTGGCTTCCCGGCTGGCTGAACAGGCCGGCGAACGACTGGGCATTGCGGTGTATCCCGGCTTGCCGTTCGGTATGGCCCCCTATTTCAGCCAATTCCCCGGCACCATCAATTTACGACCGGCAACCTATAACGCGCTGCTGGAGGATCTGCTCTCCAGCCTGTACCAGAGCGGTTTTCGCCGTATATTTCTGCTCAATGGCCACGGCGGCAACAGCCCGGTACAGGTACAGATCCATAACTGGCTCAACCAGCATGACGACGCGCGCGTGCAGCTGCACAACTGGTGGGCTGCGCCAAAAGTGATGGGATTGGTGAAAAGCTTTTCCGCCAATGCCTCCCACGCCTCGTGGATGGAGAATTTCCCCTGGACGCGTCTAGCCGGCGTCGCCATGCCGCAGCAGGAAAAACCGGCCATCGAGGTTGCCAGACTGGCGCAGCTGCCGGCCAGCGCGGTGAAGGCGTATATCGGCGATGGCAACTATGGCGGCGAATATCAACGCAGCGACGACGATATGCAGCGCATCTGGCAGACCGGCCTTGAGGAAACCTGCCAACTGCTGGAACGGGGGTGGATGTAATGAGCTACAGCCTGATCGAAAACGCCCGGCTGCTGACCGAACACGGTATTCAACGCCAGCAGCTGTTGATCGGCATGGGCCGGATTCTGGCCATCGGTGCGGATTTGTCAGCGCCGGCGCTGCAACCTTGCCAACGCTTTGACGCCGGTGATCGTCTGCTGGCGCCGGGGTTGATCGACCAGCATGTCCATCTGATTGGCGGCGGCGGCGAAGCCGGGTTCCACACCCGCACGCCGGAAGTGCAACTGTCACAGCTGTTGCGTTGTGGTATTACCAGCGTGATGGGGCTGCTCGGCACCGACGGCGTAACGCGCCACGTACAGTCGCTGTTCGCCAAAGTGATGGGGCTGCGCAACGAAGGCATTTCCGCCTGGATGCTGACCGGCTCCTATCAGGTGCCGACCATTACCGTCACCGGGTCGATACGCGATGACATCACCTTTATCGAGCCGATATTGGGGGTGAAAACGGCGATTTCCGATCATCGTTCTTCACAACCCAGTTGCGAGGCGCTGATCCATATCGCGACCCAGGCTCGCGCGGCAGCCTTGTTGACGCAGAAACCGGGGCTGGTGGTGATGCATATGGGCAACGCGCAGGCCGCCCTGACGCCGTTGGAAGAAATTCGCGACCGCTGCGAGGTGCCGCTCGGGCATTTCTTGCCTACCCACGTCAATCGGCAGCAGCACCTGTGGCGGCATGCCATGCGCCTGGCCAGGCAGGACGGTGTCAATCTCGATCTAACCTCGGGGATCAGCCCGCATCTGGGCGCCCGTGGCGCAGTAAAACCCAGCGAGGCGGTACTGGAGGCGCTGGACGAGGGGATCCCACTGGGGCAACTGACGCTCAGCTCCGATGGCAACGGCAGCATTCCGGCCTTTGACCACGCCGGCAATGTTTGTGGCATGGCGGTCGCCGGTTTCGGCAGCCTGCTGGACGAAATTCGCGATCTCAGCGGCGATCTGCCGCTCGAACAATGTTGGACGTTGGTGGCATCCAACGTCGCTCGGCGCTTGAAACTGCAAGACAAGGGCGAGATCGGCGTCGGTAAAGATGCCGACCTGCTGCTGCTGGATGACGCCTTGCAGCCCTGTTCGCTGTGGGCAAAGGGGCGTTTGATGCTGCATCACGGCGAGCCGCTGGTACGAGGAACCTTTGAATAAAACGGCAAGCTGATAGCCCCCGGCGTACATTTCCGGTAGACTTCGCCGGTTTTTGAGTCAATGAGGCCGTAATAATGGCAACCACGCTGTTTAAAGATTTTCAGTTTGAAGCCGCACACCGTTTGCCGCACGTGCCGGAAGGGCATAAATGTGGCCGTCTGCATGGGCATTCGTTTATGGTGCGTCTGGAAGTGACCGGTGAGGTCGATGCCTATACCGGTTGGGTAATGGATTTTGCCGAACTTAAAGCGGTGTTTACTCCCGTCTGGGAACGGTTGGATCACCATTATCTGAACGATATTCCAGGGTTGGAAAATCCCACCAGCGAAGTGCTCGCCGCCTGGATTTGGCAGCAGTTGAAACCGCAATTGCCGGAACTGAGTGCCGTGATGGTCAAGGAAACCTGTACCGCTGGCTGCGTGTATAAAGGCTGATCCCTTGCTACTTGACGTGGCATCGGTGAGCGCCGCCCGCACCGATGCCACGGCCATTATTTTTGGGCTCGACGCCCTGCACTGTTAAGCAATATTCAAATACTTATGGGTTTGCATCGATAACCGCCAGTTGCGGGCGATGCAGGTTTCAATGCACAGTCGGGTGGCCTCGTCTTTCTGACTGATCGGTTGCAAGGCGATAATCCGCCGCTTCTCATCGTGCAACGTATCCAGCAGCGCATCCAGCGCTTCGATATCACGCTGACGCCCCACCGGGTGCTTGATTTCATCGGCGCGCATCAGCGCCTGCTCCAATACCTTCATGCCACCACGCATGTTCACTTTGGGTGAAACCGTCACCCAGGTGTTTGGCGTGCACAAAATCTCATGGGTGCCGCTGGTTTCGATCTGACAGGCGTAGCCGTTAAGTTCGAACAGTTTGGTCAACGGGATCAAATCATAAATGCAGGGTTCGCCGCCAGTGATGACGATATGGCGCGCGGTGTAACCCTGCCGTTGCACCACTTCGAGCAGCTGTTCTGCCGTGGCGCTGCCCCAGGCGTCGCTTTCTTCGGTTTTGACCAGGATCCGCTGCATGTCCACTTCCCGATTGGCTTCCTTTTCCCAGGTGTGTTTGGTGTCGCACCAGCTGCATCCCACCGGGCAGCCCTGCAGGCGGATAAAAATAGCCGGAACGCCGGTGAAGTAACCTTCACCCTGCAAGGTCTGGAACATTTCATTAATCGGGTACTGCATCGGTTTCTCAATTCGGAAGGATAAAACGTGATTATCGCAGATTCCACGGCGGCGACCAAATCGCGCAGCAGAAGATCGACCGCCTCGCAAAATCTAACAAACAAGCAACAGATAAGATAAATGTATTTGACATTTTTGTTCGCCGACGCCCAGATGTATAGACATGCAAACACAAGCCGGGCGTGCGTTCCGGTAACAACAACAACCGTGAAACAGGCCCACATCAAGCGGCTTGCAGGCAATTCCCCTGCAACTGACGGCATGGCGGGCCGGGAGGGACTATGGCATTTTCCAGCGAGTTGAATATCCAGCAGGCAATTGACGACAGCAGGTTTTCGTTATTCCACTGGACCCTGATTATCCTCGGCTTTCTGATCCTGGCAATTGACGGCTTCGACACCGCAGCAATGGGTTACATTGCGCCGTCGGTGGCAAAAGACTGGGGTATCGTCAAACAGGATCTCGGGCCGGTGCTGAGCGCCGCGCTGTTAGGTCTGTCGCTCGGCGCCCTGGTGGCCGGGCCAATGTCTGACCGCATCGGCCGCAAGCGGGTGCTGGTGTTTTCCTGTCTGTTCTTCGGGCTGTCCAGCCTGGCCACCGCCTATGCCGGTTCGCTGAACAGCCTGACGCTGTGGCGTTTCCTTACCGGCCTGGGCCTGGGTGCGGCGATGCCCAATGCCATCACGCTGATTTCTGAATACGCGCCGCAGCGCTGTCGGTCGCTGGCGATCAACACCATGTACTGCGGCTTTCCGCTGGGCGCGGCGGGGGGCGGTGCCATCTCGTCCTGGTTGATTCCGGCGTACGGCTGGCACAGCGTGCTGCTGCTGGGCGCCATTGCTCCACTGGTGCTAACGGTGTTGCTGGTGCTGTTTTTGCCGGAATCGGTCAAATATATGGTCAATCGCGGCCATGATGCGCAAAAAATCAAGCGCATCGCCCAGCGCTTTGTCAGCCAGAACATCAGTCATGTCACCCACTTCCTGCTGTACGAAGAAAAACTGGCCACCTCGAAAACCAGCGTTGGGTTGTTGTTCAGCGGCCCGTACCTGGTCGGTACCCTGATGCTATGGATCACCTACTTTATGGGGCTGGTGATCTACTACGTACTGCTCAGCTGGATGCCGATCCTGATGCAGGGTCTGGGTTACCAGTTGGAACAATCCGCGCTGCTGACTTCGCTGTTCACCTTTGGCGGTACGCTAGGCATTTTGATCGCCGGCTGGCTGATGGATCGCTGGAATGCGCATAAGGTGGTGTCGAGCGGCTTTGTCGTCACCGCGCTGCTGATCGCGGCCATGGCGATGGAAGACCGTCATATCGTACTGCTGGGGGCGTTGATCTTCCTGATGGGCATCGCGATGAACGGCGCGCAGTCCGGGCTGCAAACGCTGGCGGCCACCTATTACCCTACCCATAGCCGCGCTACCGGTATCGCCTGGATGCAGGGCATTGGGCGCTTTGGCGGCGTAGCCGGTACCTTAACCGGCGCGCAACTGCTGGCACTGCAATGGGAGGTGCAAAGCATCCTGATGTTCCTGTGCGTGCCGGCGCTGGTCGCCGCCATCGCCACCGTGTTCAAGATGACGCGTCGCCCGCTGTTGCAACCAGCCAGCTAAGCCGCGAACGGGCGCAGAGGGTGCGCCCGTTACCGCCAGCGATACGCTTTACTGATATCCCGCCACAATCTGTAATGCATATGTAAAATTATTGTGACTTAACGCTCAGAAATGACGCGATTTTAATTCGATTTTGTTGAATAGCTCACTATTCCTGGCGGCTCCCCCGCAGCCAACGGTGGAAAAAACAAAAACAACCCACTGATTTTAAACATTAATAATTTTTTCTTATGCTATTTTTCGGTATTTCGCCCTTGATGTTGCATATGCTTGTACATACAAGTATATGTTAATAAACCCTACGCACCATTACGACGAGGCACTAACCCAGCCGCGTCATGCAATCTGTACCGATACTGTTTGAGGAAAAAGCTGTGACTGCAAATAACAAAGTTCGCAACGTCGATGTACGCGCGCCTCGCGGCACAACACTAAACGCAAAAAGCTGGCTGACCGAAGCACCGCTGCGCATGCTGATGAACAACCTCGATCCGGAGGTCGCGGAAAACCCGCACGAACTGGTGGTATACGGCGGTATCGGCCGAGCTGCCCGCGACTGGGACTGCTACGACAAAATTGTCGCTACCCTGAAAACGCTGGAAGACGACGAAACGCTGCTGGTGCAATCCGGCAAACCGGTCGGCGTGTTCAAGACCCACAGCAACGCGCCGCGCGTGCTGATCGCCAACTCCAACCTGGTGCCCCACTGGGCCACCTGGGAACACTTCAACGAACTGGATGCCAAAGGCCTGGCAATGTACGGCCAGATGACCGCCGGCAGCTGGATTTACATCGGTAGCCAGGGCATCGTACAGGGCACCTATGAAACCTTCGTCGAAGCCGGCCGTCAGCATTACGACGGCAAGCTGCAGGGCCGCTGGGTTCTGACCGCCGGTCTGGGCGGCATGGGCGGTGCGCAACCGCTGGCCGCCACGCTGGCCGGCGCCTGTTCGCTGAACATCGAATGCCAGCAAAGCCGCATCGACTTCCGCCTGAAGACCCGCTACGTCGACGAACAGGCTAACGATCTGGACGACGCGCTGGCGCGCATCAAACGCTATACCGCCGACGGTAAAGCGGTGTCCATTGCCCTGTGCGGCAACGCGGCAGACATTCTGCCGGAGCTGGTGAAACGCGGCGTACGCCCGGACATGGTGACCGACCAGACCAGCGCCCACGATCCGCTGAACGGCTATCTGCCAAAAGGCTGGAGTTGGGAAGAATACCGTGAACGCGCGCAGCGCGAACCGGCGCGGGTAGTACAGGCCGCCAAGCAATCGATGGCCGAGCACGTACAGGCGATGCTGGCGTTCCAGCAAATGGGCATTCCGACCTTCGATTACGGCAACAACATCCGTCAAATGGCCAAAGAGATGGGCGTCGACAATGCCTTTGACTTCCCGGGCTTCGTACCGGCGTATATCCGCCCGCTGTTCTGTCGTGGCGTCGGCCCGTTCCGCTGGGCTGCGCTGTCTGGCGATCCGCAGGACATCTACAAAACCGACGCCATGGTCAAAGAGCTGATCCCGGACGACGCGCACCTGCACCACTGGCTGGACATGGCCCGCGAGCGCATCAGCTTCCAGGGGCTGCCGGCACGTATCTGCTGGGTTGGCCTTGGTCAACGCGCCAAGCTGGGCCTGGCGTTCAATGAGATGGTGCGCCGCGGCGAACTTTCCGCACCGATCGTTATCGGCCGTGACCACCTCGACTCCGGCTCGGTCGCCAGCCCGAACCGCGAAACCGAAGCCATGCAGGACGGCTCCGACGCCGTTTCCGACTGGCCGCTGCTCAACGCCCTGCTGAATACCGCCAGCGGCGCAACCTGGGTTTCACTGCACCACGGCGGCGGCGTCGGCATGGGCTTTTCACAGCATTCCGGCATGGTGATCGTCTGCGACGGTAGCGACGAAGCCGCCGAACGCATCGCCCGCGTACTGCATAACGATCCAGCTACCGGCGTAATGCGTCATGCCGATGCCGGTTACGACATCGCCATCGACTGCGCGCGCGAACAGGGCCTGAACCTGCCGATGATCGCTGCGACTCAGGGGAACAAAGCATGAAAACCTTGATTATCCGCCCAGGCAAACTTCAGCTATCGCAACTGCGCGAAGTGTATCAACAGCCGGTAAAACTCCAGCTTCCGGACAGCGCCTATGCGGCGATCGATCGCAGCGTGGCCTGCGTTGAACGCATTGTCGAAGAGAACCGCACGACCTACGGCATCAATACCGGCTTTGGTCTGCTGGCCTCGACGCGTATTGCGCGCGAGGATCTGGAAAACCTGCAACGTTCGATCGTGCTGTCGCACGCCGCCGGCGTCGGTGCACCAACCGACGACAATCTGGTACGGCTGATCATGGTGCTGAAGATCAATAGCCTGTCCCGCGGCTTTTCCGGCATCCGTCGTGAAGTGATCGAAGCGTTGATGGCATTGGTCAACGCCGAGGTCTATCCACACATTCCGTTGAAGGGCTCGGTCGGCGCATCGGGCGATCTGGCGCCGCTGGCGCACATGAGCCTGCTGCTGCTGGGCGAAGGCAAGGCGCGCCATCAGGGTGAATGGCTGAGCGCCGACGCCGCACTGGCGAAGGCCGGGCTGAAGCCATTGACGCTGGCGGCCAAAGAAGGCCTGGCGCTGCTGAATGGCACCCAGGTGTCTACCGCCTTTGCGCTGCGCGGCCTGTTTGATGCCGAAGATCTGTACGCCGCCGCCACGGTGTGTGGCAGCCTGACGGTGGAAGCGGCGCTGGGCTCGCGCAGCCCGTTTGATGCACGTATTCATGACGTACGCGGCCAGCGCGGTCAGATCGACGCCGCCGCCGCTTACCGTCACCTGCTGGGTGAACGCAGCGAGGTCTCCGATTCGCATCGCAACTGCGACAAGGTGCAGGATCCCTACTCCCTGCGCTGCCAGCCGCAGGTGATGGGCGCCTGCCTGACGCAGATCCGCCAGGCCAGCGAAGTGCTGGAAGTTGAAGCCAACGCGGTGTCAGACAACCCGCTGGTGTTCGCCGAACAGGGCGACGTACTGTCCGGTGGCAACTTCCACGCCGAGCCGGTAGCGATGGCCGCAGACAATCTGGCGCTGGCGCTGGCGGAAATCGGCTCGTTGGCCGAACGCCGCATTTCACTGATGATGGACAAACACATGTCGCAACTGCCACCGTTCCTGGTGGACAACGGCGGGGTGAACTCCGGCTTTATGATAGCCCAGGTGACTGCCGCGGCGCTGACCAGTGAAAACAAGGCGCTGGCGCACCCGGCCAGCGTCGACAGCATCCCGACCTCGGCCAATCAGGAAGATCATGTGTCGATGGCGCCAGCCGCCGGTCGGCGACTGTGGGAAATGGCCGACAACGTACGCGGCATTATCGCCGTGGAATGGCTGGCCGCCTGCCAGGGGCTGGATCTGCGCAAAGGGCTGCACAGCACCGAAGGGCTGGAACAGGCACGCCGCCTGCTGCGCGAACACGTCAGTTATTACGACAAGGATCGTTTCTTCGCCCCCGACATTGAAGCCGCCAGCCTGCTGTTGGCGGCCGGTCATCTGACGGCGTTAGTCCCTGCGGCGTTGTTGCCAAGCCAGGCATAACCGCCGCTACCCTACATCAAGTTCGTACCTATCCCGCCGGGACAACCCTGGCGGGATAGCGCTGCCCGTCCGATAACAACGCAAAATACGGAGAGCAACATGCGTAACGACGAAACACAACCTTCTCAGTTGCGGCGCGGCCTGAACGCGCGGCACATTCGTTTTATGGCGCTCGGTTCAGCCATTGGTACCGGGCTGTTTTACGGTTCGGCCGGCGCTATCCAACTGGCCGGGCCGGCGGTACTGCTGGCCTACCTGGTCGGCGGCGCGGCGGTGTTCATGGTGATGCGTGCACTGGGAGAAATGGCGGTACACCAGCCGGTTTCCGGTTCGTTCGGCCACTATGCCAGTCACTACCTCGGCCCGCTGGCCGGTTTTCTGACCGGCTGGACCTATACCTTCGAAATGGTGATCGTCGCACTGGCGGACGTCACCGCCTTCGGCATTTACATGGGGCTGTGGTTCCCGGACGTCGCCCAGTGGGTGTGGGTATTGAGCATTATCTTCTTCATTGGCGCGCTCAACCTGTGCAACGTCAAGGTGTTTGGCGAAATGGAATTCTGGCTGTCGCTGATCAAGGTCGCCGCGATCGTGGCGATGATCGTCGGCGGCGCGGCGGTCATGCTGTTTGGCTTCGGCCAGACCCAGGCCGCCACCGGCTTTGACAACCTGTGGCAACACGGCGGTTTTATGCCGAACGGCATCGGCGGCGTGGTGGCCTCGCTGGCGGTGGTGATGTTCGCCTTTGGCGGTATCGAAATCATTGGCATCACCGCCAGTGAAGCAAAGGATCCGGCCAAAATGCTGCCGCGGGCGATCAATGCGGTACCGTTGCGCATCCTGCTGTTTTACGTGCTGACGCTGCTGGTACTGATGGCGATATACCCGTGGAACAGCATCGGCCAGAACGGCAGCCCGTTTGTCGAGATCTTCAGCAGTCTGGGCATCAGCTCTGCCGCTCACCTGCTTAACCTGGTGGTGATCACCGCCGCCATTTCCGCCATCAACAGCGATATTTTCGGCGCCGGCCGCATGATGTACGGCATGGCGCAGGAAGGTCAGGCGCCGAAGAGCTTTACCCGGCTGACCGGCAACGGCGTGCCGTGGATGACGGTGCTGGTGATGTCGCTGGCGCTGCTGCTGGGGGTGGTGCTCAACTACCTGATACCGAAACAGGTATTTATGATCATCGCCTCTATCGCTACCTTCGCCACCGTCTGGGTGTGGCTGATGATCCTGCTGTCGCAGATCGCCATGCGCCGCACGCTGAGCAAGGCGGAGATTGCCAGCCTGAGCTTCCCGGTACCGTGGTGGCCGCTGGCCCCCTTGCTGGCGACGGCGTTTATGTTCTTTGTGATTGGCCTGCTCGGTTACTTCGAGGAAAGCCGGATCGCACTGTATGTCGGACTGGTCTGGGTGGCATTGCTCACCCTGGCTTACTGGATGTGGGTGCGCAAAAAAGGCGGGGGATCACCTGTCGCCACCTCACCCCAGGGTCTGTAGTGACGGGGCCCGCCGTTCCCGGGCCCTTACATTCTCCCAAACACATAATGGGGAAAGATAATCATGCAAACCACAACGTCAGTTATTTTTAAAACACTATGGGTACCGCTTATTGCACTCGGATTAACGTTTGCCAGCAGTTCTGCCAAGGCGGCCGGCTGGTGCGAGTCCGGCAAACCGGTCAAGTTTGCCGGACTGAACTGGGAAAGCGGCATGTTGCTGACCGACATCATGCAATACGTGCTGCAAAAGGGTTATGACTGCAAAACCGATGCGCTGCCGGGTAACTCTATCACCATGGAGCAGGCGGTCGGCACCAACGATATCCAGGTGTTTGCCGAAGAGTGGATTGGCCGCAGTGAAGTGTGGAACAAGGCCGAAAAAGCCGGCAAGGCAGTCAGCGTCGGCGCGCCAATCGTTGGTGCGGTGGAAGGCTGGTATGTGCCACGCTATGTGGTCGAAGGCGACGCCAAACGTAACATCAAGCCGTCGGCGCCCGATCTGAAAAGCATTCCGGATCTGGCGAAGTACGCGCAGGTATTCAAGGATCAGGAAGAGCCGAACAAAGGCCGCTTCTATAACTGTCCGGCGGGCTGGACCTGCGAGCTGGACAACACCGCCATCCTGAAAAAATTCAAACTGGACGACAAGCTGACCAATTTCCGCCCCGGCACCGGACCGGCGCTGGATACCGCCATTCTCTCCAGCTACCGCCGCGGCGAACCGATCCTGTTCTACTACTGGTCGCCTACGCCGCTGATGGGTCAGCTCGATTTGGTCAAACTGGAAGAACCCGGCGTGGATAAAAACATTCAGATCAAAGTCGGTCTTTCCAGCGTCTTCAATCAGCAGGCGCCAGAACTGGTGGCGGTGCTGGGCAAGATCAATCTGCCGCTCGATCTGCTGAACCAGAATCTGGCACGGATGAGCAAAGAGCGCATCCGTTCAGACAAGCTGGCGCTGGAGTTCTTCAAGCAGCACCCGGAAATCTGGCAAAGCTGGGTGAGCGAAGACGCAGCGAAGAAAATCCAGGCGTCCCTGTAAGGCGACTGACGTTAGATAACTACCGGGGCCGGCTGAACCCCGGTCCAGACAGGGGCTATATCTATGTTTCCAGAACGCTTTACCTTCTCGATTGCCGATTGGATTAATGGCTGGGTCGATATCCTGGTCAACAACTACGGCGATATGTTTCGCAACATTTCCGACAGCCTGCTGTGGGCGGTGATTCAACTGGAAGGCCTGCTGCGTGCTACGCCGTGGTGGCTAATGCTGGCGGTCGTCGGCTTGCTGGCCTGGCATGCGACCCGCCGCTGGCTGCCGACAGCGGTGATGGTCGGGCTGCTGCTGCTGGTTGGCGCCGCCGGCATGTGGGACAAACTGATGCAAACGCTGGCGCTGGTGCTGGTTGCTACGCTGCTGGCGGTGATCATCGGCATCCCACAGGGTATTTTGGCCGCGCGCAGCGATCGCGTGCGGGCGGTGATGATGCCGCTGATGGACGTAATGCAGACCATGCCAAGCTTTGTCTATCTGATCCCGGTGCTGATGCTGTTCGGCCTGGGCAAGGTGCCAGCGATCCTGGCGACGGTGATTTACGCCACGCCGCCGCTGATCCGCCTGACCGATCTGGGTATTCGCCAGGTCGATAAGGAAGTGATGGAGTCGGTCACCGCATTTGGTGCCAACCGGTGGCAAAAACTGTTCGGCGTCCAGCTGCCGCTGGCACTGCCGAGCATTATGGCCGGTATCAACCAAACCACCATGATGTCGCTGTCAATGGTGGTGGTGGCGTCGATGATCGGCGCACGCGGGCTGGGCGAGGACGTACTGGTGGGCATCCAGACGCTGAACGTCGGGCTGGGGCTGGAAGCCGGCCTGGCCATTGTCATTCTCGCCGTGGTCATTGACCGCATCACTCAGGCCTATGGCCGCTCTGCGGTTGTTGCGAGGGAATCCTGATGAATAAAATCGAAATCAAAAACGTTTACAAGATCTTCGGCCAACGCACCACCGAGGCGCTGGCGCTGAGCCAGCAAGGGAAAACCAAGCCAGAGGTGCAGTCAGCAACCGGCTGCGTGATCGGCGTACACGATCTGTCGATGAGCATCGCTGCCGGTGAGATTTTTGTCATTATGGGGTTGTCCGGATCGGGAAAATCCACCCTGGTGCGCCACTTCAACCGCCTGATCGAGCCGACCAGCGGCGAGATCCTGGTCGACGGCGAAGACATTCTGCGCTACGACGAAAAACAGCTCGAACATTTTCGCCGGCACAAAATCAGCATGGTGTTCCAGAGCTTCGGCCTGCTGCCGCATAAGACGGTGCTGGAGAACGTCGGCTACGGCCTGAAGGTGCGCGGTGAAACCAGAGAAGTTTTTCAGGCGCGAGCGCAACACTGGATCGACACCGTTGGCCTGAAAGGCTATGAGAAATCCTATCCGCATCAACTTTCCGGCGGTATGCGCCAACGCGTCGGACTGGCGCGCGCTCTGGCCACCGACACCGATATCATTCTGCTGGATGAAGCGTTCAGCGCCCTCGATCCGCTGATCCGCGCCGAGATGCAGGATCAACTGCTGGCACTGCAAAAAGAGCTGCATAAGACGCTGGTATTCATCACTCACGATCTGGATGAAGCGGTACGCATCGGTAACCGTATCGCCATCTTGAAGGACGGCAAGCTGATCCAGGTCGGCACCCCGCAGGAGATCCTGAATAATCCGGCAGATGAATACGTCAACCGTTTTGTACAGCGCCGATTGGCGCTGGATGAAAACATGCAAAAACCGCGTCCAATGATGATGGCCAGCGCCTGAGGAGAACCATGATGCATTCCGTTTCCGGCGTGGAGATTGATCGCCAGCCGCTGCGCTGGCAGGACGTGGTGGCAGTAGCGCGCGACGGTGCGCCGCTCAGCCTGTCCCCTGCCGCCTGGGCGCGTATCGACAATGCGCACGGCATCGTCAGGCAGATTGTCGACGGCGAACAGCGCGCTTACGGCGTTAATACCGGACTCGGCGCGCTGTGCAATCAGGCGCTGCACGGTGAACAGTTGGCGCAACTGTCACGCAATACCCTGCTGAGCCATGCCTGCGGTGTCGGTGCGCCGCTCAGCGATAGCCAGACGCGGGCGATCGTCTGCTGCGCCGTGATCAATTACAGCCACGGCAAATCCGGCATCCAGCGTCCGCTGGTGGAAGCGCTGCTGGCGTTGCTCAACCGTGGCATTACGCCACAGGTACCTGCGCAGGGTTCGGTCGGCTATCTGACGCATATGGCGCACGTTGGCGTGGCGCTGCTTGGCCTCGGTCAGGTCAGCTATCGCGGACAGATTGTCGCCGCCAGCCAGGCACTGGCCGAGGAACAGATTGTGCTGCCACCGCTCGGCGCCAAGGACGGTCTGTGCCTGGTGAACGGTACGCCGTGCATGACCGGTCTGGCCTGCCTGGCACTGGCCGATGCCTGGAGTCTGCTGCGTTGGGGCGATGTACTGGGTGCGATGAGTTTTGAAGCGTTACGCGGTCAGCAGGCGGCCTTCGACCAGGAGATCCTGGCCTTGAAGCCGCATCCCGGCATGCAACAGGTGGGGCATAATTTGCGCGCCTTGCTGAGCGGCAGCGAAGTGATTGCCGCCGCAGAAGGCATCCGCACCCAGGATGCATTAAGCATTCGTTCCATACCACAGGTGCACGGCGCCTGCCGCGATCAGTGGGCGCATGCCGCACGGCAGATTGATAACGAGCTGAACGGTGCCAGCGATAACCCACTGCTACTGGGCACACCGCAACGCTACCGTGTGGTATCGCAGGCCAATCCTCACGGCGAATCGGTAGCAATGGCCGCCGATCTGCTGGCGATTGCCCTGGCAGAACTGGGGGGGATCGCCGAACGCCGCATCGATCGCCTGATCAACCCACTGGTCAGCGGCCTGCCGGCGTTTCTGGTCAGCGAGCCGGGGGTCAACTCCGGCATGATGATCGCTCAATACGTCGCCGCCGCGCTGTGTGCGGAAAACCGCCAGTTGGCGCAGCCGTGCGTGGTGGACAACTACGTCACCTCGGCATTGCAGGAAGATCACCTCAGCCTCGGCACCGGTGCGGCGCTGCGCTTGCATAAGGCGGTGGCCAACTGCCGACAGATTCTGGCGATTGAATACCTGCTGGCCGCCCAGGCGTTTGAGTTCCTGACGCCTACCCGCTTCGGCGTCGGCACCGGGCGTGCCTGGCAACGGCTGCGACAGAGCGTTGCGCCGTATCACCAGGATCGCTGGCTGGCGCCGGATATTGCCGCCAGCGCCGCCCTGATTGCCGATGACGGTGTCCTGGCCGACATCACCCCGTATCTCGCTTAAACCGCTGCGGCCCTTTCGTCGATCAAAGGGCCGCGTCTCCCCTGGAATCACTTCACCTTTGCCAGCGCCTGTTCGATATCGGCGCGCAGATCCTCCACGTCTTCCAGACCGGCAGACAGACGGATCAATCCGTCACTGATGTGGTGACGTTGGCGCTCTTGCTCGCTGTAGGCCGAGTGAGTCATGCTCGCCGGGTGCTGCGCCAGCGTTTCGCAATCCCCCAGGCTGACCGCCCGCAAGATCAATTGCAACGCGTTGAGGAAAGCGATGCCTGCCGCCATTCCACCTTTCAGTTCACAGGCGATCATGCCGCCGGGACGCGCCATCTGCCGCTGTGCCAGCGCGTACTGCGGAAAGGTGTCCAGGCCCGGATAATATACCTGCGCCACCGCCGGATGGCGGGCAAGCATTTCCGCCAGCCGCTGAGCGGTATCGCAGTGTCGTTGCATACGCAGCGGCAGCGTCTTCAAGCCACGTAGCAACAGCGCCGCATCTTGCGCCGACAGCACCGCACCGTTCATGTCCTTGAGGCCGATCAGGCGGATCTGTTGCGCCAGTTCCGAGGTGGTGATCACCAAGCCGGCCAGCAGATCGCCATGACCACCAAGGTATTTGGTGGCAGAATGCACCACGATATCCGCCCCCAGCGCCAGCGGCTGTTGCAGATACGGCGTGCAATAGGTGTTGTCGACCAGCAGCAGCGCGCGCTGGCGATGCGTAATCTCCGCCACCGCCTGAATATCCACCAGACGCATGTTCGGATTGGCGGGCGTTTCGCAGTACACCAGACGGGTACGCGGGCCAATGGCCGACGCCAGCTTCTCTGGCTGCGTCATGTCAACGTGCGTCACCTTGACGCCAAAACGTGCCAGACCATGATGAAAATAACTGAACGTGCAACCATAAATGGTTTCATCAACGATCAGTTCATCGCCCGGCGCCAGCAGCGTCCAGCAACAGGCGGTCACCGCCCCCATGCCGGAGGAAAAGGCCACCGCCGCCTCGCCGCCCTCCAGATTGGCAATACGCTGCTCCAGCAGGTGCAGGGTCGGGTTGGCAATGCGTGAATAAAAATAGCCGTGCTCAGTGCCGGCAAAGCAGGCACCGCCATACTCCGCCGAGGGAAAGGTAAAGGTCGAACTCATAAATACCGGTGGGCAAAGCGCGCCGTGATACTGCTGCGGATCATAACCGTAATGAATCGCACGAGTGGCAAAAGCCTGTTTGACTGGATGAGTAGACATAGACGCGTCCTGTACGATGAACAGTGGAAGAATTACTCTTCGGGGGATTCCGCCGGTAAGCGGCTGCTACGCATACGCTGCCCGATGATTTGCAACGTGCGCAATACCAGCATCAACCCCAGCAGGGTATCCGGTTGGCGCAGCACCCCATATAACGCACGCAAACTGGCGGTCGGCGCATCGCGTTGCAGTTCGCTGTGCGCCATTTTTAGTGCCATGCCGCCTTCCCAACCCAATGCGGTGAGATCCTCAAACAGCCCTGCCAGTTTCTCCACCAGCGCGTTGTCGGCGATATCGGTCAGATCCGACAGCAGCGACAGCAGGTCGACAACGTTGTCCAACCTGCCGCTCGCCAACAGCGGAGATAATTTATCCATCAGCGCCGTCAGCGCCTCGTTCTGCGTTGCTTCCATGGCGCCTCCTTAAATCAACCCGCGTACCGTGGCCCAATACAGACCGCGGTTAAATCCGTTGCGTAGCATGCCGCCCAGCTTGGTGGCCGGAGTCGGCACCACGTCGTGACGGTAGTCATAAACCAGCGGCATACCCGCCTGCAGCCCCATTTGCGCCACCGCCTGCACCTTGCCGTCGTAATGACAGATCGGTTGTCCAAGCCGCATTTCCGCTACGATATTGTCGGCAATCACCGGCGCCTGATTATGGCAAGACCCTCCAGCCTTGCTGATCGGCAGATCCACCGTATCGCCAATCACATACACTCCTTGCTGGCCATAAACCTGCAACGTTTGCGGATCGGTCGGCAGCCAGCCCTCACCGTTATCAATGTCGCTCAAACCGGTATTGCGTACCGCCTCCACCGCTCGGATCGGTGGCGTTGCCATCAGAATATCGAACGGTTGCTCTTCCCCCTCGGCGGAATAGGCCACGCGCCGTTCGGTATCCACCCGATCGAGAGTGAATCCCCGCTGGTGCCTGATGCCGCGCGCTTCAAATATCGCCGGCAACGCTTCACCGGTGGGGCGTTGTAAAAACAGACAGTTGCGCAACAGCTGTGAAATCGTCGGATAGGTGTAAACAATCTCGACCGCCTTGCGCACCCCGCGCCGCCGCAGATAATCATCCAGCATCAGCGTGGTTTCAATCGGTGCGATGCCGCACTGATGTGGGACGTTGGGAGTCTGTGGGAAGGAAACGGTAATAAAGATGCGGCCTTTTTCAATGGTCGCCAGCTTGTGCGCCAGTTGCCGTGCTGCCGTATATTGATAGAAATGATCGCCGGCCTGCGCCAGGCCGGTTATTTTATCCGGCCAGGGAACGCAGCCGGTAGCGAATACCAAAAAATCGTAGCCGTATTTATTTCCGCTATGCGTTACAACCTGGCGCTGCTGGAAATCAAAACGTTCCGCCTTATCGACGACAAATTTAATTTCTGGCCGCAACAGACTTTGCTGCGAGCGCATTAATTCCTGTTTAAAAAATGCATTAAACGCCACATACATAAATGCTGGCTTGTAATAATGCAGAGCCGTTTGCGATATCATTAATAACTCGACTTTATTATTAATAATTTCACGATGCAGCTTGGCGGCAAGAAGGTTAGCCAGCATGGTGCCACCCGTACCGCCACCAACGATCACAATTCTTTTGCGCATGGTTCCCCACTCTGCCAATTTTTATCACCTTGGCCACAGTATGAAGTTTATTTGCCAGAATTGAGTCTAGTAACAGATGAATATAACGCCAAACCAAATGGAATAAATAAATATTTATTTTTATTAGTTAAATAAAACCAAAGGGATAAGAATATTGTTTAAATGAATTAATAATACAGGAACTACTATCAAACTATTTATAACCGCACTCACCGTTATTATTGCCTATACGATCGACAGCCATAAAAAAACCCGCCGTAGCGGGTTTTAAATTAATCACCGGGAAAAGCGTGATTACTGACCTTTAACTTCTTTGAGGCCATTGAATGGCGCGCGGTCGCCCAGCGCTTCTTCGATACGAATCAGCTGGTTGTATTTGGCGACGCGGTCAGAACGGCTCATGGAACCGGTCTTGATTTGGCCAGCCGCAGTGCCTACCGCCAGATCGGCGATGGTCGCGTCTTCGGTTTCACCTGAACGGTGAGAGATCACCGCGGTGTAGCCAGCATCTTTAGCCATCTTGATTGCAGCCAGGGTTTCGGTCAGAGAACCGATCTGGTTGAATTTGATCAGGATGGAGTTGGCGATGCCTTTCTCGATGCCTTCTTTCAGGATTTTGGTGTTGGTAACGAACAGATCGTCGCCAACCAGCTGGATTTTGTCGCCCAGCACTTTGGTCTGGTAAGCAAAACCGTCCCAGTCAGATTCGTCCAGACCGTCTTCGATAGACACGATCGGGTACTGCTTGGTCAGCTCTTCCAGGAAGTGGGTGAACTCTTCAGAAGTGAAGGCTTTGTTGCCTTCGCCAGCCAGCACATATTTGCCATCTTTGTAGAATTCGGATGCTGCACAGTCCATCGCCAGGGTCACGTCTTTGCCCAGCTCGTAACCGGCCGCTTTCACCGCTTCGGCGATAACTGCCAGCGCTTCGGCGTTGGAACCCAGGTTAGGCGCGTAGCCGCCTTCGTCGCCAACGGCGGTGTTCAGGCCTTTGGCCTTCAGCACTTTCGCCAGGTGGTGGAACACTTCGGAACCGATACGTACCGCGTCTTTCAGCGTCTTGGCGCCAACCGGCTGAATCATGAACTCCTGAATGTCGACGTTGTTGTCGGCGTGCTCGCCGCCGTTGATGATGTTCATCATCGGCAGAGGCATGGAGAATTTGCCTGGGGTGCCGTTCAGTTCAGCGATGTGCTCGTACAGCGGCATGCCTTTAGAGGCCGCAGCCGCCTTGGCCGCAGCCAGGGAAACCGCCAGAATGGCGTTGGCGCCGAACTGGGATTTGTTCTCGGTGCCGTCCAGCTCGATCATGATCTTGTCGATGTTCGCCTGGTCTTTGGCATCTTTGCCCAGCACGGCCTGAGCGATTGGCCCATTTACTGCTGCAACGGCTTTCAGTACGCCTTTACCCAGGAAACGAGACTTGTCACCGTCGCGCAGTTCCAGTGCTTCACGGGAACCGGTAGAAGCACCTGACGGCGCAGCAGCCAGACCAACGAAACCGCCTTCCAGATGCACTTCGGCTTCAACGGTTGGGTTGCCGCGTGAATCGATGATTTCACGGCCGATGACTTTAACGATTTTGGACATATAGGTTTTCCTCAGTCACAAGTTGAATATACCCTTGGTTTTTCAAGCCGCATCGTTGTTGGCTGCGGCTGCTCGCCCCAGTCACCTGGTGGTCCAGGCTGTCGAGGATGCACATCCTTGCCGACTGAATGCAGCTCGAAATCCGTTGGGTAACAAATCCCAGACAAACAACGCGCGGTTTATGCCGCGCGTTGCCTACCAAAACTCTTATTTCACTTGACGCTTCTGGTGCTCACCCGCCGCCTTGACAAAGCCAGCGAATAACGGATGCCCATCACGCGGCGTCGAAGTAAACTCAGGGTGGAACTGACAAGCAACAAACCATGGGTGGTTCGGCAGCTCGATAATTTCTACCAGCTTGTTGTCTGCGGAACGGCCTGCCACACGCAACCCGGCAGCTTCGATCTGCTTCAACAGCATGTTGTTGACTTCATAACGGTGACGGTGACGCTCAACGATGGTGGCTTCGCCGTACATCTGGCGCACCAGGCTGTTGTCGGTCAGGTGACATTGCTGACCACCGACGCGCATCGTGCCGCCCAAATCGCTTTCTTCGGTACGCACTTCAACGTTGCCGTCTTCGTCGCGCCATTCGGTGATCAACGCCACCACAGGATATTTACAGTCTGGCACAAATTCGGTCGAGTTGGCGTGTTCCATACCCGCTACGTTACGGGCGAACTCCATCAGCGCAACCTGCATACCCAGGCAGATGCCCAGATACGGAATATTGTTTTCACGCGCGTACTGCGCGGTCATCACCTTACCTTCAACGCCACGGTAACCGAAGCCGCCAGGGATCAGGATCGCATCCAGACCTTTCAGCACGTCGACACCGCGGGTTTCAACGTCCTGCGAATCGATCAGCTTGATGTTGACCGTCAGACGGTTCTTCAGGCCACCGTGCTTCAACGCCTCGATCACCGACTTGTAGGCATCCGGCAGTTCGACGTACTTGCCGACCATGCCGATGGTTACTTCGCCGCCTGGGTTCGCTTCTTCGTAAATCACCTGTTCCCATTCGGCCAGATTGGCTTCCGGCACGTTCAGGCTGAATCGTTTACAAATATAATCATCAAGCCCCTGAGATTTCAATAGGCCTGGAATTTTATAAATAGAATCAACGTCTTTCAGCGAGATAACCGCTTTTTCCGGCACGTTGCAGAAAAGTGCGATTTTGGCGCGTTCGTTAGCAGGAACCACGCGATCGGAACGGCAAATCAGCACATCCGGCTGGATACCGATGGAAAGCAGCTCTTTTACGGAATGCTGGGTAGGCTTGGTTTTTACTTCACCGGCAGCGGCCATGTACGGCACCAGCGTCAGGTGCATGTACAGCGTATGCTCGCGGCCCACTTCAACCGCCATCTGGCGGATGGCTTCGAGGAACGGCAGCGATTCGATGTCGCCGACGGTACCGCCGATTTCCACCAGCACCACATCGTGGCCTTCGCCACCTTCGATGATGCGTTCCTTGATAGCGTTGGTGATGTGCGGGATAACCTGTACGGTCGCGCCCAGGTAATCGCCACGGCGCTCTTTACGCAGTACGTCGGAATAGATACGGCCAGTGGTGAAGTTGTTGCGGCGCGTCATTTTGGTGCGGATGAAGCGCTCGTAGTGACCCAAGTCCAGATCGGTTTCAGCGCCGTCTTCGGTGACGAAAACTTCCCCATGCTGGATCGGGCTCATGGTGCCCGGATCCACGTTGATGTACGGGTCCAGTTTCATGATGGTAACGTTGAGGCCACGGGCTTCAAGAATAGCCGCCAGAGAGGCTGCGGCAATGCCTTTACCCAGAGAGGATACGACCCCGCCGGTCACAAAAATATAATTAGTTGTCATGCTGAACCTGAGAGTTTAGGTTTAAAGACGATGGAAGAACCAAGACGGGAAAGTAGTATACCCGAACCTCTCTTGACCTACAAACGATCGTTTTACTCGCCATCATCTCTGTCGTCACCGTATGTTCCTCGAGGTTTAGCCTGTCAGCGCCGTCGACTCACTCTTTTCAAAACAATGAGTTAGTGGGAAAAGTTTTTGTTTAATGCCATTCTGCCGCGCTAAAACGTCTTACATTTCAGTTTGTTGGCCTTTTCCCCTCGCCCCGATGCACGGCGGCGAAACCATTTTCAGCTTAACCGTTTCAGCTTGAACGAACCTTGTCACCGATCAAACAAGCGGCAGGATTACCCTACCGCTGATGAGACAACAAAAAAGCCGTTTAGTTTTCGGCTTTCTTCACCTGTTGCCAGGCCTGCTCCATCTGTTCCAGCGTGGCCTCCTCCGTCGTCAGGCCCTGCTGCGCGATCAGGCTTTCCACCTGACGGAAGCGTCGCTCGAACTTGCGATTGGCGGCCTGGAGCGCGGTTTCCGCCTTATGGCCCAGATGGCGTGACAGATTCACCGTGGCGAACAGCAGGTCGCCGATTTCCTCTTCCAACTTCAGTGGGTCGACCACCGCCTGCTGCGCTTCGTGCATCACTTCGTCGATTTCTTCGTACACTTTGTCGAGCACCGGACCAAGGGTATGCCAGTCAAACCCCACCGAGGCACAGCGCTTTTGAATTTTGTGCGCCTTCATCAGCGCCGGCAGCGCCGTGGGAATGTCGTCCAGCACCGAATGCAACGCCTTCTCCGCGCGCTCCCCGGCCTTCAGCTGTTCCCAGCGGGCAGCCACCGCACCGACATCGCGCGCCACGGCATCACCAAAGATGTGCGGGTGACGCCGCTCCAGCTTATCGCTGATGGCATTACACAGGTCGTTGAAATCGAACAGCCCCTGCTCTTGCCCCATCTGGGCATAGAACACTACCTGGAACAGCAGATCCCCCAGCTCGTCGCGCAGATCGGCATAGTCGCGACGCGTGATGGCGTCCAGCACTTCGTAGGTTTCTTCCAGCGTGTAGGGCGCAATGCTGGCAAAGGTCTGTTGGCGATCCCACGGGCAACCGCTGTCGGGGTCGCGCAGCGTTTTCATGATGGTAAGCAGACGCTGCAAGGCAATAGGTTGAGTCATGTAAACATCTCTGGCAAAAGAAAGGGCCGGTTACGGCCCATAGGGGGTGATGCCGGAGGGATCTCCCCCCGGCAACCAGACGGCACGAAACACGCCGGGGATTCAGCTGCCGTGCAGCCGCTTGGCATCGATCACGTCCGGCAACTGGTTCAGCTTGGCCAACACCCGCCCCAGCACCTGCTGGTTGTAGATTTCGATATCCATATCGATGGTTGCCACCTGCTTTTTGGTATCGCTCCTGCTGGCCACGCCCAGCACGTTGACCTTTTCATTGGCCAGGATGGTGGTGATATCGCGTAGCAGACCACTGCGATCGTTGGCCGTTACGCGCACCACCAGCGAATAGCCGCTGGAATAGCTTTCGCCCCACACCGCGTCGACGATACGCTCCGGAGCATGGGATTGCAGTTCGGCCAGTTGATCGCAATCGGCGCGGTGGATCGAGATCCCTCGCCCCTGGGTGATAAAGCCAATGATGTCATCGCCCGGGATCGGTTGGCAGCAACGCGCGATGTGATGCATCAGGTTGCCAACGCCCTCCACCACCACCCGACCGTCGTCCTTGCGACGCGTAGTCGGCGGCGCCTTGTGCTGCACCAGTTGACGCAGGGCTTCGCGATCCTGCTCCTCGGCGCTCGGTTTGTTGAACTTGCCTTGCAGGAAGTTGACCATCTGATTGAGGCGAATATCGCCGCCGCCGATCGCCGCCAGCACTTCATCCAGCGAGTTCATGTTGTAACGCGGGATCAGCAGCTTTTCCGCGTCCTTCAGGCTGATGCCAAGATGCTCCAACTCATTGTCGAGCATTTGCCGTCCGGCCAGTATATTCTTGTCACGATCCTGCTTGCGGAACCAGTTGTGTATCTTAGAACGGCCGCGGCTGGTGGTCACGTAGCCCAGGTTCGGGTTCAGCCAGTCACGGCTGGGGTTCGGCTGCTTCTGGGTGATGATTTCGATCTGATCGCCCATCTGCAACTGATAGGTAAACGGCACGATGCGCCCGCCAATCTTGGCGCCAATACAGCGGTGACCGACATCGCTGTGAATGTGGTAGGCGAAATCCAGCGGCGTAGAGCCGGCCGGCAGATCCACCACGTCGCCCTTCGGCGTAAATACGTACACCCGGTCGTCGAACACCTGGCTGCGTACTTCGTCGAGCATTTCGCCGGAGTCGGCCATTTCTTCCTGCCAGGCAATCAGCTTGCGTAGCCAGGCAATACGTTCTTCATAGCCGGAGCGCACCGTGGCGATGGCGCCCTCTTTGTATTTCCAGTGTGCCGCCACGCCCAGCTCGGCGTCTTCATGCATCTGCCGGGTACGGATCTGGATTTCAACCGTTTTGCCGCGCGGCCCGAGCACCACGGTATGGATTGACTGATAGCCGTTCGGTTTCGGGTTGGCGACATAGTCGTCGAACTCGTCAGGCAGGTGGCGGAAATGGGTATGCACGATGCCCAGCGCCGCGTAGCAGTCTTGCAGACGTTCGGCCACGATACGCACCGCGCGCACGTCGAACAGCTCATCGAACGCCAGCGCCTTCTTCTGCATTTTGCGCCAGATGCTGTAGATGTGTTTTGGCCGGCCATAAATATCGACCTTGATACCTTCGTCGACCATCGCCTTGCGCAACGAGGAGACGAAGTCGTCGATAAACTGCTCGCGATCGATGCGTCGTTCATGCAACAGCTTGGCAATGCGCTTGTATTCTTCCGGGTGCAGATAACGGAAGCAGAAATCCTCCAGCTCCCATTTCAGCTGGCCGATACCCAGCCGGTTAGCCAGCGGCGCATAAATGTTGGAACACTCTTTGGCCGCCAGTACACGTTCGTCTTCCGGCGCGTCCTTGACCTCTCGCAAATGGGCGATACGCTCCGCCAGCTTGATCACCACGCAGCGGAAATCTTCCACCATCGCCAGCAGCATGCGGCGCACGTTATCGACCTGCTCAGAGCCCATCGAATCGTTGTGCGTCGCCTTCAATTGACGAATGGCGTCCATGTCGCGCACGCCGTGCACCAGGGCGACGATGCCCTTGCCGAAGGTCTCGCTCAGGGTATCTTCCGCCACCACGTTGGCATCAACCAGCGGGAACAGCAGCGCGGCGCGCATGCTGTCGTTGTCCATGCTGAGCGTCGACAGGATTTCCACCATTTCCAGACCGCGCCATAACAGGATCGGCGCATCGGGATGATGCTGAGTTTGCTGCTCACAGTAGCGCCAGGTTGCGGCTAAACGCTCACATGACTGCGGGTTAGGTAGCCCAAGGCTTTCGATCCACGCATCGAGCGCGAATTCGCCCGCCGTGTTCAGATGTGCACTTCTTACCGCAACCATACCTTCTCCCTACTTTGCAGCGGCCCCTGACGCCGTGTCGTTTATAAACAGCGCCATTGATTCAAGATGCCCCGTGTGCGGGAACATATCCAACATTCGCACACGCGCAAGACGATAACCGGCGGCCAGCAATACCTTGCTGTCGCGTGCCAGCGTGCTGGGATTACAGGAAACGTAAACCACTCGCTCTGGCGCCAGTTTTACAATATGTGACATCACACCAGCCGCACCCGCGCGGGCAGGATCCAGCATCACTTTATCAAATCCCTGTGCTGCCCAAGGCTGCCGCTCAACGTCATCTTCCAGATTCTCATGGAAGAAAGACGCATTATTCAGCAAATTCTTATGTGCATTATATTGCCCATTCGCTACCAGCGTGGCAACACCTTCGATGCCCACCACCGCTTTGGCGCGCCGGGCCAGCGGCAGGGTAAAGTTGCCCATGCCGCAGAACAGATCCAATACACGATCATTGGGTTGTAGCTCGAGCCATTCAAGGGCCTGAGCCACCATTTGCTGGTTTACCGCGTCATTGACCTGAATGAAGTCACGCGGACTGAAGTCTAAGCGTAGTCCGTCAACCTGATAATACGGCGTTTCACCGCACAGTTTTTCCAGCCGTTCGCTGTTGGCCGCCAGAAAAACTGCTAGCGTATGCTGCTCGGCAAACGCCAGCAGCGCCTGGCGATCGGCCGGTTTCAGCGCGTCAAGATGGCGCAGCACCAGAAGCGGGCCGTTGTCCGCCAGCACCAGCTCCGCATGGCCCAGGCGATTGGCGGCTTGCAGGCTGCTCAGGCAGGCGTGCAGCGGTTGCAGCAGCCGCTCCAGCGCTGGTGCCAGCACCGGACAGTGGCTGATGGGCACCAGATCGTTGGATGCCGCCTGGCGGAACCCCATCGTCAACGACTGTCGCCGGGGTTGCCAGGCCAGCCCCAGACGTGCACGGCGCCGATAACCATACTGCGGCCCGGCAATCACCGGTTCCGGCGGCACTCTGACGCCGGTTTCCCGTTCGATCATCCGCCCCAGCGCCGCCGCCTTGCTCTGCTGCTGCAACGCCGCATCGGCGTGCTGCTGCTGGCAACCGCCGCACACGCCAAAATGCGGACACTGCGGCTCAACCCGCTGCGGGCTGCGCGTCAGCAGGCGTTTCAGCTTGCCTTTGGCGAACTGACGCTTATCTTCCGTCAGCTGAATTTCCGCCTGTTCGCCCGGCAGTACCCCGGCGACAAATACCGCCTTGCCGTTGTGACGCGCCACGCCCTGGCCAAAGGGATCGAGATCGTCCACGGTAACGGTCAATATTTGTGGACTTTGCCGGGTCGTCACGCGGCGTTTGGGAGAGTAGAATTGCGCCATAAAATTGTCGATTGCTGGTTCATTAAGCTAGGATGAGCGCAATTCTCCCACATTGGATTCCCATGACCAAATACAGTCTGCGCGCACGCATGATGGTACTGATTCTGGCCCCGACGTTATTGATCGGCCTGCTGCTCAGTACCTTCTTTGTGGTGCACCGTTACAATGAGCTGCAAGAACAACTGGTTGATGCCGGCGCCAGCATCATTGAACCGCTGGCAGTGGCCAGCGAATACGGCATGACATTCCGCAGCCGCGAGTCGGTACGCCAGTTGGTCAGCCTGCTGCATCGCCGCCATTCGGACATTGTGCGCTCCATCACGGTGTTTGACGCGCAGAACAACCTGTTTGTCACCTCCAATTATCACCATAATTTTGGCCAGTTGCAGTTACCGAAGGGTGTGCCAATGCCCACAGAACTGATGCTGACACGGCGTGGTGATTCGCTGATCCTGCGGACCCCGATCCTGTCGGAAAGCCAATACCCCGACGAAACCGCCAGTGCCGACGTGCAACCGAATAATAATCTCGGCTACGTGGCGATTGAGCTGGATCTGCAATCGGTACGCCTGCAGCAGTATAAGGAAGTGTTTGTTTCCACCCTGCTGTTGCTGCTGTGCATGTGCATTGCCATTCTGTTTGCCTACCGCCTGATGCGCGACGTCACCGGCCCGATCCGCAACATGGTCAATACCGTCGACCGCATCCGCCGCGGCCAGCTCGACAGTCGGGTCGAAGGCTTTATGCTCGGCGAACTGCATATGCTAAAGAATGGCATCAACTCAATGGCGATGTCGTTGACCGCCTATCACGAAGAGATGCAGCAGAACATCGATCAGGCCACCTCCGATTTGCGCGAAACGCTGGAGCAGATGGAGATCCAAAACGTCGAGCTGGATCTGGCGAAGAAACGGGCGCAAGAAGCGGCGCGCATCAAGTCCGAGTTTCTGGCCAACATGTCGCACGAGCTGCGTACCCCGCTCAACGGGGTGATCGGCTTTACCCGCCAGACGCTGAAAACCGATCTGAGCGCCACGCAAACCGACTATCTGCAAACCATCGAGCGCTCGGCGAATAATCTGCTGACCATCATTAACGATGTGCTGGACTTCTCCAAACTGGAAGCCGGCAAACTGGTGCTGGAGCACATTCCGTTCGCACTGCGCGAAACGCTGGACGAGGTCATCGTGCTGCTGGCACCCAGCGCGCATGAAAAAGGGCTGGAGCTGACGCTGGATGTACATAACGACGTCCCGGAGCAGGTGATCGGCGATTCGCTGCGCTTGCAGCAGGTGATCACCAACCTGTTGGGCAACGCGGTGAAATTTACCGAAACCGGCAATATTGATATTCGCGTCGAATTGCGCAACCGCTTTGAACGTCAGGTTGAACTGGAAGTACAGATCCACGACACCGGCATCGGTATTTCCGAGCGCCAGCAATCGCAGCTGTTCCAGGCCTTCCGCCAGGCTGATGCCAGCATTTCCCGCCGTCATGGCGGCACCGGCCTTGGGCTGGTGATCACCCAGAAGCTGGTAAAGGAAATGGGCGGCGATATCTGCTTCCACAGCCAGTTGAACCGCGGTTCGACCTTCTGGTTCCATATCACCCTCGATCTGAACGAAGGCATGCTGACGTTGCCGTCACGCTTACCTGAGCTGCAGGGGAAAACGCTGGCCTACATTGAAGCCAACCCAACGGCAGCACAGGCGACGCTGAATATGCTCAGCGTAACGCAGCTGATCGTTACCCATTCGTCGACCTTCGCCCAATTGGCGAAAAACGACTACGATTTTCTGCTGGTCGGCATACCGATCCCGTTCCGCGACACCATTGGCCAGCATAAGGAAAAACTGCAAGAAGCGTTGCAACTGGCCAAACGGGTGATCCTGGCACTGCCCTGCCAGTCACAGATCGATGCCGAACAGCTTAAGCAGCTTGGCGCCGTGGGTTGCCTGACCAAGCCGATTACCGCCAATCGCCTGTACCCGCTGCTGCGCATGGAAAACCCGGCTCGGCAGAACGCATTGCCGGAACGCCGACGTTTACCACTGACGGTGCTGGCAGTGGACGATAATCCGGCCAATCTGAAGCTTATCGGCACGCTGCTGAACGAGCAGGTGGAACAGACCTTGCTATGCGAAAGCGGCGAGGAAGCGATCGCGCTGGCACGCGATAACGTGCTCGACATGATCCTGATGGACATTCAGATGCCGAACATCGACGGCATACGCACTGCCGAGCTGATCCGCCAAATGCCACATCACAATTCCACGCCGATCGTGGCGGTCACCGCCCATGCCGTTAGCGGCGAACGCGAGCACCTGTTGCAATCCGGCATGGATGACTATCTGGCAAAACCGATCGACGAGGCGATGCTGACACGCGTGCTGTCGCGTTATCACAGCGACGGTGACCCACAGTCAGCGGCGCTACCGCATGCCGGCGATGCGCAGCTTTCACTCGATTGGCCATTGGCGCTACGCCAGGCAGCCAATAAAGAGGATTTGGCGCGCGATCTGTTGCACATGCTGCTCGACTTCCTGCCGCAGGTTAAAAAGCAGGTGCAGGCCTTGCTGGACGGCACGCTGGAGGTGGAAATTATCGATATCATTCACAAGCTGCACGGCAGTTGCAGCTATAGCGGCGTTCCACGCCTGAAGCAGCTGTGTTTTTATCTTGAGCAACAGCTGCGTCTGGGCGTCAGCCGCAGCGATCTGGAGCCGGAATGGCTGGAACTGCTGGATGAGATAGAACTGGTCAGCCAGGCGGCGCGCCAACATTTACGCTAGACATGCAGACCGGCGCATACCGCCAGACGCTGAGGCCCCCCTGGCCAATATCTCGCGTTACAGAGCGGCCCCTGTAACTCAGGCAGGGGCCAGACGCTACCCTTGCTGCGCCAGTCGCAACGTCGCCGCAATATTGCGCGCCGCCATGCGCACGTTGTCGGCCGCGCCGTTCAGCGCCTCCTCCAGGGTACAAACGCTGTAAAGCACGCTAAATACCGCATCCAGACCGTGTTGATGCACCACGCCGACGTCGGTGCTCAGGCTACCGGCAATGCCGATCACCGGCTTGTTGTGACGTTTGGCCACCCGAGCAACGCCAATCGGCACTTTGCCGTTGATGCTCTGGCTATCGATACGCCCCTCGCCGGTGATCACCAAGGTGGCATCGCGCACCAGAGCATCAAGACCCAGGGCTTCGGTAACGATTTCGATACCCTGCCGCAGTTCGGCCTGACAGAACGCCAACAGCCCGGCCCCCATGCCCCCTGCCGCTCCGGCGCCAGGCACCCGTTCAACGTCGATACCCAGCGTGCGCTCAATCACCTGCGCATAGTGCTGCAAGGCACGGTCCAGCTCGGCCACCATTTGCGGCGTCGCGCCCTTCTGCGGGCCAAAAATGGCGGAGGCGCCATCGGCGCCGGTCAATGGATTGCTGACGTCGCAGGCGACTTCGAATTTGCACTGACCGATGCGCGCATCCAGGCCGCTAAGGTCTATATCGGCCAGCGTCGCCAACGCCGCACCGCCAAACGCGATGTCGTTGCCCTGCTCATCCAGCAAGCGTGCGCCCAACGCCTGCACCATGCCCGCACCGCCGTCATTGGTGGCGCTGCCGCCAATGCCGATAATGCAGTGCTTCACCCCGTGATCGAGCGCACAGCGGATCAGTTCGCCGGTGCCGTACGAGGTGGTGTTCAGCGGATTGCGCCGTTCGGCCGGCAGCCGCTCCAGCCCGCTGGCCGCGGCCATTTCAATAAATGCGCTTTGTTCATCACCGGACAGGCCAAAAAATGCCCGCGTTTTTTCTCCCAATGGCCCGGTCACCTCCACCTCGATTGTCTTGCCACCGGTTGCGGCCACCATCGCCTCAACCGTGCCCTCGCCACCGTCGGCCAGCGGTAATTTAACGTATTCCGCATCGGGGAAAATCTCCCGGAATCCGGCTTCAATACCGGTAGCTACCGCCAGGGCAGATAAACTTTCTTTGTATGAATCCGGCGCAATCACTATTTTCATAAGCAGCCTGCGTTACCTCTGACGAGTGACTTCAACCTGGGCCAATTTTTCGTAATAGCAGGCCAACGCACTGTGATCGGCATTGCCGAGATCGTCAACGCGCAGCGCCTGCATCATTTCCATCACCGCGGCGGTGAGCGGCAGCTGCGCGCCAATGCCATGCGAGGTATCCAGCGCATTGGCCAGATCCTTGATATGCAAGTCGATACGGAATCCCGGCTTGAAGTTGCGATCCATCACCATCGGCGCCTTGGCATCCAGCACCGTGCTACCCGCCAGCCCGCCACGGATTGCCTGGTACACCAGATCCGGGTTGACGCCGGCCTTGGTGGCCAATACCAACGCTTCGGACATCGCGGCAATATTCAGCGCCACAATCACCTGATTAGCCAGTTTGGTGACGTTGCCGGCGCCGATTTCCCCGGTGTGCACCACCGAACCGGCCATCGCTTTCATCACTTCGTAGCAACGCTCAAACACCTCTTTATCGCCGCCAACCATCACCGACAGGCTACCGTCAATCGCCTTCGGCTCGCCACCGCTGACCGGCGCATCCAGCATCGCAATCTGCTTGTCCGCCAGTCTGGCGCTGATTTCACGGCTGGCCAACGGCGCGATCGAGCTCATGTCGATCAGCACGCTGCCCGGCTTGGCGCCGTCGATAACGCCGTGTTCACCTAACACTACCTGCTGTACCTGCGGGGAATTGGGCAGCATGGTGATCACGATGTCGCTCTGCGCCGCTACCGCTTGCGGCGTCTCGGCCGACTCGGCGCCCAGCGCCAGCAGCTCGGCGGTGGTGTCGGCGTGATAATTGAGCACCACCAGTGAATACCCGGCTTTCAGCAGGTTTTTGCTCATCGGCTTGCCCATGATCCCCAGACCAATAAATCCAACTTTCATCGTATTCCCCTTATTTCTCGCTAGTTTTAAAACGGTCGCACAGTGCCTGGGTGGCATTGCGCAACACCCCCAGATCGCTGCCGACGGCGACAAACTGCGCGCCCCATTGCAGGTAGCGACGCGCATCGGCCTCCGCCGGCGCCAAGATGCCGCTCGGTTTACCGGCGGTTTTGGCTCGGTCGAAAATATGGCGGATCACCGCCTGCACTTCCGGGTGATTCGGCTGGCCGAGATATCCCAGCGCCGCCGACAGATCGCCTGGCCCGACAAAAATACCGTCCACGCCGTCCACTGCGGCGATCGCATCCAGGTTATCGACCCCAGCCTGGGTTTCGATCTGCACCAGTACGCTGACGTTGTCATTGATGGTGGCAAAGTAATCCGCCACCGTACCGTAGCCGTTGCTGCGGTGCGAAACCGACACGCCGCGAATGCCGGCCGGCGGGTAGCGCGTCGAGGCCACCGCCTGCAGTGCCTGCTGTTCGCTTTCGACGAACGGGATCAGAAAGTTGTGAAAGCCAATATCCAGCAGCCGTTTGATGATCACCGGCTCGTTGCACGGCGGACGCACCACTGCGGCACTGTCGCTGCCTTTCAATGCCATCAGTTGCGGTACGAAGGTGGTAATGTCGTTGGGGGCATGTTCGCCGTCCAGCACCAGCCAGTCAAAACCGGCCAGCCCCAGTACTTCGGTGGAAATCGGATTGCCCAGCGCCGACCAGCAGCCGATAAGGGTTTCCCCCTGCTGCAATGACTGGCGGAAGCGGTTGTGGCAACTTTTCATGGCGTTTCCTTGTATTTTGCGTTGGGGAAGAAATGCATCGGCGATTAACGCACCAGGCATGGGCGTTTAGGGTCAAAGGTCCAGTTGGGGATCAGGTACTGCATGCCCATGGCGTCATCGCGCGCACCGAGGCCGTGGGTTTTGTACAACTCATGGGCCTGCATCAGCCGATCGCGATCGAGCTCGATCCCCAGCCCCGGTTTCTGCGGCACCGCCACGCGGCCGTCGGCAATGCTCAGCGGTTCACGCGTCAGGCGCTGGTTACCCTCCTGCCAGATCCAGTGCGTGTCGATGGCGGTGATATTGCCCGGCGCCGCGGCGGCTACGTGAGTAAACATCGCCAGTGAAATATCAAAATGATTATTGGAGTGAGAGCCCCAGGTGAGACCGAATTCGTGGCACATCTGCGCCACTCGCACCGAACCGCTCATGGTCCAGAAATGCGGATCCGCCAGCGGGATATCCACCGACTGCAATTGCAGCGTGTGGCCCATCTGCCGCCAGTCGGTGGCGATCATGTTGGTGGCGGTCGGCAGGCCGGTGGCGCGGCGGAATTCCGCCATCACCTCGCGGCCGGAAAAACCCTGTTCTGCCCCGCACGGATCTTCCGCGTAGGCCAGCACGTGGCGCAGCTGTTTGCCGAGGCCAATCGCTTCCTCCAGCGACCAGGCGCCGTTGGGATCGAGGGTAATGCGCGCCTGCGGAAAACGCGCCGCCAGCGCCGTGACCGCCTCAGCTTCCTCACTGCCGGCCAACACGCCGCCCTTCAGTTTAAAATCGTTAAAGCCGTATTTTTCATAGGCGGCCTCCGCCAGCCTCACCACCGCCTGCGGCGTCAGCGCGGCTTCGTGACGCAGCCGATACCAGTCGCAGGCGTCGTCGGGCTGACTCTGGTACGACAACGGCGTTTTACGGCGATCGCCGACGTAGAACAGATAGCCAAGCATGTCGACCGAATCGCGCTGCTGCCCATCCCCCAGCAGCGCGGCCACCGGCACCTGCAGGAACTGGCCAAGCAGATCGAGCATCGCTGCCTCAATGCCGGTCACCACGTGAATGGTGGTGCGCAGATCGAAGGTTTGCTGGCCACGCCCCGACGCATCGCGATCGGCGAAACGCTGGCGCACCGCCGCCATGACATTTTTGTATTCACCGAGCGTCTTGCCGATCACCAGCGGTTGCGCGTCCTCCAGCGTCTGGCGGATTTTCTCCCCCCCGGGATCTCCCCCACGCCGGTGTTGCCGGCGTTATCCTGCAAGATAACGATATTGCGCGTGAAGAACGGCGCATGCGCGCCGCTCAGGTTGAGCAACATGCTGTCGTGGCCGGCAACCGGCACCACTTGCATGGCGGTAATTTTTGGAGCTGCCTGAGTCGTTGTCATGTTCCTGTCCTTTTCGTTAAGTTCAGCGGCCAAACGCCGGGCGCTTGCGATCGAACTGCCAGCCGGGAATCAGATATTGCATTGCCAACGCATCGTTGCGTGCGCCGCTCGGCAGCGCCTGGTGCAGCCGGTGCGCCTGTTCCAGCGCCGCCCAGTCAAGCTCGACGCCCAGCCCCGGCCGATCCGGCAGGGCAATTTTGCCGTCGACAATCTGCAGCGGGTTGTGAGTCAGGTGTTGACCTTCCTGCCAGATCCAGTGGGTATCAATGGCGGTAGGATTGCCCGGCGCCGCCGCGCCGACGTGGGTAAACATCGCCAGTGAAATGTCGAAATGATTATTGGAGTGGCACCCCCAGGTCAGCCCCCACTCGTCACACAGCTGCGCCACGCGCACTGCGCCGTGCATGGTCCAGAAGTGCGGATCCGCCAGCGGGATGTCCACCGCCTGTAGCATCACCGCATGGTTCAGCTCACGCCAGTTGGTGGCGATCATATTGGTGGCAACCGGCAAACCGGTGGCGCGGCGAAACTCGGCCATCACCTCACGACCGGAATAGCCCTGCTGCGCCCCGCACGGATCCTCGGCATAGGCCAGAACGCCCTGCATGCCTTTACATAGCGCGATGGCCTCGTCCAACAGCCATGCGCCATTCGGATCGACGGTGATGCGCGCTTCGGGAAAGCGTTTTGCCAGTTGGCAAACTGCGTCAATCTCCTGTTCGCCCGGCAGAACCCCGCCCTTCAGCTTGAAATCCTTGAAGCCGTAGCGATCTTGCGCCGCCGCCGCCAGCTCGACGATCGCCGCGCTATCCATCGCAGGCCGGTGGCGCAACTGGTACCACGGATGCCGCCCGCTTTCACCGGCCAGATACGGCAAATCGGTCTGTTGCCGATCACCGATGTAAAACAGATAGCCGAGCACCGTAACCTCATCACGCTGTTTACCGGGGCCTAGCAGTTCCGCCACCGGCACGCCGAGAAACTGCCCCAGCAGATCGAGCAGCGCCGCTTCAAGCGCCGCCACCGCGTTGACCCGCAGTTCAAAGGTCCATGCGCCGTTGCCAAAGGCGGCGAAATCCGATGACTGGTTACCGCTATGAATGGCGTGCACCAGCTTGTTCATGCAGGCGATTTGCTGGCCTTCCACCTGCGGGATCGCCGCCAGCAAGGTCTGATAGATCACCTCGCCGCCCGGCGCTTCGCCAACGCCGGTATGCCCGGCGCTGTCGGTCAGCACCACGATGTTGCGAGTGAAGTAGGCGCCGTGCGCACCGCCGATGTTCAGCAGCATGCTGTCATGACCGGCGACCGGAATGACGCGCATGGCGGTAATCACCGGCGTCGCTTGCGTGTGGCTCATGCGGCACTCCTTGCCATCGGCTTCAGTTCGATACGTTTGATTTCACCGACGATGAACAGATAACTGGCTACCGCCAGCAGCGCATGGATACCAACGTAAATCAGGGCGCCGTTGAATGAACCGGTGGTGCCGATGATGTAGCCGATGGCGATCGGCGTGACGATGCCGGATACATTGCCGAACATGTTGAACAGGCCGCCGCTCAGCCCGCTGATCTCTTTTGGCGCGGTATCCGCCATCACCGCCCAGCCCAGCGCCCCAACCCCTTTGCCGAAGAACGCCATCGCCATGATGCCGACCACCATCCATTCGGTATCGACGTAGTTGCAGAACACCATCGACATCGATAACAGCATGCCAAGCACGATGGGAGCCTTGCGCGAAAAGGTCAGCGACTGGGTACGGCGCATCAGATAGTCGGAAATCACCCCGCCGAGCACCCCGCCGACAAAGCCGCAGATTGCCGGAACCGAGGCCACGAAACCGGCCTTGAGGATCGACATGCCGCGCGCCTGCACCAGATACACCGGGAACCAGGTGATGAAGAAATAGGTCAGCGCATTAATGCAATATTGGCCGATATAGACGCCAATCATCATGCGCGATTGCAGCAGTTGCTTGATCTGGAACCACTTTTCGCCTTTGATTTTTTGCGTTTTTTCCTGCTTCTGATCCATGTTGATCAGCGCACCGCCGGCCTCGATATAGTCCAGTTCGGCCTGGTTGATTCCGGGATGATCCTTGGGATTGTGCAGCACCTTCAGCCAGACAAAGCTCAGAATGATGCCCAGCCCGCCCATAAAGAAGAACACGTGCGCCCAGCCGACCGCATGAGTCAACCACCCCATGATCGGCGCAAAAATCACCGTGGCGAAGTACTGCGCCGAGTTGAAGATTGACACCGCAGTGCCACGTTCATGCGCCGGGAACCAGGCTGCAACAATGCGGCTATTGCCAGGGAAGGAAGGCGCTTCAGCCAGCCCGACCAGAAAACGCAGGGCGAACAGGGAAACGACGATGCCAAAGCCGCTGAAGATGTCCACGAAGCCTTGCAGCAAGGTAAACAGCGACCAGATGAAAATACTCCAGAAGTAGACGCGCTTGGAGCCGAAGCGATCGAGCAGCCAGCCGCCAGGGATCTGGCCGATAACGTACGCCCAGGAAAATGCGGAAAAAATGTAGCCCATTCCGACCGGATCGAGGCCGATATCTTTCGCCATCGATGAACCGGCAATCGACAACGTTGCGCGGTCGCCGTAGTTGAATGAGGTGACGATAAATAACATCACCACAATCCAGTAACGCGTATTGGTCCTTTTTATTACACTGGTCGCGGAACTGATAGTAGACATGGTGTTCTCCTGAATCTAGCCGTTGCTATATTCATCCTGAACTACATAAATTTCTCAGAACGAAATTGATTGAATTGAATGTCAGCCGTTGTTGAGCAGTGCGATTAATCCGGCAGCGGCAATACCAAACTCAATAAATTTCTCTACGGCAAAAAGTATATGTGCCCGTCCAGGCAGACTCATCGGGCAATACCCCAAGGATCGGCGCAATATTGCCGTTTGTTTATGGCATCTGCCCTATGCTGCGCTGTACAGCTCACGAAACCCGGCCGCGCCGTGAGCCGGCTCACAGCCTATTGGACCGATGCCAAACAATTGAGTCTCCTATTCGCGTAATACCGGTCATTTGCATAATGCCGCCACCAGCCCCCCCCACATATACTGTTCCCTGAGCAGCCCGCCGGTGATATCCCGTAGCGAATAACAATAATGAATATGGCAAGTGAGGTTTTAATGTCTGAAGCAAATAACAATCATGACGCACCGCTGTATATAAAAGTTCATGCGCAAGATAATGTCGCCATCGTGGTTAATAATGACGGCCTGCCAAAAGGAACGCTATTTCCCTGCGGCTTGCAATTAATGGAACATATACCGCAAGGGCATAAGGTGGCGCTGGACGATATTGCCAGCGGCGGCAATATTATTCGCTATGGCGAGATCATCGGCTACGCGCTGCGCAACATCGCCCGCGGCAGCTGGATTGACGAGTCGCTGGTGGTACTGCCGGAAGCGCCCGAGTTGCACAGCCTGCCGCTGGCCAACCGAGTACCGGCGCCGTTAGCGCCGTTGACGGGCTACACCTTTGACGGTTATCGCAATGCCGACGGCAGCGTCGGCACCAAGAATCTGCTGGGTATCACCACCAGCGTGCACTGCGTGGCCGGCGTGGTGGACTTCGTGGTGAAAATCATCGAACGCGATCTGCTGCCAAAGTATCCCAACGTCGATGGCGTGGTGGCATTAAACCACCTGTACGGCTGCGGTGTGGCAATCAATGCCCCTGCGGCGGTAGTGCCGATCCGCACTATTCACAATCTGGCGCTCAACCCCAATTTTGGCGGCGAAGTGATGGTGGTCGGGCTGGGCTGTGAAAAATTGCAGCCGGAACGCCTGCTGCAAGGCACTGACGATGTGCAACCGATCTCGCTCGACGCCGGTGACATCGTGCGCCTGCAGGATGAAAAGCATGTCGGCTTCAAATCGATGGTCGATGATATTCTGGCGCTGGCCGAACGCCATCTGCAACGCCTTAATCAGCGCCGACGCGAACCCTGCCCGGTTTCCGAGCTGGTGGTCGGCATGCAATGCGGCGGCAGCGATGCCTTTTCCGGCGTGACCGCCAATCCGGCGGTGGGCTACGCCTCGGATTTGCTGGTGCGCTGCGGCGCCACGGTGATGTTTTCCGAGGTAACCGAAGTACGCGATGCCATTCACCTGCTGACGCCGCGTGTAGCGAACCAACAGGTTGGCAAGCGCTTACTGGAGGAGATGAGCTGGTACGATGATTACCTGAGCCAGGGCCAAACCGATCGCAGCGCCAATCCCTCTCCCGGCAATAAAAAAGGAGGCCTGGCCAACGTGGTGGAAAAAGCGTTGGGTTCGATCGCCAAATCCGGCACCAGCGCGATTGTAGAGGTACTGTCCCCTGGCCAGCGTCCCACCAAACGCGGCCTGATCTTTGCTGCCACGCCGGCCAGCGACTTTGTCTGCGGCACCCAGCAGCTGGCCTCCGGCATCACCCTGCAGGTGTTCACCACCGGCCGCGGCACGCCGTATGGCCTGACGGCGGTACCGGTGATCAAAATGGCCACCCGCAGCGCGCTGGCCGAACGTTGGCACGATCTGATGGACATCAACGCCGGCACCATCGCCACCGGCGAGGCAACGATTGAGCAAGTCGGTTGGCAGCTGTTTGAGCTGATTCTGGCGATCGCCAGCGGCCGTCAGAAAACCTGGTCGGATCAATGGGGGTTGTATAACGCGTTGGCAGTGTTTAATCCTGCGCCCGTCACCTAAATTCCCATCTCCTTCGCCTTTCGCCGCCTAGCGTTGTTGGCTACGCGGCGGCACCCCGGTCACTGACCAATGTCAGCTCCCGGGGATTTAACCTGTTGCCGCCTGGCCGCACGACGATATGCCTGGAGCCGAAAACAGCGCGTTATACCTCATCCAGTTGCAGCCCGACGTACAGCAACAGGCGATCGTCGAAACTGGACAGATTTAACCCGGTCAGTTCAGAAATGCGGTTGAGACGGTATTCCAGCGTATTGCGGTGAATATACAGCGCCTTGGCGGTAGCGCTCGGCTGGACGTTATTGAGAAACCAGGCATTCAGCGTACGGCGTAGCAAACCGTTACCGTCCATCGCCTTGAGCCGCGCCAGCGGCCTGACCAATTCATCGGCCTGCCAACCGCCGCGCAGGCTGTCCAGCAGCACCGGCAGCATCAGATCCTGGTAGTAATAGGCGCGTTGATCGAACATCCGCTGTTTGCCAACCGCCATGGTGGTGCGCGCGGTGCGATAAGAACGGGCGATGCTGCCCGGTCCGGTAAAGAAATTGCCCAGCGCCACCCGCACCCGCAGACGGCTGCTTTCATTCATGCGCGACAGCAGGTTTTCCACCCGCCGTCGATGGTCTTCGGCGTCCCAGCGGCCATGTGCGTTAAGCGCCGGCTTCAGCACCACCATTTCGCTCAGTGAAACGATGGCGATCAGGTTGTCGCGCTCCGGCAAGGTCAGCAACGCTTGCAGCTGCTGCAATTCCGCCATCGCGCTGTCAACCCCGAGCTGCCCGCTGTCCACTTCCACCACCGCCACAACCCGCGGCTGGTTAGGATCGATGCCTAACCGCTGCGCCCACTCCATCAGCGCCGGCGACAGCTCTTCGGTGCGGATCAGGTTGAGTACCAGCTCTTCGCGAAAGCGGCTATCCTGCGCCAGCATATGCATCAGACGCGCCTGTTCGAGCATCATTTCGGCGGTCATGCACACCAGTTCGCCATATTGCCGCAGTTGCGCCGGATTGCCGGTCAGGCCGATAACGCCGACAATTTTCCCGTCGATGCGCAACGGGAGATTGATTCCCGGTCGCACACCGTGCAGATGACGGGCGACCGCCTCATCGATGTCAACCACCCTGGCCTGCGACAGCACCAGCAGTGCACCTTCATGCAACTCGCCGACACGCTCACGATCGCCACTACCGATAATTCGGCCGCGCGCATCCATCACATTGACGTTACCGTCAATGATTTGCATGGTGCGGGCAACGATTTCCTGCGCCAGCTTGCCGTCAAGATGGTATTCCGCCATTCAGTTCTGCCCCAAGCCAATTTAGATAAGCGCCCAGCATACCGACGCCATACGGCCTGCACATTGTGCATATGCCCAAAGCGTTTTGGCAGCAGCGGGAGTTGTGGTGAGCTTCACAATTTTAAGGCATAAAAAAAGGCACGCAGAATGCGTGCCTTTATCAGCATAAACCGTGGTGATTACTGCATCAGCAGATACAGCGTACTATCACCGCGCTGAACGTTCAGCGCCAACACTGGCGGCTTACTGTCGAGAATTTTACGCAGCTCGCCCAGGTTCTGGATCGGTTGTTGGTTAACCCCGAGGATCACATCACCTTTTTTCAGACCGATACGCGCCGCGGCGCTGCCAGGCTTGACGCTGTCCACTTTAACGCCTTTCTGACTGCCCGCCTGGGTATTGCTCAGTTCGGCCCCTTCAATGCCGGTATAGATGTTGCCGGAATCGACCTGCGTCTGTTTGCTCTGTTCCAGCGTCACGTCCACCGTTACCGGTTTGCCGTCGCGGATCAGACCCAGCGCCAGTTTGCTGCCAACCGGCAGCGTACCGACTTCGGCACGGAAGGAGGCAAAACTGGAAATCGCCTTGCCGTTAAGCGTAACAATCACGTCGCCGGCTTTGATACCCGCCTTCGCAGCGGCAGATTTTGGCAATACCTGACTGATAAAGGCGCCGCGCTGGGCGTCGACCTTCATCGCTTTCGCCAGCTCAGAATTCAGTTCCGTGCCCATGATACCCAGCTCGCCGCGTTTCACCTGGCCATATTCCACCATTTGCGCCGTCAGGTTTTTAACCATGTTACTGGGGATGGCAAAGCCGATGCCGATATTCCCGCCGTCCGGCGCCAGGATCGCGGTATTGATGCCGATCAGTTCGCCGTTCAGGTTGACCAACGCACCGCCGGAGTTGCCGCGGTTGATCGCCGCATCGGTCTGAATAAAGTTTTCGTAATTTTCAATGTTGAGGCCGCTACGACCCAACGCCGACACGATACCGGAAGTGGCGGTTTCACCCAGCCCGTACGGGTTACCGATCGCCACGGTATAATCGCCCACCCGCAGCTTGTCGGAATCCGCCATTTTGATCGCAGTCAGATTCTTGAAGTCTTTCAATTGAATCAGCGCGATGTCGGAACGCGGATCCTTACCGATCATCTTGGCGTCGAAACGTCGGCCATCGCTTAACTGCACCTGGATCTTGCTGGCGTTATCCACCACGTGGTTATTGGTAACGACGTAGCCTTTAGCCGCATCAATCACCACGCCGGCGCCCAGCGCCTGGAACTTCTGTTTGGCGCCCTGATCGCCCGGCCCACCTTGCCCGCCCTGACACATCGGCGAACCCTGGAACGGCGAACCGTCCTGGCAGAACGGCGAATCTTCACCGAAGAATTGCTGGAACTGCTGTGGCATGCGCGGCGTATTAACGGCAGTGCTGCCTTCAACGTTAATGCTCACCACCGACGGCATGACCTTTTCCAACATCGGCGCCAGGCTCGGCAATTGCTGCGAAGGCGTGCTTGCCGATGCGGTCTCTGCGGCGCTGGCCGTTACCGGGCCCATCGCCATACCAATGCTGAATGCCAAAGCGCTCAGAACTAATGCTGTTTTTTTCATCTGTGTGTCTCTTTAAAATTATTGGGATAACTTTTTGTTGTGTTTAATGAGAACCTATTAATAGCGCGAAGTTCCAGCGTAGTTTGTTGATAATGGTAAATAAATATTGGGCATCTTTACAAAACTCCAAACAGCATGCCCGCCGAATTTTCCCCGGCGGGAAATAGAGTCGTCAACCTGCAGAATTATTCCGCTGCCATTAACCGACGGTATTCGTCATAGGCATAAAGATCGGTCATGCCACTGATATAATCCTGCATTAAACGCGCGCGGAAATAATACTCGCGGATCGCCAACTGTTCCTGCGATAAATGCTGCAGCCCTTCCACCGCTTCCTGATAGGCCAGTCGGTGTTTGGTCGACAATTTGTGAAACAGCCGCGTTTCAATCGGGTAATCACGGTGGCTGTCATCTTGCACCAGACGGCTGAAGTCCGCCAACGGCATCGCCAGCAACGGACTGTAGATATCCAGCAGGCCGCTGATGACGCGGTAGCCCTGCAGTTCCAGCTGTTCCACTTCCGGGTGATTGAACACGTGCTTGAACGCCACGTTCTTGAAAATCTTCAACAGCTGGTATGCCGGGCTGGAATCCTCCAGTAACGCCTGATTGAAATTGCCCTGATAGACCGCCTCCAGGTTGTCGATAAAGCGTTGCGCAGCATGCGGCACCAGGCGCGCCACGGTAAATACTCGCAAATACATGAAGAACTGATCTTCGGCGCTACGCCGCGCGCCACCGCGGTCGATTTTACGGAAGGCGCTGGCAACGGTTTTATCAAACAGATCGCCCGGGGTGACCACGCCCCATTCCTGGGTCAGATGCAGATAAAGTTGCTCAACGGTAAAGATATTTTTTTCTACCGCGTCTTCCAGGTCGGCAACGCAATAAGAAATATCGTCGGCGGCTTCCATAATATAGGTCAATGGGAAACGATCGAACTCCCCCATATTCAATTCTCGACGCAGCCGATCGACAAAGGCCTCTTCCGCCAGATAAAAACCGGGCTTCTTCATCAAATAACTGTGACTGGCTGGAATATCATCCGCCCAATATGCCGGACGGGTATATTTTAATATACAGCCCACCTGCGCGTAGGTCAGGTTCAATTTCAGCAGGGTATACACCAGTCGAATAGCCTGGGCATTACCCTCGAAATGACTGAGATCGTGACGAATGCGGCTGCGCAGGCGGTTAAGATCGCTTTCCCCCTCATGCAGACGCAATACCTCAACCGAGCAGCGATCCTGACTGCTCGGCTGGCTGCCGCAGCTGGCAGGATCCAGGCGCTGGCTGAACCAGTCGTTAATCGCCGACTCGCCAAAATGGCCAAACGGCGGATTGCCGATGTCATGCATCAGGCAGGCCATTTCCACGATGCTTTCAAACGGATCGAGCAGGCGGGTCAGGCCGAGCCGATCGATGCGTTGCTCCTGCTTGAAACGGTTGAGGATCTCTTTGGCAATATGTCGCCCAACCTGCTGCACCTCCATCGAATGGGTCAGACGACTGCGCACCGCGGCATTGCGCTCCAGCGGGAAAACCTGGGTTTTTTGCTGCAATCGGCGGATCGCTGCCGAATTGACGATCCGCCCGCGATCGCTCTCGAATTGACGAATGATATCGTATTCTTCCTCGGCTTCGATCGGTTTACTGAACGGCCGCTGGAAGCTGATTTTCTGTTTAAAGTCGATCCCGGACATCTGGTTCTCTCCCCTTGGCGCATTACCCCCGTGATAACAATTCCCAACGGCGGATGCAACGGATTATCTCTCTTTCAGAGCCATGATAGACTATGCGCAATTCTCACACCCAATCAGCGAGTATTATTTATGAAAGTAGGCATCATCGGCGCCATGGAACAAGAAGTGACCCTGCTGCGCGAACAAATTGAAAACCGCCAGACGATTCAACGCGCGGGCTGTGAAATCTATACCGGCCAGATCGGCGGCGTCGAGGTGGCGCTCCTGAAGTCTGGCATCGGTAAAGTTGCGGCGGCGCTGGGTACCACTTTGCTGCTGGAACATTGCCAACCGGACGTGGTGATCAACACCGGATCCGCCGGCGGCCTGGCCTCGACGCTGAAAGTAGGCGATATCGTGGTGTCGGAAGAAGTGCGCTATCACGATGCCGACGTGACTGCCTTTGGCTATCAACCAGGCCAAATGGCCGGCTGCCCGGCGGCCTTCGTTGCCAATGATGCGCTGATTGCGCTGGCAGAGAACTGCATCAAACAGCTGGAACTCAATGCGGTACGTGGCCTGATTTGCAGCGGTGACGCCTTTATCAACGGCGCAGAGCCGCTGGCGCGCATTCGCGCCACCTTCCCAAATGTAGCGGCGGTGGAGATGGAAGCGGCGGCCATTGGCCATGTTTGCCACCAGTTCAACACGCCGTTCGTCGTCGTTCGCGCCATTTCCGACGTCGCTGACAGCGAATCGCACATGAGCTTCGACGAGTTTCTGGTGGTCGCGGCCAAGCAGTCCTCGCTGATGGTCAATGCGATGCTGCAGACGCTGGCCAAACGCGGTTAATGTGAAGCGACGCGGCTCTTTCTTTCCGTGGCTGCTGGCGCTGGCACTGGTATTGCCGGCATCGGCGGCGCAACGCGTCATCAGTCTGGCGCCGAATACCACCGAGCTGGCCTACGCCGCAGGCATGGGGGATAGCCTGCTGGCAGTCAGTGCCTTTTCCGATTATCCCCCACAGGCCAAAAAGCTGGAACAGGTAGCCTCCTGGCAGGGGATCAATCTCGAGCGGGTGTTGGCATTGAAGCCGGATCTGATCCTGGCCTGGCGCGGCGGCAACCCGCAGCGGGTTCTGGATCAGTTGGCGTCTTTCGGCATCCCGATTTTTTATGCCGATGCGAAAAATATCGACGACATAGCCCAGTCGCTGGACGACCTGGCTCGTTACAGCCCACATCCGCTGCAGGCACACCAGGCGGCAGAACTGATTCGTCGGCAAACCGCACAACTGAAAGCCCGCTATGCCAGCAACCAGCCGCGCCGCGTCCTGTTGCAGTTCGGCACTCAACCGCTGTTCACCAGTTCGGGCGCTACGCTGCAAAGCCAGGTACTGTCGCTGTGCGGCGCTGAAAATCTGTTCGCCGACAGCCGCATGCCCTGGCCGCAAATCAGTCGCGAACAGGTACTGGCGCGCAAACCGCAGGCGGTCGTCATAACCGGCGGCGCCAGACAGGTCGCCAGCGTCAAGGCGTTTTGGGCTCCGCAACTGCAGGTGCCGGTGATTGCGCTGAACGAGGACTGGTTCAACCGCGCCGGGCCGCGCATTATGCTGGCGGCGCAGCAGCTGTGTAGCCAACTGGCGGAGATCCGCTGATGTTGGTGTTCTGGCTGGATATTCTGGGCACCGCGGTATTTGCCATTTCAGGCGTACTGCTGGCGGGCAAATTACGCATGGATCCGTTCGGCGTTCTGGTGCTGGGGGTGGTCACCGCGGTCGGTGGCGGCACTATCCGCGATATGGCGCTGGCCAACGGGCCGGTGTTCTGGGTGCAGGATCCCACCGATCTGGTGGTGGCGATGGTCACCTGCGTACTGACGCTGCTGCTGGTGCGACAGCCGCGCCGTTTGCCGAAATGGATCCTGCCGGTGCTGGACGCCGTCGGACTGGCGGTGTTTGTCGGCATCGGCGTCAATAAAGCCTTTGCCGCCGGTAGTGGACCACTGGTGGCCATCTGCATGGGGGTGATTACCGGCGTTGGCGGCGGTATCATTCGCGATGTGCTGGCTCGGGAAATCCCGATGATCCTGCGCACCGAAATTTACGCCACCGCCTGCATTATCGGCGGCATCATCCATGCAACCGCCTATTACAGCTTTGGCATGCCACTCCAGCAGGCAATGATGCTCGGTATGGCCATTACGCTGATAATCCGGCTGGCGGCGATTCGCTGGCACCTGAAACTGCCGGCCTTTATCCTCGAACAATAGGCAATAAAAAACCCGCCAACGGTGCTCCGTTAGCGGGTTTTGGCCATGCAGTGCATCAGATGCTGAATGAAGAACCGCAACCGCAGGTGGTTTTGGCATTCGGGTTGGTGACCACAAAACGTGAACCTTCCAGCCCTTCGGTATAGTCCACCGACCCGCCGACCAGATATTGCAGACTCATTGGATCAACCACCAGCGCTACGCCCTGTTTCTCAATGGTCATGTCGCCTTCGTTGATCTTGTCGTCGAAAGTGAAGCCGTATTGGAATCCGCTGCACCCACCGCCGGTAATGTAAACCCGCAACTTCAGGTCCGGGTTTTCTTCATCAGCAATCAGGAATTTCACCTTCTTTGCTGCCGCCTCGGTAAATTGCAGGGGCAGTGCCGTTTCATCGCTCATACTCGTTACTCCCAACATTGTTCAGCCTCAGGTCGCGACGATGGCAGCCTGATTAATATTAACGATTATCCAATACCTGAGTGTTGCGTTCAAGTATTCGCCGCATTTGTTGCATCTTCTTTACCTGTTTTATCGGCCGTGGCCTGGGTCTGCTGCGCTTCCTGCTTTTCTAACGTGCGGGCCAACAGTGAAGAATACAAGGGCTTACCACCGAGTAATTGCGCCACCAGCGTCGCGCCGAGGCAGGTTATAATCATTGGTAATATCAACTGATAATTGTCGGTCATTTCCAGCACCAGCACGATGCCGGTCAGCGGTGCACGTACCGTGGCGGCAAACAGCGCGCCCATTCCGGCAATGGCGAAGGTACCGGCTTCAAGGCCGTACTGCGGAAATAAATGCCCGCTGGCCAAGCCAAATGCGGTACCGAACAAGGTGCCCAACGCCAGCATCGGCGCAAAAATGCCGCCAGGCGCGCCGGAGGCAAAGCACAACAGGGTGGTTACAACGCGCGCAATAAAAATGAACATCAGCATGCCGACGGTGTAATTGCCCGCCGCAGCAATCGGTATCAGGCCAAAACCGCCGCCCGCCGCCTGCGGCTGGATCAGGCCGAGAATGCCGCACATGCCGCCGAGTAGACCGCCGATCAGCAGGATCTTGCGCATGTTGCCGCCGTGAATACGTGCAAACATATCCTGAGTGCGGAATATCAAGCGGTTAAACATCACGCCAACCGCACCGAATACCGCGCCGAGCACCAGATACAGCCACAGGGTATTGGTGGGTGCCGAAGACAATTTGCCCACCTCAATCACCGAGTGTTGCCCATTGAAAATCTGGAACACCACCGCCGACATGATCACGCCGATAAACACCGCTTTTATCGAAATCAGGTTATAACGAAACTGCGGTCGCATCTCTTCGATAATGAACAGAATGCCGGCCAATGGCGCGTTGAACGCGGCGGAAAGCCCGGCAGCCGCGCCGGTGGCCAACAGAGAATGGCGCGCTTCCGCGCCGCGAATGCGGAAAATATCCAGCACCATACGCCCGACGTTGCCGCCCATCTGTACCGTTGGCCCTTCGCGCCCGAGCACCATGCCAGCCCCCAGCGTGCCCATGCCGCCGATGAATTTCACCGGAATCACTCGCCACCAGCGCACCGGCCGTAACTCTTCCAGCGCACCTTCGATTTCAGGAATGCCGGATCCGCCGGCTTCCGGTGCAAAGCGTCGCACCAGGTAATAGCCAAGCACCGCCAGCGCTGCGGAGAAAAGAAACGCCAGCGGCCAGACCAGAAACCAGTAATTGGCAACATAGGCCAGACCGGAGAGCCGTTGCTGCTGAACCCAATCCACGGCTTTCTCAAACGCGACGCCCAGCAGACCGGCCAGGGTGCCCACCAGCGCCGCCATCACCAGTATCGCCACCGGCGTTTTGTCGCGACGCATAAATTGGCGCACCCGGTCGCTGGGCTTCAGGTGCGCAAAACGCACCCGCGGAGGTTGCTTTTGTAAATCAGTCATCATGAGTTATTTATTATTGGCAAGATAAGTAATACAAATAGCGAGCGGGTCATTCTAGCGCAGACTGATGCTTGCCGCCCGGCGAAATAGGTATCTGACTGTGATCGTTTCATAACGGCGCACACTTCTCTAGAATATGCCGGTCAAATTAATTTAATGAAACTTCCAGGAGCCGATTTATGAGCTTGCACAGCAAGTCCGAAAGTCTGTATGCACAGGCGCAACAGTTGATCCCGGGTGGGGTTAACTCTCCGGTGCGTGCATTCACCGGTGTAGGCGGTGTACCGCTGTTTATCGAGCGTGCCGACGGCGCTTATCTGTTTGATGCCGATGGCAAAGCCTATATCGATTATGTCGGTTCCTGGGGCCCGATGGTGCTGGGACATAATCACCCGGCCATCCGCAACGCGGTTATCGAAGCGGCCGAACGCGGTCTGAGCTTCGGCGCACCGACCGAGATGGAAGTCAAAATGGCCGAACTGGTGACCGAACTGGTACCGACCATGGATATGGTGCGCATGGTGAACTCCGGCACCGAAGCCACCATGAGTGCCATTCGCCTGGCTCGCGGCTATACCAACCGTGACAAGATCGTCAAGTTTGAAGGCTGTTACCACGGCCACGCCGACTGCCTGCTGGTAAAAGCCGGTTCCGGCGCGCTGACGCTGGGTCAGCCCAACTCTCCGGGCGTGCCGGCAGATTTCGCCAAGCACACCCTGACCTGCACCTATAACGATCTGGATTCGGTGCGCAGCGCGTTCGAACAGTACCCGTCAGAGATCGCCTGCATCATCGTTGAACCGGTTGCCGGCAACATGAACTGCGTGCCGCCGCTGCCCGAATTCCTGCCCGGCCTGCGCGCGCTGTGTGACAAATACGGCGCACTGCTGATCATCGACGAAGTGATGACCGGTTTCCGCGTGGCGCTGGCTGGGGCACAGGCCTACTATCAGGTGGAACCGGATCTGACCTGCCTGGGCAAAATCATCGGTGGCGGTATGCCGGTAGGGGCGTTCGGCGGCCGTCGCGAAGTGATGGCGGCGCTGGCGCCGACCGGCCCGGTCTATCAGGCCGGTACGCTGTCCGGTAATCCGATCGCCATGGCCGCCGGCTTTGCCTGCCTGAATCTGGTTGCCCAGCCGGGCGTACACCAGACGCTGACCGAGCTGACAGAAATGCTGGCAACGGGCCTGCTGCACGCCGCCAAAGAGGAGAATATCCCGCTGGTAGTCAACAACGTCGGCGGCATGTTCGGCCTGTTCTTTACCGACGCCACCACGGTGACCTGCTATCAGGACGTGATGCAGTGCGATGTGGAACGCTTTAAGCGTTTCTTCCACCTGATGCTGGATGAAGGGGTTTATCTGGCGCCGTCGGCCTTCGAAGCCGGTTTTATGTCGGTGGCACATAGCAAGGAAGATATTCAGCGCACCATCGATGCGGCACGCCGCTGCTTCGCCAAACTGTAAGCGCGTCAGCTAAAAAGGATAACGGGCGCCTTATGCGCCCGTTTTTTGTTTACAGCAAGGTGCCGTAAATCGTCAGCAGCGCCACCACCACCACCACTACCATGGTAACTTTACGCGCCAGCGTCACCGCAGCACGTGGCGTTTGTACCGGATCGGTATGTGGCTCGCGCGCCAAAGAGAACTGCGCCAGACGAGTCAGCACCTGATACTGCGAGGTGCGGCGATCGCCCAACGAGGCAAACCAGGCCGGCAGCGCCTTTTCACCATGGCCGATCAGCGCATACGCCACGCCCACCAGGCGTACCGGGATCCAGTCCAGCCAATGCAGCACGCTGTCGATGCCGGAGCGCGAACGTTCCAGCGGTGTATTGTGACGCGCCAGCCAGGTCTGATAGGCACGCAGAAAGGCATAACCGGCCAACGCAATCGGCCCGTAAGGCCCGCTGACCACAAACCAGAACAACGGCGCCAGGTAATAACGATAGTTGATCCACAGCAGCGCATTCTGCAATTCGCGCAACCGATCTGCTTCACTGCAATCCACCGGTAGCCCGTGGATCAGCGCCAGCTCTTCCGCCAGTTGATCGCTGGCATGGGCGTCGCCCTGCCGCGCCGCCTTCAGATAGGCACGGTAGTGCTTGCGTTTGATACCGGCCCCTACGCACAGCAGGCTGATAATCACCCACAGCGCCAGCGTAAGCACGCCGAAGAACAGCCCCTGCGACAGCCACAAAAGTGCGCCGACCACCACCATCCAGCCGAGCACCAGAGCCAGCGTTTGCACCAGCGAGAAGCGCTGCAGTCGATGAAACACCACCTCCAGCCGGTGATCCAACTGCCAGTGTTCGCCCAGTTTGAACAGGCGTTCCCATGCCAGAACCAGTAACAGCGTAAACAGCGTCATTAGCTATGTTTCTCCCTTATTATCACGCCCAGCCGGGTGCCAGGGCTAAACTGCGTTGCTCCACAGATGCCAGATAATTCTTGCTGCCGATAGCGGATAATACCTGATTCATATTTCAGTAACAGCGACCCGCTCTGCCGGTGGTACTTATCTTTGCAACAGAGTAGCATGTTTCAACTTCTTCCTAAGTCCCCTTTTCGGAGTCACCTATGCCGACACGTCGCTACAGTGCCGACAGCCGCCGCAGCGAGCTTCTTACACGAATTGAGCATGACATTCCCTATGCCGTAGCCCAGGCGCTGCGGGAAGATCTGGGAGGTGAAGTGAATGCGGATCGTGATATTACCGCCCAGTTGCTGCCGGCCGACAAACAGGCGCAGGCCACTATCATCACTCGCGAAGCCGGCGTTTTTTGCGGGCAACGCTGGCTGAACGAAGTCTTTATCCAATTGGGCAATCAGATCCAGGTTGAATGGCTGGTCGCCGACGGCGATGCGCTGATCCCCAACCAGCCGCTGTGCCGTTTGCACGGCCCGGCCCGCATTTTGCTGACCGGCGAACGCACCGCGCTGAACTTTGTGCAGACCCTGTCCGGCGTCGCCAGTGAAGTCAGCCGTTATGTCGCTCTGCTGGCTGGCACCCGCACCCGTCTGCTGGATACCCGCAAGACGCTGCCAGGCCTGCGTACCGCCTTGAAATATGCGGTGCTGTGCGGCGGCGGCGGCAATCACCGTTTGGGGCTGTCCGATGCGTTTCTGATCAAGGAAAACCATATCATCGCCGCCGGCTCGATCAAAAACGCGGTGGAGCAAGCCTTCTGGCTACACGACGATGTGCCGGTAGAGGTGGAAGTGGAATCGCTGGACGAACTGCAGCAGGCGTTGGAAGCCGGGGCCGATATCGTCATGCTGGACAATTTCAGCGTCGACATGATGCGCCAGGCGGTTGCCCTGACCCAGCAGCGTGCCCAATTGGAAGTCTCCGGTAATGTCACCCATGAAACTCTGCGTGAATATGCTGAAACCGGCGTCGACTATATTTCGGTTGGCGCGCTCACCAAGCATGTTACCGCACTCGATCTGTCCATGCGCTTTAATTAACGCCCTCATCTTACCGTCTCCCGCATCAGGCGGGAGACCTATCTACCAAGTCAGATTGCGCTGCATGCCGCATAAATCATGCCGCTCGCTGCAACAGCCAGTCTTTTTGTCAAAACGGCGCGCAACCTGACCAACCGCCCCTCGCCCGACGTCATTCCAGGTATTACCGTTGCTGCCTTATTCATAAGGAGCAAGCAATCAATGGACAGCCAACGTGGATTTACCCTGATCGAACTGATGGTCGTGATCGCCATCATCGCCATTCTCAGCGCTATCGGCGTCCCCGCCTATCAGCGTTATGTCCAGAAGGCCGCCATGACCGACATGTTGCAAGCGATGGCCCCGTATAAAATGGCGGTCGAGCTTTGCCTGCTGGACCACGGCAACCCGAGCAGTTGCAATGCCGGCAGCAAAGGTATTCCAGAAGGCGCGGCATCCCGCTATGTCAGCAATGTTCAGGTACAGCAAGGTGCGATCGTCCTTACCGGCAGCCAAACGCTGCAAGGCCTGACGGTGGCGCTGACGCCAGAGCAAAATAGCGTCGGACTGACGCGCTGGACCCGCCGATGCAGCGGCGACAGCGACGCGTTGAAACAGATATGCCAGGACGTGTTCCGCTTCGATGATACGGCTCAAGAGGCATGACGGGCCGCGACATCAGCGATGAAATCCAGGTGCTGTGTCAACGCTACCAGGCGCTGGCGCTGAGCCAGGATGAGACGCGGCTGACCATCGCCTTGAATGGCGATCTACCGACCTTGCTGTTGCAGGCGCTGCGCCTGGCCAGTGGCAAGCAGGTGGTGGTCGAGCAATGGCCGCTGGCGCGTCTGGAGCAGGCGCGCAATCAACAGCAGAATGTGGCATCGTCAACGCAACGCATCGCCAGCGATGACGCCACGCCCTCGCTAAATGATGACAGCGATGCGCCAGCGGTGCGCTTTATCAATCTGACATTGCGCAGCGCGATCCAGCGCCGGGCCTCCGATGTGCACTTTGAACCTTATCAACACCAACTGCGCGTACGCCTGCGCATCGACGGCGTGCTGCAGGCCGTGGTTTCGCCGCCCTTCGCGCTGGCAGCACGGGTGATCGCACGGCTGAAGATCATGGGACAACTGGATATCGCAGAACGCCGCTTGCCACAGGACGGGCAGCTCGGCGTACAGTTGGATCACGCCAGCTATTCGATGCGCATTTCCACTCTGCCGACGCTGTACGGCGAAAAAGTGGTTTTACGCATCTTGCAAACCGACCGGCAGGAGCTGTCGCTGGAACAGTTGGGCATGAGTCCGGCCGATCGCGATCGCTTTGCCGGCGCGCTTGCCAACCCTCAGGGTCTGATCCTGGTCACCGGCCCGACCGGCAGCGGCAAAACCGTCACGCTGTACAGCGGCCTGCGGCAGTTGAACGATCAACAGAGCAATTTGTGCAGCGTCGAAGATCCAATCGAGATCCCGGTATTCGGCATCAACCAGACCCAGATCAACGCGAAAACCGATCTAGGCTTTGCGCGGGTATTGCGCGCATTGCTGCGGCAGGATCCGGACGTGATCATGATCGGCGAGATCCGCGACGCGGAAACGGCAGAGATCGCCGTCAAGGCGGCACAGACTGGGCATCTGGTGCTGTCGACGCTGCATACCAACTCCACCAGCGAAACCTTGACGCGCTTGACTCACATGGGGGTGGCCGGCTACCTGCTGGCCGCCAGCCTCAAGTTGGTCATCGCACAGCGGCTGGTGCGCCGGCTGTGCGTACATTGCCGCTATCTGCTCGCCGAGCCGCAACGCTTCCCGCCGGACATCTGGCCCGAACCGCTAGTCCCCTGGCGCGCGGAGGGCTGCGAACACTGCTTTGGCGGCTACTACGGCCGGATCGGCATTTATGAACTGCTGTATATCACGCCGGAGGTGCAACAAGGGCTGCTGCAAAATCTGGCCGCCAGCCAGTTGGCTGCCATTGCCCGTCAACAGGGGCAGCATTCGCTGCTGCAAGCCGGCCTGGCGCTGGCGACGCAGGGAGTGACCTCGCTGGAAGAAGTGTACCGGGTAATTGGCAGCAACCAGGAGCGACAGCGATGAAGGCCCGGCGGCTATTCCGTTGGCAAGCCGTTGATGCACAAGGTGAGCTTCGCCAGGGCGCCGTACTGGTCGAGGCAAAGCCACAGGTTTATCTCTGGCTGATTGAACAGGGCTTGCAACCCTGTCGCGTCGGCGGAGGTAAACGGATCGGCGCTCGCCAATGGCGTGGTGAGGCGTTAATCCAGTTCACCCGGCAGTTGGCCACCCTGCTACAGGCCGGACTCCCGCTGGTCAATACGCTGCAATTACTGGCTCAGGAGCATCCGTGCGCCGCGTGGCGCTGCCTGTTGGCCGATCTCGGCGCGCTGGTCGCGCAAGGTCAGCCATTTTCCGAAGCGATCGCCGATTACCCACAGATTTTTCCGCAGGTATACCGACAGCTGATTGCCATTGGCGAACTGACCGGCAACCTCGATCGCTGTTGTTGGCAATTGGCGCAGCAGCAGGATCAACAGCAAAAATTGCAGAAAAAAGTGGTCGCCGCGCTGCGCTACCCGCTATTTGTCTGCACGGTGGCATTGCTGGTCAGCATCGTGATGCTGGTGATGGTGCTCCCCGAATTTGCCAAGGTTTACCAATCGTTTGATGCCCCGCTGCCGTGGTTTACCCAGGGGTTACTGGCGTTGTCCAGCCTATTGATTGATGTCGGGCCTTATCTGTTGACGATAACCGCCGGCGTAGTCGCGGGCTACTGGCGCTATTTGCATCCCCGCTCTGACTGGCAGCGGCGAGAGCAACGGCTGCTGCTGCGGTTACCGCTGATTGCACGTCTGATCGCTGGCGGCTGCCTGAGCCAGATATTCCGCACGCTGAATATGACCCAGTTGGCAGGATTAACGCTGGTTGACGGGCTGAATGCGGCACGGTTGGCGGTAGACAATCCGTTTTTTCGCCAGGCGTTGGAGAGCATCCAGCAGCAACTGGCGCAGGGGGTGTCTTTCCACCGCGCACTGGGGGAGCAGCCGCTGTTCCCGGCTCTTTGCCAACAATTGGTTCGGGTTGGTGAAGCGTCCGGCACGCTGGACACCCTGTTGGGAAAATTGGCACAGTGGCATGAACAACAGACACACGAGCTGGCGGATACTTTGGCGCAAACGCTGGAGCCGGTATTGATGCTGACGGTGGGCGCTATTGTCGGCGGCTTGGTGATCGCCATGTATCTGCCGATCTTTCAGTTGGGAAACGTGCTGGGTTAACTGGCAAAACCCCCGCGGCTGCGGGGGTGAGGCACATCGGTTACTTGGCGCCGAAAACGCGGTTTTCCTGCTCCGCCACGCGAATAAAGGTAGTGCGCTTGGTCAGCTCTTTCAGGCGTTCTGCCCCTACGTAGGTACAGGCCGAGCGCAACCCGCCAAGGATGTCGCGAATGGTGAACTCCACCTCGCCGCGCAACGGCAGCTTGACCGTCTTTCCTTCCGCCGCGCGGTACTCGGCGACGCCGCCCACGTGGCGCTTCATTGCCGATTCTGAGCTCATGCCGTAGAACAGCATGAATTTCTCGCCGTTTTCTTCCACCACGCTACCTTCGCATTCGTCATGACCGGCCAACATACCGCCCAACATGACGAAATCGGCACCGCCGCCAAAGGCTTTTGCCACATCTCCCGGCACCGAACAGCCACCGTCGCTAACGATTTGTCCGCCCAGACCGTGCGCAGCATCCGCGCATTCAATCACCGCCGACAGCTGTGGATAGCCGACGCCGGTTTTCACCCGCGTGGTACAGACGGAGCCAGGACCGATGCCAACCTTGACGATATCCGCACCAGACAGGATCAGCTCTTCGACCATTTCACCGGTAACCACGTTGCCGGCACAGATGACGTGTTGCGGGCAGGCTTCGCGCGCTTTTTGCAGGAAGGCGACAAAATGCTCGGAGTAGCCATTGGCTACGTCGATGCAGATGAATTTCAACGCCGGAGACAGTGCCAGGATCTGCTTCATTTTCACAAAGTCGGCGTCAGAAGTGCCGGTAGATACCATCACATGGCGCAATGTGGCTTCGGGAACGCGCTGAACAAATTCAGCCCATTGTTCAACGGAATAGTGTTTATGCACCGCGGTGAGGACGTCAAAAGAAGCCAGGGCTTCAGCCATGCGGAAGGTGCCCACCGTGTCCATATTGGCGGCGATGATCGGTACGCCTGACCATTTACAACCGGAGTGTTTGAATGCGAACTGGCGGGCCAGTTCAACCTCAGAGCGGCTTTTCAGCGTGGAGCGCTTAGGGCGGATCAGTACATCTTTAAAACCCAACTTCAAATCTTCTTCAATACGCATGACAACTGATTTCCTGGTTTATGGCGACGGATCGCAGGGTGGTGATCGAATCTTTTAGTGCCAGTTCCAGTGGAGTTATCATACGCCGGAATAAACACGCGGCAAGACTGCGATTTCATCTTTATTTACGCTACAATCACAGAAATTTACCCATGCAAATGCAGTGTGATGCTGCGCTCACTTTTCCTGCCGTAAGCAAAACTCCCGGTCTTGCGTGACCGTGACAACAGAGTGCGTGCGTCAACTTGCACTTCTGTGCGATCGCTTTATGATTCGTCTATTATTTTTTTATGAATTTCGGGTGCATCCACAGACCATGACCTACATAGTTGCGTTGACCGGCGGTATTGGCAGCGGTAAGTCCACCGTGGCTGACGCCTTCGCGCGCCATGGCGCGCCAATCGTTGATGCCGACGTGATCGCCCGCCAGGTAGTACAGCCCGATACGCCGGCATTGGCCGCCATCGCCGCGCATTTTGGTAAGGAAATATTGCAGCCGGACGGCACGCTTGACCGCGCGACGCTGCGTGAACGCATCTTTAGCCAGCCGGACGAAAAGGCCTGGCTTAATCAACTGCTGCATCCGCTGATCCAGCAGGAAACTCAACGGCAACTGGCTCAGACTACCCACCCGTACGCGTTGTGGGTGGTGCCGCTGCTGGTCGAGAATCATCTCCAGTCGCGCGCCGACCGCGTGCTGGTGGTCGATGTCGATCGCGAAACACAGTTGGCCAGGACCATCGCCCGCGACGGCATCAGCCGCCAGCAGGCGCACAACATTTTATCTGCCCAGGCAACGCGCGAGCAGCGCCTGGCCGCGGCGGATGACGTTATTGACAATAGCGGCACCGCTCAAGGGATAGAGCCACACGTCGCCGCCTTGCATCGCCGCTACCTCGAACTGGCAGCATCGGCGCCCCAACAGGATTAAACTGAATGAGTGACGCTTCTCCAACCGTTCTCTTTGAACACCCGTTGAACGAAAAAATGCGTACCTGGCTGCGCATTGAATTTTTATTACAGCAGTTGCACGGTCAGCGAGCGCTGAGCGAAACCGCTATCGCCCTGACTTTCTTTCGCACGATTTCCGATCTGCTGGACGTGCTGGAGCGCGGAGAAATTCGTACCGAACTGTTGAAAGAACTGGAGCGCCAGCAGCAGAAACTGCTGCAATGGGCCGACGTACCGGGCGTCGACATGACGCGGGTCGATCAACTGCGCAATCAGTTGAAACAACGCTCAAGCCAGTTGATGTCCGCGCCGCGCATGGGTCAGGCATTACGCGAAGACCGCCTGATCGCCCTGGTGCGGCAACGGCTGAGTATTCCTGGCGGCTGTTGCAGCTTTGATTTGCCGACGCTGCATATGTGGATGCACGCCGCGCAACATGAGCGTGATGACGACGTCGCACAGTGGCTGCAAACCCTGGAGCCGTTGCATCAGGCGCTGACCATGATCCTGAGCCTGATCCGTCAGACCGAGCCGTTCCGCAACCAGATCAGCCTGAACGGCTTCTATCAGGATAATGCCGAAGGTGCCGATCTGCTGCGTTTGCGCATCGATCTGGCGCATCAGCTGTATCCGCAGATCTCCGGCCACAAGACGCGTTATGCGATCCGTTTTTTACCGCTGGACAGTGAGCACGGCCAGGTTCCCGAGCGTCTGACATTTGATTTGGCGTGTTGTTAGTTTTTGAATAAAAAGGCCTTTGGCATTAACCAAGGCTAAGGAAGCAAGATGACTACCGTAGTAAAATGCCCAACCTGTGGCAAAGGCGTGGTATGGGGCGAAGTCAGCCCGTATCGTCCGTTTTGCAGCAAACGCTGCCAGCTGATCGATCTTGGCGAATGGGCCGATGAAGAAAAGCGCATTCCCAGCAACGGTGATTTGAACGAAAGTGATGAATGGTCTGAAGAACAGCGCGATCGGGATTAACGACGCGTGCACCAACAGCACCACTGGCGGGCACCCAGTCCAGTGGAAGCGCTGCTAACATTGTTTAAACGGCCTGCTGATGCAGGCCGTAATGATTATTGTGCCGCGTTGGCCAGTGCTACCAGCCGTTGTACGATGGTGAGGTTGGCCGGCGGAAACTCGTCCGCCTGCAAATCTGCCTGCCTGACCCAGCGCATCGGTTGCCCCTCTCGACCAAACGGTTCGCCCTGCCAGCTTTCCACCAGATAGAAATTCAGCGTCACGATACGATCGGTAAATTGGTGCTCCAGCACCTCCAGCAGTTCGGCGCCTTCGGTCTTGATTCCGGTCTCTTCCAGCAATTCTCGGGTCAACGCCTGCTGCGGCGTTTCCCCCTGTTCAATTTTACCGCCTGGGAACTCCCAGAATCCGGCCATGTGCGCATCTGCCGCACGGCGGGTGATAAAGATTTCCTGTTGAGCATTACGGATGATGCCCACGGCGATGTTGACATGTTTCATCGCAAACTCCTTGATAGCGGCGTGATATTGCAGCCCATCTGACGGCAGCGCCGGATACAGCTGGGGCCGGACATGCCGGCCCCAACGGGTTAATCAAGCTGCACCGCAGCTTACTTTTGCAAACGGCCGTGACACTGCTTGTATTTCTTACCTGAACCGCACGGGCAAGGATCGTTACGTCCTACCTTGCGCTCGGCGCTGGCCGGCGCGTTCGGATCTTCCGTTACCAGCGAATTCTCATCTTTATGGCTCAGCTGTTGCTGCTGCGCCAGACGTTCCGCTTCTTCACGGCGCTGTTGCTCCAGCGCTTCCACTTCTTCCGGCATCCGTACCTGAACCTTGCTCAGCACGCTAATCACTTCATACTTCAGCGACTCAAGCATTGCGGCAAACATGGCGAACGATTCACGCTTGTATTCCTGCTTCGGATCCTTTTGCGCATAGCCGCGCAGGTGGATGCCCTGACGCAGGTAATCCATCGCTGCCAAATGCTCTTTCCACAGGGAATCCAGCGTTTGCAGCATCACGCCTTTTTCGAAGTTGCGCATCATCTCGCTGCCCACAACCTCTTCTTTGCGCTGATACTCTTCTTTGGCGTTGTCCAGAATGCGCTCGCGCAGCGTTTCTTCGTGCAGCTGCGGTTCTTTGTCCAGCCATTCCGCAATCGGCATATCCAGATCGAAATCGTTTTTCAGGCGCTCTTCAAGGCCCTGTACGTCCCACATTTCTTCCAGCGACTGCGGCGGAATGTAGTTATCGATGGTGGCCTTAAACACGTCTTCACGGATGCTGGCAATGGTTTCGCTGACGTCGGACACGTCAAGCAGTTCATTACGCTGGCTGTAAATCGCGCGGCGCTGATCGTTAGCCACATCATCGTATTCCAACAATTGCTTACGGATGTCGAAGTTACGGCTTTCCACTTTACGCTGTGCGTTGGCGATGGCCTTGGTCACCCACGGGTGTTCAATCGCTTCGCCCTCTTTCATCCCCAGTTTGCGCATCATGTTGGAAACGCGATCGGAGGCAAAAATACGCATCAACGCATCTTCCATCGACAGATAGAAGCGTGATGAACCGGCATCACCCTGACGGCCGGAACGACCGCGCAGCTGGTTATCGATACGGCGAGATTCGTGGCGCTCGGTACCGATGATGTGCAGACCGCCGGATGCCAGCACCGCGTCGTGACGCAGTTGCCATTCCTGTTTGATAGCGGCAATCTGCTCTTCGGTTGGCGCTTCCAGCTTGGCAATTTCTGTCTGCCAGCTGCCGCCCAGCACGATGTCGGTACCGCGACCGGCCATGTTGGTAGCGATGGTTACCGCGCCAGGCTGACCAGCCTGTGCCACGATGTCCGCTTCCATGGCGTGGAATTTGGCGTTCAATACCTTGTGGTCAATATTAGCCTTCGCCAGCTCGCGGGAAATCACTTCCGACTTTTCGATCGAGATGGTCCCCACCAGCACCGGCTGACCATTCGCCGTGCGTTCACGGATATCTTCAATGATTGCACCGATTTTCTCGAGCTCGGTCATGTACACCAGATCCGGCATGTCCTTGCGCAGCATTGGACGGTTGGTCGGCACCACGATGGTATCCAGCTTGTAAATCGAGCTGAATTCAAACGCTTCGGTATCGGCGGTACCGGTCATGCCGGCCAGTTTTTCATACAGGCGGAAATAGTTCTGGAAGGTGATCGAAGCCAGGGTCTGGTTTTCGTTCTGAATCTCTACGCCTTCTTTCGCCTCGACCGCCTGGTGCAAGCCGTCCGACCAGCGACGTCCCTGCATGGTACGACCGGTGTGCTCATCGACGATAATCACTTCGCCGTCTTTCACGATGTAGTCAACGTCACGGGTAAACAGCACGTGGGCACGCAGGGCGGCGGTGACGTGGTGCATCAGCATGATGTTGGTCGGTGAATACAGGGATTCACCCTCTTCCATAATGCCGGCGTCGACCAGCATTTCTTCGATCAGGATCAGTCCACGCTCGGTCAGGTGAACCTGGCGCGCCTTTTCGTCCACCGAAAAGTGGCCTTCGCCCTGGAAGCTGTCAGAGTCTTCTTTTTCCTGGCGAATAAGTTTTGGAATCAGCTTGTTAACCTTGATGTACATTTCCGAGCTGTCTTCCGCCGGGCCGGAGATGATCAGCGGCGTACGCGCTTCGTCGATCAGGATCGAGTCAACCTCATCCACCAGCGCATAATGCAGCTTGCGCTGTACACGTTCTTCAGGGCTGAACGCCATGTTGTCACGCAGATAGTCGAAGCCGTATTCGTTGTTGGTGCCGTAGGTGATGTCTGCGGCGTAGGCTTCACGCTTGGCCGGCGCCGGCATGCCCGGCAGGTTGATACCGATGCTCAGACCGAGGAACTCGAACAGCGGACGGTTGTTTTCGGCATCGCGCTGCGCCAGATAGTCGTTGACGGTTACCACGTGCACGCCGCGGCCGCTCAGGGCATTCAGGTAGGCAGGCAGTGTTGCAGTCAGGGTTTTACCTTCACCGGTCCGCATCTCGGCGATGCAGCGGTCGTTCAGGACGATACCGCCCAGCAGCTGGACGTCGAAGTGACGCATGCCGAATACGCGCTTGCTCGCTTCACGCACTACGGCGAAGGCTTCAGGGATCAGCGACTCCAATACTTCGCCTTTCTTCAGGCGTTCGCGGAATTCGTTGGTTTTGGCTTTCAGCTCGTCATCGGACAGTTTTTCCATGTCCGGTTCCAGACGGTTGATTTGCTCAACCACTTTGCGCATACGGCGCAGTGTACGATCGTTACGGCTACCAAAAACTTTGGTCAATAATTTAGCTAACATAATATTTGATATCTCTGTCATGACCGCCCAGACAGGCGATCGACTTGCTGTTATTTTGTTGGTATCGGTGCCCAGAGGGCGAGAATCAGCTGCGAAGCGTCGGCCCGGCGCGAATGCCCTGCACCTGCGCGAGCCATAGCCCCGCCTGATGCTGCGCCAAAGAAGGATGGACAGAATGATGGGTATCACGAATGATGGTCGGCGGCTTCGGCTCATGCGTCAGCAACGCGTTCAGCGTTGACAGCAGCGCCAGTCGTTCCACCTGCAGTGGCGGTTCGGCGGCTTCAACCTCGCTTTCCTGTACCCGGGCATAAACTACCTGCGGTGCCAGGGCAAAAGAGAGGTGACGAATGACGGTACGTAGCGCATGCTGCTGCCAATAGTCGACGCTAAAGGTCGGGCGACGGGGCGCATCTTGCAACAAAGCCAGACTGTTAAAGGCGTTGGCTGCGGAATTTTGCCGGTTAAGGCTGGACGAGGTACTCGGCAAGGCGGCCTGTTCGGCGTTGCCCGACAGATTTTGCGGTACGCCAAGCGTGGCCGCTACCATCCCTAGCAGGAGATGAGGCCAAAAATAACGTCTGCCAAATTGTCGCCAACGATTTAGAATACCGATCACAAGTTTATAATCCGCCGGAGCCCATTATGCGCGATAGCCGTCCACAATTATTAGATGTCCTGTTCGACGAAGCGTCCGCAGCAGATAAGGGGCCGTTGCACAATGTACAACAGCGCGCCGTAGCGCTGCTGAAGCTGAATCGTGCGGTCAAGGGCTTATTGCCTGCTCAACTGCACCCCTGGTGCCGCGTCGCGAACTTCAGACAGGGTATTTTAGTGCTGGAAACGGCAAATGCCAGTTGGATGATGCGCTTGCGCTACGAACAGCCTAACTTGTTATCAGCACTAAGAGCGCAAATTCTACCATCATTGTCATCGATCGACATCAGGATTAATCCTGCGTTGATGGCGAAAAGCGCTAATCTGCAGCAGAAGACGGATAAAACGCCGGCGAACGGTCAGACAGATGCGCCAATGCGCACGCTAAGCGTGGAAAGTGCGGAACAACTGAGGGGATTGGCCAGTCGCAGCCCGGAAAAATTGCGCAAGACGCTGGAACGACTGGCATCGATGGCCGGAGAGGGTGCCAACGCTACCAGTCGTGACAAATAACCAGCGATATCTACCCGTTACGCTTCAAGCCGCATCGCAGGCGCGCGGTTCAGCCCATCCCGGTCGTTTGCCTGAGCAGATGACTCGGGAGGGTGAGCTTGCGTTTAGCTCGGCCTGTTGACCGCGCTGCGCCGCCGTGATGCGCTCGACGTTCTCGGGTACAGGCTTATGCCAATACGGTGGACGGTGCCTTGAATGCCAATGGCATTTCGGCTTCGTCCTGGAAGGTGACGAATTCCCACGCTTCCTGTTTGGCCAAGACGGCCTGCAGCAATTTGTTATTCAATGCGTGGCCAGACTTGTACGCGGTAAACGCGCCAATGATGTTATGACCGCACATAAACAGGTCGCCGATGGCGTCCAGCATTTTGTGGCGCACGAATTCGTCTTCAAAACGCAGACCGTCTTCGTTCAGCACACGGTAATCGTCGACCACGATGGCGCAATCGAAGCTGCCGCCCAGGGCCAGGCCACGGGATTGCAGATATTCGATATCACGCATAAACCCGAAGGTACGCGCACGGCTGATTTGACGCACGAACGAGTCGGCAGAAAAATCCAGGCGGTAGCGCTGGGTGCTGGCATCAATCGCCGGGTGGTTGAAATCAATGGTAAAGTCCAGGCGGAACCCGTTATGCGGGGACAGCTCGGCCCATTTATCGCCATCTTCAACACGCACTGTGTCTTTCAGACGCAGGAATTTCTTCGCTGAGTTCAGTTCTTCGATGCCGGCATCCAGCAACAGGAAGACGAACGGACTGGCGCTACCGTCCATGATTGGGATTTCGGCGGCGTCAACTTCAATAATGATGTTGTCGATGCCAAGCCCAGCCAGTGCGGCATTAAGATGCTCAACGGTAGAAATACGCACGTCATGCTCGTTCACCAGACAAGTACAGAGCATGGTATCACGCACGGATTTTGCATCAGCCGGAAAATCAACCGGTGGATTCAAGTCAGTGCGACGATAGATGACCCCGGTATTAGCCGGCGCTGGGCGCATGGTCAGCGTGACTTTCTTGCCGGTATGCAAACCGACACCAGTCGCCTGAACAATACGTTTTAATGTCCTTTGTTTGATCATCGTTTTATCTCGCAATGTTATCCATCCTACCAGCCAAGCATACAGCAAGGCCGGCGGGACAGTTTAGCACAAAGAGCGGAGATTCCAAATTATCAGGAAATTCTTAGTCTGCCTGCTTGCGCAGGAAGGCCGGGATATCCAGATAGTCAGGCTCTTTATTCGGTTGCGCGTTCTGATCGTTAACCACCTTGGCAGCAGGCTTCACTTCCTGTTGCAGCGGAGCCATACCGTGCTGCTGGTAACGGTGATCCATCACTGGCTGGCTGACCTGCTTGTTGGTCACCAGGGTGATTTCAGGACGTTTGTCCATGCCAATACCGGTAGCCACTACGGTGACACGCAGTTCGTCGTTCATTTCCGGATCCAGTGAGGTACCGATTACTACGGTCGCATTGTCGGAAGCAAACGCACGGATGGTGTTACCCACGGTTTCGAACTCATCCAGACGCAGGTCGAAGCCGGCGGTAATGTTAACCAGAACGCCGCGCGCGCCGGACAGATCGATATCTTCCAGCAGCGGGCTGGAGATGGCCATTTCAGCGGCTTCTTCAGCACGGTCTTCACCGCAGGCAACGCCAGAACCCATCATCGCGTAGCCCATTTCGGACATCACGGTGCGCACGTCGGCGAAGTCGACGTTCATCAGGCCCGGACGGGTGATCAGTTCGGCAATGCCCTGCACCGCGCCTTTCAGCACGTCGTTGGCCGCACCAAAGGCGTCCAGCAGAGAAATACCGCGTCCCAGTACTTTCAACAGCTTGTCGTTCGGGATGGTGATCAGTGAGTCCACGTGCTTGGACAGTTCGGCGATACCCTGCTCAGCGAACGCCATGCGTTTCTTGCCTTCAAAATTGAAAGGCTTGGTAACCACGGCTACTGTCAGGATCCCCAGATCCTTGGCAACTTCGGCCACCACAGGTGCAGCACCGGTACCGGTACCGCCGCCCATACCGGCTGCGATGAAGACCATGTCTGCACCTTCCAGAGCGGCGCGCAGGGCTTCACGGTCTTCTTCCGCCGAATTGCGACCCACTTCGGGGTTCGCGCCTGCACCCAGACCTTTGGTAATACCGCTACCAATCTGGATGGTTTGGCCAACTGCCGTTTTACGAAGCGCCTGAGCGTCTGTATTAACGGCAAAGAATTCAACACCTTCGATGCGCTCACGCACCATGTGTTCAACGGCGTTACCGCCGCCACCGCCGACGCCGATGACTTTAATCACCGCGTCATTGGTTAGTTCCATTGGTTCAAACATAGTTTCTCTCCGTTTTGTGCCTGTCGCTGCGAGATCATAAAAAGATTACTCAGCATGATCTCTTAGTTGAAACATTAAAACTCTTTTCTCAGCCAGCTATTGATACGTTTAAACCAATTGCCCACCGAGGCGCGTTTTTCTACTTCTGACTCACCGCTGAGGTGAGACTCTTTTCCATAGTGCAGCAGACCTACCGCCGTTGAGTAGTAAGGCTCCTGCGCATAATCCGTCAGACCCGTGATGTTCAAGGGTTGGCCGATGCGTACCTGGGTGTGGAACACCCGTTGCGCACAGGCTGCCAGGCCATCAATCTGGGCGGCACCGCCGGTCAGCACAATACCCGCTGCCAGATGGTGCTTCACCCCTTGCTGACGCAGTTGCTCCTGCAATTGCAAAATTTCATCGTTAACCAGATTCAACAGTTCGGCGTAGCGTGGCTCAATGACTTCAGCCAGTGTCTGTCTTTGCAGACTACGCGGAGGACGTCCCCCGACGCTAGGCACCTCTACACTCTCATCCTTGCTAACAATCGACCCAAGCGCACAACCGTGTCGAACTTTAATTGCTTCTGCATCCGTCGGCGGCGTGCCGAAGGCGTAGGCGATATCGCTGGTGACCACGTTGCCGGCATACGGGATAACCTTGGTATGGCGCAGCGCGCCACCGGTATACACCGCCATGTCCATGGTGCCGCCACCGATATCCACCACGCAAACGCCGAGTTCGCGTTCATCTTCGGTCAGTACCGCATAGCTGGCGGCCAGACCGGCGAAAATGAGTTGGTCAACTTTCAGACCGCAACGTTCAACCGCTTTGACAATGTTTTTTGCCATGTCGTTATGGCAGGTAATCAGGTGCACCTTGGCTTGCATACGCACGCCGGACAACCCCACCGGGTTTTTGATGCCTTCCTGATAGTCGATGGCATATTCCTGAGGAATCACATGCAGAACGCGATGCTCATCGCGCACACGCACCGACTTGGCGGTATGGACGACGTTCTCCACATCCTCCTGGGTCACTTCCTCTTCTGAAATAGGAACCATCCCTATTTCGTTCTGGCAACTGATATGTTTGCCCGATAATGCGAGGTAGACCGAAGAAATCTGGCAGTCAGCCATCAGCTCGGCCTGATCGATAGCGCGCTGTACGCACTTCACTACCGACTCCAGGTCGTTAACGCCGCCCTTATCCATACCCCGGGACGGACAGCTGCCCACCCCGATAATGTTGACCATGCCATCGGGCAGAACTTCCCCTACCAATGCGGCGACTTTCGCCGTACCGATCTCCAGTCCAACTACCAGTTTTCTGTCCGTCGACTTGATCATTGTTGTTTTGCCTGTGCCTGATTTTGTTGCTGATTACTGTTTTGCTGTTGACGTGCCGCCGCATCGCCTGCCTGCGAGTCTATCGGCAACGGGGACCAACCCACCGATGCACCTGCGTCATAACGCAGGTCGACATAACTGACACGCTTGCCTTCCGCCTGGCCCTGTTGCTCCAGTACCGGATACAGCTCGATAAAGCGTTGCAGGCGCCCCGCGCGGTCGTCACGCCCCAGTTCCAGCCGGACATCGTTACCCAACGCCAGTTGCCAAGAGTGACGCGCCGTCATCGACGCCATCTTCAGCGTAAACTTGCCGGTCGCCAACGCATTGCTCATGGTCCGATACCCTTCCAGGACGTCTTGTTCGCTCCCTTCCGGACCATAGAGCAACGGCAATTTCTGCTTGCCGACACGTGCTGCCGGCACGCTGAACGATTTGCCCTCGGCATCCACCATGTGCAAATCATTCCAACGCGCCACCGGGACATATTCCACCAAATGGATTTTCAGCTCATCCGGCCATTGCTTGCGCACGCTGGCCTGCTTAATCCACGGCAACCGCTCAATCTGCTGCTGGATGACATCGACATCCTGCGTCATGAACGTGCCTGGCGATCCCAGTGCCAGAATAGCCTGGCGAATATCATCGTTGGTGGTGTAATGGCGTTCGCCGGTTACCACCAGCCTTGAGAGCGGCAGGCGACTGGCGTCTTTCATCCAGCCAATCACCGCCCAGCCGCTCCACAGGACCGTTCCCAACACCATCAGCAGGAAAACGATCCCCGCCAATTGGCTTCCGTTGCTGCGCCGCGGGTTATTTTCAACCTCGCGTTCGCGCGCATTCAGGGCAGCTTGCGACATATCAGTCGGCCAATTCCAAAATTCTCGCCACCAGCTGCGAGAAATCCAATCCAAACTGGCGCGCTGCCATCGGCACCAGGCTATGACTGGTCATGCCTGGCGAGGTGTTCACCTCAAGCAGATAGAAGCTGCCATCGTTATCCTGCATTACGTCAACCCGACCCCAGCCGCTGCAATCAAGGCCACGATAGGCCCGAGCCGCCAGCGCAGCCAGCTCGCTTTCCTGCTCGGCGCTCAAGCCGCTCGGACAGAAGTACTGGGTATCGTCCGAGATGTATTTGGCCTGATAGTCGTAAAACACGCCGGCCGGCTGAATGCGGATTGACGGCATCAATTGGTCACCCAAAAATGCCACGGTATATTCCGGGCCACTCAGCCACTTTTCGACCAGCACGTCGTCGTCATGACGGAACGCCTCGTCCAGCGCCGCGACGAGTTCGCCGAATTCGCTGACCTTGCTCATACCGACGCTGGAACCTTCACGGCTCGGCTTGACGATCAGCGGCAGGCCCAGTGCCTCCACGCTTGCCAGCAACTGGCTTTTCGCCTCACCGACAAACTCCGCACGGTGCAATGCCACGTAGGGTGCTATCGGCAGCCCCATCGACTGCCACACCATTTTGGTGCGCCATTTGTCCATGGTCAGCGCCGATGCCATCACGCCGCTGCCGGTATACGGCAGGTCGAGGAATTCCAGCATCCCCTGCAGCGTACCGTCTTCACCGCCGCGGCCGTGCAGCGCGATAAATACTTTGCTGAAACCCTGCGCCTTCAACTGGGCCAGCGGGAAGTCACGTGTATCAATGCCGTGGGCGTCGATACCGGCTTCGCGCAACCCGGCCAGCACCGCTGCGCCGGATTGCAGAGAAACCTCACGTTCAGCGGAGGTGCCACCCATCAGGACGGCGACTTTGTCAGCCATGCTGTTCCTCCTCGTTGTTCGGCGACTGCAGTTTCAATTCAGCCAGTTTACGGGCGATTTTGCCGACGTTGCCGGCGCCCTGCACCAACACCAGATCGTCATTTTGCAACAGCTGCGCCAAGGTTTCCGACACCGTATCCGCGTCGGACACCAGGATCGGATCCAACTTGCCGCGGTTGCGAATAGTACGGCACAGCGAACGGCTGTCGGCACCCGGGATCGGCGCTTCCCCCGCCGGGTACACGTCCAGCATCAGCAATACGTCAACCTGAGACAGCACGTTGGCAAAATCGTCGTACAGATCGCGCGTACGCGTGTAACGGTGCGGCTGGAAAATCATCACCAGACGCTTGTCCGGCCAGCCGGCGCGCGCCGCTTTGATGGTGGCGTCCACTTCCGTCGGGTGATGGCCATAGTCATCCACCAGCATCGCACTGCCCGCCTTGCCGTTAACCGGCGTCAACGGATACTCGCCAAGAAAGTCGAAGCGACGGCCGGTGCCCTGGAAGCCTGCCAGCGCGCGCAGAATATCGTCGTCGTCAATGCCTTCTTCGGTGGCTACCGCCACCGCCGCCGCCGCGTTCAGCGCATTATGGCGGCCCGGTGCGTTCAGGGTCACCGTCATCAGCGGCTTGTCCTGACGGCTCAGGGTAAAGTGCCCTTGCGGACCACGCTGGCTATAGCTCTCAATACGCACGTCGGCATCGTCGCTAAAGCCGTAGGTAGTGACGTGGCGACCAACGCGTGGCAGCAGTTCACGCACCACCGGGTCGTCAATACACATCACCGCACGGCCGTAGAACGGCAGGTTGTGCAAGAAATTGATAAACGTCTGTTTCAGGTTCTCGAAGTCGCCATGGTAAGTGTCCATGTGGTCGGCTTCGATGTTGGTGACAATCGCCACCATCGGTTGCAGATGCAGGAACGACGCATCGCTCTCATCGGCTTCCGCAATCAGGTAACGGCTCGACCCCAGACGCGCATGGGTGCCTGCCGCCTTTACCAGCCCGCCGTTGACGAACGTCGGATCCAGGCCGGCTTCCGCATAAATGCTGGAAACCATCGCCGTGGTGGTAGTTTTGCCGTGCGTTCCCGCCACGGCGATACCGTGACGAAAGCGCATCAATTCGGCCAGCATTTCTGCGCGACGGATCACCGGGATACGCGCCTCGCGCGCGGCGACGATTTCCGGATTGTCGGACGGGATCGCCGTCGACACCACCACCACGCTGGCATCCAGCACGTTTTCCGGCCGGTGATGGAAGTAAATTGTCGCGCCCAGTGCGCTCAACTGCTGGGTCACCGGGTTCGGTGCCAGATCCGAACCGCTGATCTGATACCCTTCATTAGCCAACACTTCGGCGATACCACCCATGCCGGCACCACCGATGCCGACAAAGTGAATGTGCCGGACGCGTCGCATCTCGGGCACGAAAGTACGTAGTTTCGCCAGTTGCTGTGTATTCATCACTCTCTCTAATCCAGGTTCGGCGCACCGAGCCCTTACATGACGTTGCTGTATTTACAGGCCCGGCGAACCAGACCCTGCATGTTTTATTTGGCGACGCGAATCAGTTCCGCCGCGACGCGTTCGGTCGCATCGGGGATCGCCACCGCGCGCGCCTTGTCGGCCATCGCCAGTAACGTTGGACGATCCCAGCCGGCCAGCAGTTCGGCCACCGCATCGGCGTTGAACTGCGGCTGTTCAATGATTTTCGCGGCGCCGGCTTCTTCCAGCGGACGCGCGTTCCAATACTGCTGACGATCCTTGTGCTGGAACGGTACAAATATCGCCGGCAGGCCCGCCGCCGCAATTTCGCTGACGGTCAAGGCGCCGGAACGGCACACCACCACATCGGCCCAGGCGTAGGCGGCAGCCATATCATCGATAAACTCGGTCACCTTGTGCCCGGTCTGCCCTACCCTTTCATATTCACGCTGAACCGATGCCAACGCACCTTTGCCAACCTGATGCCAGAGCGTAATTCTATCGTCCAAACGCGCCGCGACTTCAGGAACTGTCTGATTCAGCACGCGGGCCCCCTGACTTCCGCCAATAACCAGCACGCGGATCGGCCCTTCTCGCCCGGCCAGACGTTCTGCCGGCAACGGCAGCGCCAATACGTCGGTACGCACCGGATTGCCCACCACGGCGGCATTCGGGAACGCGCCGGGAAACGCCTGCAATACCGTTTTGGCGATGCGCGCCAGCCAGCGGTTGGTTAACCCGGCAATGCCGTTCTGTTCATGCAGCACCACCGGCACGCCGCACTGCCAGGCGGCCAGGCCGCCAGGGCCGGACACGTAACCGCCCATGCCCAGCACCACATCCGGCTGGTAGCTGCGCATAATCGCCTTCGCCTGGCGCACCGCGCGCCAGATGCGCAGCGGCGCGCTCAACTGAGCCATTAATCCTTTGCCACGCAGGCCGGAGATGCGGATAAAATCAATCTCGATCCCGTGCTTTGGCACCAGATCGGCTTCCATTCGGTCTGCGGTTCCAAGCCAGCGTACCTGCCAGCCCTGCGCCATCAGATGATGCGCGACCGCCAGCCCCGGGAACACGTGTCCACCGGTACCGCCTGCCATCACCATTAAACGCTTAGCTTTCCCGCTCATCCCTTACCTCTTCACAAACGCCTGGGCTTTCGCCAGACGCGTTTCAAAATCAATACGCAACAACAGCACAATGGCCGTCGACATGATCAGCAGGCTGGAACCACCGTAACTGATCAGCGGCAGCGTCAGACCTTTGGTCGGCAACATACCCGCCGCGGCACCCACGTTAACCAGCGCCTGGAAGCTGAACCACACGCCGATCGAACAGGCCAGAAAGCCGGAGAAACGCTGGTCGAGCTCTAATGCCCGGCGGCCAATCGACATCGCGCGAAAAGCGACGAAGAATACCATTAACAGGGCAAAAACCACACCGATATAGCCCAGCTCTTCCCCAAGGATCGAGAAGATGAAATCGGTATGCGCTTCTGGTAAATACTCCAGCTTCTGCACCGAGTTCCCCAGGCCTTGCCCCCAGAATTCACCGCGACCAAACGCCATCAGCGATTGGGTCAGCTGGTAACCGCTGCCGAATGGATCCGCCCACGGGTTCCAGAACGACGTCACACGGCGCATACGATACGGTTCGGCAATGATCAGCAGCACCACGGCAAATACGCCGGAGCCGATGATCGCCAGGAACTGCCACATTTTGGCGCCGGCCAGGAACAGCATCGCCAGCGTAGTAATGAACAGCACCACCACGGTACCGAGGTCCGGCTGTGCCAGCAGCAGTACCGCCAACACCACCATCACGCCCATCGGTTTGCAAAAACCCCAGAAGTTGCTGCGCACTTCTTCTACCTTGCGCACCAGATAGCTGGCCAGGTAGCAGAACAGCGACAGTTTCGACAGCTCTGCTGGCTGAATACGCAACGGCCCAAGCGAAATCCAGCGCGATGCCCCGTTGACCGAGCTGCCGACCACCAACACGATCAGTAACAGTACGATTGACGCCAACAGCATCACGTTGCTGTAACGCTGCCATACCGCCATCGGGATACGCAGCGTGACCAGCGACAGACCGAACGCCAGCCCCAGATACAGCGCATCACGTTTGGCGAACAGGAACGGATCTTCCGCCAGACGCTGACCGATCGGCATCGAGGCCGAGGTCACCATGACAAAGCCGATAATCGCCAGGCCGAAGGTCAGCCACAGCAAGGTGCGGTCATACAGCACCATGGTAGCGGCATCGCTTTCACGCGATCCCATCACCCAGTCTTTCAGTCTGTCGGTCAAACCGAAGTTCGGCACCCGTAGTTTCATCCGCCAAGCTCCTGTGCCAGACGGGCAAACTCATTGCCACGTACTTCAAAATTACGGAACTGATCGAGGCTGGCGCAGGCCGGTGACAACAGCACCATATCGCCCGGCTGCACAACGGCAGCAATCGCCCGCATCGCCTGTTCCATGGTGTCGGTTTGCGTTGCCACATCCGGGCGCAGCTGCGCCAGTTGAGCACCGTCGCGACCGAAACAGTACAAACGAATATGGTCGCCCTGCAGATAACGCGTCAGCGGCGAGAAATCGGCGGATTTGCCGTCACCGCCCAGCAGCAGGTGCAGCGTGCCGTCCACTTGCAGGCCGTTCAGCGCCGCTTCGGTACTGCCGACGTTGGTCGCCTTGGAGTCGTTAATCCAGCAGACGCCGTTGTGGTCTAACACCCGTTGGAAGCGGTGCGCCAAGCCGGCATAGGTAGTCAATGCCGTCAGGCTGGAGGCTCGCGGGATATTCACCGCGTCGGCCAATGCCAGCGCCGCCAACGCGTTGGTGTAGTTGTGGCGGCCGCTCAGTTTCATTTCTCGGGTGTTCAGCACTTTTTCACCGTGCACACGCAGCCAGGTTTCACCCAGTTGGCGATTCAGGTGGTAATCGCCCACGTCCGCACCAAAGCTGATGCAACGCGGGTCGGCGCCGCGAACCGGCATGGTCAGCGCGTCATCGGCATTCACCACACACACCTTGGCGTTCTCGTAAATGCGCAGCTTGGCCGCCCGGTATTGCTGTAAACCGAAGGGATAGCGATCCATATGATCTTCGGTCACATTGAGAATCGTCGCCGCAGCGGCATGCAGGCTGTAGGTGGTTTCCAGTTGGAAACTCGACAACTCCAGCACGTACAGCTGATATTCCTGCCGCAGCAATTCCAGTACCGGCAGACCAATATTGCCACCCACGCCCACCGCCCAGCCGGCGGCCTTCGCCATTTCACCGACCAGCGTGGTAACGGTGCTTTTGCCGTTGGATCCGGTAATGGCAACGATCGGCGCCTGCGCTTCGCGACAGAACAGCTCCACATCACCGACGATGTCCACCCCGGCATCCGCTGCGGCACTCAACGCCGGTGACGCCAACGCCACGCCTGGGCTGGCGACGATCAGATCCGCTGCCAGCAGCCAGTCTTCCTGCAGATCGCCGAGGTGGCGTTCTACGCTTTCCGGCAACTGGTCCAACCCTGGCGGAGACATGCGGGTATCCATGACGCGCGGCGTCACGCCACGTGCCATAAAGAAATCAACACAGGACAGACCGGTCAGGCCCAACCCGATAATGACGACTTTTTTACCCTGATAATCCGCCATGATTAACGTACCTTCAGCGTTGCCAGGCCAATCAGCACCAGCATCAGCGAAATAATCCAGAAGCGCACGATCACCCGTGGTTCTGGCCAGCCTTTCAATTCATAGTGGTGGTGAATCGGCGCCATGCGGAAAATGCGTTGTCCGCGCAGCTTGAACGACCCCACCTGCAAGATCACCGATAGCGTTTCAACCACGAACACGCCGCCCATAATCACCAGCAAAAATTCCTGACGCAGCAGTACTGCGATGGTACCCAGCGCGCCGCCCAGCGCCAGCGAGCCGACGTCGCCCATAAAGACCTGTGCCGGGTAGGTGTTGAACCACAGGAACCCCAGCCCGGCACCGACGATGGCCGTGCACACCACCACCAACTCACCGGCATGTCGCAGATATGGAATATGCAGGTAGTTGGCGAAGTTCATGTTACCGGTCGCCCAGGCCACCAGCGCAAAACCGGCGGCGACGAATACCGTCGGCATAATCGCCAGACCGTCCAGCCCGTCGGTCAGGTTGACCGCGTTGCTGGTGCCGACAATCACGAAATAGGCCAGCAGCACATACAGCAGCCCCAGTTGCGGCATCACGTCCTTAAAGAACGGCACAACCAGCTCGGTGGCTGGCGTGTCTTTTCCTACGGCATACATGGCAAATGCGACAATCAGTGCAATCACCGACTGCCAGAAGTATTTCCAGCGGGCAATCAGCCCTTTGGTGTCCTTGCGCACCACCTTGCGGTAATCGTCGACGAAACCGACGATGCCATAACCGACCAGCACAAACAGTACGCACCAGACGTACGGGTTGGACGGGTATGCCCACATCAGCACCGAAACGGTGATGGAGGTCAGGATCATGATGCCACCCATGGTCGGCGTTCCGCGTTTGCTGAAGTGCGACTCAGGGCCGTCGTTACGCACCACCTGGCCAAAGGACATCTTCTGCAGATGTGCAATCAGTCGCGGCCCCATCCACAAGGAAATAAACAGCGCGGTCAGCAGGCTGACAATGGCTCGGAACGTCAGATACGAGAAGACGTTAAAGCCGGAATAATATTTGACCAAATGTTCGGCCAGCCAAACTAACATGGTGCTTTCTCCTGTAACGCGCGTACTACCTGCTCCATTGCGGCACTACGTGACCCTTTGATTAATACGGTAATTACCGTATGTTCCGTCAGTAATTCCGCCACGCGCGCGATCACTGCTGCCTTGTCTTGAAAATGTTCACCCTGGCCCGATGCAGCGCTTAACAACTGGCTCAGCGAGCCAACGGTCAATACTTTGTCGATACCCGCCAGACGGGCGGCTTCGCCCACCTGACGATGGCATTCTTCCGCTTCGTCGCCCAGTTCGGCCATATCACCGGCTACCAGCACGCGGTAACCCGGCATCTCTGCCAGCACCTGCGCGGCGGCGGTCATTGATCCGACGTTGGCGTTATAGCTATCGTCCAGCAACAGCTGGCCGGGTTTGAGCTGAATCGGGAATAAACGCCCCGGTACTGCCTGCAATTGGCCCAATCCGACGCGTACCGCCTCAAGCGAGGCGCCGACCGAGGTTGCCAGTGCCGCAGCCGCCAGCGCGTTCGCCACGTTGTGGCGGCCCGGCAACGGCAGTTCGATTGCCACCGCGCCAAACGGGCTGTGCAACGTAAACTGCGTCCCCTTGCCGTTCACGCTAATCTCGCTGGCGAAGAAATCCACGCCGTCGGTGGCCTGCGGCGAGAAGCGCCACACGGTTTTGCCCACCAGCTGCGTCTGCCAATGCGGCCAGTCATTGTTATCGGCGTTAATGATCGCCACGCCATCCGCCGGCAAACCGGCGAAAATTTCGCCCTTCGCCTGCGCCACACCGGCCAACGAACCGAAGCCTTCCAGATGCGCCGCCGCCAGGTTATTCACCAGCGCAGTCTGCGGACGCGTCAACGCGGTGGTATAGGCGATTTCACCGATATGGTTGGCGCCCAGTTCAATCACCGCAAAATCATGCTGTGGCTGTAAACGCAGCAGCGTCAGCGGCACGCCGATGTCATTGTTGAAATTGCCGGCGGTATACAGCACCTCGCCGCATTGGCGCAAAATGGCAGCGGTCATTTCCTTCACCGAGGTTTTGCCCGATGAACCGGTCAAGGCAACCACCCGAGCCGGCACCTGCTGTCGTACCCAGGCAGCCAGTTGCCCCAGCGCCAGGCGGGTGTCCTTGACCACCAGCTGCGGAGCCCCCAGCGGTAAGCGCTTGCTGACCAGTAATGCACCGGCACCGGCGGCCAGCGCATCGGCGGCAAAATCATGCGCGTCAAAACGTTCGCCTTTCAGCGCCACAAACAGGCAGCCAGGGGTAATCTGGCGGGTATCCGTCGTCACCTCATTGATTTGGCAATCGGCACCGATCAATTCAGCGCTCAATACATCGGCCAAGGCCTGAAGGGAGACAGAAATCATGCGATTACCCCCAGCAAACGTGCCACGGTGGTGCGATCGGAGTAATCCAGACGACGATTCCCCACCAGTTGGTAATCTTCATGGCCCTTGCCTGCTACCAGCACCACGTCCTGTTGTTTCGCCTGCATCACCGCGCTGGTGACCGCTTCGGCACGGCCATGAATGACCAGAACACGCCCCGGATCCAGCAGGCCGGTCAGGATGTCGGCGATAATCGCCTGCGGTTCTTCGGTACGCGGATTGTCGTCCGTCACGACCACACGATCGGCGAACTGCTCGGCGATGCCGCCCATCAGCGGGCGTTTGCCCTTGTCGCGATCGCCGCCACAGCCAAACACGCACCACAGTTGCCCCTGGCAATGCAGGCGCGCCGCGGCCAGCGCTTTTTCCAGCGCATCCGGCGTGTGGGCATAATCCACCACTACCGTCGGCTTGCCCGGCGCAGTGAACACTTCCATACGGCCGCAGACCGGCTGCAACTGGCTGCCGGACTTCAGCAATGCCGCCAGCGGGTAACCCAGCGACAGCAAGGTCGCCAGCGCCAGCAACAGATTGCTGACGTTAAAGGCGCCCATCAAGCGGCTTTCGATTTCCCCGTCGCCCCAGCTTGAGCTGAAACGCACGGTCGCGCCGTTATCGTGATAATTGACGTCGGTGGCTTTCAGCCAACGACCACGGCAGCCCGGTTGCAGGTTGCCCTGCATGGTCACTGCCACCGCATCCGGCAACTGCGCCAGCCAGCGCTGCCCTACGTCATCATCGGCATTGATGATTGCCTGCCCCACTTCGTGTCCGGCGAACAGCGACCACTTGGCGGCTTCGTAGCTGGCCATGTCACCGTGATAATCGAGGTGATCGCGGCTCAGGTTAGTGAACACCGCCGCGGCAAACGGCAACGCCGCCACGCGGTTCTGCACCAGGCCGTGGGAAGAGACTTCCATCGCGGCAAAGGTCGCACCGTGCTCGGCCAAATCGTTGAGAACATGCTGCACATCAACCGCCGAACCGGTGGTGTTTTCGCTCGGACAAACCTGGCCCAGCAGGCCGTTACCGACGGTCCCCATCACCGCAGCGGTTTCCCCCAACAGCTGGCTCCATTGCGCCAACAGCTGGGTAGTGGTGGTTTTTCCGTTGGTGCCGGTCACGCCGACCAGGCGCAAACGTTCGGCCGGCTGATGATAAAAACGCCCGGCCAACGCAGACAGACGCTGATTGAGCTGGCTCAGGTAAATTACCGGTACGCCGTGCATTTCGCGGATTTCACCGTCGGTGGCCTCACCTTCGGCCTCGGCGATCACGGCGGCAACGCCCTGGGCGATGGCTTGCGGAATATAGCGGCGTCCATCTGTCTGATGGCCGACGACGGCGACAAACAGATCCCCGGCAGCCGCAATTCGGCTGTCTAATGTCATTTCCCGCAGCGCGCGCTCGGGTGCCGTCGGCACCCATGGAGCGAGTAATTCGCGCAAATTACGATCTGCCACCTGAACCCTCTTTTTTATTGATTACCAATTCGCTTTTATCCGCGGTGGGCAACGCGTCCGGCTCGACGTTCATGGTACGCAGTACGCCGCCCATAATGGCGCCAAACACCGGCGCAGAGATTGCGCCACCGTAGTACTTGCCACCCTGCGGGTCGTTGATGACCACCACCAGGGCAAAACGCGGGTTACTTGCCGGCGCAACGCCGGCGGTATAAGCGATGTATCGGTTGACGTATTTGCCGTCCGGGCCAACCTTCTTGGCGGTACCGGTTTTAATGGCGATCCGGTAGCCCTTGATGGCCGCCTTCACGCCACCGCCGCCCGGCAGGGCCACGCTTTCCATCATGTGCACCACGGTGCGAACCAACGGTTCAGGGAAAACGCGCTCACCGGCGACCGGCGGGTCAACCTTGGTAATCGACAGCGGACGATAGACGCCCATACTGCCGATCGTTGCATAGACTCGCGCCAACTGTAACGGTGTTACCATTAGCCCGTAGCCGAAAGAGAAGGTGGCCCTCTCTATGTCAGACCACCGTTGTTTTTTTGGGTATATGCCACTGCTTTCTCCGACCAGCCCCAAATTGGTCGCTTTTCCCAGTCCAAAACGCGAGTAAGTATCTACTAACGCCGAGGACGGCATCGCTAACGCCAGCTTTGAAACACCGACGTTACTCGACTTCTGCAAGATCCCGGTGACCGACAGTTCCGGATAACGCGCCACATCTTTGATTTCATGGCCGTTAATGCGGTAAGGCACGGTATTGAGCACGCTGTTTTCTCTTACTACGCCGTGCTGCAAGGCCGTCATGACCACCATCGGTTTTACGGTCGAACCAGGTTCAAAAATATCGGTAATGGCACGGTTACGCATGGTGTCCTTCGGCGTACCGGCCATATTGTTCGGGTTGTAGGACGGGCTGTTGGCCATCGCCAGCACTTCGCCGGTGTTGACGTCGATCAGCACCGCCGTACCGGACTCGGCCTTGTTGAACGCCACCGCGTTGTTGAGTTCGCGATACACCAGCGCCTGCAGGCGCTCGTCAACGCTCAACACCAGGTTGTGCGCCGCCTGGCTGTCAACCGAAGAGATATCCTCGATCACCCGCCCATAACGGTCTTTGCGCACCGTACGCTCGCCCGGCTGACCGGTCAGCCAGCGATCGAAGCTTTTTTCAACCCCTTCAATGCCCTGACCGTCAATGTTGGTGACGCCGATAATGTGCGACGTTACCTGACCGGCCGGATAGTAGCGGCGCGATTCCTGACGCAGATAGATGCCCGGCAGCTTCAGTTTGTGGATGTAATCGCCGATGGCCGGGTTGACCTGACGCGCCAGATACACAAAGCGCCCTTTCGGGTTGGCGTTGATGCGGCTGGACAGTTTGTCCAGCGGGATTTCCAACGCATCAGACAGCGCCTTCCAACGGCTGTCGAGCGTGATGCCGCCGCGTTCGTTCAGTTCCTTGGGGTCGGCCCAGATGGCATTGACCGGTACGCTGACCGCCAGCGGACGTCCAGCCCGGTCACTGATCATCCCACGGGCGGTCGGCACTTGCTGAACGCGCAAAGAGCGCATATCGCCCTCTTTGACCAGCCGATCGGGGTTAATCACCTGCAGATAGGCGACACGCAGCATCAACCCGACCAGCGCCAGCAAAATACAGCCGCACAGCAACGCAAAACGCCAGCTGACAAAGCTGGCTTGATCTTCCTGGCGTTTCAACTTACCGGGGCGTGCTGCTTTCATGCGTTCCCTTTTTGCTCCATGTTAGGCGGTCGGTTAAACCATTCATTGTTTAACGATGATATTTTCTTGCGCCGGATCCACATGCTGCAGTTGCAGTTTTTCCGTTGCGATACGTTCCACCCGGCTATGATCGCCCAGGGCGTTTTCTTCCAGAATCAGGTTGCGCCATTCGATATCCAGCGCATCTTTCTCTAGCACCAGTTGCTCGCGCTCGGCGGTCAGCAGTCGGGTGCGGTGCGCCGTGGTCACCACCAAAATGGCGGAGACCAGTACGGCGATCAGCAAAATCAGCGGGATCTTGGCGTTGCGCAGCAAATCGCCGCCAATCACCCCGACCAATCCATGACGCTCGTTGCCAATCACGCCGGCATCCTCTCGGCGATGCGCAGTACCGAACTGCGCGCACGTGGGTTTTCCGCCACTTCCGCTTCCGACGGCATCATTTTGCCCAGCGATTTCAGATTGCGACCGCCCAACTCACGCAGTTGCGCCTCGGTCAATGGCAGGCCGGCCGGCACCTGCGCGCCGCGGCTGTGGTGGCGCATAAAGCGTTTGACGATGCGATCTTCCAGCGAGTGGAAGCTGATGATCGACAGCCGCCCCTGCGGTGCCAGCACTTCCAGTGCGCCGTCCAGCGCACGTTCGATTTCTTCCAGTTCGCTGTTAATGTAGATGCGGATCGCCTGGAAGCTGCGGGTTGCCGGGTGCTTGTGCTTTTCACGGAAAGGACTGGCGTCGGCGATCAGATCGGCCAGCTCTTTGGTGCGCGTCATTGGCTCGGTCTTGTTACGTTCGACGATGGCACGCGCGATACGCTTGGCAAAACGTTCTTCGCCGAAGGTTTTCAGTACCCAGGCGATATCGTCTGCTTCAGCTTTCAGCAACCATTCGGCCGCTGACTGTCCGCGCGTGGGATCCATGCGCATATCCAGTGGCCCGTCGCGCATAAACGAGAAACCGCGTTCTGCGTCATCGAGCTGCGGGGAGGAAACGCCCAGATCGAGCAGTACGCCGTCGATTTTACCGACCAGTTCGCGTTCGCGCACATAATGTGACAAATCGGAAAATGGGCCGTGTACGATAGTAAAACGTGGATCTTCAATAGATTTGGCGGCTGCAATCGCCTGCGGATCGCGGTCAATTGCCAGCAAGCGTCCTTCCGGCCCCAGTTGGGACAGAATCAGACGAGAATGGCCACCGCGACCAAAAGTACCGTCGATATATATGCCGTTGCTGCGGATGTTGAGGCCATTAACCGCCTCATCCAACAGCACGGTGGTGTGTTTATAGTTTTCCAACATGCTTATAGCGACAAGTCCTGTAGCCGCTCAGACAACGGTTCCTGAGACGACTGTTCAGCGTCAATATCATCCTTGACTTGTTGATACCAGGTCTGTTCATCCCACAGCTCAAACTTGTTGAACTGCCCGACCAGCATCACTTCTTTAGTGAGCGCGGCGTGTTGACGTAGCGTACTGGCTATCAGCAACCGACCGGCGTTATCCATCTGACATTCACTGGCATGTCCCAACAGCAAGCGCTGAACGCGGCGCTCGGCGGGATTCATGCTCGACAGACGGGATAATTTTTGTTCAATGATTTCCCATTCAGGCAATGGATAAAGCAGCAGGCAGGGCTGATGGAGGTCAATGGTGCAAACCATTTGGCCTTGCGATTCTTCGATCAGCGTTTCCCGATATCGGGTAGGTACGGCAAGCCGGCCCTTGCTGTCGAGATTGACCATCGTCGCGCCACGGAACATCCCCGAGCTACCCCTTCATGACCTTTTTCACCACTTTACCCCACAAATTCCCACATAAAGGAGTTTACGGAGGGTATGAAAACCTTGTCAAGCCAGAGCGGCAGTGCTTTGGCAATATTTCTCTGGGTATTTTGGGAGCTGGCTCGCGAAAGGAACTGTTTTTATTCGACGATTAAAAATTAACATCATGATAAACGAGGAGAATTTTCATAACGGAAAGCGTGCGGTTAAAAACCTGACAATTTGGTTATTAATTGGCTCAATACTTTCTTCTGCAATCGAGGTCTCATTTTTCACTTCGGTAATCACAGCCCTGTAGCCCGCTCACCGCCGCAGCCGATAAGGCCTCGCCGGGAGTTTGCCCGCTGCGGTGCCAACCGCTGATGCCGGCGTTAATAACGCGCAGCCGCGGCAACGCCACAACGAGGGCGCTATATTACTTCAATTATTCGAGCAATACAGAGCGGGAGAAAAAAATAAATAGCTCGGATATTACGAGGTGGGTAAATTTCGATTTAAATCATTCGGCTAAGATTATTCCCAAAATAACCGATGACGAAGGGAGTTTCATTTTCTTACATGTTTATTCCTATCGATTTTTGCATTTTAATTCGGAAAAAACAGCCAAAAAATTCAACTCATTGTTTTATATGAATTTATTAAAAAATCCGATTTTGCGCCTTGGTCGCGACGCGCTGCCGCCCCCGTTAGCATTAAACAGGGATTCAACGCTCGAATCCCTGTCAGCCAATGCTATTTGCGGCTCAGACTGCCACGCCGAAACAGATTGCGACGGATACGCGTCAAACCCGGTTTCGGTTTGCGCGGTTCGTCCAGGCTGGCCAGCACCAGCTCCAGCACACGCTCGGCGACGTCGCGGTGCCGCTGCGCCACCGCCAGTACCGGGCATTCAAGGAAGTCCAACAGCTCGTTGTCACCAAAGGTGGCAATGGCCAGATCGGTCGGCAAACGGCCCTGTTGCTTGAGCGTCACATCCATCACGCCCTGCAACAACGAAAACGAGGTGGTGAATAATGCCTGCGGCATCGGGTTGGTTTTCAGCCAGTTGGCAAACAGCGTACCGGCGGCTTCACGCTCATAGCTGTTGGCATAGAGATAATCGACGTGCCGCTCGTCGTCCTGCCAGGCCTGTCTGAATCCCTGTTCACGCAGGAAACTGACCGACAGTTCGGGCAATGCGCCAAGATACAGCACCGATTTTGCCGGGAAGGTGCGCAATTCCTGCGCCAGGGCGAAGGCGTCTTCCTGATCGGCGCCGACCACGCTAATGAAATGTTCGCGATCCAAGGCGCGATCCAGCGCGATAATCGGCAGCGGATCGTTGGCCCAACGCTGATAGAACGGGTGCTCCGGCGGCAAGGCGGTGGAGACGATAATGGCGTCCACCTGACGCTGCAACAGATGTTCGATGCAGCGCATTTCGTTATCTGGCTGGTCTTCCGAACAGGCGATCAACAGTTGGTAACCACGCTGACGCGCCTGACGTTCGAGATAGTTGGCAATGCGGGTATAACTGGTGTTTTCCAGATCGGGAATCACCAGGCCGATAGAACGGGTCCGACCGGCACGCAGCCCGGCCGCGACGGCGTTCGGATGATAATTATGCTCCCTGACCACGGCCATCACTTTCTCGACGGTTTTATCGCTAACGCGATACTGCTTCGCCTTTCCATTGATGACATAACTGGCCGTGGTGCGCGAAACGCCTGCGAGACGCGCGATTTCATCCAGTTTCACGTTAACCCCTTACTGAAGCTGATATGTAGAGTGTGACGGCTGTCGGCGGATCTGGCTTCCCCTCGTCCGGCCCAGCGATCTAACAGCAGAAAACGCCATCGGGCAACCGCTTTTGCCGAAAGCGGTTGGTAATCAGACAATTTCTGTTGGAAATATTGACCAAAAACAAAGGGCGCGCCGTGCCGCCCTCCACATAATCAGCATGTTTTACCTTTCAGCGCATGATTTTGTCGCCGCGCGACACGCCAACCACGCCAGAACGCGCCACCTCAACGATTTCCGCCACTTCACGTACCGCGTTGATAAACGCATCAAGCTTGTCGCTGGTGCCGGCCAGTTGCACGGTATACAGCGTCGCCGTGACGTCAACGATCTGGCCACGGAAGATATCCGCGCAGCGTTTGACCTCTTCACGTCCGTAGCCGCTGGCTTGCAGTTTCACCAGCATGATTTCACGTTCAACATGTGCACCCTGCGCCAGCTCGCTGACGCGCAGCACGTCCACCAGCTTGTGCAGCTGCTTTTCGATCTGCTCGAGCACCTTTTCGTCACCGACGGTCTGAATGGTCATGCGCGAAAGGGTCGGATCGTCGGTTGGCGCCACCGTCAGACTTTCAATATTGTAGCCACGCTGCGAAAACAGCCCAACCACCCGCGACAGGGCGCCGGATTCGTTTTCCAGCAGTACAGATAAGATACGGCGCATGATCAGGTCCTCTCCGTTTTGCTTAACCACATTTCGTCCATGCTTCCACCGCGGATCTGCATTGGATACACATGTTCGGTTTCATCGACGGTCACATCGACAAACACCAGCCGGTTCTTTTCTGCCAACGCCTGCGCCAGCTTGCTTTCCAGCTCGTCCGGCGTGCGAATGGCAATACCGACATGGCCATAGGCTTCAGCCAGCTTGACGAAGTCGGGCAGAGACTCCATATAGGACTGAGAATGGCGGCCAGAGTAGATCATGTCCTGCCACTGCTTCACCATCCCCAGATAACGGTTATTGAGATTGACCACCACCACCGGCAGATTGTATTGCAGCGCGGTGGACAACTCCTGGATGTTCATTTGAATGCTGCCGTCGCCGGTGACGCACACCACGGTTTCATCGGGTAGCGCCAGCTTCACGCCCAGCGCCGCCGGCAGCCCAAAGCCCATGGTGCCGAGCCCGCCGGAGTTGATCCAGCGGCGTGGCTGGTCAAACGGATAATACAGCGCGGCGAACATTTGGTGCTGCCCGACGTCCGAGGTGACGTAGGCATCGCCTTTGGTCAGGCGGTGCAGGGTTTCGATTACCGCCTGCGGTTTGATGGTCGGACCGGTTTTGTCATAGCCCAGGCAATCGCGCGCGCGCCATTGTTCGATCGCCTGCCACCAGTCGCGCAACGCATCGTGATCCTGCTGCTTTTCCCCTTGTCCCAGCAGTTCGAGCATCTGCGTCAGCACCTGTTTGGCGTCGCCGACAATCGGGATATCGGCATCCACCGTTTTCGAAATCGAGGTGGGATCGATATCGATGTGCAGCACCGTGGCATCCGGGCAGTACTTGGCCAGATTGTTGGTGGTGCGATCGTCAAATCGCACGCCAACAGCAAAAATGACATCGGAATGATGCATGGTTTTGTTGGCTTCATAGGTCCCGTGCATGCCCAGCATGCCTACGCTCTGACGATGCGTACCAGGGAATGCGCCCAACCCCATCAGCGTGCAGGTTACCGGCAGGTTGAGTTTTTCTGCCAGTTCTCGCAGTTCCTGATGGCAGGCGGCATTGATGGCGCCGCCGCCGACATACATCACCGGCTTTTTGGCCGCTAATACGGTTTGCAACGCCCGCTTTATTTGCCCACGATGCCCCTGCACCGTCGGATTGTAAGAGCGCATGCTGACGTCCTGCGGGTAAGCATAAGGCATTCTTACCGCCGGCCCGACAATGTCCTTCGGCAAGTCGATGACCACCGGGCCAGGGCGACCGCTGGCCGCCAGATAGAAGGCTTTTTTCAGAATGGAAGGGATGTCTTCGGTGCGTTTCACCAGGAAACTGTGCTTTACCACCGGACGGGAAATACCCACCATATCGCATTCCTGGAAGGCATCGTAGCCAATCAGCGAGCTAGGGACCTGGCCCGACAGTACCACCATCGGAATCGAATCCATATAGGCGGTAGCAATGCCGGTAATGGCATTGGTCGCACCGGGGCCGGATGTCACCAGCACCACCCCGACTTTGCCAGTGGCGCGCGCGTAGCCGTCGGCCATGTGCACCGCGCCCTGCTCGTGACGAACCAGCACGTGATCAATGCCGCCAACCGTGTGCAGGGCATCATAAATATCGAGCACCGCCCCGCCCGGGTAGCCGAATACATGTTTTACGCCCTGATCGATCAACGATCGGACGACCATCTCGGCTCCTGATAACATCTCCATGGGTTTGCCTCCAGGCTTGCTTATTCTTGTCTGGCACCGGAACGTGGCGCCTACAGTGGGGAATGCCCCAACGTTTTTTATGGTCTGTTTATAACCTCTTAACATAACGTCAGAGTATGAGGCAGGCAAACGGCAAAATGGCGCAATAATCGCACAGAAAGGGCAACAGGCTGGCGTCAGACGACGACTTAAAACAATGCACTAGCCAGTAGGCCGTTCGGCTAGGCATTGTTTTGGCAAGGACGGTAATTACAGAACTATATCGGGTGAATGGTGCGTCGATTTTTTCGGCAACATCCGTTCAAAAAAAGCCCAAAATAGCCGTTACTGGTACATGGCCTCAATTTCATGCTGATAACGCTGAAGAATGACTTTGCGGCGCAGCTTGAGCGTCGGCGTCAGCTCGCCCAGTTCCATCGAGAATGCCGCCGGCAGCAGGGTGAACTTTTTCACCTGTTCAAAGCGCGCCAGTTCGTTTTGCATCTCACACAGACGCGCCTCGAACATCTCGATAATGTGGCCGTTGCGCAGCAGTTCCAGGCGATCGTGATACTTCAGGTTGATCGATTTGGCGTACAGTTCCAGCGACTCAAAACACGGCACAATCAGCGCGGAGACAAACTTGCGCGTATCGGCGACGATCGCCACCTGCTCAATGAAACGATCCTGTGCCAACCTGCCCTCCAGCATTTGCGGAGCGATATACTTGCCGCCAGAAGTTTTCATCAGGTCTTTCAGACGCTCGGTAATGAACAGGTTACCCTGGGGGTCCACCGTACCGGCGTCGCCGGTTTTCAACCAGCCGTCGGCGGTAAAGGCATCGGCGGTTTCCAGTGGCTTGTTGAAATAGCCACGCATGACGATTGGCCCACGAACCTGGATTTCGTTTTCTTCCGCGATACGCACCTCGAGCGTCGGCAACGGTTTGCCGATCGAGCCGAAACGGAAGTCCTGCTCTTCCCAGCACGATACGGTGGCGCAGGTTTCCGTCATGCCATAACCGTATTTAATGTTCACGCCCATCGCCTGGAAAAACAAAATCACGTTGTCATCCAGTTTGGCGCCTGCCGCCGGCAAAAAGCGCACCCGGCCGCCTAAAATGCCGCGCAGCTTGCTCAGTACCAGTTTGTCTGCCCAACGGTGCGCCAGCGCCAGCGTTTTACCTATCGGTCTGGCGGCACGTTCCTGCAAGAACTTTCGTTCGCCACAGCCGATCGCCCAATGGAACAGCTTTCTGCGCCACCACGGCGCACGCGCGACCTTTTCGTGAACCGCACTGTAGATCTTTTCATAAAAGCGCGGTACCGCACACATCACACTCGGCCGCACCGCCGCCATCGCGTCACGCACCCAATCGGTATTCGGCAAAAAGACGTTCTGCGCGCCGGAATGCATGATAAAGAAACTCCAGGCGCGCTCGAAAACGTGCGACAACGGCAGGAAGCTGAGTGAAACGTCGTCGGCATCGACGGTCAGGCGCTGGTCATGCAGATACAGCTGCGCCGCCATATTGCGGTAGTCGAGCATCACGCCCTTGGGCTCACCGGTGGTGCCGGAGGTGTAGATCAGGGTAAATAAATCCTGCAAATCCCGACCAGCAATGCGCTCCGTCAGGCAGGCGTGGTGCTGCTCAACGTCGGCTTCGCGCTCAATATGACTCAGATAGCGGGCAATATCGCAACCACGCAAATCGACGGCATCGTCAAATACCACAATATGCGCCAACCGTGGACAAACGCCGCGCAGCGCAAGCGCCGCATCCATTTGCGCCTGCTCGCCAACGAATAAAATGCGCACATCGGCATCATTGACGATAAATGCCGCCTGCGCTGGCGTGTGGGTAGCATACAGCGGCACGCTGATCGCCCGGAGATGCAAAATCGCCAGGTCGGCCAGCGACCATGCCATGCTGTTATTGGCGAAAATTGCCACGCGCTCCTGAACCTCGACGTTCATAGACAGCAGCGCGCTGGCAATATGATTGATATGCGTGCCAACCTGTTGCCAGCTCAGTTGGCTCTCTCCCGCAGGCGTCCATTGGCGGAAAGCCACGCAATCGGCACGTTGGGAAATCTGGTGCTGTATCCGGTTAACCTGGTGGTATTGTTGCAAGTCTTTGATCATAAAAGCTCGAGCCTGAAATAAATCAAAAAGTCAGCCTTTACCAGGGCCACAGCCCGGCATCTCAGCTTACAGGTGTTTATTTTTTTCGCGCAGTCTACCTACACTCTCGCCACGGGGAAAGGATTTTCAGCGTAGGACTGTGCGCCAAACACCGCCAGCATCGAGTGACGGACTCAGCACAGCCGCTTAACGGACAGGGAATTTACCGGCCACGGTGCCAAAGCAAAAGCCAGCCAACGCAGCAGAATAAAACTCTGTGATACAAAAAATTAGTGGTATTTAATATTAATAAAAAATTTGTCTCTCAACCAACATAAAAATATAAATTACTAACTACACATTAGATTATTAAATAAGAAAATACTGCCAGATAAATAAGTATTTTCTTATTTATAAAACACAAAAACCTATTAACCCGGAGCCGCTACCGGCTCCCGGAAGAATAAGCGCTGACTTAACGCAACAGATCTACCTGACTCAATACAGATTTTATCCATTGATGCCCTTTGTCCCGCTCGGCAGATTCATGCCAGGTTAGGTAACAGGTGGCCTGGTTTTGCTCCGAGGGTAACGCCAGCACCCTGAGATTCAGCGCGTCGGCATATTGCTCGGCGAACCAGCGCGGCACCATTGCTACCCTATCCGTATGCGACACAATATGCAGCGCGCTATAAAGATCGGTGCATTGCTGCATCACCGTGCGCAACATGATTTCCTGCAGATAGTAAGGCTTGCTGAAAGAACAATAATTATCCAATGCCACCACGGCATGTTGTTCCGCCAATAGCTGCTCATGAGTGATGCTGTCGTGGATGCGCGGGTGCGTCTGCGACACCACCAGCACTAATGGATCGGAAAATAGCGGTTGGTTTTGAAACTCGTGATGGGTAAATGGGCTATAGCCGATGACGAATCCCACTTCCTGGAAACGTAACTGGTGCTCGATATAATCATTAAAGCAGCCACTGACCCGCAAGCGGATATGCGGTGCCATGCATTTTACATTGTTCAGCACTTTGGCCGTCAAACGCAAATCCAGCGGACTGCAAATGGCAATCGAAAATAGCCGATCGCTGGTCTGGCTGTCGAACCCGGTGCCAGGCAGCTCGTTTCTGACCAATTGCAGTGCCTGCCGTACCGGCCCGAACAGCTGCCGAGCCCGTAGGGTTGGTTGAATACCACGCCCAAAACGCACGAACAGTTCGTCATTGAACATGATTTTCAACCGGGCCACCGCATTGCTCACTGCCGGCTGCGACATGCCCAATACGTTTGCCGCACGCGTAATATTCTGCATTTGCATTACCGCATCAAATACGGTGAGTAAATTAAGATCAACACCACGTAAGTGAATATCTGCATGGTCCTTTTCTAAGACATTTCCTGAATTATATTCAGACATATCTAACCCCACTCCGTCCTATGTCATTAATATCACCTATGCACGGAACAGTGCGAATTATCGCCGTCACACTGTTGTATGTTCATTAAGCGAAATGCGTTATCGCGACTACTACCTGGCTGGCATGACAATCGAGCGCGATCCGATGGGATATCGCCTCCAGACGCGTTTACACCGACTGAAAATCGCGCATTTATTGGACGGTTAACAGCAAAGTGATAAACATCATCCGCAGGCAATCTTCAGCCCGCATCGCTGCACGGTGAATAAAATCATGATATAGACAGCCAACAATACATACAGATGCGCCGCCAATAAAGCAAAGCATTGCATTATTGTTAACAGAATATAAAAGTAGAATTAATTTATATGCACCTATCAAAAACCATTAATTGCAAAGAATAATTAGAGCAGTGCCAATCATCCTTGGCTGCAACCAATTTGCTTGTCATGTCAGGTCGCAATTTTAACCCAGCGAGATGGATAAGCAACGCGTTATCACTTTATTCAGCTGATTTATGCCAAGCGGCTCGCAATTCCGAATTTTTCGTTTAACTGAAACTGCCGTTTTTTACAGAACTATCTTCTGTTCGATGTTCTCTGTCGATAATCGCGAGACCGATTCGCACCATTTTCAATCAGCAGTTGACATCGGCTGGCCAATAACGTATCAAATTAAACAACGCACACATTTAGAGACGTTGAATCACATGATCCGAATTACTCAACTACTAGGCCTACTACTTAACGCATCTTCTTTGCGCGGTATGCCAGTGGGCAGAGTTCGGGGCTGATTCAGCCACTCACCCATAAGAAACCCGCGCTACTGCGCGGGTTTTTTTTTTGCCCGCTTAGCGTGAAACAGACACGATAAGGAACAATCAGATGAGCCAACAAGTCATTATTTTCGATACCACGCTGCGTGATGGCGAACAGGCGCTGCAAGCCAGTCTGAGCGTAAAAGAAAAGATCCAGATCGCCATGGCGCTGGAACGCATGGGCGTTGACGTAATGGAAGTCGGCTTCCCGGTCTCTTCGCCGGGTGATTTTGAATCGGTGCAAACCATCGCTCGTCAGATCAAAAACAGCCGGGTATGCGGTCTGGCTCGCTGCGTCGACAACGATATCGACGTCGCCGCCGAAGCGCTGCGCGTCGCCGACGCGTTCCGTATCCACGTGTTTCTGGCCACCTCGACGCTGCACATCGAATCAAAATTAAAACGTTCCTTCGACGAAGTGCTGGAAATGGCGGTACGCTCGGTGAAGCGCGCGCGCAACTATACCGATGATGTCGAGTTTTCCTGCGAGGATGCCGGCCGCACGCCGATCGACAACCTGTGTCGCGTGGTGGAAGCCGCGATCAACGCCGGCGCCACCACCATTAATATTCCAGATACCGTCGGCTACACCACGCCGAACCAGTTTGGCGGCATCATCACCACCCTGTACGACCGCGTGCCGAACATCGATAAGGCCATTATCTCGGTACACTGCCACGACGATCTGGGCATGGCGGTCGGCAACTCGATTGCCGCAGTTCAGGCTGGGGCACGTCAGGTCGAAGGCACCCTGAACGGCATTGGCGAACGCGCCGGCAACACCTCGCTGGAAGAGGTGATTATGGCGATCAAGGTGCGCCAGGACATCATGAATGTGCACACCAATATCAACCACCAGGAAATCTATCGTACCAGCCAGTTGGTCAGCCAGTTGTGCAATATGCCCATCCCGGCCAACAAGGCCATCGTCGGCTCCAACGCCTTCGCCCACTCCTCCGGCATCCATCAGGACGGCGTGCTGAAAAACCGCGAAAACTACGAAATCATGTCGCCGCAGACCATCGGCCTGAAGGACGTGCAGCTGAACCTGACCTCACGTTCCGGTCGCGCGGCAGTGAAGCACCGCATGGAAGAGATGGGTTACAAGGAGCAGGACTACAACCTGGATGACCTGTACAGCGCCTTCCTGAAGCTGGCAGACAAAAAGGGTCAGGTGTTCGACTACGATCTGGAAGCGCTGGCGTTCATTAACAAGCAGCAGGAAGAGCCGGAGCATTACAGCCTGGGCTACTTCAGCGTCCAGTCAGGCAGCAGCATTATGGCAACCGCATCGGTCAAACTGATCTGCGGCGGCGAAGAAAAAGCCGAAGCCGCGACCGGCAATGGCCCGGTTGATGCCGTTTATCAGGCCATCAACCGTATTACCGATTACCCGATCGAACTGGTGAAGTATCAACTGACCGCCAAGGGCCAGGGCCGAGATGCGCTGGGCCAGGTCGATATCGTGGTTTCCTATAACGGCCGCCGCTTCCATGGCGTCGGACTGGCAACAGACATTGTCGAATCCTCCGCCAAGGCGATGATTCACGTATTGAACAATATTTGGCGCTCCCAGCAGGTAGAAAAAGAAAAACAGCGTCTGCAACAAAATAAACATCAAAATAATCAGGAAACGGTGTGAACATGACGAAGAGCTACCACATTGCCATCTTGCCCGGAGATGGCATCGGCCCGGAAGTAATGGCCCAGGCACGCAAAGTGTTGGACGCGGTGCGCCAACGCTTTGATATTCGCATTAGCGCAGCGGAATATGACGTTGGCGGCATCGCCATCGATCGCCACGGCAGTCCGCTGCCGGCGGCAACCGTTGCCGGCTGCGAACAGGCGGATGCGATCCTGTTCGGTTCAGTAGGCGGGCCCAAATGGGAGCATCTGCCTGCGGCGGAACAACCCGAGCGCGGCGCGTTGCTGCCGCTGCGCAAGCATTTCAAGCTGTTCAGCAACCTGCGCCCTGCCCGTCTGTATCAGGGACTGGAGGATTTCTGCCCGCTGCGCGCGGATATCGCCGCCAACGGCTTTGACATCCTGTGCGTACGCGAGCTGACCGGCGGTATCTATTTCGGCCAGCCGAAAGGCCGCGAAGGCCAGGGCATGCAGGAACGTGCATTCGACACCGAGGTTTATCATCGCTTCGAGATCGAACGTATCGCACGCATCGCCTTTGAATCCGCCCGCAAGCGTCGCGGCAAGGTGACCTCTATCGATAAGGCCAACGTGTTGCAGAGCTCGATCCTGTGGCGCGAAGTGGTGAACGGCGTTGCCAAGGATTACCCGGACGTGTCGCTGTCGCACATGTACATCGACAACGCCACCATGCAGTTGATCAAGGATCCGTCGCAGTTCGACGTACTGCTGTGCTCCAACCTGTTCGGCGACATTCTGTCTGACGAGTGCGCGATGATTACCGGCTCGATGGGCATGCTGCCTTCTGCCAGCCTGAACGAGGACGGTTTCGGCCTGTACGAGCCAGCAGGCGGTTCTGCGCCGGACATCGCCGGTAAGGGCATTGCCAACCCGATCGCCCAGATCCTGTCCGCCACCCTGATGCTGCGTTACAGCCTGGGAGCCGACGAGGCCGCCGACGCGATCGAACGTGCCATCAACCAGGCGTTGGAACAGGGGTACCGCACTGCCGATCTGGCCGGTGACGGCAAGGCAATCAGCACCGATGAAATGGGCGACATCATCGCTCGCTTTGTGGCACAGGGGGCTTAACATGGCCAAAACGTTATATCAAAAATTGTATGATGCCCACGTGGTGTACGAAGCGCCGAACGAAACACCGTTGCTGTACATCGATCGCCATCTGGTGCACGAAGTCACTTCTCCGCAGGCGTTTGACGGCCTGCGTGCCATGGGTCGCAAGGTTCGCCAACCGGGAAAAACCTTTGCCACCATGGATCACAACGTCTCCACCCAGACCAAAGACATCAATGCCAGCGGCGAAATGGCACGCATCCAGATGCAGGAACTGATCAAGAACTGCGCTGAGTTCGGCGTATCGCTGTATGACCTGAACCACCCGTTCCAGGGCATCGTACACGTGATCGGTCCGGAACAGGGTATGACACTGCCGGGCATGACCATCGTCTGCGGCGACTCGCACACCGCTACCCATGGCGCCTTTGGTTCGCTGGCGTTCGGTATCGGCACCTCCGAAGTGGAACACGTGCTGGCCACCCAGACCCTGAAGCAGGGCCGCGCCAAGACCATGAAAATCGAAGTGACCGGCGACGCTGCCGACGGCATCACCGCCAAGGACATCGTGCTGGCGGTGATTGGCAAGACCGGTAGCGCCGGCGGTACTGGCCACGTCGTGGAATTCTGCGGCAAGGCCATTGAAGCACTGAGCATGGAAGGCCGCATGACGCTGTGCAATATGGCGATCGAAATGGGCGCCAAAGCCGGCCTGGTGGCACCGGATGACGTTACCTTCGATTACCTGAAGGGTCGCCAGTTCGCCCCAACCGGCGACAACTGGCAGCAGGCAGTCGCCTACTGGCGTACGCTGAAGTCCGACGATGACGCCCGCTTTGACAGCGTGGTAACGCTGCGTGCGGAAGATATCGCGCCACAGGTAACCTGGGGTACCAACCCCGGCCAGGTGATCGCGGTCAATCAGGCGATCCCGGCGCCGGAGTCGTTCAGCGATCCGGTTGAACGCGCCTCAGCGGAAAAAGCCCTGGCCTATATGGATTTGAAGCCGGGTATCAAACTGACCGAAGTGCCGATCGACAAAGTATTTATCGGCTCTTGCACCAATTCGCGCATCGAAGACCTGCGTGCAGCGGCAGCCATTGCCAAAGGGCGTAAAGTGGCCAACGGCGTACAGGCGATCGTGGTGCCCGGTTCCGGGCCGGTCAAAGCTCAGGCGGAGGCGGAAGGCCTGGACAAGATCTTTATCGACGCCGGTTTTGAATGGCGCCTGCCAGGCTGTTCAATGTGTCTGGCGATGAACAACGACCGTCTGAATCCGGGCGAACGCTGCGCATCCACCAGCAACCGTAACTTCGAAGGGCGTCAGGGGCGTGGCGGACGCACCCATCTGGTCAGCCCGGCGATGGCGGCCGCAGCCGCCGTCAGCGGCCATTTCGCCGATATCCGTGAATTGCACTAAGGAGCACGACCGTGGCTAAATTTACTCAACATACGGGCATCGTCGTGCCTTTGGATGCCGCCAACGTCGATACCGACGCCATTATTCCAAAACAGTTTTTGCAAAAGGTGACGCGTACCGGCTTCGGCCAGCACCTGTTCAATGACTGGCGTTTCCTCGACGACGCCGGCCAGCAGCCGAACCCCGAATTCGTGCTGAACAAGCCGCGCTACCAGGGGGCCAGCATACTGCTGGCGCGTGAAAACTTCGGCTGTGGCTCTTCGCGCGAACACGCGCCCTGGGCACTGACCGATTACGGTTTCAAGGTGGTGATTGCGCCGAGCTTTGCCGACATTTTCTACGGTAACTCGTTCAACAACCAGCTGTTGCCGGTGACGCTCAGCGAGCAGGATGTCGATACCCTGTTCCGGCTGGTTGCTGACAACGAAGGTATCGAGTTTACCGTCGATCTGGAAAACCAGACGGTCAACGCCGGCGGGCGCAGCTACCCGTTTGACATCGACAGCTTCCGCCGCCACTGCATGATCAATGGCCTGGACAGCATCGGTCTGACGCTACAGCACGAAACGGATATCACGCGTTACGAAGCGCAGCAGCCGGCATTTTTGAACTGATCGTCAGTCAATAGCTGCAATCATTGACGCCGCCGCCCGGCGGCGTCAACCATCGCGAGGATTACCAGAATCCCAGCCACTTCCACCATAAACTGCCAATTATCAGCCAGATCGCCAGGTTGACGACACTCATTACCAGACCGGTTTTCCACCATTCACCCAGCGTGACATAACCCGAACCGAAGATGATCGGCGCGGTGCCGGTTGCATAGTGGGTTAGCGACATCATCAGCGAAGAGGAAAACGCCAGGATCAGGCCAAGCAGTACCGGCGGCGCACCAAGAGCAATACCGGCGGCGAAGAAGGCGGCAAACATCGCGGTGACGTGCGCGGTGGTGCTGGCAAAGAAGTAATGGGAATAGAGATAAACCAGCGTCAGTAACAGCGTGCCTCCCACCCAGCTCATCCCCATATGGGCGATGGCGGCTCCTACACTCTGCGACAGCCAGGTAATCAACCCGAGCTTGCCCAGATAGGTCGCCATCATCACCAGCGCCGAGAACCACACCACGGTATCCCAGGCGCCCTTGTGTTTCAGTATGTCATCCCAGCTCAGCACCCCGCTGGCCAATAGCACCGCCAGACCAACCAGGGCCGCGGTGGTTGGGTTCACCGCCAGCGCCGGACCGAATATCATCGCCGGGATGCCGGCCCACAACACCAACAACAGCGCGAACACCGCCAGAGTGATTTTCTCCGGCAGCGTTACCGGCCCCAGCTCGCGTAGCTTTTCCTGAGCAAAATGCGGTGCATTCGGCGTGCTTTTGATTTCCGGCGGATAGAGAAGATAAATAACCAACGGCATCACCAACAGTGAACAGACCCCTGGTACCAGCGCCGCCAGCGCCCACATGCCCCAGGTCAGCTCCACGCTGTCGTGGGTGCCTTTGGCTATCAGGCTGACCACCAGCGGGTTAGGGGCGGTGGCGGTAATAAACATCGCCGAGGTCACCGGATTGATGTTGTAATTTACCAATGCCAGATAGCGGCCAATTTTTCCCGCGGTGTTCAGTTCAGCTTTAGAGCCAAAGCTGTCGGCAATCGACTTCATGATCGGGTGGATGATCCCGCCACCGCGTGCGGTGTTGCTTGGCGTTACCGGCGCCAACGTGGTTTCCGCCATCGTCAGCGCATAGGCGATACCCAGCGTTCTTTTGCCAAACAGCGAGATAAAGTAATAACCGATGCGCCCACCGAGGCCGGTTTTGTTCAGGCTGAGGGAGATCATGATCGAAAAGCCGATCAGCCAGATCAGGGGGTTGGAAAATCCGCTCAGCGCATCACTCAACGCCGCCCCGGGCTGGCCAGGATGGGTAACTTCGGTGAGCGCCACCAGCGCAATGGCAATAACCGATACCGCGCCTATTGGCATCGCTTTGCCGATGATGGCAATAATAGTACCGATGAACAGCGCCAGCAGCTGCCAGGCATTGGGTTCAACGCCCTCGGGGGCCGGAATAACGAACCAGATAAGCAGCGCAGCGGCGACGGCAATCAACGTAGGAACGGGCTTGAGCGGTGTCAGTTTGTCCATAGCATACCCACTTTTTCAACGGATCGGCATCTCAAACAAGATGGCTGGGCGCGCTGCAATCAACGCGCGGGAAGTCCGTTCAGCTTGGGGGTATGACGTAAGTTTCTCAATGACATACGTCAATGATAAGGAGGATAACGGTTATGCTTCGCGTACCCGGCTGCATAGCCATAGCGACAGGGCGGCCAACGCCGTCGCCAGCCAGTACACCGCGTAATGGCCAAGGTTCTCCACCAGCGCGCCCTGCAGGATACCCGCCAGGATGACACCGGTCGATATGCTGTTGGTAAACATGGTGGTGGCCGCACCGGGCCGACCCGGCATCAAATCCTGGAAGTACAGCATGCCAATGCCAGCGATGATACCGATAAAAATCGCATTGAACAGTTGCAGCACCATCAGCGCCAGTTTGAACTGGAACAGCACCAGACCGGCGTAGAATACGATGCCGGCCACGATGGCAAACAGCATCATGCTGCGCTTGCCGAAGTGTTTGACCACATAACCTGCCAACAACATCGCCGGGATCTCAAGCGCGGCGGCGGTGCCCATCAACAGCCCCGCCAGCCGTTCCGGCAGTCCGAGATCGCTGGTAATATACAGTGGCATGTCAATGATATACATGGTATTGCAGGTCCACATCAGCATCGATGCAACAAACAGCCGCCGCACATCGCGGTCGCGCCAGGCGCTCGGCGGCGCAATCGGCGAGGCGTCGAGGCTACCGGTCTGCGCTGCGCGCGGTACCGACGGCAGGCAAAACCACACCAGTATTGCGCAGAGCACGAAAATACCGGCGGCAATCAGAAACATCACGGTAAAACCGTAATTCAGCGCCAGCGTAAACGACAGCGGAGGGCCAATAACCCACGCCAGAGACAGTTGGGCGCGCATCACCGAACTGAACATCACCACTTCGCGTGCCGAACTGTCGGCATATTCACGCGCCAGGGCAAAGATTTGCGGCATGGCGGTATTGGCAATCGCCGCCAGCAACACCCCGGCGGTAATCAGTGTCATATAGTCACGATTGAAGGCAAACAGTACGCAGTTCCCCACCGCCATCAGACAGCACAGTAAAATCAGCTTACGCCGATCGCCGCGAGTGTCCGAACGCTTGGCCAGCAAAAAACTGACAATAATGCCGGCCACGGCATTAACGGTATAAAACAGCCCGACCCACAACGGCCGCACTTTGACTTCGGTGGTTAAAAACAGACTCAGCGTCGGCGCCTGCAACGCGCCGGCGATGCCGGCAAGAAAGGCAACAATCAGGAAAGCGGTGAAAATCGGGTTAAAACGGCGTGGCAACCAGCGTTTGGAATTCATACCTGCATCCCTGACCAGAGGTAAAAACATTATGCTACAGAAGGAAATTCGCAGAAGAAAGCGGCAGCGAAAGATAAAAAAACCAGTGGGTCGCCCCACTGGCTGGTGAAGTGCACCATTACTCAGAAATTCGGTTATTCCAGCCCTAGAGGCGCTGACGGTATTCCTTGTCCGACAGTGTCGGCAGATCCCACTGGGTGAGATGAGCCAGCATCTCCATACGCGCCTGCGGCGGTACCAGCGTCAGCCAATCGGCTTTTTGGCGGCCAACGGCGGCGAAATAGCGCTGATAAAACTGTCTGGTCAATAAAAGGTTCATAAGCCGCACCTCCGCGCTTTCATCTGACAAAATTATCGGCGTAATATAGGGAAAGATAAATTGACGAGTTAACCGCGGAGCGTTCCTCTTTTATGTCCACCTCACGCCTGCAGCAACAATTCATCCGCCTCTGGCAACGCTGCCATGGCGAAACCACCGAAACCACCTTGCAGGAACTGGCGGAGGTGCTCAGCTGCTCTCGTCGCCACGTGCGCTCATTGCTGGGCGCGATGCAGCAGGCCGGTTGGCTGACCTGGCATGCGGAGGCTGGGCGCGGCAAACGTTCGCAGCTGACCTTCCACTACACCGGCCTGGCGCTACAGCAGCAACGGGCGGAGGAGTTGCTGGAGCAGGATCGCATCGACCAGTTGGTGCAGCTGGTCGGCGACAAAAACGTGGTACGCCAGATGCTGCTTTCCCAACTGGGGCGCAGCTTCCGCCAGGGCAAGCACATACTGCGCGTGCTGTATTACCGCCAATTGTCCAACCTGTTGCCCGGATCGGCGCTACGCCGCTCGGAAACCCATCTGGCACGGCAAATTTTCAGCGGGTTGACGCGCATAAATGAGGAAAACGGGGAACTGGAATCCGATCTTGCCCACCATTGGCAGGCGTTAACTCCGTTGCACTGGCGTTTTTATCTGCGACCGGCGATTCACTTTCACCATGGCCGCGAACTGGATATGGAGGACGTGATCCAGTCGCTGACGCGCCTGATGCCGCTGCCGCTGTTTTCCCACCTCGATCGCGTCACCTCGCCAACGCCGTATGTTATCGACCTTCATCTGCACAGCCCGGACTACTGGCTGCCATGGCTGCTGGGCAGCGTCCATGCGATGATTGTGCCGCGCGAATGGCGTAGCTTGCCAGACTTCGCCCGCCATCCGGTTGGCACCGGCCCCTACAGCGTGGTACGCAATCATCAGAATCAATTGAAAATTCATGCCTTTGACGATTATTTCGGTTTTCGCGCACTGATTGACGAGGTCAATATCTGGGTGCTGCCGGAGGTCACCGAAGAGTTGGTACACTCCGGCGTACAGCTGCAAGCCGATGACACCGGCAAAAACGAACTGGAGAGCCGGCTGGAAGAAGGCTGTTATTTTTTGCTGTTCGACCAGCGTTCGGCGTTGGCCGCCGACCCGACAATCCGCAGCTGGCTGTGTGAGCTGATCAACCCGATTGCGTTGCTAAGTAATGCCGGGCCGGTATATCAGCGCTACTGGTCCCCCGCCTACGGCATTTTGCCGCGCTGGCACCACAACCGCCAATTGGCACAACAAAGCAAGCCGCCAGGTCTGACCGAACTGACGCTCACCTACTACAGCGAGCACTCCGAATTTTATGCCATCAGCGAAGCCATTGAGCCGCTGCTGGCACAGCACGGCATCAGGCTGAAGGTACAAATCGTCGATTACGATCGCTGGCATCAGGGCGCAGCGCACAGCGATATCTGGCTCGGCAGCGCCAATTTCTACTTGCCGCTGGAGTTTTCGCTGTTTGCTACGCTGTATGAATTACCGCTGATGCAGCACTGCATGAGCGAAGACCTGAATCAGGACGCGACGCAATGGCGCGACAATACCCTGCCGCTGGCAGAGTTTTGCCAACGCCTGGTCAGCCGTCATCACCTGCACCCGCTGTTTCACCACTGGCTGCAATTGCATGGCCAGCGCAGCATGCGCGGGGTGCGCATGAATACCCTCGGCTGGTTCGATTTCAAATCCGCCTGGTTCGCACCGCCGGAGGCATAATCGTCTTTCGCCGAAGACGCAGACTCTTTACAATAGCGCCGTCTCAACGGGGTGCGGAAGACAGTTTCCGCTGAGAGCAAACCCGTCGAACCTGAACCGGCTAATACCGGCGGAGGGATTTGAGCATCGCTAACGGATAACCCGCTTGCCTTCTCAGAGACCTTGCCCCCTTATTCCAGGAGTGCAACGTGATCAAAAAATACCTGCCCTGTCTGTTAATGCTGCTGGCCGCACCGGCGCTGGCCAAAGAAACGCTGACGGTTTACACCTACGACTCCTTTGCCGCCGATTGGGGCCCCGGCCCGGCGATCAAAAAAACCTTCGAGGCCGACTGCGACTGCGAACTGAAGTTCGTCGCGCTGGAGGATGGTGTTTCCCTGCTTAACCGACTGCGGATGGAGGGCAAAAACAGCCCGGCCGACGTCGTACTGGGACTGGACAACAACCTGCTGCAGGCCGCCGAGCAAACCGGGCTGTTCGCGCCAAGCGGCGTCGACACCGCCAGCCTGACGGTTCCGGGCGGTTGGCAAGACCGTACTTTCGTACCCTACGATTACGGCTACTTTGCTTTCGTCTACAACAAGCAGAAGTTGAAAAACCCGCCGAAGAGCCTACAGGAACTGGTCAGCAGCGATCGGCCGTGGAAAGTCATTTATCAGGATCCGCGTACCAGCACTCCTGGTCTGGGCCTGCTGCTGTGGATGCAGAAGGTGTATGGCGATCGCGCGCCGCAGGCGTGGCAACAGCTGGCAAAGAAAACCGTCACCGTGACCAAGGGCTGGAGTGAAGCCTACGGCCTGTTCCTTAAGGGTGAAGGCGATCTGGTGCTGAGCTACACCACCTCGCCGGCCTATCATCTGATCGAAGAAAAGCAAGACATGTATGCCGCCGCCAACTTCAGCGAAGGACACTACTTACAGATCGAAGTGGCCGCCAGACTGAAAGCCGGCAAGCACCCGCAACTGGCCGAGCGGTTTATGCAATTTATGCTGACGCCGGCATTCCAGAACACCATTCCTACCGGCAACTGGATGTATCCGGTAATCAAGACCACGCTGCCGGCGGGCTTTGATTCGATGCCGGTACCGCAGACCGCGTTACAATACAGCGCGCAAGAGGTAGCCAAACAGCGCAGCAACTGGATCCGTACATGGCAAACCGCCGTCAGCCGCTGATCCCCGCCTGGCTGTGGCCGGGACTGATCGCCGCGGGTCTGATCCTGCTGGTCGCCGCGCTGGCGTTTGGTTCGCTATGGCGACACGCGCCGCAAAGTGACTGGACGGGCGTCTGGCATGACGCCTATTTATGGCACGTGGTGCGCTTCACCTTCTGGCAAGCGCTATTGTCCGCGCTGATTTCCGTGCTGCCGGCCATTGCGCTGGCGCGGGCGTTATATCGCCGGCGCTTTCCCGGCCGCGCGCTGTTGCTGCGGCTGTGCGCCATGACGCTGGTGCTGCCAGTGCTGGTGGCGGTATTCGGGCTGCTCAGCGTCTACGGACGGCAGGGATGGCTGGCGACACTGTGCGGCTGGCTGGGGATCGACTACCAGTTTTCGCCATATGGGCTGCAGGGCATTCTGCTGGCACACATGTTCTTCAACTTGCCGTTGGCGACGCGATTATTGTTGCAGGCATTGGAAAACGTCCCGGTGGAACAACGCCAACTGGCTGCCCAGTTGGGCATGAACGGCTGGCAGCAGTTTCGCTTTGTCGAATGGCCGGCATTACGTCGTCAAATATTGCCGAGCGGCGCGCTGATATTCATGCTGTGCTTCGCCAGCTTTGCCACCGTGCTGTCACTAGGCGGCGGCCCGCAGGCGACCACCATCGAATTGGCCATCTACCAGGCGCTGAGCTATGACTACGATCTTGGTCGCGCGGCGCTGCTGGCGCTGATCCAGCTGGCCTGCTGTCTGGGGCTGGTGGTGCTCAGCCAACGGCTGGGCCAGGCGCTGCCGGTCGGCCATACCCAGGGTGCGCACTGGCGTAATCCGCAGGACAGCCACCGGCAACGCATAACCGATTTTATGCTGATCGCCGCCGCCCTGCTGTTGCTGTTGCCGCCGCTGCTGGCGGTGATCGTTGATGGCGCCAATCAGGCAATGGTCAGCGTACTACGCCAACCGGTGCTGTGGCAGGCACTGCTGACCTCACTGCGCATCGCCGTCGGCGCCGGTCTACTGTGCGTGTTGCTGACCATGATGCTGGTGTGGAGCAGCCGCGAGCTGAAACTGCAACAGCGTATGCGCTGGGGGGAAACGCTGGAACTGGGCGGCATGGTGATCCTGGCGATGCCGGGTATCGTGCTGGCTACCGGTTTCTTCCTGCTGCTGAGCGATACCGTCGGGCTGCCGCAGTCACCGTATGCACTGGTGATCCTGACCAATGCGCTGATGGCGGTGCCGTACGCCCTGAAGGTGCTGGAAACGCCGATGCGCGATCTGGCGGAGCGTTATAATCCCCTGTGCCTGTCGCTGGGCATGCAGGGCTGGCAACGGTTGCGCTGGGTTGAACTGCACGCGCTGCGGCGACCGCTGGCGCAGGCGCTGGCCTTCGCCTGCGTACTGTCGATCGGCGATTTCGGCGTGGTGGCGTTGTTCGGCAATGAGCAGTTCCGTACTCTGCCCTTCTACCTTTACCAGCAGATTGGCGCTTATCGCAGCAACGACGGCGCGGTTAGCGCGCTGTTACTGCTGCTGCTGTGCTTCCTGCTGTTTACCCTGATTGAACGCTTACCGGGCCGTACGACCCGCTAGATGTCACGCCGTCAACGGCGGCAACCAAGTGCGCTCCCGGCAGCCGCTTGCTGAAGAGACGGGAATACCTGACGCCAGCCAACGGCGCGGCAATGTGAAAGATGAAGGATCTATGCTAGAGCTTGATAACCTGACCTATCTGTACGAACACCTGCCGATGCGCTTTGATCTGCATCTTCAGGCGGGTGAACGCGTGGCGGTGCTTGGCCCGAGCGGTGCCGGCAAAAGCACCCTGCTCAGCCTGGTTGCCGGTTTTCTGCCGGCCGCCAGCGGCAGGCTGCGGCTTGACGGCCACGATCATACCCACACGCCGCCGGCGCAGCGGCCGGTGTCGATGCTGTTTCAGGAAAACAACCTGTTTGCCCATCTGACGGTACGGCAGAACATTGGTCTGGGGCTGGATCCCGGCCTGCGTCTCAACGCCGATCGCCAGCAGCGTCTGACGCAGATCGCCGAGCAGGTCGGACTGGCGGAGCATCTGTCCCGCTTGCCGGCGCAACTGTCTGGCGGCCAGCGCCAACGCGCGGCACTGGCCCGCTGCCTGATACGCCAGCAGCCGATTTTACTGCTCGACGAACCGTTTTCAGCGCTCGATCCGGCACTGCGTAGCGACATGCTGCAACTGCTGGACACGGTGTGCCACCAGCGCAATCTGACGCTGCTGATGGTGTCGCACAATCTGGATGACGCCGCACGTATCGCCGCACGAACGCTGCTGGTGGTGGACGGACGGATTTATTACGACGGTTCAACGCAGGCGCTGCTCGACGGCAGCGCGCCGGAAGCGCAGGTGGTGGGAATTTCGGCAAAATCGTGATCTGACGCGCGTTTTTTATGCTGCGCCAATAAACCTGTTGTGCGAATTTTACGCCTGTGGTTTTATAAAATTCTGTTTTTCATTATTGATGATAAGGTCCCCATGATCGCATCCTCGCTGACTTCGACCCTACTAGTTACCGCGCTACCAGCCGCGGTGGTCGTCGTGCGTGTGGTGGTGGTCGTCGGCAGTGCGCCGTAGGGTCCGAATCAACGCATCGATTCCCAAACCCCGCCGGCGCAAACCGGGCGGGGTTTCTTGTTTCTACACCCTGCTCAGCGAAGCACACCGGCTCTGAGAAAAGGATAGAAACATGGCAATTTCGGGCACGCCTCATCCCAAGCAACGCTTTACCGGCGCGCAGTTGATCGTGCATCTGCTGGAACGCCAGGGCATCACTACCGTCGCCGGCATCCCCGGCGGAGCCGCCTTGCCGCTGTACGACGCGCTGAGCCAGAGCCGCACCATCCAGCACGTTCTGGCCCGCCATGAGCAGGGCGCGGGCTTTATGGCGCAGGGCATGGCGCGCACCAACGGTAAAGCGGCGGTGTGCATCGCCTCCAGTGGCCCCGGCGCCACCAACCTGGTGACCGCCATTGCCGATGCCAAACTCGACTCTATCCCACTGGTGTGCATCACCGGCCAGGTGCCGTCGTCAATGATTGGTACCGACGCATTTCAGGAGGTCGATACCTACGGTATTTCCATCCCGATCACCAAGCATAACCATCTGGTACGCGACATCCGCGAACTGCCGCAGGTAATTTACGATGCGTTCCGCATTGCCGAATCCGGCCGCCCCGGTCCGGTGTGGATCGATATCCCGAAAGACGTGCAAACCGCCGAAATCGACCTGGATCGGTTGCCGCCGATCGCCGAACCCGATGCAGCACCGGCATTTGCCGCCGCCGAGGTCAGCCAGGCGGCAGTGATGATCAACCAGGCCAAACGGCCGATCCTCTATCTCGGCGGCGGCATCATCTGCGCCGAGGCGCACCGGGCGGCACTGGATCTGGCAGAGCGCGCCAACCTGCCAACCACCATGACGCTGATGGCGCTGGGCGCCATGCCGGTCGACCATCCGCTGTCGCTGGGCATGCTGGGCATGCACGCCGCGCGCAGCACCAACTTTATTTTGCAGGAAGCCGACTTGCTGATCGTGCTGGGCGCGCGCTTTGACGATCGCGCCATCGGTAAAACCGAGCAGTTCTGCCCCAATGCCCAAATCATTCACGTAGATATCGACCGCGCCGAGCTGGGCAAGGTAAAACAGCCGCAGGTGGCGATTCACGGCGACGTCGGCCAGGTGCTGCAACAGCTGTTGCCACAGATCGACGCACAGCCACGCAGCGCATGGCTGAACACCGTCAACGACCTGAAGCGCGAATTCCCGTTCAGCATGCCGAACGCCGACGATCCACTGAGTCACTATGGGCTGGTACTGGCGGCGGCACGCTGCGTCGACGACGATGCAATTATTACCACCGACGTCGGCCAGCATCAGATGTGGGTGGCGCAGGCCTACCCGTTGCGTCGTCCGCGCCAGTGGCTGACCTCCGGCGGGCTCGGCACCATGGGGTTCGGCCTGCCGGCGGCGATCGGTGCAGCGCTGGCCGAACCACGGCGCAAGGTTTTATGTTTTTCCGGTGACGGCAGCCTGATGATGAACATTCAGGAAATGGCGACCGCGGTAGAACACGATCTGGACGTGAAAATTATCCTGATGAACAATCAGGCGCTGGGGCTGGTGCATCAGCAGCAAACCCTGTTTTACCAGCAGCGCATTTTTGCCGCCGCCTATCCTAAGCGTACCGATTTCCTGAAAATCGCCGCCGGTTTCGGCCTGGACACCTGTGATTTAAACGCCGCCGCCGATCCGCAGGCAGCGCTGGCGGATGCCATCCAACGCCCTGGCCCGTGCCTGATCCACGCCCTGATCGACACCAATGAAAAAGTATTCCCGATGGTGCCGCCGGGTGCCGCCAACATCGACATGATTGGAGAATGAACATGCAACCAGTACAAAAAAACCCGCAGGTGATTCTGGAATTGGCGGTGCGTAACCATCCAGGCGTGATGTCGCACGTCTGCGGCCTGTTTGCCCGCCGCGCGTTCAACGTCGAAGGCATTTTGTGTATGCCGCTAAAAGATGGCCAGCAGAGCCGCATCTGGCTGTTGGTGGCCGACGATCAGCGCCTGGTGCAGATGATCAGTCAGGTAGAAAAACTCGAGGATGTACTACAGGTAAAACGCCACAACGAAGACGTACGGGTGTTTGAGCAATTGGCCACTTTCTTTCAGTAAACTGCCGCAGCGGGGCCGTCATCCGGCCCCGCCCTTCACCCCGCCAGCACCTGCCACAGCAGGTGGCGGTAAACCGGCATCAGCGGCTGTTGATGCATCAGGTAAAAACAGGCGACGGCGGCCAACCAGGCCAGCACGCAGGCCAGGCGCAAGCGTAGCGGCGTCAGCCAGGCGCTTAACCGGTCATTGCCGCGCTTGCCTTCGCGCCACCAGCGCCAGCTCAGCCAGGCCGCCAGCCACACCAGCACCACTACGCCAAACAGCAGCCATTTGAACAGTGCGCTGTGGCTGCCAGCGGGAATATCCAGCGCCACCCCGGCCAGGATACCGGGGAAGAAGTAGACCGGCGGCCAGGTCAGGCAGCCGATAATGTTCGGCAGAGCAAACTTGTACGGCGGCAGATCGAGCATGCCGGCCACCATCGGCACCAGCGGGCGCGTCGGCCCGACAAACCGGCCCAGCAACACGGTAAAAATGCTGTGCTGGTGTAGCGCATGTTCAGTGCGGTCGAGCATCGCCTTGTGCTTTTTCAGGAAGGACCAGCGGTGTAGCGGCCCCTTGAACGCCCGGCCAATGAAATAGGAAATCCAGTCTCCCAGCAGGCAGCCAACCATACCCGCCGCCCACGCCAGATAAAAATCAATCTGTCCGCTGCCAATCAGCGCACCGATGCTGGCCATCATCACCGTGCCTGGCAGCAGTAGCCCGACCAGCGCCAACGACTCCAGGAACGCCACCAGCGCAATCACCATCAGGGTGAAGGCCAGTGACTGAGTAATCAGATGCTGCAAATAGGCTTCCATTGAACCTCTAGTGAATTGAACATCGCCGGGTCGGGGATTGTCCGGTCAGTGTATCAATGAGTCAACCGCTGAATTGTATGCGTTTTTGGCAGTCGCGCCAGAAGATGGACAATCACTGTATAAAAAACCATACTATTAACTCTGTCTCCATCGGATAAGCCTAGCCGTTGAACAATACCGTCACCTCCCCCATGCAGGGATTCCTGCTTACCCGCCACTGGCGCGACACCCCCGCCGGCAGCGAAATCGAGTTCTGGCTGGCCACCGACAGCGGCCCGCAGCAGCTGCGCTTGCCGCCGCAAACCTCGGTGGCGTTCATCCCTGTCGAACAGCGTCAGCGCGCCGAACTGCTGCTGCGCGGCGAACGGCAGATCGAGCTGAAAACGCTGCCGTTGAAGGACTTTCACGCCCGGCCGGTGCTGGGCCTGTACTGCCGTCAGCATCGTCAGCTGATCAAGTTGGAAAAACTGTTGAAAGAAGGCGGCGTCAACGTCTACGAGGCCGATATCCGCCCGCCGGAACGCTATCTGATGGAGCGCTTCATCACCGCGCCGGTCTGGTTCAGCGGCCAGCCTAATGGCAACGGCCCGCTGCTGAACGCGCAGTTGAAACCCGCGCCGCAATATCGCCCACGGCTGAAAATGGTGTCGCTGGACATTGAAACCACCGCCCATGGCGAGCTGTATTCCATCGCGCTGGAAGGCTGTGGCCAACGGCAGGTGTACATGCTGGGTCCGCCCAACGGCGGCAATCAGCCACTGGATTTCGATCTGCACTACTGCGCCAGCCGCCCTCTGTTGCTGGAACGGCTGAATCAGTGGCTGGAACAGCACGATCCCGACGCTATCATCGGCTGGAACCTGATCCAGTTTGATCTGCGGGTACTGCAAAAACACGCCGACCGCTATCAGATCCCGCTGCGTTTTGGCCGTGGCGGCAACCTGCTGGAGTGGCGCGAACACGGTTTCAAGCAAAATCACTTCTTCTGCTCCGCCGCCGGTCGGCTGATTATCGATGGCATTGAGGCGTTGAAATCCGCCACCTGGAATTTCCCGTCGTTCAGTCTGGAGTCGGTGTCACAAACGCTGTTGGGCGAAGGCAAGTCGATCGATAACCCGTATCAGCGCATGGCCGAGATCGACCGTCGCTTTGCCGAAGACAAACCCGCGCTGGCCCGCTATAACCTAAAGGACTGTGAGCTGGTGACGCGCATCTTCGCCAAAACCGAGCTGCTGACCTTTTTACTGGAACGCGCCACCGTCACCGGACTGGCGGCCGACCGCAGCGGGGGTTCCGTGGCCGCTTTCAGCCATCTGTACCTGCCGCGCATGCATCGCCAGGGTTACGTTGCGCCCAATCTGGGGGAGCTACCGGAAGAGCACAGCCCCGGCGGGTTTGTCATGGACTCGCAGCCCGGCCTGTACGACTCGGTACTGGTGCTGGATTACAAAAGCCTGTACCCGTCGATCATCCGCACTTTCCTGATCGATCCGGTCGGGCTGGTGGAAGGCGGGCAGCATCCAGGCGATGCCGACTCGGTTGCCGGCTTTCGCAATGCGCGCTTCTCACGCAGCAAACATTGCCTGCCGGCGATCGTCAGTCAGATCTGGCAAGGGCGCGAAACCGCCAAAAAACAGCACAACAAACCGTTGTCACAGGCGCTGAAAATCATCATGAATGCCTTCTACGGCGTACTGGGTGCCAGCGGTTGTCGGTTCTTCGATCCGCGCCTGGCTTCCTCGATTACGTTGCGCGGCCATGAGATCATGCGACAAACCCGAGAGCTTATCGAAGCTCGCGGCTATCAGGTCATCTACGGTGATACCGATTCCACCTTCGTGTGGCTGAAGACGCCTCACAGTGAAGCGCAGGCGGCGCAGATCGGTCGCCAACTGGTGGAATACATCAACAACTGGTGGCAACAACATTTACAGCAGCAGTACCGCCTGGACAGCGCGCTGGAACTGGAGTTTGAAACCCATTACTGCCGTTTTCTGATGCCGACCATTCGCGGCGCGGAACAGGGCAGCAAAAAACGCTATGCCGGGCTAATCGCCCACCCCGACGGCAGCGAACAAATGATCTACAAGGGGCTGGAAACGGTACGTACCGACTGGACGCCGCTGGCGCAGCAGTTTCAACAACAGCTGTACCAGCTGATTTTCAAGCGTCAGCCCTATCGGACGTTCGTGCTCGATTACGTGGCCAAAACCCTTGATGGCACCTTCGACGATCGCTTGATATACCGCAAGCGCCTGCGGCGACGACTGGACGAGTACCAGCGCAACGTACCGCCGCACGTACGCGCCGCGCGCATCGCCGATGACTATAACCGTCAGCAGGGACGACCGCTGCAATACCAGAGCGGCGGCTGGATCAGCTATGTCATGACGGTCGCCGGCCCGGAACCGCTGGAAACACAACGGTCCGCCATCGACTACGATCATTACCTTGAGCGCCAGCTGCAACCGGTGGCAGACGCTATACTTCCTTTCCTGCACGATGACTTCGCCACGCTGGTCACCGGGCAGATGGGTTTGTTCTAAACGGCAGTGGGTCAAGTAAATTCGTACTTTTTTTGCCGAATTGCCATCGAATGCGGGAAGTAAAAAATCCTCAAGTTTTGCAGGTGACGAACGCGCTGCCTTCCATTACCATAGCGCCCTTCCCAAATTCTGAATCATTACCCGTGGCGTTGTAGAACGTATACATGGGAGCTATAGCTATTGCCCGCCAAATCACAATAAATCGGGTTTAATACAGGTCGCTGCACCGTAGCGACAGGACTTACTTAAAGAATCGAGCCGACAATATATGCCTTTTACACTTGGTCAACGCTGGATCAGCGATACGGAAAGCGAGTTAGGTCTGGGAACCGTCGTAGCGCTGGACGCGCGCATGATTACTCTGCTTTTCCCCGCCACCGGCGAAAACCGCCTCTATGCCAGAAATGACTCGCCGATCACCCGCGTGATGTTCAACCCGGGAGACACCATCAGCAACCACGAAGGTTGGCAACTGCTGGTTGAGGAAGTAAAAGAAGACAATGGACTGCTGACCTACATCGGGACGCGCCTGGACAGCCAGGAAAGCGGCGTGGCAATGCGCGAAGTGCTGCTGGACAGCAAACTGACCTTCAGCAAGCCACAAGACCGTCTGTTCGCCGGCCAGATCGATCGCATGGACCGTTTTGCGCTGCGTTTTCGCGCCCGCAAATATCAGAGCGAGCAATATCGCCTGCCGTTTGCCGGCCTGCGCGGTATGCGTGCCAGCCTGATCCCACACCAGCTGCACATCGCCTACGAAGTCGGCCAGCGTCATGCGCCGCGCGTGTTGCTGGCCGATGAAGTCGGGCTGGGCAAAACCATCGAGGCCGGCATGATTATTCACCAGCAACTGCTGGCCGGGCGCGCCGAACGCGTGCTGATCGTGGTACCGGAAACCTTGCAGCACCAGTGGCTGGTCGAAATGATGCGCCGCTTCAACCTGTACTTCTCGCTGTTCGACGACAGCCGCTATGCCGAAGCCAAGCTCGACAGCAGCAACCCGTTCGAAACCGAACAGCTGGTGATCTGCTCGCTGGACTTTGTGCGCCGCAACAAGCAGCGCCTGGAAGAGCTGGCAGACGCACAGTGGGACTTGCTGGTGGTCGATGAAGCACACCACCTGGCCTGGAGCGAAGAAGCACCAAGCCGTGAGTATCAGGTTATCGAACAACTGGCCGAGCATATTCCCGGCGTGCTGCTGCTGACCGCGACGCCGGAGCAGTTGGGTCAGCAGAGTCACTTTGCCCGTTTGCGCCTGCTCGATCCGAGCCGCTTCCACGACTATCAGGAATTTGTCACCGAACAGCAGAAATACCGCCCGGTCGCCGATGCGGTCACTCTGCTGCTGAGCGGCGAACGGCTGGCCGACGACAAGCTTAACCTGCTGGGAGAGCTTATCGACGAACAAGACATCGAACCGCTGCTGAAAGCGGCCAACGGCAATGGTGAGCAAGCCGAGTCGGCGCGTCAGGAACTGGTCACCATGCTGATGGATCGCCACGGTACCAGCCGGGTGCTGTTCCGTAATACCCGTAACGGCGTGAAAGGCTTCCCGCATCGTCACCTGCATCAGATCAAGCTGCCGCTGCCGACCCAATATCAGACCGCCATCAAGGTGTCTGGCATTATGGGCGCCAAAAAGAGCGTTGAGGCACGGGCACGCGATATGCTGTACCCGGAGCAGATCTATCAGGAGTTTGAAGGCGAGAACGCCACCTGGTGGAACTTTGACCCACGCGTCGAATGGCTGCTGAACTATCTGCTGGCCAATCGCCACGAAAAAGTGCTGGTGATCTGCGCCAAGGCTGCCACCGCGCTGCAACTGGAACAGGTCTTGCGCGAACGTGAAGCGATCCGCGCTGCGGTATTCCATGAAGGACTGTCAATTATCGAACGTGACCGCGCCGCTGCCTACTTCGCCTCGGAAGAGGACGGTGCGCAGGTGCTGCTGTGCTCCGAAATCGGCTCCGAAGGCCGCAACTTCCAGTTTGCCAGCCACCTGGTGATGTTCGACCTGCCGTTCAACCCCGATCTGCTGGAACAGCGCATCGGCCGTCTCGATCGCATCGGTCAGTTGCACGACATTCAGATCATGGTGCCATACCTGGAAAACACCGCGCAGGCGGTGCTGGGTCGCTGGTTCCACGAAGGTCTGGACGCCTTTGAACACACCTGCCCAACCGGTCGTACCATTTATGACAGCAGCTACGAACGCCTGATCGGCTATCTGGCAGCGCCGACCGAACAGGAGGGGCTGGATGAGTTTATCCACGCCTGCCGTCAGCAGCATGACCAGTTGAAAATTCAGCTGGAACAGGGTCGCGACCGCCTGCTGGAGATGCATTCCAACGGCGGCGACAAGGCGCAGGCGCTGGCCGATGCGATTGCCGAGCAGGACAACGACGTTAATCTGGTGGGCTTCGCGCTTAACCTGTTCGACATCGTCGGTATCAATCAGGAAGATCGTAGCGATAACCTGATCGTGCTGACCCCGTCCGATCACATGCTGGTGCCGGACTTCCCTGGCTTGCCGCAGGATGGCTGCACCGTGACGTTCGATCGCGATCGCGCACTGTCGCGTGAAGACGCCCAGTTCGTCAGTTGGGAACACCCGATCATCCGTAACGGGCTCGACCTGATTTTGTCCGGCGACACCGGCAGCTGCGCGGTTTCACTGCTGAAGAACAAAGCGCTGCCGGTCGGCACGCTGCTGGTTGAACTGGTGTACGTGGTTGAGGCGCAGGCGCCGAAACACCTGCAGCTGACCCGCTTCCTGCCACCGACGCCGATTCGTATGTTGATGGATCGCAAAGGCACTAATCTGGCGGCGCAGGTGGAGTTTGAAAGCTTCAACCGCCAATTGAACGCGGTTAACCGCCACACCTCGAGCAAGTTGGTGAACGCGGTACAGCAGGACGTGCACGCCATGCTGCAACAGGCTGAAGGGCTGGTGGAAGCCGAAGCGCGCACGCTGATTGAACAGGCGAAACAGGAAGCCGACGATCGGCTGAGCACCGAGCTGGCGCGTCTGGAAGCCTTGAAAGCGGTCAACCCGAACATCCGCGACGACGAAGTCGAAGCGCTGGAGTTCAACCGCAGGCAGGTACTGGCAAACCTGAACGAAGCAGGATGGCGTCTGGACGCTATTCGCCTGGTGGTAGTCACTCACCAGTAACTCGCCGCAACGGGGGGCTGAGGCTCCCCGTCAGGCCCTCTAGCGGAGCTGTCATGCAACCCTACAATCCCCCTACCGGTGCGATGCACATTCTGTATCAGGATGAACATATCATTGTGGTGAATAAACCCAGTGGTTTGCTGTCGGTACCCGGCCGCGCACCGGAGAACAAGGACAGCCTGATGACACGCATTCAGGTTGACTTTCCAGCGGCCGAATCGGTGCATCGGCTGGATATGGCCACCAGCGGGGTGATTGTGGTGGCCTTGAACAAGGCCGCCGAGCGTGAACTAAAGCGTCAGTTTCGCGAACGTGAACCCAAAAAATCCTACATTGCCCGGGTCTGGGGCCATCTGGAACATGACGAGGGGATGGTGGATTTGCCGCTGATTTGCGACTGGCCAAATCGACCGTTGCAGAAAGTGTGCTTTGAAACCGGTAAATCGGCGCAGACGGAATACCAGGTGTTATCGCGCGACGCCGATGGCAGCACGCGGGTCAAGCTGACGCCGATAACCGGGCGTTCGCATCAGTTGCGCGTGCATATGCTGGCGTTGGGCCACCCGATCCTTGGCGACGGCTTCTACGCACACCCACAGGCCAAAGCCATGGCAGCGCGGCTGCAACTGCACGCACAGGAACTGCGCATCACCCACCCGGCATACCAAACGCCGATGCATTTCCGCGTTGAGGCGGATTTCTAACCGTATCTCGGGCTATACCCTAACTCGTTGGCGTTGCGTCGCGGCGGCAACCAAGCGCACCCCGGGAGCGTACATCAAGTACCTGACCGGGGTAAACGCGGGCAGCCAACAAAGAGGCGGCGTCAAATATGACCTCGAGATACCCTAAATAGTTGGCGTTGCGTCGCGGCGGCAACCAAGCGCACCCCGGGAGCGTACATCAAGTACGTGACCGGGGTAAACGCGGGCAGCCAACAAAGAGGCGGCGTCAAATATGACGGGTATCGTTATTTGAAGCCTTTCTCACGCTTGATCAGGTCATACGCCGCCTGAATCTCCTGCGCTTTCTGCTTGGCCATTTCCATCATTTCTGGCGGCAGGCCTTTTGCTACCAGTTTATCCGGGTGGTGTTCGCTCATCAGCTTGCGGTAGGCGCGCTTGATGGTGGTGGCGTCATCACTGCTGTCGACCCCCAGCACCTTGCAGGCGTCTTCCAGCGTCGGCCCACGTTGCGCCTGCTGATGCCCGCCGTGCGAATAACCGCCCTGCTGCTGATAGCCGCCGCCGAACTGCTGGCCGCCTTCCATCATGCGCAGGAACTGATCGAACTGGGCTCGTGAAATACCCAGTTCTTCGGCAATCACGTACAGCACCTGACGTTCGTTCGGGTGCAGCGAACCATCGGCAAACGCCGCCTGGATCTGAATTTCCAGAAACATCCTAATCAGATCGAAACGACCAAAACAGATGCTGCGAAACTGCTGCAGGGTTTCACGCAGCGGGAAATTACCCTGCTTGCCTTCGCGAAACGCCTGCTGGGCAGCGGTACGCGCTGCGCCGTGTAGCTGCATGCGATCCATAAACAGGCTGGCGATTTGTATGTCAGCCTCGGTAACGCGCCCTTTTGATTTGGTGAGGTGCCCCATTACCTGAAATGTGGTGCGGAAAAACAACGTTTGCCGCGTTTGCTGGTCAGCGAAAAAGCCTCGGCTGCGCTTATTGTTGCGCGCAGTATCGATCATATGGCCGACAATCAGCCCCAAAACTACGCCCCAGAAGCCCGCGCCAGACCAAATGGCGACAATGACTCCGAGCAGTTTTCCCCAATACTGCATATACTCCTCAATTATATTACTTTCAGCGCAATGCCCCGCCGCAATAGCTAAGGGTTAGGCGATTTTTCCCAAGATTTCGATTATCATACCTGTCATTTATCGCTGCGCCTAACAACGACGCAGTTAAACGGCAGGATTTAACTAGCGCAACGCAGATGAGTGATATAGTCTCTGACCGTTTGCCGGACATGACGCCTCTGATGACGGAACACCAAAACCGCGTATGAAAAAAAGTTTCCCAACACTGCTGGCCACGATGATTTGGACGGCACTCTACAGTCAGCATGCGCTGGCTGATCTGGCCGAGCAGTGCATGCTCGGCGTTCCTACCTATGACAAACCGCTGGTCAGCGGCGATCCCAACAGCCTGCCGGTAACCATCAATTCCGATGATTCCCGCGCCGACTATCCGGGTAGCGCGTTGTTCAGCGGTGATGTAAAAATCGAACAGGGCAACAGTACGCTGACGGCGAAACAGGTCGAGCTGAACCAGAAGCAGGAGCCGGGTCAAAGCGATCCAATCCGCACCGTCACCGCCACTGGCGATGTGCACTACGACGATAACCAAATCAAGCTGAAAGGGCCGAAGGCCTGGTCGAACCTGAACACCAAGGACACCGATGTCTACCAGGGTGATTACCAGATGGTCGGCCGTCAGGGGCGTGGTGACGCGGACAAGATGAAAATGCGCGGCCAGAATCGCTACACCATTCTGGAAAACGGCACCTTTACCTCTTGCCTGCCGGGCGACAACAGCTGGAGCGTAGTCGGTTCCGAAGTGATCCACGACCGCGAAGAGCAGGTAGCGGAAATATGGAATGCGCGCTTTAAAATCGGCGGTGTTCCGGTGTTCTACAGCCCGTATCTGCAATTGCCGGTGGGCGACAAGCGGCGTTCAGGCTTCCTGATCCCCAATGCGAAATATGGCAGCAATAACGGCTTTGAATTCATGCTGCCGTATTACTGGAACATTGCGCCCAACTTCGACGCCACCATTACGCCGCACTACATGACCAAACGCGGTTTGCAACTCCAGAACGAATTCCGTTACCTGACGCAACCGGGCGCCGGCACCATCGAATTTGACTGGCTGCCAAACGACAGCGAATACAACAAGGACAACCCGCAGGACAGCAACGATACCCGCTGGCTGTTCTACTGGAACCACAGCGGCGTCATGGATCAGGTGTGGCGCTTCAACGTTGACTACACAAAAGTCAGCGACTCGCAATACTTTAACGATCTGGACTCGCTGTACGGTTCCACTACCGATGGCTACGCGACGCAAAAATTCAGCGCCGGCTATGCCGATGAAAACTTCGACGCCACCATCTCGTCCAAGCAGTTCCAGATCTACGACAATACCAGCCGCACCAGTGCGGATACCTACAAGGTATTGCCGCAGATTGACATCAACTATTACAAGAACGACCTTGGTCCGTTCGACTTCCGCGTTTATGGTCAGGCGGCCAAGTTCGTCAACATTAACCCTTACAGCCCGGATGCCACACGTCTGCACCTTGAGCCGACGCTGAACCTGCCGTTGACCAACGGTTGGGGCTCGCTCAACAGCGAAGTGAAGCTGATGGCGACGCACTACCAGCAGGATATTCCGGACGGTTTCGCCGGCAACTACAAGAGCCGAACCGGTCGTGACGCGCCGGAGCTGGACGACTCGGTCAACCGGGTACTGCCGCAGTTCAAGGTTGACGGCAAGATGGTCTTCGACCGCAATATGGACTGGGCGAAGGACTTTACCCAGACGCTGGAACCGCGCCTGCAATACCTGTATGTGCCGTATCGCGATCAGAGCAACATCTATTCCTACGACTCCACGCTGCTGCAGACCGATTATTCCGGCCTGTTCCGCGACCGCACCTACAGCGGTCTGGATCGTATTGCTTCGCAGAACCGTCTGGCCGCCGGGGTAACGTCGCGCGTTTATGATGATGCGCTGGTTGAACGTTTCAACGTTTCTGTGGGTCAAATCTATTACTTCAGTCGTTCGCGCACCGGCGATCAGAACTCCGGTTACGACAACAATGATGACACCGGCAGCCTGGTATGGGCCGGCGACACCTATTGGAAGATCGACGATCGTTGGGGTCTGCGCGGCGGGGTGCAATACGACACCCGCCTCGACAGCGTGGCGCTCGGTGATGCAGTACTGGAGTACCGTCAGGACGAAAACCGTATGGTGCAGTTGAACTACCGCTACGCCAGCCCGGAATATATCCAGGCGACGTTGCCGCAGGTCACCAGCCCGGGCTATCAGGACGGCATTTCGCAGGTTGGCGTTACCGCCAGTTGGCCAATTGCCGATCGTTGGGCGATCGTCGGGGCTTACTACTACGATACTCGCGCGCAACAGTCCGCAGATCAACTGGTTGGCCTGCGTTACAACACCTGCTGCTGGGCGGTTAACCTCGGTTACGAACGCAAGATTACCGAATGGGATACGGGTAATCAGTCCAGCAAATATGACAACAAAGTTTCATTCAACATCGAACTGCGTGGCCTGAGCAGCGATCATAGTCTCGGCACCGGTGAAATGCTGCGTTCAGGCATTCTGCCATACCAACGTGCGTTTTGATGTTCTGTAATACTTTGAAAAACGAGAACTTTCACCCGCATTTGCGGATTACATAATGGGAAATGTATGAAGAACTGGAGAACGCTTATTCTCGGATTGGTGGTTTGTGCCAATGCCGCGTTCGCAGCACCCCAAGAAGTGGATAAAGTCGCCGCCGTCGTGGATAACGGCGTGGTACTCGAGAGCGACGTCAATGGTTTACTGCAGTCGGTGAAGCTCAATGCGCAGCAGGCCGGCCAGCAATTGCCGGACGATAAAACGCTGCGTCACCAGATCCTCGAGCGTTTGATCATGGATAACATCCAGCTGCAGATGGCCAAGAAAATGGGCATCAACGTCACCGATGCCGATCTGGATAAAGCCATCGGCAACATTGCTGCGCAAAACCGCATGTCCATCGATCAGCTGCGCAGCCGTCTGGCTTACGAAGGGTTGAACTACAACACTTACCGTTCGCAGATCCGCAAAGAGATGCTGATCACCGAAGTACGCAACAACGAAGTACGTCGTCGCGTCACCATCCTGCCGCAGGAAGTCGATGCGCTGGCGAAACAGGTCGGCGCGCAAAACGGCAGCGACACCGAAATGAACATCAGCCACATCCTGATCCCGCTGCCGGAAAACCCGTCGCAGCAACAGGTTGATGAAGCGGAAACGCTGGCCAAACGTCTGATCGGCGAAATCAACAGCGGTGCCGACTTCGGCAAGCTGGCTATCACCTATTCTGCCGACTCACAGGCGCTGAAAGGCGGTAATATGGGCTGGGGTAAACTGCAAGAGATCCCTACCCTGTTTGCCGAACGTCTGGTCAGCGCTAAAAAAGGCGATGTCGTCGGTCCTATCCGTTCAGGCGTCGGCTTCCATATCCTGAAGGTCAACGATCTGCGTGGCGCCAGCCAGTCCATTTCGGTTACCGAAGTTCACGCACGTCACATCCTGCTGAAACCGTCGGTGGTGATGACTGACGATCAGGCGCGGGCGAAACTGGAAGAAGTGGCGGCAGCGGTCAAAAGCGGCAAAGCCAAATTCGCCGACGAAGCCAAACAGCTGTCTCAGGATCCGGGTTCTGCCCTGCAGGGCGGCGACCTGGGTTGGGCGTCACCGGACATCTATGACCCGGCCTTCCGCGATGCGTTGTTGAAACTGCAAAAAGGCGAAGTCAGCCAACCGGTGCATTCGGCATTTGGCTGGCACCTGATCCAGTTGCTTGATACCCGCCAGGTGGATAAAACCGATGCGGCGCAAAAAGAACGCGCATACCGCATGCTGTTCAACCGCAAGTTTGCCGAAGAAGCGCAAACCTGGATGCAAGAACAGCGCGCTGCGGCCTACGTAAAAATTCTTGATGGCAGCAATGCGCAACAATAATCGTCTGGTAATTACCCCCGGTGAACCCGCCGGGGTGGGGCCGGATCTGGTGATAGCGCTGGCACAGCAGGCATGGCCTGTTGAGTTGGTGGTATGCGCCGATCCGGCCCTGTTGCTTGCACGTGCCCAGCAGTTGAACCTGCCGCTGCAGCTGCGCGAGTATCAACCGGGCAGCGCGGCCCAGCCCCAGCAAGCCGGCAGCCTGACGGTGTTGCCGATCGCGCTGGCGGCACCGGCGATTGCCGGTCAGTTGGACGTCAGCAACAGCAGCTACGTGGTGGATACTCTGGCGCGCGCCTGCGACGGCTGCCTGAACGGTGAATTCGCCGCGCTGATCACCGGTCCGGTCAACAAGAGCATTATCAACGAGGCCGGCGTGCCGTTCAGCGGTCACACCGAGTTTTTCGCCGAGCGCAGCCAGCGCGATCGGGTGGTCATGATGCTGGCTACCGAAGAGTTGCGCGTCGCACTGGCCACCACGCACCTGCCGTTGCTGGCAGTGCCGGGCGCCATTACCGAGCAAAGCCTGCACGAAGTGATCACCATTCTTGACCATGATTTGAAAACCAAGTTTGGCATCGCGCAGCCGCAGATTTATGTTTGCGGGCTTAACCCGCATGCTGGCGAAGGCGGCCATATGGGCCGTGAAGAGCTGGACGTGATCATTCCGGCGCTGACCGCGCTGCGTGCTCGTGGCATCGCGCTGACCGGCCCGCTGCCGGCCGATACGCTGTTCCAGCCAAAGTATCTGCAACATGCAGACGCGGTGCTGGCGATGTATCACGATCAGGGTCTGCCAGTGCTAAAATACCAAGGGTTCGGCCGCGCGGTGAATATCACGCTCGGCTTACCTTTTATCCGTACCTCGGTGGATCACGGTACCGCGCTGGAACTGGCCGGCACCGGCACCGCCGACGTGGGCAGTTTCAAAACGGCGTTAAATCTCGCCATTAAAATGATAAATAATTGTAATGAATAATAGAGTCCACCAAGGGCATTTTGCCCGCAAACGCTTTGGACAGAACTTTTTAACCGATCAGTTTGTCATCGATAGCATCGTTTCCGCCATTCACCCGCAGCCGGGCGAAGCCGTGGTTGAAATCGGCCCAGGGCTTGGCGCATTGACCGAACCGGTCGGCGCTCGCATGGATCGCATGACGGTGATTGAGCTGGACCGCGATCTGGCGGCTCGCCTTGCCAGTCACCCACAGCTGAAAGACAAACTGACCATTCACCAGCAAGATGCCATGACGGTCAATTTCTCCGAAATGGCCGAACAGGCTGGCCAACCGCTGCGCGTGTTTGGTAACCTGCCGTATAATATTTCGACACCGCTGATGTTCCACCTTTTCAGCTATACTCAGGCTATTCGCGACATGCATTTTATGTTGCAGAAAGAAGTGGTTAATCGCCTGGTTGCCGGTCCTAACAGCAAGGCCTACGGCCGTTTATCGGTAATGGCGCAATATTATTGCAACGTTATTCCGGTGCTGGAAGTTCCGCCTACCGCTTTCGCGCCACCGCCAAAAGTGGACTCTGCCGTGGTACGGCTGGTTCCGCATGTGGTCATGCCGCATACCGTCAGCGATGTTCGCATGCTGAGCCGCATAACCACCCAGGCTTTCAATCAGCGTCGTAAAACCGTGCGTAATAGCCTTGGCGATTTGTTCACGCCGGAACAACTGAGCGAGCTCGGCGTCGATCCTACGCTCAGAGCAGAAAATATTTCTGTGGCGCAATACTGTCAGCTGGCAAACTGGCTATCAGCCAAACCGGCGCCGCAGCAATAAGGAGTCGAGACCATGATTGATTCACCCCGTGTGTGTGTTCAGGTACAAAGCGTATATGTGGAATCACAGTCGCAGCCGGAAGACGATCGCTATGTCTTCGCCTATACCATCACTATCCGCAATCTGGGGCGTTTCAACGTGCAATTGCTGGGCCGTTACTGGTTGATTACCAACAGCAACGGTCGGCAAACTGAAGTTCAGGGCGAAGGCGTGGTTGGCGAACAGCCAATCATTCAGCCCGGCAGTGAATTCCAATATACCAGCGGCGCGATCCTCGAAACGCCGCTGGGCACCATGGAAGGCCACTACGAGATGGTTGATCATCTGGGTCAGTCGTTCCGCACCGCTATTCCCGTCTTCCGACTCGCTATCCCAACGCTGATCCACTAACTATGTCGACATATCTTATCGGCGACGTTCATGGTTGTTTCGATGAACTCAAGTCGCTATTAGCTCAGGTTTCTTTTGATCCGCAGCAGGATACGCTGTGGTTGACCGGCGATCTGGTGGCCCGAGGGCCGGGATCGCTGGAAGTGTTGCGTTTTGTGCGCTCGCTCGGCCCGGCAGTGCGCATGGTGTTGGGCAATCACGATCTGCATTTGCTGGCGGTGTACGCCGGCATTAGCCGCAATAAGCCCAAGGATCGCATTACTCCGTTGCTGGAAGCACCTGACGCCGACGAACTGATCAACTGGCTGCGTCGCCAACCGGTATTGCAGGTGGATGAGCAACAACAGCTGATCATGGCGCATGCCGGCATCACGCCGCAGTGGGACATCGAAACCGCCAAAATCTGCGCGCGCGAAGTGGAAGCGGTGCTCAGCAGCGACAGCTACCCGCTGTTCCTCGATGCGATGTACGGCGACATGCCGAACAACTGGAGTCCCGAGCTCAGTGGTCTGGCACGTTTGCGTTTTAGCACCAACGCCCTGACGCGCATGCGCTACTGCTTCCCGAACGGTCAACTGGACATGATCAGCAAAGACGCGCCGGGCACCGCGCCCGCGCCGCTAAAACCCTGGTTTGCCCTGCCGCGTCTGGTGGATCCGCAGTACACCATCATCTTCGGCCATTGGGCGTCGCTGGAGGGCAAGGGCACCCCTGACGGGATTATCGCGCTCGATACCGGCTGCTGCTGGGGTGGAGAGCTGACGATGTTGCGCTGGGAGGATAAACGCTACTTTACCCAGCCATCCAACCGGCGGGAGATGTTGGACGGCAGCGATACGCTGGCGGCGTCATAACCGACTCAGCGTAAAATCAACAAGGGCGCCATTGGCGCCCTTGTTGATTAAGCCTGGTCAGGCGGATCAGGCGCCAATCACCCCGCCATCTTTGCGGGTGATCATCAATACCGAAGAGCGTGGACGCGGACTGTTATTCGGGAAGTGAGAATCCCCTTCCTCTCCAGGGTGCTGAACGTTAACAAACATCGTTTTGTAATCTGGCGTGAAGGTAATACCGGTCAGTTCGCATGACTTCGGTCCGACCATAAAGCGGCGGATCTCGCCGCTTTGCGGATCGCCCACCAGCATCTGGTTGTTACCCTGCCCCTGAAAATCGCCTTTATTACTGTACTTGCCATCGGTCAGGATCCACAGACGCCCTGCCTTATCGAACCCCAGGCCATCCGGGCTGTTAAACGTATTTTCAGCCGTGATGTTTGGCGTGCCACGGTTGACCCCTTCCGGATAGGCGATCGGGTTGCCACACAGCACATAAATGTCCCATGAGAACGTTGCTGCCGTCGCGTCACCGCCTTCGTCCCAGCGGATAATCTGGCCGTAAACGTTCTTTGGACGCGGGTTGGCGGCATTCAACGGCATGCCTTCTTCGCCGCGCTTGCTGTTGTTGGTCAAGGTGCAGTAGGCGCGCCCGTCATGCGGGTTGACGGCGATCCATTCCGGGCGATCCATTTTAGTGGCGCCAACCTGAGCGGCAGCCTTGCGGGCAAAGATCAGCACTTCTGCCGCATCACGGAAGCCGTTTTCCGGCGTCAGGCCGTTTTTGCCAAACTCCAGCGCTATCCAGCGCCCTTTGCCTTTGAGCGGCGTGCCGTTGGCGTCACCGTCAAACTGCGCCACGTACAGCGTGCCGTCATCCAGCAGGCCGCGGTTATTCGCCGGGTTGGCGACGTCAACCTTACCTTTGGAAACGTATTTATAGATATGCTCGCCGCGTTCATCGTCGCCCATATACACCACCAGACGCCCATCCCTGGCCACGGTTACCGCGGCATTTTCATGTTTAAAACGCCCCAGCGCGGTGTGTTTTATCGGCGTCGAGGTCGGATTCATCGGGTCGATTTCCACAATCCAACCGTGGCGGTTAAATTCGTTCGGGTTCTTCGCCACGTCGAAACGGTCGTCAAAATCCGGCCAGTTACGTTCTGGCTCGCTGACGTTGAGCGTGTAGCGCTGCTGTTCCGGCGTGGTTTTATAATCGGCCTGTTTGGTGCCGAAATAGGTATCGAAGTTCTCTTCGCAGGTCAGATAGGTGCCCCACGGCGTTTTGCCGTTGGCGCAGTTGCCAAAGGTGCCCAGCACCTTACGGCCGGACGGATCGGCTGCGGTTTGCAGCAACGGGTGGCCGGCTGCCGGGCCACTGAATTGCATTTCGCTATTGGCGGTAATGCGGCGGTTGTAGCGCGAAGGGCGCTCGACTTCCCAGCGCTGCGTGTCGCCAATGCGTTTCACCGCCACAATCGAGACGCCGTGCCCGGCCTGAGACTTGCGCACCTCTTCCAGACTGGTGGCCTTGCTGCCGCCATGGGCGAACAGGTACTGCTCGTTAACGTATTCGTTATTGATCGCCATCACCCCGTGACGATCGTCGATCGGGAAGAAGCTCATGCCATCGTTGTTATCGCCGAATTGTTTTTCCTGATCGGCCGCGCTATTACCGCCATTGGCATCAAACGCCGCTGCGCCGTCAACCAACGGCTCCCCCCAGGAGATCAGCACTTCAGCCTGGTATCCCGGTGCGATCGCCACCTCATCGGCGCTAGAAGCAGCAATCCCTTTAAAGCCCAGCAGCTTGTTGGCCGGCAGATCCTCGGCCAACGCTTCGGCCGATACGCTCAAAATACCGCCGCCGAGGAAACCGGCCAGGCCAACGGCGCCGGCGCTGCCCAGCAGCAATTTACGACGGGTGGGATCGATCAGGCGATCGGCATTTAATTGCTCAATTTTATTGGTCATGATTTTAGCTTCCTGGTAGACGGCGCCACGATCAAAGGTCACCAGAGTTGCCGAGGCGCTCAAGGTTGGGCTTCATACTAATCAGGAAGTGTGACGAAAATGTTACAGAGGTCAGGCAGGGACATAATTTGCCGGCAAAAGCAAAATAGCTCGCTAAAACAAAGCGCTCAAAATTCCCTGGCGCGCCTGATAATGCTCAGTCAACCGTCTGGCGCGTTGATGTGCCGCGCGCTAAGTCGCTCGGTAGCGTATAGCGTTCAACCTGTGGGGCTGAGGAAGGCCTCCGCAGGGACGCAATCACTTTGTTCCCTGCGGGTGTTTTACGGCTTACGCTGCGTGACTCGTCGATTAACGACGTTCGAGAATTTCAAAACAATAGCTGTGCGAGTTCTGCTCGTCTGCGTCATGGAATTCGCTAAACGAGGTTTCCCATTCGTCTGGTTCGTAATCCGGGAAATGCGTATCGCCACCGACTTCGGCGTCGATGTGTGTCAGATACATGCGGTTGGCACGCGCCAGGAACTGGCTATAGATACGCCCGCCGCCCATCACCATCACTTCTTCCACGTCGCCCGCGGCAGCCAGTGCTTCATCCAGCGAGGTTGCCCAGGTCACGCCGGTTTCAACGCCCGCTCGGCTGCTCAACACGATATTATGGCGCCCCGGCAATGGGCGGCCAATCGACTCAAACGTCTTGCGGCCCATAATGACCGGCTTATTTAACGTGTTACGTTTAAACCACGCCAAATCGGCTGGCAGATGCCATGGCATGGCGTTTTCCATACCAATTACGCGATCCGCCGCCAAGGCAGCGATCAGGCTGATAATCATTGTTAAACCCTGTATAGGCAGCAAAATTGCTCACACTATACGTAAAGCCCCATCGGCCGTCGATAGGGCAAACAAGCAATGTGAATATATAAGATAGCTCTTATCAGAATAGCTAATAATTACCGGCACTAAGCTATACCCCCGGGCGTTTGCGATACAACCATAATCCCGGTAACGACAGGCCGATCGACAACGCGCCGACGATAAAACAGGCTTTGAGAAAATGCGTCACCATCACCGCCATCAGCGCCTCGCTATAGCCAAGGTGTGAGATCTCCACCAGAGTAATCATGGCGGTATAGGCTGGGATGCCAGGGAACATCGGGATAACCGCCGCCACGGTGAATACTTTCGGATGCGCCAGCAACCAGCGCGACCAATATATACCGATAATGCCAATCAGCACCGCCGCCAGAAACGACGCCCATTCGATATTGATGCCCCCCGCCATCAGCAGCATGCGCGAGCCGTGCCCCAACGCACCAAGCAAGGCGCAATAGCGCAGCGCGCGCAGCGGCACGTTGAACACCATGGCAAACCCCAGCGCCGGCACCGCCGCCAGCAGCATATCGCGCCCCAGCGCCCATAACAGCATCATGACCACCCCCGCAAACCCCACAGCGACATCGCCATTATTACGCCAATGCAGGTGGCGAGGGTTAACAGGCTGGCCATTGCCCAACGCGCCAGGCCGGTATTGACATGCCCCTTGAACATATCCGCCACCGCATTGATCAGCGGAAAGCCCGGCACCAGCAGCAATACGCTGGCGGCCATCGCCACGCTGGCCGTCTGATTAAACCACGGCAGACGCAGCAGCAAGCCGGATGCCGACGTGGCGACAAACGCCGTCAGGCAGAAGTTGATCAGCGGGTTCATCTGCCGAGCGGTCAACATCTGCCGTACCCACATCGCCAGACCACTGGCGATAAAGGTCACGGCGAACGCATCGCTACCGCCGCCGTTAAGCATGCTGAAGCAACCGCAGGAGAGTGCCACCATCAATACCACCAGACCGCGTGGGTAACGCAGCGGGCGGATCTTGTCGAGGCGCTTTGCCACCTCGCCGACGTCCGCCAGCCGATGTTCCGCCAGAATCACCACGTGCTGCACCTCGGTGACCATCTGCATGTTGATACCGCGATCGATGTTCTTGCGCGTCGTGGTCAGACAGGCTCCGTTGCTGATGGTCGTCAGCACCACCGCGTTGGCGGAAATCGAGCTTTCTACGCTGTCCATGCCCAACGCCAGCCCGAGGCGGGTGGAGAGTTGTTCAACCACCATGCTTTCGGCACCGTGCTGCAACAGCATCAGTGCGCATTGGATGCACAGTCGGGTGATGTCTCGTTGTTGCCGGTTAGGCTCCGGCATGCTGATGATGGCTTGCTGCTTCATACTGCCCCGTGATTCACGCTGAATGAATGTTCATCATATTGCTTATTCTGCCCACAATGGGTTGATGCGCGTCAGGGTGCTCAGCGTTATTATCAATGCAATGACATTTTTTACCGAGACTGTGACCATGCTTGAAACCACACTGTTCGTCGCCGGGATCGCCACGCTGGGCATGTTGTCGCCGGGGCCGGATTTTTTCCTGGTGATCAAGAACGCCGCACGTTATCCACGGCTGGCGGCGATGATGACCGCCTGCGGCGTGATTTTCGGCGTCGCGACCCATATGTCGTACTGCGTCGCCGGGCTGGCGGTGGTGATTACCACCACGCCGTGGCTGTTTAACCTGCTGAAATATGCCGGTGCGGCCTACCTTATCTGGGTTGGCATCCAGGCGTTGCTGTCACGCGGCGGCGGTAAAATGAACGTCAGTAATCTGCCACAGCAGCAGGTCAGCCTGAAAAATGCCTTTATGCAGGGTTATCTGTGCAATCTGCTGAACCCAAAGGCTACGCTGTTCTTCCTGGCGGTGTTCACCCAGGTGTTGCAGATCGACTCCGGCATCGGTGAAAAATTGTGGTATGCGGGGATAATCCTTGGCCTGTCGGCGCTGTGGTGGCCGCTGCTGGTATATCTGATTCAAAGCGGGCCGGTACGCCGCGGGTTGGAAAAAGTGCAGAAGGTGGTCGATAAACTGCTGGGCGGCATGTTGATTGCGCTTGGGATTAAGGTCGCACTGAGCTAAGCCGCTAAAAACGCGCTCTCCAGCGGAGAGCGCATCTGACTTACCCTTTGGCTTCCACCACCTCGTCTTCCGGCGCCTTGCCGTCGATGCTGCCGCGCCAGCCGGTTTGCTGAACCCGTACCAGACGCGACCGATCCTGTTCGATGGCGGTACTGAGCATCTCCTTCGCCCGCTGCAAGGTGGCGATGCGGAATTCGGTATCTTCGTAATTCTCCATCATCGCTTCCAGCATTTGCAGATTGTAACGGCGGAAAGTGTCCGCTTTCTCACGCGCCTCGTAGGCATCCAGCCCCAGCAATTCCAGGGTTTCGCGGCCAATGCGCAGCGAGCTTTCGAACGTCTCGCGTTCCGGGTTTTCCACGCCCAACTGTCGCAGCTGATACCAGTGGTCGACGTCGCGCGCGCGCGCCACCACCTTCAAGTGCGGGAAATGGCGTTTGGCCAGCTCGGTCAGTTGCAGGTTGGCCTCCACGTCATCGATGGCGTTAATCAGCACTTTGGCGTGCTCTGCGCCAGCGGCCTCCAGCAGATCGGCGCGCGTGGCATCGCCATAAAACACTTTGGTGCCGAACTTGCGCAGCGTTTCGATATGATCCGGATCGTGATCCAGTACCACGGTGTGTACCCCGTTGGCCAACAGCAAGCGACCGGCGATCTGGCCAAACCGGCCAAAACCGGCGATGATGACGCTGGCGTTCTCTTCATCGATCACATCCGCCGGACGATCGTCCTTCGGCGCATTGTTCTCCCGTCGGGCGGCGATAACCAGCAGCAGTGGCGTTGCCGCCATTGACAGTGCCACCGCCAGCGTCAGCGCTTTCGCCCACTCCACCGGCAGCACGCCGGCCATTTGCGCTGCGCCGAAAATCACAAAGGCAAATTCACTGCCCTGGCCAAGCAGAATGGCGAACAGCCCGCGCTGACGCTTCGGCACGCCCAGCAGCGGCGCAATCAGCCACAGCATGGCGGCCTTCAGCAACATAAAACCCAACAGCAGCGTGGCGATCAACAGCGGATGACTGAACAGCGTGCCAAAGTCGATCGACATGCCCACGCCGATAAAGAACAGGCCAAGCAGCAGGCCTTTGAACGGCTGAATGTCGCTTTCTAGCGCATGGCGGTATTCCGAGCTTGCCAGCAGTACCCCGGCAAGGAACGCCCCCATCGCCATCGATAAACCGGCCATTTCCAGCAAAATGCCGAAGCCGAAAACCAGGAACAACGCCACGGCGCTGAACACTTCACGCATGCCGGAACGTGCGACAAAATGCAGCAGCGGCCGCGTCACATAACGGCCCAGCAACACTACCAGCGCCAGCGCTCCGACCACCTTTGCCGCTGACAGCGCAAAGGCTTCCAGCGTGGTAGCCGCGCCGCTATTGGCCAACAGCGGGATCATCGCCACCAGCGGAATTGCCGCGATGTCCTGGAACAACAGCACCGCAAAAGCACCGCGGCCAATCGGCGACGGCGTCAGGTTACGTTCGCTCATCGCCTGCATGGCAATGGCGGTAGAAGACAGCGCCAGCGCCAGGCCAATCAGCAGCGCCACTTTCCAGTCCAGTCCCAAGAAATAACAGAATGCACTGAGCACCAGCCCGCAGCCGGCCATCTGTAATCCGCCACCGCCAAACACCGACGCGCGCAGCGTCCATAACCGTTTCGGATCCAGCTCCAATCCGATAATGAACAGCATCAGCACCACGCCGATTTCCGCAAAGGTCAGGATCGATTCGGCATCTGATACCAGCTTCAGCCCCCATGGGCCGATGATACAGCCGGCAATCAGGTACCCCAGTACCGATCCCAATCCCAGTCGCACCGCGATCGGCACCAACAGACCTGCCGATCCCAGATAGATCAGCCCTTCAAGCATCATGCCGTGATTATCCATTTTCGGCTCCCAGTGCCAGCGGTTGTTGACGATCCAGCAGATATTGCATCAAACGCTGGCGGTAAGCCTCACCGGCGGATATCAACGCCGGCTCGTTGCAGGTGAAAGTGTTATGTACGGCAAAGTACGGCTGCCAGTGCATGCCGCAATATATCGCCGTTGCCTGCAACGGTTGCCCCAGCACCGCAAAGTTGGGGTAGTCACCCAGTTCGAAGTGGTGTTCATCGCCGCCGCTGGTCACCGCCCACAGACAGTCTTTACCCACCAGCGCATTGCCTTCATGACCATAGGCCCAGCCGTGTTCCAGCACTTTGTCGATCCACAGTTTCAGTAACGGCGGCAGGCTGTACCACTGGATCGGATGCTGTAACACCACCAGATCGGCACGCTGCAGCGCCTGCTGTTCGGCGTTGATATCAATATTAAAATCAGGATAAAGCTCATACAGCGAACGGACTTCCACGTCGGGAATGTCCTTTACCGCCTGCAATAAGCGCTGATTGGCATGGGAATGCCGGGGATACGGGTGTGCGTAAATGATTAGAATCATGCTGTTCTCGTCGTTCCTTGCCAATACATCAAGCATATATACCAATCACACAGCCTGACAGGTTGTTGTTTGATTGATAGCGGAAATTTTTAACGCGAGCCAACAAATTTGCTGAATGAATTTAACCAGCAGATGAAAAAACCGTCGGAGCGGTTGCAGGAGCCTGCAAAGCAGGCTCCTGTCTGGCATCAGAACTGATAATTGGCAGTGACAGAAACGCTGCGTGGCGCACCGTAGACCGCATAACTGCCGAGGTAGTCGTAATACTCTTTATCGAGCAGGTTATTCACGTTGGCCTGTAGCGAAAACTGCTGGTTAACCTGATAACGCGCCAACAGGTTAACTAACGCATAGCTGCCCTGTTCAGGACGCGATGCCCCCGCCGGGCCGGCGTCGTCACGCCAGGTATGGTTTTGCCAGTTGACGCCGCCGCCGATGGTCAGCGCCTGTAGTGCCGGCACTCGGTAGCTGGAAAACAGCTTCAGCGTGGTGCGCGGCATAAACGGGTTCACCGCCTCGCCATCCTTGTCTTCGGCGACAAAACGCGACGCGCCGAAGGTCATCTGCCAGTTGTCGGTCAACGCGCCGTTGACTTCAAACTCAACCCCACGGCTCACCGTACCGCTGATCGATTCATACGCCATTTCGGCAGTGCCGGGAATATAGGCACCGGTGCTGACACCCAGGTTGTCCTGCTCGGTACGGAACACCGACAGTGAGGCCGTCAGGCGACTGTTATGCCAATCGCCCTTAATCCCCGCTTCGTAGTTCTTGCCGGTGGTCGGGTCAAGATAGTTGCGGTTGGCATCGCGAACCGTTTGCGGCTGGAAGATTTCGGTGTAGCTGATATAGGCCGAATAGGTGTCGTTAATGTCGTAGATCAGCCCGGCATAGGGCGTCACCGCGTCTTTGCTGCTGGTGGCGGTGGTACCGTTGGCGCGCCAGTCGGTATAACGCGCGCCAACAATCAGCGACAGCGGATCGGCCAGCGAGAAACGCACCGCACCGTAGAATGACTTTTGTCGCAGCGTATCATCGGCGTACACCACCCACGGTGACCAACTGCCCTGCGTGACGTTGCCGTCCCAGTTGTTATAGTTGCCGACGTCGGCCGTGGACAGCATCGACTGTGAGTTGAAGTAATAGTTGTTCTGCTTGCTGTAGCTGCCGCCGGCCACCAATTCATGCTGGCGGCCGAACAGCTCAAACGGTCCGCTGGCATAAGCGTCCAGCGAGTCGAGTTTGCGCGTGCCCTTGTTCCAGCCACCGTAGGCCATCACCCCGTCGCCGGTGATTTTATCCGGGTAACCCGAGGCATACATCAGTTTGGAATCAAAGGTGGTTTTGGCGTGGGTTGCATTCACGCGCGCCTGCCAGCCGTTGTCAAAACGCTGCGTCAGATCGGCAAAAATCTTGTTCGACTCCTTGTCCGAATACGCCCAGTCCGGCGCCGGGTTGAAACTGCGATCGTAGTGAGTCCGGCTGCCGTCGCTGTACCAGGTCGGCAAACCGCCCCAGGTCGGGTTGCTGGTGTGGCTCTGCTGGTATTCCCATCCCAGCGATAATTTGGTCGAGTCGGTCAGATCGGCATCCAGTACGGTATACAGAAATTTTTTGCGGTTGCCGTAACGGTCCAGCCAACCATCGCCATCCTGAAAACCAGCCACCGCCCGCCCACGCACGCTACCGTCGGCGTTGAGCGGCGTGCTGACGTCACCGACGTAACGCTGCTTGTTCCAGCGACCGTAGCTGGCGGACAGATTGCCGGTCAGCTCACGGCTGTCGGCATGTTTGCGCACCATATTAATCGCCGCAGACGGGTTGCCCGAGCCGGTCATCAGGCCGTTGGCGCCACGCACCACCTCGATGCGCTGATAAATTGCCGTATCACCGGCGGCGTCGCCAAAGTTCCACACTTCATCGACGGTGGTCGGAATATCGTCGTACAGATAATTGTTGATAAAGAAGCCGCGCGAAAAATAGGTCGAGCGATCGGAATCGATATTGTTGGCGCTGATGCCGGTGGTGTTGCTCAGCACGTCACCGATGGTTTGCAGATCCTGATCCTGCATGCGCTGCTGAGTGATCACGCTGACTGATTGTGGAATATCGCGCGGCGTCAGCGCCATTTTGGTACCGGCGCGAGTTACCGGCACCGCATAGTCCTGCTCCGGCAGCATACTGCCGTTGGCTGTAGCGTCGACGGTAATGGTGTCTTCACTTTCCGCTGCCATGACTACCGGCGTGGAACAACACGCTGCCACCAGTAACGCCAGACTGGAACGTGTAAAACCGCCGACGGCAGACGGCCGGAAGCCGCAGGCATGGTTTCCCCTGAGACGAGAAGCAACGAAGGACATGATGATTCCTCAATATAGTTTTTATTGTGCCAAGGTGCTCGCACCCCAGGCAGGCCACGAATACGTTTATTTGACGGCGCAGACATGCAAAAACAAATGAGAACTATACGCATTAGCTTTAATGGGGTAAACCGCTGTTTCAAAAAGTTCCAAGAAATTTCTTAATTGAGCGTGGGTCAAGGCGGGAGAAGGTAACGGCAGATGACGAAAAGGCGGAAAAAAAGGCGGAGATGGCCGAGCGGCACTCTCCGCCAGCGTTCGCCAGGCAATCCCCCGGCGAACGCTAGTGCGGTATTTACTTGATACGGGCGTGCATTTCCTGCACCGAGGTCACCTGCTCGGTTGGATCGGCCTTCAGCGCCATGGCGGTGGCAAAACCGCCGTTCAGCGTGGTGTCGTAATGCACTTTATATTGCAGGGCGCTGCGGCGGATCAGTTTGGAATCCTCAATCGCCTGGCGGCCTGCGGTGGTGTTGACGATATAGGTGTACTCGCCATTCTTGATGCGATCCTGAATGTGCGGACGGCCCTCATGCACCTTGTTGACCAGGCGCGGGTTAATCCCCGCCTCACCCAACACCACCGCGGTGCCGTGGGTCGCATCCAGCTCAAAGCCCTGCTTCAGCAGGCTGGCGGCCAGATCGACCACTCGCGCCTTGTCGCCTTCGCGCACTGACAGCAGCGCACGGCCCTGTTTTTTCATGCCGGAGTTGCTGCCAAGCATCGCTTTGGAAAACGCTTCTGCAAAGGTGCGGCCAACGCCCATGACTTCGCCGGTGGAGCGCATTTCCGGCCCGAGAATCGGGTCAACGCCTGGGAATTTGTTGAACGGCAGCACCACTTCCTTCACCGAGTAGTACGGCGGGATCACTTCTTCCGTCACGCCCTGTTCGACCAGGGTTTTGCCAGCCATCACGCGCGCCGCCACTTTCGCCAACGGCACGCCGGTGGCTTTCGAGACGAATGGCACGGTACGCGCCGCTCGCGGGTTGACTTCAATCAGGTAGACTTCATTATCCTTGACCGCAAACTGCACGTTCATCAAACCACGCACCTGCAGTTCAAACGCCAGTTTTTCCACCTGTTGGCGCATCACGTCCTGGATTTCCTTGCTCAGCGTATAGGCCGGCAGTGAACAGGCCGAGTCGCCGGAGTGAACGCCCGCCTGCTCGATGTGCTCCATAATACCGCCAATCAGCACGCGTTCGCCGTCGCAGATGGCGTCGACGTCCACTTCCACCGCGTCGTCCAGGAAACGGTCCAGCAATACCGGCGCGTCGTTGGAGACGCTGACCGCATTCTGGAAGTAGCGACGCAGATCGACCTCGTCGTAGACGATTTCCATCGCGCGGCCGCCCAGAACATAGGAAGGGCGCACCACCAGCGGATAGCCGATGCCGGCCGCCTTTTCTACCGCCTGGTCGATAGCGGTAACGGTGGCGTTGGCCGGCTGTTTCAGACCGAGACGGTTTACCGCCTGCTGGAAACGCTCGCGGTCTTCGGCGCGGTCAATCGCGTCCGGACTGGTACCGATAATCGGTACGCCGGCCGCTTCCAGCTCACGCGCCAGCTTCAGCGGAGTCTGGCCGCCGTATTGCACGATAACGCCCTTCGGCTGCTCGATGCGCACGATTTCCAGCACGTCTTCCAGCGTGACCGGCTCGAAGTACAGGCGGTCGGACGTGTCGTAATCGGTGGAAACGGTTTCCGGGTTACAGTTGACCATAATGGTTTCGTAACCGTCTTCGCGCAGCGCCAGCGAGGCGTGCACGCAGCAGTAATCGAATTCGATGCCCTGACCGATGCGGTTCGGGCCACCGCCCAGCACCATCACCTTCGGTCGGTCATGGGTCGGGTTGGATTCGCACTCTTCTTCATAGGTGGAATACATGTAAGCTGTGTCGGTAGAAAACTCCGCCGCACAGGTATCCACGCGCTTGTAAACCGGGTGCAGACCGTAACCGTGACGCAGTTTGCGCACGGCGCTCTCCGCTACGCCGGCCAGTTTGGCCAGGCGCGCATCGGCGAAGCCCTTACGCTTCAGGGTGCGCAGGAACTCCGGCGTCAGCCCGTTGATGCCGGACGCTGCCACCTGCTCTTCCAGACGTACCAGCTCTTCAATCTGCACCAGGAACCAACGGTCGATGTTGGTCAGGTTGAACACGCCATCGACAGACAGGCCTGCGCGGAAGGCATCGGCGATGTACCAGATGCGCTCGGCGCCGGCGTCTTTCAGTTCGCGGCGTATTTTGGTCAACGCTTCCGGATCGTCCAGGCTGACTTTCGGATCGAAACCGGTAGCACCCACTTCCAGCCCGCGCAGCGCCTTCTGCAATGATTCCTGCTGGGTACGGCCAATCGCCATGACTTCGCCGACCGACTTCATCTGGGTGGTCAAGCGGTCGTTGGCGCCGGCGAATTTTTCGAAGTTGAAACGTGGGATTTTGGTGACCACGTAGTCGATCGACGGCTCAAAGGAGGCCGGAGTGCGACCACCGGTGATGTCGTTCATCAGCTCGTCGAGGGTGTAACCCACCGCCAGCTTGGCGGCGATTTTGGCAATCGGGAAACCGGTCGCCTTCGACGCCAGCGCCGAGGAGCGTGACACACGCGGGTTCATTTCGATCACGATCAGGCGTCCGGTCTTCGGGTTCACCGAGAACTGCACGTTGGAACCGCCGGTTTCCACGCCGATTTCACGCAGTACCGCCATCGAGGCGTTACGCATGATCTGGTATTCTTTGTCGGTCAGGGTTTGCGCCGGCGCGACGGTGATCGAGTCGCCGGTGTGGATGCCCATGGCGTCGAAGTTTTCGATAGAACAGACGATGATGCAGTTGTCATTCTTGTCGCGCACCACTTCCATTTCATACTCTTTCCAACCGATCAGCGACTCATCGATCAGCAACTCTTTGGTCGGCGACAGATCCAGGCCGCGTTCGCAGATTTCCTCGAATTCTTCGCGGTTGTAGGCAATGCCGCCGCCGGTGCCGCCCATGGTGAAGGACGGACGAATAATGCACGGGAAGCCGACGTCGGCGGCCACTGCCAGCGCTTCTTCCATGGTATGGGCAATACCGGAACGCGCGGTGTCCAGGCCGATTTTCTTCATTGCCACGTCAAAGCGGCGACGGTCTTCGGCCTTGTCGATAGCATCGGCGGTGGCGCCAATCATGGTCACGCCAAATTCCGCCAGCACGCCCTGACGCTCCAGTTCCAGCGCGCAGTTCAGCGCCGTCTGGCCGCCCATGGTCGGCAGTACTGCGTCCGGACGCTCTTTTTCGATGATTTTACGTACCACCTCCCAGTGGATCGGCTCAATGTAGGTCGCATCGGCCATTTCCGGGTCGGTCATGATGGTGGCCGGGTTGGAGTTAACCAGAATAACGCGGTAACCCTCTTCACGCAGCGCCTTGCAGGCCTGAGCGCCCGAATAGTCGAATTCGCACGCCTGGCCGATAACGATCGGGCCAGCGCCGAGGATCAGGATGCTTTTTATATCAGTACGTTTTGGCATTTTATCAAGGCTCCTGATTATTTGGCGTTGGAACGGTAAGTCTCAATCAGTTCGATAAAGTGATCGAACAGCGGGGCGGCATCGTGCGGGCCCGGGCTGGCTTCCGGGTGCCCCTGGAAGCTGAACGCCGCTTTGTCGGTACGATGAATGCCCTGCACGGTGTGGTCGAACAGCGATTTGTGCGTCACGCGCAGATTGGCTGGCAGGTTGTTCTCGTCAACTGCAAAGCCGTGGTTCTGCGCGGTGATCATCACCGTATGGTTATCCAGATCTTTCACCGGATGGTTGCCGCCGTGGTGGCCGAGTTTCATCTTCACCGTTTGCGCACCGCTGGCCAGCGCCAGCAACTGGTGGCCAAGGCAGATGCCGAACACCGGGATGTCGGTGTCGAGGAATTGCTTGATGGCGTCGATGGCGTAATCACATGGTTCCGGATCGCCCGGACCGTTAGAGAGGAAAATGCCGTCTGGCGCCATTTTCAGCACCTCTGCCGCCGGGGTCTGCGCTGGCACTACCGTCAGGCGGCAGCCGCGATCCACCAGCATGCGCAGGATATTGCGCTTGACGCCGTAGTCATAGGCCACCACGTGGAACGGCAGCGCGGCCGCGTCTTTGGCTTCCGGCAGCTCGCCCTCAAGCGTCCAACTGCCCTGTTGCCAGGCGTAAGCTTCCTGGGTGGTCACTTCTTTTGCCAGATCCATTCCTTTCAGCCCTGGGAAGGCCTTGGCCTTTTCCAGCGCCAGCGCTGCGTCCGGCGCGTCGCCGGCAATGATGCAGCCGTTTTGCGCCCCCTTTTCACGCAGCAGACGCGTCAACTTGCGGGTATCGATATCGGCAATCGCCACAATGTTGTTGCGCTTCAGGTATTCCGACAGCCCTTCTTCACAGCGGTAGTTGCTGGCAATCAACGGGAGGTCGCGAATAACAAGGCCTTGAGCGTGAACAGCGGAGGATTCTGCGTCGGAAGCATTGGTGCCGACATTGCCGATATGGGGATAAGTAAGAGTAACGATCTGGCGGGAGTAGGAAGGATCGGTGAGGATTTCTTGATAGCCGGTCATCGACGTATTGAAGACCACTTCCCCCACTGCCGTACCTTCTGCCCCGATGGCCCGACCGTGGAATTGGGTTCCGTCTTCCAGAACCAATAGCGCTGACTTAATCAAAACACCCTCCGAGGAATAATCAATCACAATATTTGCATATTAATTCAGATATCGCGATCTAAATCAATGCAAAAACCGGCCTCAAGGCTAATTTTTGGCAAATTGGGCGCATTTTAATGATGGGTGCTCGGTTTGTCTACTCCAAGTGGCATTTTTCTAGTTATTTTTGCATATTTCACGCATTTCTTGCTATCTCAGCCATAAAAACACATGGAAACCCGCAATGGGTAAACGGTTGCGAGCCACAATGACAGAAAATCCGGCGCATCGCCACCTGACGGACGATAACCGGGCGTCAAAAAGGTTAACAAGCCAGTAAAAATCCGAGTTAACCATTAAAAACATAAAAAAAATCAACCTATCACGTCGAAATCGCTATTTTTCATGTTAAAAAAAAGGACAATAAAAATATTGCCCTATTATCATATCGTTATGATTAACTCACACACATCACAATGATGTTCGATAAATTATAACTGGTGCAAACCCAGCACGTCACGCATATCAAATAGACCATTTTGCCGATCTGACAGCCAACTTGCCGCACGAACCGCACCATTGGCAAATGTCATGCGACTGGAAGCCTTATGGGTAATTTCTACCCGTTCCCCGATGTCGGCAAACATGGCAGTGTGCTCACCGACGATATCCCCGGCGCGAATAGTGGCAAAACCGATGCTGTGCGGATCGCGTTCGCCGGTATGCCCTTCACGGGCGTACACCGCACAGTCTTTCAGATCGCGGCCCAGCGCATCGGCGATGGCTTCGCCCATCGCCAGGGCGGTGCCCGAGGGTGCATCCACCTTATGGCGGTGATGTGCTTCAACAATTTCGATGTCGGTATAGTCGCCCATTACTTTGGCGGCCTTCTCGAGCAGTTTCAGCACCACATTGACGCCGACGCTGAAGTTGGCGGCAAACACGATGCCAATCTGCTGCGCGGCATCGCGAATAGCCGCTTTGCCAGCATCGTCAAAACCGGTGGTGCCAATCACCATCGCCTTGTGATGCTCGACGCAAAACGCCAGATGCGCCAGCGTGCCTTCCGGGCGGGTGAAATCGATCAGAATGTCGAAGTCATCCGCCACCTTTTGCAAACTCTCGCTCACGGTCACGCCCAGCGCGCCGATACCGGCCAGTTCGCCAGCATCGGTGCCCAGCAGGCTGGAGCCTGGACGCTCCAATGCCGCCCCCAGCACCACACCCTGTGCCTGCTGTACGGCCTGGATCAATTGACGTCCCATCCGGCCACCGGAACCCGCAATCGCAATGCGAATCTGTGAATCAGTCATGCTTTATCTCTCTTTTTGATTTGATGCCTATTCCATAGGCTATCGATTCAGGGTAACCGCCCCACCTTACCACTGCCAGAGGATTTAAATCATGATTAGAAAATTATGTTATCCCCGGTTTTTTATCAGTAACGCTATCAATTGCTGATAACTCAGCTCGCACGGCGTCAACCGCTGATTGTACATAATCATGCAATTTTGTCGCAGGGCATCACGCACCGATCCTCAGGGGGCCGGCGTGGCCAGACGGCTTTTGTCGGCAAAGGCTGCCGGCGCTTTGCCACTGAGCGTAAAAGCCGAAATACAGGTGAACAACAGCGCAATGCAGCCCAGGATCAGATAGGCCGTCTTAAAGCCATACGCCGCATACATCATACCGGCCGCGTATGACATGACGATCGCCGAAAGCTGCTTGAAAAAACAGAAACCGAACAGGTAGATCGAGGCCGACAGCTTGACGTCGAATTGCGTGGTGATGTACTTGAAAATACCGACCAGCAAAAACGGCACTTCAAACATATGCAAGGTTTTCAGCACGATCACTGCCGGCACCGAATCCGCAAATGACGATCCGATGATCCGTAGCGACATGATGACTCCAGCGATCAACAAGGCATTCTTGCCGCCAATGCGGTTGATAATCAGCGGTGCGAAAAACATGATGAAGGCGTTGAGAAACTCCCCGAGGGTGGTGACATAGCCAAACGCCTGGGTGCCGGCATGACGATCCGCGAAGAACGAGGTGAAGAAGTTGGCGAACTGCTGATCGAATACGTCATAGACGCAGGCCACGCCGACGATATACAGCACCAGATACCAAAACTTGCGCATCTTCAGCAACTGCAAAGCGGATCGCAGGCTGACCGGGTTCTTGTTCAACGCCAACTGGTCTGCCACCGTCACGGTATGGCTTTTTTCTGGCCGGAACAGAAACAGCAGCAGCGCCAGGATCAGCGTGCAGCCCGACGCCAGCCAAAACGAAAATTGGTTATTGATGGTAAACATGTAGCCGACGATGGAAGCGCAAATCGCCCAGCCGATACAGCCAAACAGCCGCACCCGGCCATATTCGAAATGGCTGCGGCGGCTGACTTTTTCAACATAGGCTTCGATCGCCGGCGAACCGCCGCTGGCAACCAGTCCTAAATAGAGGCCGCACAGCAATGCGCCAAGCCAAAAATGCGTTTGCAGCAGTGGTGATATCACATAGATAAACAACGGCGCCAAAAACATCAGCAATATGATAATCATCCACAACAGATGTTTTTTCAGTCCAAATTTATCGGTGATCACACCAAATACCGGTTGGCAAACCAGGGCAAAGAACGCAGTGATCGAAAACACCAGGCCGGTTTGCTGTTGGTCAAGATGATTGACGTCATGCAACCAGATGGGAAAGAAGGGCAGAATCGAACCAAGAATGAAAAAGTAGAAGAAGCAAAAACCGCTGAATATCCAGAAATTCTTGTTTTTTAGATAGAACATAGCTCGCCATCCCTTTTTGCAGGCGCGGGATCCGCGCCTGTGATGTTATTGGAGGAAGTGATGCGCAGGAGAGAACGGTTAGTGGTATGCCGGCAGCCAGTCGCCGTGAGCTTCGATCAAGGCATCGCACAGCTTGCGAATGTCATCGATGGATAATTCGGCCGAAGTATGTGGATCAAGCAACGCGGCATGGTAAATCGCCTCGCGTTTCTGGCTAACCGCCGCTTCGATGGTCAGCAATTGCGTATTGATGTTGGTGCGGTTAAGCGCCGCCAGTTGCTCCGGCAAGTTACCGACGTGACACGGTGTGACACCCTGCCCATCCACCAGGCAAGGCACCTCCACGCAGGCCTCATTGGGCAGGTTGGTGATCACCCCGCTATTGAGCACGTTGCCGCCGATCTTGTACGGCCGATCGGTTTCCATCGCCTCGATGATGTATGAGGCGTATTCATGGGTCCGCGTGTGGCTAAGGTGGCTATCATGGGTCAATGCCTGCTTTTGCTGCTCCCATTGGGCAATTTGCTCGACGCAGCGACGCGGATATTCATCCAGCGGAATATTGAACCGCTCTATCAGTTCCGGGTAGTTGCGCTTGATCCAGTAAGGCATATATTCGGCGTTATGTTCGGAAGACTCGGTCACGTAATAACCGAAGGTTTTCATGATCTCATGCCGCACCATATCATCGTGCTTGCCGTGCAGCGCGGCGGCGCGACGCTTGATTTCCGGATAGAGATCCTGACCGTGGCGACGGATATCCAACAACCAGGCCATGTGGTTGATGCCCGCGATATGGAACTGCACGTCATCGCTCGGCATATCAACACTTTTCAACAGCGTCTCTGCGCATACCTGGACGCTGTGACACAGCCCTACGGTTTTCACGCCGGTATAACGCAGCATCGCGCCGGTCAGCGAGGCCATCGGATTGGTGTAGTTCAGCAACCAGGCGTCCGGGCAAACCTCTTCCATATCGCGCGCAAAGGAGAACAGCACCGGGATGGTGCGCAGGGCACGGAAGATGCCGCCAATGCCCAGCGTATCGGCGATGGTCTGGCGCAGGCCAAATCGGTTCGCCACCTCAAAGTCGGTGATGGTACAGGGATCGTAGCCGCCGACCTGGATGGCGTTTACCACGTAATCGGCATTTTTCAGCGCCGCACGGCGCTGCTCGACGCCGAGGTAAGGCGTGATGATCGCTTTACCGCCGTTGACGTTTTGATTGATGTTGTTGAGCATGGTCAGCGATTCATTCAAGCGGCCGCTATCGATATCGTACAGCGCGATTTCCACTTCCTGTAACACCGGGGTGCACATGATATCCCCCAACACATTCTTGGCGAAAATAGTGCTACCCGCGCCCATAAACGTCACTTTAATCATCTCATTTCTCCACTGTTGCGAGGCGAATTACCGTTGGTGTGTGTTGAAAGTAGTGGTCAAGCGAAGGGTTGTATATGGAGGAAAGTGACCTGATTATGGGTAAAAATGACGCCAGGAAAAAAGTGTGAGCTGAGTCTTGCTGTACTTAACCAACAACATACGTCATGACAACAAGCTGCTACCGTTAATGTCACAGCGTGCCGATAGCAAGGGAGCAATTGATGCATAAGAGTTTTGTCCTGGCAAACACCTCGAACATCGAACTGAACGTGTTCCAGTTTGGCGTCGAGGATTGCGCGCCAGGCCACTGTTTTGGTCCAGCGGTGCGCCAGCATTACCTATTTCATTATGTGATATCCGGCACCGGCACCCTGCATACCGACCATGGCGCTTTTAGCGTGCATCCCGGCGAGGGCTTTCTGATTTACCCGCACGATGTCACCACCTACAGCGCCGACCAACAGCACCCCTGGCACTACATGTGGATCGAAGTTGACGGACTGATGGCGGCCAATATCTTTCAACAATGTCGCCTCAGCCGCCAAATGCCGATTTATCGCCCGCAACGTTATACGCCGGACGCTGCTGAGCGAGGTTATCTGACAGAGATCGTCGCGCATCAACAAAACGAAGCCTGGCTGAAGATTATCGGCTTGAGTTACCTGTTTTTTTCCGCGCTGATTGCCAATGCGCATGCGCAACCAAAAGAAAAACCGCCGGAAAAGCAGCGTCACCTGGCAAAAGCGATAAAATATATCGAGAGTCGTTACCACGAGAATATCTCTATCGCCCAGTTGGCCAATTATTGCAGTATTAATCGCAGTTATATGAGCCGACTGTTCAAGGCCGAGTTTGGCCTCGGGCCAAAAGAATATCTGTTGCAGTATCGTATGAACATCGCCGCCGGCCTGCTGCGCCACGGCAGTGCGGCCATCAAGGTGGTGGCTCTGTCGGTGGGTTACGCCAACCAACTGCATTTCTCCAAGGCGTTCAAGCAGGTACATGGCCTGACGCCGAGCGCCTGGCGCCACGGCGCAGACAGCCAGAGCCTTGATGCGCGCATCGCACCTCGGCTGATTGCACCGACGCTGTAACGCAAAACGGGGAGCCGAAGCTCCCCGTTATTTTATCGTTATTGGCTCAATCGACCTGCTTGATGTCTACCCGCAGCTCTTTCGGCACCTCGAACACGATATTCTCTTCACGGCCGGTGATTTCATGCACCTCCTTGCCGCCCAGCGCCTTCAGGCGACCGATCACATCCTGCACCAGCACGTCCGGCGCAGAAGCGCCGGCGGTAACGCCGATGTTGCTGGCGTTTTTCAGCCATTGCTCCTGAATATCTGCCGCCGAATCAATCAGATATGCTGGTTTACCCACCCGCTGCGCCAGCTCGGCCAGGCGGTTGGAGTTGGAGGAGTTCTTTGAGCCAACCACCAGCACCACGTCCGCGTCGCCCGCCAGATTGCGTACCGCTTCCTGCCGGTTGGTGGTCGCGTAGCAGATATCGTCCTTGCGCGGACCGATGATTTTCGGGAAGCGTTGACGCAAGGCGTCAATCACGTCCGAGGTATCATCGACCGACAACGTGGTCTGCGTCATAAAGCACAGGTTGTCTTCGTTCTTCACCTGCAGTTTCCAGACGTCTTGCGGCGACTCAACCAGGTACATGCCTCCTTGCGGATTGCTGTATTGGCCCATGGTGCCTTCAACTTCCGGATGACCGGCGTGACCAATCAGGATCGCCTCGGTGCCCTTGCGGCTGGCGCGCGCCACCTCCATATGCACTTTGGTCACCAGCGGACAGGTAGCGTCGAACAGCATAGTCAGATCGCGCGCTTTGGCTTCGGCGCGCACCGCCTGCGAAACGCCGTGTGCCGAGAAGATCAGAATCGAGCCGTCCGGCACTTCGGCAATCTCTTCAATAAACACCGCCCCACGTGCGCGCAGGCTGTCCACCACGTAGCGGTTGTGCACCACTTCGTGACGCACGTAGATCGGCGCGCCGTAAAGCTCCAGCGCGCGTTCCACGATGCTGATCGCACGATCAACCCCGGCACAAAAGCCGCGGGGGTTAGCCAGCAATATTTGCATGCGTCTCCTCCTGCTGCGGATCGATTTCCAGTACCTCGATATCGAAGGTCACCGGGTGTCCCGCCAGCGGATGGTTAAAATCAACGGTCACCGAGTCTTCTGCGACTTCACGCACCACGCCCGGCATTTCGCTGCCGTCGATGGCGGTGAACAGCATAATGGTGCCCACCTCCGGTACGCCGGTTTGCGCAAAGTCACGGCGCAAGAAGAACTGAATCAGATCCGGGTTATTGTCGCCAAACGCGTCTTCCGGTTGTAGCGTGAACGCGCATTTGTCGCCGGCACGCAGGCCAACCAGTTGCTGCTCCAACGGCGCCGACAAACTGCCGTCGCCCAGTCGAAACAGCGCCGGCTTACCGTTACCGCGCGTGGATTCCGCAGTGGAGCCGTCTTCCAGTTTCAGCGTAAAGTGCACCAGCACCGCGCTGTCGGATTGTACTTGGGCCGTCATGTTACTCACCTTGTTGCTTGTTCTGGCTGTCGCTTGCGCGCTTGCTGGCCGGCAAGAAACCTTCCAGTACGATCATCGCTGCCCCTACGCAGATGAAACTGTCTGCCAGGTTAAAGGTCGGGTAATGCCAGTTGCCGACGTAAAAATCGATAAAGTCGACCACGAAGCCGTGCCACAGACGATCGAACAAATTACCCAGCGCGCCACCGATAATAAAAGCGTAGGCGATATTGTTCAGCTTCTGCGTCGCCTGGCTGCGATACATCATCACCAGCAATACCACCACAATGGCGATGGCAATGCCGGCAAAGAACCAGCGCTGCCAACCGCCATGGTCAGCCAGGAAGCTGAACGCCGCGCCGTAGTTGCGTGCATAGTACAGGTTAAACGAAGGGATCAAGGGCTGGGACTGGCCCAGCACAAAATGGCTCAGGATCCACTGCTTGCTGGCGAAATCCAGCACCAGCACTACCAACACCAGCCACAGCCAACGCAGGCCGGTCGTACAGATCGGTTTTCTCATCAGGCGCTTGTTCATTAGGCAAAGTTACGCTTTTCGCCGTCGCCGGCAACGTTGGTTACACAGCGGCCGCAGAGATCTGCGTGCTCCGCCACCTTGCCGATGTCGGTGGTGAAATGCCAGCAGCGCGGGCACTTCTCACCTTCAGCGGTACCGAAGGCGATTTTCAGGCCTTTCAGCAATTCGCTCTGCTGGGCATCCGCCGGAGCGTCCGTCAGCGGCGCAACGCGCGCAGCGGAAGTCAGCAGCACAAAGCGCAGCTCATCCTGCAGGCTGTTCAAGCGGGCTGCCAGCGCGTCATCGGCATACAGCGTCACCGCTGCCTCCAATGAACCGCCGAGGCGTTTGTCCGCCCGCGCCTGTTCCAGCACCTTGTTCACTTCGCCACGTACCTTCAGCAGCTCGGCCCAGAAGGCGTCGTTCATGCTTTCGCCCTCGGCCAGGCCGAACAGACCGTCATACCACTCTTCGGTAAAGACGTATTGCGCACGTTTACCCGGCAGGAAGCCCCAGATTTCGTCTGCGGTAAAGGACATGATCGGCGCCATCCAGCGCACCAGCGCCTCCGCAATATGGAACAGTGCGGTCTGGCAACTGCGGCGAGCGACGCTGTCGCTCTTCGCGGTGTACTGGCGATCCTTGATAATATCCAGATAGAACGACCCCATCTCGACCGAACAGAACTGCATCAGACGCTGTACCACTTCGTGGAAATCGTAATTGGCGTATGCCTGCTCGATATCCAGCTGTGCCGCCTGTGCACGACCGACTGCCCAGCGATCCAGTACCACCATCTCGTCCGGCGCCACACAGTCGCGGCTAGGATCGAAACCATTGAGGTTGGCCAGCAGGAAGCGCGCGGTGTTGCGGATACGGCGATAGGAATCCGCTGCACGTTTCAGGATTTCGTCAGACACCGCGATCTCGCCGGTATAATCGGTCGAGGCGACCCACAGACGCAGAATATCGCCGCCCAGCTTGTTCATCACGTCCTGCGGACTGATGGTATTGCCGATCGACTTGGACATTTTGCGGCCCTGACCGTCGACGGTGAAGCCGTGGGTCAGCACTTCTTTATAAGGCGCCTTGCCCTTCATGGCGGTGGAGATCATCAACGATGACATAAACCAGCCGCGATGTTGGTCGGAGCCTTCCAGATACATGTCCGCACCATGGCCATGGAATTCGGGACGCACGTCAACCACCGACGCGTGGGTCGAACCGGAGTCGAACCAGACGTCCAGCGTATCCGGCACCTTGACGTAGTCGGCCGCTTCCGCACCGAGGATATCGGCCGGTTGCAGATCCCACCATGCCTGGATGCCGTCCTGCTCTACGCGTTTGGCAACCTCTTCCATCAGCTCGACGCTGCGCGGATGCAGCTGTTCGGTGTCTTTATGCACGAACAGCGACATCGGCACGCCCCAGGTACGCTGACGCGAGATACACCAGTCCGGGCGGTTCGCCACCATCATTTCAATGCGCGCCTGGCCCCAGTCAGGGATCCATTGCACGCCCTTGATCTCTTCCAGCGACTGCTGACGCAGGCCTTTTTGATCCATGCTGATGAACCATTGTGGCGTGGCGCGGAAGATGATCGGCGTTTTGTGACGCCAGCAGCATGGGTAGCTGTGCACCAGTTTTTCAACGTGCAGCAACGCGCCCGCGTCACGCAGCATCTCAACGATCAGATCGTTGGCCTTGAAGACAAATTTACCGTCCAGCAGCGGATGAGTGCCGGTCAGGTAACAGCCGTTCGGCCCTACCGGATTGGCGATTTCCAGGCCGTATTTCTGGCTGATCACAAAGTCGTCCGGGCCGTGGCCGCCGGCGGTATGCACCGCACCGGTACCGGCGTCCAGCGTAACGTGCTCGCCCATGATCGCCGGCACGTCGAAGCCCATGAACGGATGCTGGAAGCGCAGCAGCTCCAGATCGGCGCCCTTGCAGCTGCCCAGTACCTGCCAATCGGCGATGCCGGCGCGTTTCATCACGCTCTCCACCAGCTCCGCCGCCAGGATCAGGCATTGGCCGTCAATCTGTACCAGCTGATAGGCGAACTCAGGGTGCAACGAGATGGCACGGTTAGCCGGCAGAGTCCACGGCGTGGTGGTCCAGATAACCAGCGAAACCGGGCCGTTGACGTTACTGACGCCGAATTTGGCAGCCACCGCAGCCGGATCGACCGCGTGGAACGCCACGTCGATCGACGGCGAGGTCTTGTCGTAATATTCCACTTCCGCTTCAGCCAGCGACGAGCCACAATCAGTACACCAGTGCACCGGCTTGGCGCCTTTCAGCAGATGGCCGTTGCTGATGATTTTACCCAGCGCGCGGATGATATTGGCTTCGGTTTTGAAGTCCATGGTGAGGTACGGGCGATCCCAGTCGCCCAGCACGCCCAGACGGATGAAGTCTTTTTTCTGGCCTTCAACCTGCTCGGCGGCATACTCGCGGCATTTCTGGCGGAATTCCGCCGCCGAGAGCTTTTCGCCCGGCTTGCCGTACAGCTGTTCCACTTTCAGTTCGATCGGCAGACCATGGCAGTCCCAGCCCGGCACGTACGGCGAGTCGAAGCCGGACATCCCTTTCGACTTGATAATAATGTCTTTGAGAATTTTGTTAACCGAGTGACCAATGTGAATGCTGCCGTTCGCATACGGAGGGCCGTCATGCAGAATGAAGGATTTTTTGCCCTTTTTGGCAGCACGAATAATCCCGTACAGATCCTGTTCATACCAACGTTGCAGCATGCCAGGTTCGCGCTTGGCGAGATCGCCGCGCATCGGGAACCCTGTTTCCGGCAAGTTCAGGGTGTTCTTGTAGTCACTCATTAGATTCTCGATCTCGTTTCGGTTTGTGAGATTAAACCGGTGTCTTTAGCCCGAAGAAACTCCGGGCCGTCACCACATCATTGGCGATTTGCTGCTTCAGCGCATCGAGCGAAGCAAAACGCTGTTCGTTGCGCAATTTTGCGCGGAGCACCACGTCAAGGTGGCGCCCATAAAGATCCATTGTGACATCCAGCAGATGCACTTCCAGCTGCTGACGCACGCCGGCAACGGTCGGGCGGGTGCCGATATTGGCCACGCCCGGCAGCGGCTGCGGCCCCAGGCCGTACACCTCTACCGCGTAAACCCCTTTTACCGGAGCAACCAGACGCTTGAGCGGCAGGTTGGCGGTGGGAAAACCGATGGTGCGCCCCAGTTCGTCGCCGTGCACCACGCGCCCGGAGATGCTGTACGGATGCCCGAGCAGCTTTTCCGCCAGCGGCAGGTCGTCATCACGCAGCGCATTGCGAATCGCCGTGCTGCTGATGCGCCGGTCGCCTTCACGGAAGGTGGGCGTGCTAACCACCTCAAAGCCGTATTCCTCGCCGGCTTTTTGCAACAGCGGGAAATCGCCAATGCGATTGGCACCGAAGCGGAAGTCATCTCCCACCATCAGGAACCTGACGCCCAGTTTCTCCACCAGCAGCTCGGCAATGAACGCCTGCGCGGTATTGGCGGCAAAACGGGGATCGAACTTGACGCACAGCAGGGTATCTACCCCGGCCTGCGCCAGATATTTGGCCTTGTCACGCAGGCGCGTAAGCCGGGCCGGCGCCTTGTCCGCTGCGAACAGTTCCAGCGGTTGCGGCTCAAAAATCATGACTATCACCGGCAGCCCAAGGCGTTTGCCCTCTTGCTCCAGCTGCTCCAGCAGCGCCTTGTGACCGCGATGAACGCCGTCAAAGTTGCCGATGGTGAGCACGCAACCACGGTGGCGTGCCCGGATATTGTGAATGCCGCGAATTAGCTCCATAGCTGGCTCAAAACAGTGGAAATCGGCGGATTATACCTTGTACAGCGGTTAAGGTTAACCCGCGATTGCTTCCTTGAATGTAATAGTCACACCATACCGGAGATACGCGGCCGGAGAAACGCCTAAACCACAGTTTCTCCGACGGCGAATGCCGGTTTTACGCCCGGCGGCAATGGCTTGGCATCATCATGCAGTAAACAGTGGCGAATTTTCTCGCGAAACACTGTATTCCCATGGCCGAAGCTGGTAAAATCCTGCGCCATCACAACGTAGCAAGTGCCGCCCGTACAAACGGCGCTTATTTGCACAAATCCATTGACAAACGAAGGCTAAAAGGGCATATTCCTCGGCCTTTGAATTGTCCTCAATAGAATATATTTGGGAGTTGGACCTTGGCTAATATCAAATCAGCTAAGAAACGCGCCGTACAGTCTGAGAAACGCCGCAAGCATAACGCTAGCCGTCGCTCAATGGTGCGTACCTTCATCAAGAAGGTAGACGCAGCTATCGCAGCTGGCGATAAAGAAGCAGCACAAAACGCATTCACCGTAATGCAACCACTTGTGGATCGCCAGGCAGCTAAAGGCCTGATCCACAAAAACAAAGCAGCGCGTCATAAGTCAAACTTGTCCGCGCGCATCAACGCAATGCAATAAGCATTACGTTGTCTGCTTGTTAAAAAAACCGGCCTTGGCCGGTTTTTTTACGCCTGTCGTCAGCGTCAGAAGTTGAACAACGCCGAAAAATCCTTGTTACACACCCGCTGCACCGCCGGATGCTGGATCATTCGCTCGGCAAAGATGATGTAATATTCTTCCTGCACGTTATCGATACGGCCGATCTCCACCACCGCGTCATCATTATAGGTATCTTGCGCATACAGCGTTGGCGCCACGAAGATGGCATTGTGATACATGCCGAACGCCTTCATCAGTGCCGCATCGTCAAACTCGCCAAGAATTTCCACCTGAATGCCCTGAGTATTGAACCAGTTGAGCAGTTGGCGCCCGAGCATGGAACGACGACCGGGAATCAACAGTTTACGCTGCTCCAGACAGGCGGGGAACGGCAGATCCGGTACCGGCTGACGACAGAAGAAACTGATGCCGCATTCGCCCAGCTTCAACGAAAACAGCCCTTCCTGCTGGCTGGAGTCCACCGGGCAGTCTGAAATAATCATGTCCAGTTTGTGCTGGCTTAGCTGTTCCAGCAGCATCTCGTGCGTCGATTCAAAGCAGCGCAGGTGAATCTGTTCGTGATCGACCACGGCGGTTTCCAGCACCTGGCTAACCAGCCGTTTGGACAGGGCATCTGCCACGCCAACGTCGAACAGCAGATTGGACTCTTTACGGTAGTTGACGATATCCAGCATTTCCTGGCTGAGCATAAACATCTTGTCCGCGTAGCGGAATACCAACTGACCCAGTTCGGAAGGCACCAGCCCCCGCCCCTGGCGTTTGAACAACTTGCCATCCAGCCGCTCTTCCAGCGCCTTGATCTGGCCGGTGATGGTCTGCGGTGTCAGGAACAGCGCTTCAGCAGCGCCAACCACCGATCCTTCCTTGCAAACCTGCCAGAAGTAATAGAGATGATTAAAGTTGATATGCGACATTCTCACGCGGTGTTCTCCTTACGTTTCGCTGCGGCAAACGGTCTGCCGGGTTAAGCGACAAACTCCTTTTGTTATTCGGACCACGAATTACAACGCTTGCTCCAAACAACGTGGCCGAAGCTACAGGAAAAATCCCCTACAGCTCCGACCAGATAGTGTAGTGCATCGAATAGATGAATGGATAACCTAATCGAACTACCTTACTTTTGGCAACGAAAGGCGCAGCAGACTATAGCCAACTATCGCCGCCGTCGTCGACCCCAACAGGATACCCAGACGTGAATAGGTGCTCAGAGTAACCATGGTTTCGCTGAAGGCCAGCGAAGCGATAAAGATCGACATGGTGAAACCAATACCGCACAGCACCGAAACGGCAAATACCTGTTTAAATCCGATCCCCTCCGGCAGACGCGCGATACCCATCTTCACCGCCAGCCAGCTGAAGAGGAAGATGCCCAACGGCTTGCCGATAAACAACCCGGCGGCAATGCCTACTGGCAGCAACGAGGTCAGCCCGTCGAGCGTGACGCCTTGCAGTGATACGCCGGCATTGGCAAAGGCAAACAATGGCAGGATCAGAAACGCCACCCACGGATGCAGCTCATGCTCGAGGGTCTCCGAGGGCGACGGGCCCTTCTTGACGTTCAACGGGATCATAAAGCCGACAATAACACCGGCCAGGGTTGCATGCACTCCAGACTTCAGGATCGCCACCCATAGCACCAGCCCGACAATCATATAAATGGAGGTTTTGCCCACCCCGCGCCAGTTCATGATCGCCAACAGCGCTACCGCCGCCGCTGCCACTCCCAGTGCCGTCATCGACACCTCATGGGTATAGAACAGCGCAATAATGATAATGACGCCCAGGTCGTCAATGATGGCAAGCGCCAGCAAAAAGACTTTCAGACTGGTCGGCACGCGGTTGCCCAGCAGCGCCATCACGCCAAGCGCAAAGGCAATGTCCGTCGCCGCCGGGATCGCCCAGCCCTGACGCGTCACTTCATCGGCGCCGTTGAACAGCAGGTAAATCAGCGCCGGCGCCAGCATGCCGCCCAACGCGGCAATGGCCGGGAAAACGGCTTTATCCCGCCCGGCCAGCGAGCCTTGCATCAGCTCGCGTTTGACTTCCAGCCCGACCACCAGGAAGAAGATCGCCATCAGGCCATCGTTGATCCACAGCAGCAGCGGCTTGGCAATTTCCAGCGAGGAAATCTTCACCATCACCGGTAAATTCAGGAAGGCCTGATAAATCCCCTGGGCCGGCGTGTTGGCCATGATCAATGCAATAATGGCCGCCACGATCAGTATTACGCCGCCAGCGGCTTCCTGACGTAAAAATTGACGAATAATATTGGTCACTCGGTTTACTCCCGGTATCAGCATCGCGTTTCCGCTTCGCTTTCCAAACGATAAACTGAGTATAGCCCGCATAATGATTCGAAAAAATAAGTTTATTAATGCTGTAAAGATCGTAATTTCCGATCAATGAAGGCCTTAAGTCACACTTTTAATGGGGTTATCGCAGGTCTTGCGGCAAATAAAAACCCCGGCCAAAACCGGGGTTTTTCATAGAAGAATAACGGCAACGCTTAACGTGTCAGATCGTCAAAGAACTTTTTCACCCCATCGAAGAAGCTCTTCGAACGCGGGCTGTTCTTGTCACCTGACGGGCCACCCAGGCTCTCTTCCAGCTCTTTGAGCAGCTGTTTCTGCCGATCGTTGAGTTTGACCGGGGTTTCCACCACTACGCGGCACAGCAGATCGCCCTGGCTGCCGCCACGTACGGATTTTACCCCTTTGCCGCGCATGCGGAACAGCTTGCCGGTCTGAGTTTCCGCTGGCACCTTCAGGTTGACGCGTCCATCGAGCGTCGGCACTTCAATTTCACCGCCTAACGCTGCCATGGCAAAGTTGATCGGCACTTCGCAATACAGGTTGTTGCCTTCACGTTCGAAGATCGGGTGAGCCTTCACCTGAACCTGAACGTACAGGTCGCCAGCTGGCGCACCATGTTCGCCAGCTTCGCCCTCGCCCGCCAGACGGATTCGGTCACCGGTATCCACGCCGGCAGGAATTTTCACCGACAGCGTTTTGGATTTTTCCACCCGGCCGTGACCGTGGCATTTATTGCAAGGATCTTTAATGATCTGGCCGCGGCCATGGCAATGTGGACATGCCTGCTGCACGGTGAAGAAGCCCTGGCGCATTTGCACCTGGCCCTGGCCGTGACAGGTTGGACAGGTCACCGGTGAACTGCCCGGCTTGGCGCCGCTGCCATGGCAGACGTCACACTCTTCCAGCGTTGGAATACGGATCTCTTTGGTTACGCCACGCACCGCCTCTTCGAGGGTCAGTTCCATGTTGTAACGCAGATCGGAACCGCGGCTGGCGCGCTGACGGCGACCGCCGCCAAAAATATCGCCAAACACGTCGCCGAAAATATCGCTAAAGTCGGCACCGCCGCCAAAACCGCCGGCGCCACCGCCCATCCCGCCCTGCTCAAACGCGGCGTGACCGTATTGGTCATAAGCGGCACGTTTTTGGTCGTCGGTCAGGATCTCGTACGCTTCCTTGATCTCTTTAAACTTGGCTTCGGCGTCTGTTTCCTGGTTACGGTCCGGATGGTATTTCATCGCCAGGCGCTTGTAGGCCTTTTTGATTTCGCGCTCATCCGCCGTTTTGGCGACGCCAAGAACCTCGTAATAGTCTCTTTTCGCCATTATTTTGCAAACCCTTAACATGCGTGCACGGGCGTAGAGTTGCCTCGACGCCCGTGCTGGTTTCCGGTAACGCCACCGTCGGCGTTACCGTGCCCGCTTAAGGGCGATTATTTTTTATCTTTAACTTCTTCAAACTCGGCATCGACCACGTCGTCGTCTTTCTTCGCCGCGTTGTCTGCACCGGCGTCAGCACCCTGTGCCTGCGCCTGAGCCTGTGCCATTTCCAGCAGTTTGCCGGAAACCTGCACCAGCGCCTGGGTTTTCGCTTCGATGTCGGCTTTGTCTTCGCCCTTCGCTGCGGCTTCCAGATCTTTCAGTGCGCTTTCGATAGCCGTTTTGTCTTCAGCCGGCAATTGCTCACCTGCTTCTTCCAGTTGCTTACGAGTGCCGTGGATCAGGTGATCCGCCTGGTTACGCGTTTGTACCAGCTCTTCGAACTTACGGTCAGACTCGGCGTTGGCTTCGGCATCACGCACCATTTTCTGGATTTCTTCTTCGTTCAGACCAGAAGAAGCCTTGATGGTGATTTTCTGCTCGCGACCGGTGTTCTTGTCTTTGGCAGAAACGTGCAGAATGCCGTCGGCATCAATGTCGAAAGTCACTTCGATCTGCGCCATGCCACGCGGTGCAGCCTGAATGCCGTCCAGGTTGAACTGACCCAGCGACTTGTTATCGTTGGCGCGTTTACGCTCACCCTGCAGCACATGGATGGTAACTGCAGACTGGTTGTCTTCAGCGGTCGAGAATACCTGGCTGTGCTTGGTCGGGATGGTGGTGTTTTTGGTGATCAGTGGCGTCATCACACCGCCCATGGTTTCGATACCCAGCGACAGCGGGGTAACGTCCAGCAGCAGCACGTCCTTCACATCACCGGCCAACACGCCGCCCTGTACCGCAGCACCGATTGCTACCGCTTCGTCCGGGTTAACGTCTTTACGCGGCTCTTTACCGAAGAAATCGGCAACTTTCTTCTGTACCATTGGCATGCGGGTCTGGCCGCCCACCAGGATCACGTCCTGAATGTCGGAAACCGACAGGCCGGCGTCCTTCAGCGCAACTTTCAGCGGTTCAATCGAGCGTGCAACCAGATCTTCTACCAGTGACTCCAGTTTTGCACGGGTCACTTTGATGTTCATGTGTTTAGGACCGGTGGCGTCTGCCGTCACGTACGGCAGGTTTACGTCGGTCTGCTGAGCAGAAGACAGTTCGATCTTCGCTTTTTCCGCCGCTTCCTTCAAACGCTGCATCGCCAGCGGATCGTTACGCAGATCGATGCCCTGGTCTTTCTTGAATTCATCAACCAGATAGTTGATCAGACGGCTGTCGAAGTCTTCGCCGCCCAGGTGGGTATCACCGTTGGTCGCCAGCACTTCAAACGTTTTTTCGCCGTCAACGTCGTCGATTTCGATGATCGAAATATCGAAGGTACCGCCACCCAGGTCATAAACCGCGATGGTGCGGTTGCCGACTTCTTTATCCAGGCCATAGGCCAGAGCCGCTGCGGTTGGTTCGTTGATGATACGTTTTACTTCCAGGCCCGCGATACGGCCGGCGTCTTTGGTCGCCTGACGCTGCGCATCGTTGAAGTAGGCCGGAACGGTAATAACCGCTTCAGTTACCGGTTCACCCAGGTAATCTTCCGCCGTCTTTTTCATTTTCTTCAGCACTTCGGCAGAGATCTGCGGCGGTGCCATTTTCTGGCCTTTCACTTCCAGCCATGCGTCGCCGTTATCAGCCCCGATGATTTTGTACGGCATGATGTCTTTGTCACGCTGTGCTTCTTCGTCCTGGAAGCGACGGCCAATCAGGCGCTTGATCGCAAACAGGGTATTCTGCGGGTTAGTAACAGCCTGACGCTTAGCCGGCTGGCCAACCAGAGTTTCACCATCCTGGGTATATGCAATGATCGAAGGAGTTGTGCGGTCGCCCTCGGCGTTTTCCAGCACGCGTGCCTTGTTGCCATCCATAATTGCTACACAAGAGTTGGTAGTACCCAGGTCGATACCAATAATTTTGCCCATCTAAACGTCTCCACTAATAAATTCATGTTCGGTCAGGTTGCTAACCAATATGCGGGCGTTTTTTTGCTTTTCAACTGCCCGAAAGTTCACGCCTCAACGCGGTTAGCAACTGCGGTTGAGAATAAGATGGGGTCATCCAGAGCGGCATCAAGGGGCAAGGCGAAAAAAAATTCTTTTTTATGCCCTGTCAGATCATTGTTTCCTGCTCGGCGGATCATTATGATGCCGCGCGCTCTGATGGAAATTAGCCTTTTTTCCGCCACTCAGGCCATTTCTTTTTTAAATAAGCTGTTTTCATTAATTTTCTGTTATTACAGAGGACATATGCACACCAACAAGTTGGCGAATCCTGGCCCTTTGGGTCTGATGGGCTTCGGGATGACCACCGTCTTGCTGAACCTGCACAATGCGGGCTTTTTTCCACTGACGTCCGTTATTCTCAGCATGGGGATTTTCTTCGGCGGGCTGGCACAGATTCTCGCCGGGCTGCTCGAATACAAGAAAGGCAATACCTTTGGCTTGACCGCCTTCACCGCCTACGGCAGTTTCTGGCTGAGCCTGGTCGGCATGCTGCTGCTACCACGCCTGGGGCTGGCTGAGCCAACCGACGCCACCTTCCTCGGCGTCTATCTGGCCCTGTGGGGCATCTTCACGCTGTTCATGTACTTCGGCACGCTGCGCGCCAACCGGGCATTACAGTTGGTGTTCGCCAGTCTGACGCTGCTGTTTGCCTTGCTGGCGATCGGCAACATCACCGGCAACGCGGCTATTTTGCGCTTTGCCGGTTACGAAGGGATGCTGTGCGGCGCCAGCGCCATTTATCTGGCTATGGCAGAAGTGCTTAACGAACAGTTGGGCCGTAAGGTGCTGCCGATCGGCGAAGTCAAGCCGACGGCAGAAGCCAGGCTGGCAACACAAGCATAAACTGTATCAATATCAGGCCCTGCGGGTTAAACGCAGGGCTTTTTTCATACCAGCGATCCGCTACGCTGTGCCTGATGTTCACTGTTCAGGTCGCGATGCAGGTAAATCCCCAACGCCAGCCCAATCGCCGACAGCGCCAACACATAGTAAGCGGGTGCTAACGGGGTTAACTTCATGATCAAGGTCACAAATATTGGGGTTAAACCACCAAAAATAGCGTACGCAACGTTATATGAAAACGAAATGCCGCTAAATCGCACTTCCGCAGGGAAAGCACGCACCATCACATAAGGTACCGCTCCCACCACGCCCACGCTAAACCCCACCAGCGCGTAGCAGGCAAACAGCATTTCAGGGCGAACGCCCACCGTCTGATAGAACCACCAGCTGCATGCTGCCAACAGCACGCTCCCCACCATAAAGGTTTTACTGGCGCCAAAACGATCCGCCGCCAGCCCGGCGCTGATACAACCGAAAATCAGCATGATGGTGGCAATACTGTTGGCCTGCAAGGTTAGCGCCGGTGCGATACCGAACTGTTTTTGCAGGTAGGTGGGCGTCATCAGAATCACCACCACGATACCGGCCGACAACAGCCAGGTCAGCAGCATCGACACCACCACTTCTTTCTTATGGTTCACCACCACCGATTTTAGCGGCAACTCTTCCGCCAGCGCCTTGCGCGCCTGCATTTCGATAAAGATCGGCGTTTCCCGCAACCAGCGGCGCAGATACATGGCTACCAAACCAAACACACCGCCCAGCAGGAACGGAATACGCCAACCGCCGGCGACAATGCTTGCCGGGCTGAGCGTGGTATTGATAATGGTCGCCACCAACGACCCCAGCAAGATGCCGACGGTAAGCCCGGCGGTCAGGGTCCCGCAGGCGAAGCCAATGCGCTGGCGCGGTACGTGTTCGGCCACAAAGACCCAGGCGCCCGGCACCTCGCCGCCGATCGCGGCACCTTGCAGCATGCGCAACAACAGCAGCAATAACGGCGCAGCGATGCCAATATTGGCGTAGGTGGGCAACAGGCCCATACCCAGCGTCGGCAACGCCATCAATAAAATGCTCAAACTGAACATCTTTTTACGGCCCACCAGATCGCCAAAATGCGCCATGATGATGCCGCCCAGCGGCCGGGCCAGATAGCCGGCGGCAAAGATACCGAAGGTCTGCACCAGGCGCAGCCATTCAGGCATGTCTGCCGGGAAGAACAGTTCACCCATGACTGCGGCGAAGAAAACGAAGATGATGAAATCGTAAAACTCCAACGCCCCGCCCAGCGCCGCCAATGTCAGAGTTTTATAGTCTTGCCGGTTCAACCGGCGATTATTATCGTCATGCATAGGGTACCGTCAGAGGAAGCAGATGGAATCGCGCGTATCCGCAGACACGCTGTAAACGTATGCTTACTATAACGGCAAAATATTTTCACACCACCCTACTCTTTAACCTTTTGCCGCCGCCGTTATCAGTTGGATTCCCGGCGCGCGTTTTTAGGGCGAAAAGCGGCGACCACCGTATCATGGGTTTCCACGTACGGGCCTTCCAGCAGTTGGATACAGTACGGCACGCTGGCGAAAATGCCATGCACCACCACGCCGCCCTGCGGATCCTTGACGCCTTCCAGCGTTTCCTTGATCGACTTCGGCTGCCCCGGCAGGTTGATGATCAACGCCTGCTTACGGATCACCCCCACCTGGCGTGAAAGAATTGCCGTCGGCACATAGTGTAGGCTGATTTGCCGCATTTGCTCACCGAACCCCGGCATCACGCGGTCGGCAATCGCCAGCGTGGCGTCCGGGGTCACATCGCGTCGCGCCGGGCCGGTACCGCCGGTAGTCAGCACCAGATGGCAACCCATCTCGTCCACCAGCTCACACAGCGTGTGTTCAATCAGCGTCTGTTCATCGGGGATCAGACGGGTTTCCAGTTTGAACGGCGTCGCCAGCGCGCCAGCCAGCCATTCGGTCAACGCCGGAATGCCTTTGTCCTGATAAACGCCGCCGGAAGCGCGGTCAGAAATTGAAACCAAACCAATGCGTAATGTATCCATGCTTAACCTCTACTGCCTGATGGAGTCGGACGGGTTGTTTCCCCTCCTGTTATCAATGCGCAGAGTATACGGCGTCTGGCCGTCGGCGGGAGCCGCGCACATAAAAAAAGGCGGCCTAAGCCACCTTTTTCCAGGTTGTCTGCGGTTATTACAGCAGATCGGCGATCATTTTTTCCAGTTTGCCCTGGTCTACGGCAAACTTGCGGATACCGTCGGTCAGTTTTTCAACTGCCATTGGGTCCTGGTTGTGCTGCCAGTAGAATTCAGGCTCGGTCAGCGGCGCCGGACGCGCTTTGACTTCACCGGTGTAGGACAGTTTGCGCTCCAGCGCGCCTTCGCTTTCTGCCAGCTCTTTCAGCAACGCAGGCGCGATGGTCAGACGGTCACAACCGGCCAGCTCGATGATTTCACCAACGTTACGGAAGCTGGCGCCCATCACGACGGTGTCGTAGCCGTGCTGTTTGTAATACTGGTAAATCTCGGTAACCGAAACCACGCCCGGATCTTCGTGTGGCGCGAACTCTTTCTTGTCGCCGTTCGCCTTGTACCAGTCGAGGATACGGCCAACAAACGGAGAAATCAGGTAGACGCCGGCTTCGGCGCAGGCGCGAGCCTGAGCGAAGGAGAACAGCAGCGTCAGGTTACAGTTGATGCCGTCTTTTTCCAGACGCTCCGCCGCACGGATCCCCTGCCAGGTCGAAGCCAGTTTGATCAGAATGCGATCGTTGCTGATGCCGGCTTCGTTATACAGTGTGATCAGACGCTTGGCCTTGGCAACGCTGGCTTCGGTGTCATAAGACAGACGCGCGTCCACTTCGGTAGAGATGCGACCTGGCACCAGCTTCAGGATTTCCAGACCAATGTTAACCGCCAGTTTGTCGGCGGCGTCGGCGATTTGCTGCTCGCGATCGCTGCTCTGCTCACGCGCCCAGGCAATGGCTTCGTCGATCAGTTTGCGGTATTCAGGAATTTGGGCTGCATTGAGGATCAGCGAAGGGTTGGTTGTGGCGTCTTGCGGTTGATACAGCTTCATTGCAGCAATATCACCCGTGTCCGCAACCACCGTAGTGAGCTGACGTAGGGAAGTCAATTTATCGGTCATGTTGGCATTATCTCATCGTTTGTGCATGAACTTTTGGCATCGTTCAACCATGCCCTTTCCTGATAATAACATGCGCGAGGCCCGGCGCAAGGCTGGAAAATCGTGGCCAGACAGCAGGTGTTTTATCCTTGGGCGAGCAACCGTTTACGCCGATATCTTTCGCCATTTCCTACAGGTTTAAAAGACAATAACGTGCTTTGGGTTGAAAAAATTATGTTAAATTTCCAAAATTGTGTGCAATTGACAGAAAAACCTGAGAAAAACCTCGGCTCGCCAAAACGCGCCCGCTTTCGGCTGAACGCGAGTAAAAAAACCAGACCCATGCATTTTCACCCCCGGTGAATGCCGCGCTGTGCGCCTTACGTCGCTAACAAGGAGGGATCCGTGACGGATCTGATTAATTTCATTAACAATATCTTATGGGGTTCGGTACTGATCTATCTGCTGCTTGGTACCGGCATTTACTTCACCCTGCGCACCCGTTTTATTCAGTTACGCCACTTCGGCCACATGTTCTCGGTGCTAAAGAACAGCAATAAAAGCGACAGTTCAGGGATCTCTTCCTTTCAGGCGCTGTGTACTACGCTGGCCGCTCGCGTTGGCACCGGCAACCTGACCGGCGTTGCCATTGCCCTGACCGCCGGCGGCCCGGGTGCCATCTTCTGGATGTGGGTGGTGGCCTTCATCGGCATGGGCACCTCGTTCATTGAAAGCACCCTGGCCCAGCTGTATAAAACCCGCGACGATCGCGGCAACTACCGTGGCGGCCCGGCGTATTACATGGAAAAGGGCCTTGGAATGCGCTGGATGGGGGTGCTGTTTTCCATCTTCCTGATCATCGCCTTCGGTCTGGTATTCAACGCGGTTCAGGCCAACTCCATTGCCCAGGCCAGCGCAGTCGCCTTCGACTTTAACCCGCTGTATGTCGGTATCGGTCTGGTGATACTCAGTGGCATCGTGATCTTCGGCGGCATTCGCTCCATCGCCCGCGTGGCGGAACTGGTGGTGCCGATCATGGCTATCGCCTATCTGCTGCTGGCCTTTTGGATTATTGCCCAGCATATCGAGCAAATCCCGGCCATTTTCACCCTGGTGGTCAAAAGCGCCTTCGGTCTGCAAGAAGCCGCGGCCGGGGCGGTGGGCTACGGGATTTCTCAGGCCATGACCCACGGCGTACAGCGCGGCCTGTTCTCCAACGAGGCTGGCATGGGGTCGGCGCCGAATGCCGCGGCATCTGCAGCGCCCTATCCGCCGCACCCCGCTTCGCAAGGTTACGTACAAATGCTCGGGGTATTTATCGACACCATCGTCATCTGTAGCGCCACCGCGGCGATTATTCTGGCTTCCGGCGCGCTGGATAACCCGACCGCCGGCATCAGCGGTATCGAACTGACGCAGCGTGCGTTGTCCAGCGCGGTCGGCAGTTGGGGATCGCCGTTTGTCGCCATCGCCATCTTCTTTTTTGCCTTTACGTCGATTATTGCCAACTACGCCTATGCCGAAAACAATCTGATCTTCCTGGAGCACAATCACCCCGCGCGCTTGCTGGTCTTCCGCTGCGTGGCCCTGGGAATGGTGATGTTCGGCGCGTTGGCGGAGCTGCCGATGGTGTGGAAAATGGCCGATACCGCGATGGCGCTGATGGCGATCACCAACCTGACGGCAATCCTGCTGCTTTCCCGCGTGGCATTGAAGCTGGCGCGCGATTACAACCAACAGCGCGCACTGGGCAAATTGCCGACCTTCGATCCGCAGCATTATCCGGAGCTGAAATCCCAACTGGAGCCCGGCGTCTGGGATAATGACAAACCGCAGTAACCAGCAACGATTCAGGGCGCACCTAAAGTGCGCCCTATCAGACCAATTGCCCCTTTTCCCCGCGCTTTTTGCTACAGTATCCACACTTTGATAAACAGGATGTGGCCATGCTCGTTATTATTTCCCCTGCTAAAACCCTCGACTACCAAAGCCCGCTGGCAACTGAACGCTTCACGCAACCTGAACTGCTGGATAAATCCCGGCAGCTTATCAAGATCTGTCGTGAACTGACGCCGGCGCAAATTTCCAGCCTGATGGGCATTAGCGACAAGCTGGCCGGGCTGAACGCCGCACGTTTTAGCGACTGGCAACCAAGCTTTACCCCGGACAACGCCCGCCAGGCGCTGCTGGCGTTCAAGGGCGACGTTTATACCGGCTTGCAGGCGCACGACTTCAGCGAGCAGGACTTTGACTTTGCACAACGGCATTTGCGCATGCTGTCCGGCCTGTACGGCGTATTGCGTCCGCTGGATCTGATGATGCCGTACCGTCTGGAGATGGGCATCCGGCTGGAAAACCCCAAGGGCAAGGATCTGTACAGTTTCTGGGGTGAGCACATCACCAAAAAGCTGAACGAAGCGCTGGAGCAGCAAGGCGATAACGTGGTGGTGAACCTGGCGTCAGACGAATACTTCAAGTCGGTCAAAACCGCCAAGCTGCACGCCACGCTGATCAAACCGGTGTTCCTCGACGAGAAGAACGGCAAGTACAAGGTCATCAGCTTCTATGCCAAGAAGGCCCGTGGCCTGATGAGCCGCTTTATCATCAAAAATCGTCTGACCAACGCCGAACAGCTGGCCGATTTTAATCTGGAAGGCTACGTCTTCGATCGGGCGGCATCCAGCGGTAACGAACTGGTGTTCAAGCGCCCGGAACAATAAAAAAAGCCGTCAGATGACGGCTTTTCAACGCTGGCTGCGCGACCGTCAGGCCGGCAATGCCATCAGGAACTTGCGCAATTCGGCAAAGTCGGCGCTCAGCGAATGCGACAGCAGCGGCAGTTCGGCACGCAGCGCCAGCGCCTTGGGCAACGCCAGTTGCTGCTCAAGGATCGCTTCAACGCTCTCCTTGAACTTGGCCGGATGCGCGGTACCCAGGAACAGCCCGAACTCCCCTTCCTTCAGTTGATCGCGCAGCAGTCGATAGGCAATCGCCGCATGCGGCTCGGAAATGTAGCCCAGCGCCGCCAGCTCCTTCATGGTTTCTTTGGTGGTTTCATCACTCACCGCGCCATAGCCCAGATCCTTCAACTGCCAGATTTTGCGACGGAACAGCTCTTCCACCCGCGGCCAGTTGTTTGGCTGGCTGACGTCCATGGCGTTGGACAGGGTAGCAACGGTGGCATTAGGTTGCCATTGACCGTTCACCAGGAAACGCGGCACCGTGTCGTTGGCATTGGTGGCGGCGATAAAACGCTTCACCGGCAGGCCGAGCGACTTGGCCAGCAAACCCGCCGTCAAATCACCAAAGTTGCCGCTGGGCACCGAAACCACCAGCTGGTTACGGGCTTCCTGTGGCAGTTGCGCCACCGCTTCGAAGTAATAGCAAATCTGCGCCAGCAGGCGGCTGATGTTGATCGAGTTGGCGGAATTGAGATGCAGCGCCTGTTTCAACTCCCGATCGTCAAACGCCTGTTTTACCAGAGCCTGACAGGCGTCGAAATCACCGTCGACAGCCACGGTATGGATATTGCCGCCCAGCGTGCAGAACAGTTTTTCCTGCAGCGGGCTGATCTTGCCCTGCGGATACAGGATCACCACGCGCACGTTTTTCAGGCCATAGAACGCATGCGCCACCGCGGCACCAGTATCACCGGAGGTGGCGGTGAGAATGGTCACCGGTTCATCGCCAGCCACTTCCGCCAGCATCTGCGCCATAAAACGGCCGCCGAAATCCTTGAACGCCAGCGTCGGGCCGTGGAACAGCTCCAGACAGGCGATGTCATCTTGCACCTGCTTCACCGGTGCCGGGAACTCGAACGCCGCCTTGACCCGCTTGTGCAGCGCTTCTTCGCTGACTTCCTCACCGATAAAGGCAGACAGAATACGCGTGCTGCGGGTAACGAAATCCAACTCCAGCAGATGATCGATCTCGGTCAGTTCGAACTCCGGCAGTTCCAGCGGGAAGAACAGCCCCTGCTGCTTGCCCAGGCCCTGTTTGATCGCCTGTGCGAAGCTGACCTGTTCGTTGTGATCCTTAAGATTGTACAGTTTCATGCGTTATCCCAATAGTCGTGCGCCTGCGGTATCCAGACGGCAAATATGAACAAAACCTTCGTCGTTTTGCAGATAGTGATTCTTCAGCCAGTCGGCCATGCGCTGTGCGGTTGCGCCGTCGTCACAAACGGCAAACAGCGTGGGGCCGGAACCCGAAATACCGCAAGCCAACGCACCGATATCCTGCGCGGCCTTGCGCGCTTCGGCGAATCCTGGCAACAGGCGGGTGCGATACGGCTCGGCAATCACGTCCTGCATCAGTTTGGCCGCCAGTTTCGGCTGCTGGGTGTGGCAGGCATGAATAAAGCCTGCCAGATAACGCCCGTGGCTGATGCAATCCTGGCGGCGGTACTGAGCCGGCAAGATAGCGCGCGCTTCGGCGGTGGATACCTTGATGCCCGGATACGCCATCACCCACAGCCAGTCGTTAAAGCATGGCACTTGCTGGCTGATGAAGCCTTCTTCTTCCAGCATCAGCTGCAGGCCGCCGAGATAGCAGGGGGCGACGTTGTCGTAATGCACGCTGCCGGAAATACGCCCTTCCAATTCGCCCATCAGCGCCAGTAACTGCATTTCATTGAGTGGACGATGGCAGAATTCGTTCATCGCCATCAGCCCGGCGACCACCGAGCAAGCGCTGGAGCCGAGGCCGGAACCGATCGGCATGTTTTTTTCCAGCCGCATCGCCACCGGAACCTCGCGACCGATTTCCTGACAAAAACGCTGCCAACACTGATAAACGATGTTGTCTTGCGGATCGGCAGGCAGCTTGCTGACGAAACGCCCGGCATTTTCCAGGCTGAACGCGTCGGCTGCCTCAACGCTGACGCAATCCCCCAGCAATGTGCCGTCGATCGGTGAAACGGCCGCGCCGAGCACGTCAAAACCGACGCTGACGTTACCGATTGAAGCCGGTGCATACACCTTAACCATATTAAACTCCCAACTTCCATGACAGTGTGCGCAACAGATCGGCAAATACCCCCGCCGCGGTCACATCATTGCCAGCGCCATAACCGCGTAACACCAACGGCAATGGCTGATAATAGCGACTGTAAAAAGCCAGCGCGTTTTCGCCGTTTTTGACTTTATATAATGGATCGTTGCCATCAACAGCATCAATACGCACCTGACAGCGCCCCTCTTCGATAACGCCAACATAGCGCAGCACTTTGCCCTGTTCTGTGGCATCGGCCACGCGACGGGTGAATGCCTCGTCCAGCGCCGGTAAACGCGCCAGGAAGGTGTCTACATCGCCGCTGGCATCAAAGCCTGGCGGCAGCACCGATTCCACCTCGATGTCGGCCAACTCCAATTTGTAACCGGCTTCGCGTGCCAAAATCAACAGTTTGCGCGCCACGTCCATACCGGACAGGTCGTCGCGCGGATCCGGCTCGGTATAGCCGTTGGCCTTGGCCTGCAGGGTGGCGGCGGACAGCGACATGCCTTCATCCAGTTTGCCGAAGATAAATGACAGCGAACCGGACAGGATGCCGGAAAAACGGGTCAGTTCGTCGCCGGCGTTCAGCAGGTTCTGCAGGTTTTCGATCACCGGCAAGCCGGCGCCGACGTTGGTATCGTAAAGGAATTTGCGTCGCGATCCGGCAGCGGCGGCGCGCAGCTGTTGGTAGAAATTCATCGACGAGGTGTTGGCTTTTTTATTCGGCGTGACCACATGGAAGCCGTCGGCCAGGAAGTCGACATATTGATCCGCCACCGCCTGGCTGGAGGTACAGTCGACGATCACCGGATTCAACAGATGATACTCTTTCACCAGGCGAATCAGACGCCCCAGATTGAACGGCTCTTGCGCACCGGCCAGCGCCTCGCTCCAGCTGTCCAGCGCGATGCCATGGACGTCGGTCAGCATGGCACGGGAATTGGCAATGCCGCACACCCGCAAATCGATGTGTTTTTGCTTGAGCCACGGCTGCTGACGATAAATCTGTTCGATCAGCGCGCCGCCAACGCCGCCGACGCCAATCACGAACACCTCAATCACCTGATCGGTGTTGAACAGCATCTGGTGACACACGCGCACGCCGGTAGTGGCGTCTTCGTTACTGACCACCACCGAGATCGAACGTTCGGAGGAGCCCTGCGCAATCGCCACGATATTGATATTGGCGCGGGCCAGCGCGGTAAAGAAGCGCGCCGAAATACCGCGCAGCGTGCGCATGCCATCGCCAACCACCGAAATGATCGCCAGGTTTTCGACCACGTCCAGCGGCTCCAGCAGGCCATCCTTCAGTTCCAGATAGAACTCATCGCCCAGCGCGCGGCGAGCGCGTTGCAGCTCGTTTTGCGGTACGCAGAAACTGATGCTGTATTCGGAAGAGGACTGGGTGATCAGCACCACCGAAATGCCGGCGCGCGACATCACGGCAAACACCCGCGCCGCCATGCCAACCATGCCTTTCATGCCTGGGCCGGAAACGTTGATCATCGCCATGTTGTTCAGGTTGGTAATGCCTTTGACCGGCGTATCGTCAACCACGCTTTCACCGCCGATCAGGGTGCCTGGCGCTTGCGGATTGGCAGTATTTTTAATCAGGCAGGGGATCTGGAATTGAGCAATCGGCGTGATGGTGCGGGGGTGAAGTACCTTGGCGCCGAAATAGGACAGTTCCATCGCTTCCTGATAGGACATCGACTTCAGCAGCCTGGCATCCGGTACGGTGCGCGGATCGCAGGTGTACACCCCATCGACGTCGGTCCAGATCTCGCAGCAGTCGGCACGCAGGCAGGCGGCCAGCACCGCGGCGGAATAGTCGGAGCCGTTACGCCCCAGCACCACCAGCTCGCCCTTGTCGTTGCCGGCGGTAAAGCCGGCCATCAGGATGATATGGTCGGCCGGGATCGCTGCCGAAGCAATGCGCAGCGTGGACTCGGCAATATCGACGGTAGACTCCAGATAGTGCCCCTGCGCCAGCAGTTTTTCCACCGGATTGATCACCGTCACCGGGAAGCCTCTGGCCTTGAACACCTCTTCCATGATGGCGATCGACAGTTTTTCGCCGCGGCAGATGATCGAGGCATTAACGCTGTCCGGGCACTGGCCGAGCAGCGCTACGCCATGCAGTACCTGTTTCAACTGCGCGAACTCCTGATCGACTACGCTTTTCAGCCGAGGGGAGTCAAAGTTCGGCAGCGATTGTGCCAATCCGCTCAACAGATCGGCAAAAATACGTTCCGCGTCGCTCATATTGGGCAGAATGTCTTGCCCCGCTACCGTTTTTTCAATCATCGCCACCAGATGGTTGGTGATTTTAGCCGGCGCGGACAACACTGTGGCCACCTGTCCCTGACCTGCGTTACTTTCCATGATATCGGCAACGCGTAAAAAACGTTCCGCGTTCGCCACCGAGGTTCCGCCAAATTTCAGCACTCGCATTTCTGTTATCTCCCGAATTTACGCCGAAAAAAAAGCCCGCACTGGTTAGGTGCGGGCTTTTTTCTTCTTGTTTCCTGTACGCGTCAGCCCGCCCCGTTACCTGTGGTATCGGTGGTGGTAATAATTGTGGTGTTCAGGCTGATGGTTCGCATTTTGTCTGTCTGTCTCATTAGAATCTCTGTCCCCTCTATTGGTTAAAGCAATCGCGATCCCAAGTCAAATTATTTCTTGTTTTTGCGTATTTACTGTCCAATGACCAGGTTGCGCAATGAGACCAGCACAAAAGCCATAAATCAGAACATAAAACGGCCATACGACAATATTGCAGTCAATCACACCACAGATTCCCTTTGGCGTATCGTCATCACTTGGTCAGTTTTTTTTCTATGTCGTGCAACAAAGTATGTAACATCACGGTATCGCGTTGCGGCAGTGAGCCCAACCGTTGATGTAGCCAATCACGCAATTTCTGGTCGTCACCCACCTCCAGATTTTGCAATAACCGATCGGCACGCTGACGCAGCGCCTGCAACTGACCGCCATCGGCGGTCGGCGATGGCGGTGCCGCCACGCTCATCAACGCAGACAGCTGGTAGCAGTAGACCATTACCGCTTGACCGAGGTTGAGCGACGGGTAATCCGCCTGCATTGGCACGCCGGTCAGCAGATCGGCCAGCTCCAGCTCTTCGTTGGTCAGCCCCGAATCCTCGCGACCAAACACCAGCGCCGCCTGCGACATCCACTGGCTGCGTTCACTTAATTGTTCCAGCAGCGCCTGCGGCGTGCAGTAATAGTGGAAGCGGGCGCGGCTGCGGGCGGTGGTGGCAACGGTGAAGTCGACGTCTGCCAGCGCCTGTTCCAGGGTGGGAAAGGTCTGAACCGCATCGAGGATCTCACCGGCGCCATGCGCAACCCAACGTGCCGCCGGCTGCAAATGCGCGTCACTGTCGACGATGCGCAGCGAACTGAATCCCATGGTTTTCATCGCCCGCGCTGCTGCGCCGACGTTTTCCGGCCGAGCCGGCGCCACTAAAACAATATGTAACTGCATCGATGCTCCATTACTGCGCGCTGGCTTTTGACTGTTCAGCGATGACTGATTATATTTACAAATGCGTAACAAAAACTCACTAGTATGATGAATGAATAACAAAACAAGCGGTTGATGCATCAATTTGCGCCAAACAACCATAAATATAAGTTACGTTTTTTATTTTTTATTCATCAACCAGTTAGACAACAGAGTTTGGCACTCCATCGAGAATTGTAACGCATTAATCCCGTTAATGCTGAATCGTTAATACTTTTTGTGGTTCCAAGACATAAACCGGCAGCCCGGTAAGTGTTTTTCACAAATCTGTTAACGTGCTACAATTGAATTTGATATATGTCAACAAACCGTAGTTTTGTTGGGTGATGAATTCGGCACGCACTGTTATATTGCTGTTAATAGGGTTAGGATATGCGCCGTTTTGGCACCTTTGGGGTTGTAGGGAATAGCATCCCCACCAAGCTAGCGATCTTGTTGACATGAGATGGAAAGTGCATCAAGAACGAGTTTACGTACTTTAGTCATTTGGTAATGAGGGAACGTGAGCAATATCTCTGCCCTCGTCTAACAAAACAAAGACTTCTGTACTTCCTATTTTCTATTTTGTTGGCAATTTTAGGTAGCAAATATGCAGACCCCGCACATTCTGATTGTCGAAGACGAGTTAGTCACTCGTAACACCCTGAAGAGCATTTTCGAGGCGGAAGGCTACGTTGTTCATGAAGCCAATGATGGTGCAGAGATGCACAACATTCTGTCTGAAAATGATATCAACCTGGTTATCATGGATATCAACCTGCCGGGCAAAAACGGCCTGCTGTTGGCACGCGAACTGCGTGAACAGGCCAGCGTAGCACTGATGTTCCTGACCGGCCGCGATAATGAGGTAGATAAAATCCTCGGCCTGGAAATCGGTGCCGATGACTACATCACCAAGCCGTTCAACCCGCGTGAGCTGACTATCCGCGCGCGCAATCTGCTGTCTCGCACCATGAATCTGGGCAGCATCGGCGAAGAGCGCAAGCTGGTGGAAAGCTACAAGTTCAACGGTTGGGAGCTGGACATCAATAGCCGTTCACTGATCAGCCCTGCTGGCGAACAGTACAAGCTGCCGCGTAGCGAATTCCGCGCCATGCTGCACTTCTGCGAAAACCCGGGCAAGATCCAGTCCCGCGGAGAACTGCTGAAGAAAATGACCGGCCGCGAACTGAAGCCGCATGACCGCACCGTTGATGTGACCATCCGCCGTATTCGCAAGCACTTCGAATCCACGCCGGACACGCCGGAAATCATTGCCACCATCCACGGCGAAGGTTACCGCTTCTGCGGCGAGCTGGAAGAGTAATCTTCCGCCTCGGCGATTAAAAAGGGTTCAGCACGCTGAACCCTTTTGCATTAGCGAGCGCCGTTCCATGGGATGATCGGCACCGCGCTCAAGGCGTTCTTCGGTGAACCGTCTACCACTTTGTCCGAATAGGTCAGGTACACCAGCGCGTTGCGCTTGGCGTCGTAGAAACGTACCACCTGCAGTTTCTTGAACACCAACGAGGTGCGTTTCTGGAACACCACGCTGCCCTTGTCCTTGCCGTTCCTGATTTTGTCGCTCAGATCAATCGGCCCGACCTGCGAACAGGAAATCGCCGCATCCGCAGTGTCTTCCGCCAGCCCCAGGCCGCCTTTGATACCGCCGGTTTTAGCACGACTGATATAACAAGTTACATTTTTAACATCCGGATCGTCGAAGGCTTCGACCACAATTTTATGATCCGGACCAAACAGTTTAAATACGGTATCTACCGAGCCTACCTGTTCCGCCTGCGCGCTGGTAACCGTGGCGCAAACTAATCCCAACAAAAATATCCATCCTTTTTTCATTCACTTAACTCCAGCTAAAAGTGCGCGGTAATACCGAGGTTTATTATTAATCTTATTAATGCTTTTAGGCATAAAATAGTGACCTCCCTGACCCATGGCGTTCTTTTTAGCACAGCGAGTGAAAAAAATCTTTGGAAGTCTCAAACGAAAAAAATTGCTATCATGCGGCGGCGTTATTTCTTTGCGCCTGAAGGAAGAATTGCCCCTTCACACGTTGGCCATGCAGGCATCAGGTGGCAAAGAGTGCAACGCAGAACCGCTTGGGACAAGCGTTCGTGACAGGCACCCGCGCATTGAATAAACAGTTCGGGTTCCGACCCCAAAAGCTCTACGAGGAAGATCTATGGATCAAGCCGGTATCATTCGTGATCTGCTTAGCTGGCTGGAAAGCCATTTGGACCAACCTTTGTCACTGGATAACGTGGCGGCAAAAGCGGGCTACTCAAAATGGCATCTGCAACGGATGTTCAAAGATATTACCGGTCATGCCATCGGCGCATACATCCGGGCCAGACGACTATCCAAAGCGGCGGTGGCGCTGCGTTTGACCAGCCGACCGATTCTGGATATCGCTCTGCAGTACCGCTTTGACTCACAGCAGACCTTCACGCGCGCATTCAAAAAACAGTTTGCGCAGACGCCGGCATTGTATCGTCGTTCCGAGGACTGGAGCGCATTCGGTATCTGCCCGCCGATCCGTCTGGGGGCGTTTACCCTGCCGCAACCGGAGTTCATTAGCTTGCCGGAACAGCAGCTGATTGGCCTGACGCAAAGCTATTCCTGCACGCTGGAACAGATCTCCAACTTCCGCACCGAACTGCGCGCGCAATTCTGGCGACAATATCTCGGCGACAGCGATACGCTGCCACCGGTGCTGTACGGCCTGCACCACTCGCGCCCAAGCCAGGAAAAAGACGACGAGCAGGAAGTGCTGTACACCACCGCGCTCGAACCGCATCACGTGCCGGACAACGTGTCGGAAGGCCAGCCTATCATGCTACAAGGCGGCGAATACGCGCTGTTCCGCTACGAAGGACCGAGCTCGGGCCTGCAGGACTTTATCCTGACGCTGTACGGCACCTGTTTGCCGGCGCTAAAGCTGACGCGTCGCAAAGGCCACGATGTCGAACGCTTCTACCCCAAGGGGAGTCGCCGACCACCGCAGCCACCAACCGAGATCAGTTGCGAATACCTGATCCCGATTCGCCGTTAACGCTGTAATTCGTCCAGCGCGGGCATGTCGAGATGCGACACATCGCCCGCGGTTTCGACGATCCAGCCCGACGCCAGCCACGGGCTCTGCTGGTGATCGATCCGTGACAATGAGCAGTTACGCAGGCGCAGACGGCGTTCGGCATACGGCGGTAAACCCAGTACCGTACTGATAAGGCAGCCCAGCGCAATACCGTGGCTGACAATCAGCGGCTTGCTGCCTTCCGGCAACATCAGGCAGCTTTCCAGCGCACCACGCATGCGTTCCGCCAGTTCGATCATCGATTCACCTTGAGGGATACGGCCGTCGGCAGTACCATCGACCATCTGCTTGCGCCACTGCTCTTCCTGCGGCGTCAGGCTGTCGATCAGACGTTCTTCCAGAACGCCCATGTGCAGCTCACGCAGGCGAGGCTCGTCGATCACCTCGCAACCGCAGGCCTGTGCGATGATTTGCGCGGTGCGGCGGGTTCGACCCAGGTCGCTGGTGATCACGTGCGTGATACCTTCACCACTGACACGTTTGGCAACCAGATGGGCCTGGTGTTCGCCGGTGGCGGTTAACGGGCTGTCAGATTGGCCCTGGATGCGGCGAGCCGCGTTCCATTCCGTTTCGCCGTGGCGAACGAGGTATACCTGTAACATTTTTCTTTTCCGTTATACTGCGTGAAACTTGAGTTTATCTTCCGAGGTCAAGCGCATGCGCCCGTGCCCGGTATTCAGGATAGGCTCTTAGCTTAAGGATGCTAAACCCGTTATGTACCATGTTGTTGCTGCTACCACCAACCCGGCAAAGATCAAGGCTATTCAATTGGCCTTTGACGATACCTTCGGTGCCGGCCAATGCCGCATCGAACCCCTTGACGTCGCAAGCGGCGTCTCACTGCAACCCATCGGCAATGCCGAAACCCGCACCGGCGCGCGCCAGCGCGTGATGGAAGCGCGGCAGGTACGGCCGGAAGCCGACTTCTGGGTCGGCGTCGAGGCTGGCATTGAAGATAATATGACATTCGCCTGGATGACCATCGAGAATCCACACACCCGTGGCGAGTCGCGCTCAGCCAGCCTGATGCTGCCGGAAACGATTTTACAGGGGATCCGTGCAGGGCGCGAACTGGGGAGCGAAATGGCGGATATTTCCGGTAATGCCGAGGTGAAGCGCCAGGGCGGGGCTATCGGCTTCTTCACCGACGGGCGTTTAAGCCGCACCAGCGTCTATCAACAGGCGTTAATGCTGGCGCTGGTGCCTTTCATTAATCCGATTTACCAAAACCACATCGCCAGTTCCCCGAATCAGTAAACCGCCTGGGCGCGGCGCTACTGTGCTTCGCCCAGCAGTTGCTGTTCCAGCCATTGCTTGAGCGCCGGCGGTGCCGCCTTCAGGCTGTTGGAGCCACGGGTTATCGTGGCAATCCCGGCCCCCAGCTCGTTCTTCAGTTCACGCTGGCTCATCTCGCCGCGCATCAGTTCCTGAATAATACGCACGCGCGTACCCAACGCGGTGCGCTCGTCCGGCGTCAGCAGCAGTTGCATCAACGGCTGGTGCAGATCCTGGTCAAAGGCGTTCTGCAACAGCGCGACGAAGCGCAGCCAATCTTCATTGCCTTGTTCTGAAAGAGCGGGATCGTTAAGTGATAATTGCGTCATGGCAGCCACCATACTATTTAACTAGTACAGCAGCATACCATAACGAAACTGAAATCAGTAACGCCTCTGCCATTCGGCATCGGTTAACACTTTTGCCTGCTGGTGCATGAAGTAGCGATAAAACGCGTCATAGGCCAGCACGTTCTTCACGTAGCCGCGGGTTTCCGAAAATGGAATGCTTTCGACAAATGCGATCGCGTCGATGCGGCCATCGCTGCTGCCTAGCCAGGTATTGACCCGCGACGGTCCCGCGTTATACGCCGCCGAAGCCAGAATACGGTTGCGGCCAAACTGCTGATAGACCGACTCCAGATACTGGGTACCAATGGTAATGTTGGTTTGCGGATCAAACAGCTGGCTCTGGCTTGAATAGCCAGGAATGCCGAACTTCTGCACCGTGTGCTGGGCGGTGCGTGGCATCACCTGCATCAGGCCGGCGGCCCCCACCGGCGATTGCGCTTTCGGGTTCCAGGCGCTTTCCTGGCGTGCGATCGCCATCGCATAACTCGGGGTAATACCTTTGTCATCGGTGGCGCGGCGGAATTCGTCCGGCCAGGCCATCGGGAAACGCTCCTCCAGATGATCCCACATTTTACCGACGATGGTCGCCTGAACGCTCAGGTTGGCCCATTTCTGATCGAAGGCGTAACGCGCCAGCGCTTCCTGTTCCGGACGGCTGCGGCTGGCCACAAAGGAGCTCCACTCGCTGCGCGCCAGGTTATCCATATTCCAGTACATCAGTTCCCGCACTCGGGCTACTTCCGGGCCGCTGACCAGTGGGGTGCGCGGCGTAGCGGCCACTGCCACCATCACCGGGTAAGTGACGTTCAGTTTCTGCGCCGCCACCATCGGGTAGAAACCGCGATCGTTCACCAGGTTACGCAGCATCTCTTCGCCTTGGCTGCGCTGACCTTGATCGATCAATACGCTGGCGCGCCAGTAGCGCCATTCATCTTTATTGCGCGACGCCTCCGGCAACCGTGCCAGCCAGGTTTTCAGCCCGGTCTTATCGCCAGCGCCCAGTGCCATACGCACCCGACGCTCCAGCAGCGACGGCGACTGGCTGCGCAGGATCACCGCGTCGCGCCACTGCGCCTGTTCATCGCTGGCGTCGTTGCCCATCAGACGCCAGGCGACCGATTCCTCCAGCTCCAGTCGTTCGCTTTCGCTCATCTTTTGCAAACGGGCCAGGGTCGGGATCATCAGACGGGCATTTTCGGCATCCTGTCTCGCCAAACGGGCAAAGGCGATGCCGGTTGCCGCACGGGTGAAATCGGTCGGGCCGACGCTGCGGGCAAACGCTTCGACGCTGGCCGGATCGTTTTGCAAGCTGACCAGCGCATCACCCATGGTTTGGTAATCCGACGGCAATTGTCGCGCCAGATGGTTCACCAGCCCGCTGTTACCCTCTTTCAATGCCAGCTTCATGCGTTCCAGCGTGATCAGCGGCGTTTGCCTGCCGGCGGCCTGCCAGACGCTGAACAGCTTGTCGCAAGCGCCCGGCAACGACTTGCCAGACAGCCAGATCTCTTCCGTGCCGGCCCAGGCGGCCTGGCGATCGCCGGTTGCCCATTTGGCATAGTAATAATTACAGCGGGCGGCGACCGGTTTTGGCGCCTGTGGACTGAACGTCAGCAGCGTTCGCCAGTCTTCGCGACGCGCCAGTTCGTTGACAAAACGGGAGGAGAGCGACTTGGCCGGCGGTAACGTCGGGTGCTGCTGAATAAACGTACTGACCTGCGAATAGCCGACGCTGCCAAGATCCTGCGTTAGCTGACGGTACTCCAGATACGGATAAAGCGGATAATCACGCAGCGTTGGCATCAATTGCGCCACCACATCCATTTGCTGATTGTCCCAGGCCTGCTTGATTTGCTGGTAGCGCTGGCGTTGAGCATCCAGCGAATCCGCCGCAGCCATCCCCGAAAAGGCCGTCAGGCAAAGACCCACCGCCAGAAACCGCCATTTGTCCACCTTGACCATACTGATTCTATCCTCGCTGATTGTGGTGCCTGGAGCCGACGCCCCGTTGCCGCGCCGCGCCAGCAGTCAACGAGCCGTGATGTTCACTCCACGAGTGTCTCACGCCCTGCCGTGGGATACCACGCCAGAACAAATAGGTTGCGCCAGAAGTGACGCTTTATCATAGACAGCACAAAAGCCTATCCATTCATTACTGTAGATGAAAAACAGCGGAAAAATGCACAACGCGTCGCGTACACGCTGAATTACAGTGCGAACGTCAAATAAAAAGCCGGGTAAAACCGGTTTGTCGTTTTTTTTAGTGCAAAAACAGGTAGGATAATTCCGAGAAAACGGCACATAAAGCGCACATCAGCTAAGGCTTATAATACAATCCGCGCAAATTGTGGGTTATAAAATGTTCATTAAATTGTGCAGTTGATAGATTTCAGCAATATCTCTTCCCCTTCATCCGGGCCAGATTATTTATTATTTCGCTGCCGTCGCGGGGCTGCAAGCATGGGCGGAATCGGCAGATGACAATGTTGCAACTTGCCAACAAAGTGGCCAAAGGTTCGCAAGGTTCATTGATGAGCCTGATTGCCGCACGTCCCTATCTTGTGGCTCTGTTGCTGCTGATGGCATGCAGCAGCCATGCACGCCCCAACGCGGTCGATCCGCTACAGACACGCACCCATGCCGTTACCACCATAGTGGTCGGTATCATCAGCTATGCGCGTTGGCCGAGCGAGCCCAACCCCATTCGCCTGTGTGTCACTGCCCCCACGCGTTATGCCGCCGGGCTGTTCGACCCGGTGCTGCTCGGCGCGCCGCACCCGATAAAAACCCTCAGTCTGCCGTTTGACAGCCCGGCGCTAAGCAGCAGTTGCGATGTGATCTACCTTGGCGATGTCAGCCACGCACAACGGCAGGACTTTATTCACCGTATCGCCGGCCACTCGATTCTCAGCATCAGCGAAAACGACGTCGAGTGTTCCGCCGGCAGCGCTTTCTGTCTGCAAAACATGGACAGCGATCGAGTCGGGTTTAAAGTCAATCTGGACGCATTGGCGCGCAGCGGCGTGCGCGTGCATCCGAACGTATTACAACTGGCGCGCAAACAGGAGCCATCGCCATGAACCTGTTGCGCAAAAACCGTTCGGGTCAGTCACGCCCGACGCTAGGCCGGGTATTGCAGCGCATGAACCTGGGATTGGCGCTGATTGCCGTTGGCACCGCCGGGGTATTTCTGACGCTGGTGGCGCTGATTGCGCTGCGCGCCTATGCCGATCATAACCTGCACCTGATCGCCCGTTCGATAAGCTATACCGTCGAGGCCGCAGTGGTGTTCGAGGACCGCACCGCAGTGCGCGATACGCTGATGATGATCGCCTCCAATGAAGAAGTGTCGGAAGCGCGTATCATCGACAGCCACAATAAAGTGCTGGCCAGTTGGCATCACCCCAAAGACGGGCCGTTGCATGGCCTTGAGCAGATGGTCGCCCGCTGGGCGCTGCCAGAAGCCGTGGTGCTGCCGATCGTGCACGGCGGCAAACAGGTCGGCACCGTGTGGCTGAGCGGCCACGGCGGCAGCCTGCTGCGCTTTTTGTTACGCGGCCTGATCGGCATGCTCGCCTGCCTGGCGCTCAGCACCCTGTGCGCCCTGGTGCTGTCGCGGCGCATGCTGCGCGGCATCGTCAGCTCGCTGGACGATATTGCCAATGTGGCGCATGCGGTGCGGCGCGATCGTACCTTTGGCCTGCGCGTACCCTCGGCGCCGATTGCTGAACTACACGAATTGAGCAGTGATTTCAATGGCTTGCTTGATGAGCTGGAAGCCTGGCAGGCGCACCTCAAACAGGAGAACGACTCCCTCACCCATCGCGCCACGCACGACAGCCTGACCGGCTTGCCCAACCGCGCCTTTTTCGAAGGTCGGCTGAGCCGCGCAGTGAGCGACAGCGACGCCACAACAAAACTGGCGGTGCTGTTTATTGACGGCGACCGCTTTAAGGAGGTGAACGACAGTTACGGACATGCGGCAGGCGACGCGGTACTGACCACTATCGCCGGACGCATCCGCGCACAGCTGCGCGATGGCGATCTGGTGGCACGCCTGGGTGGCGATGAATTCGCGGTGCTGTTGGCTCCGGTTCACGGCCCCGAGGACGTCACGCGGATAGCCGACAATATTATCGACTGCATGACACAGCCGGTAACGCTGCCGAACGAGCAGCAGATGGTGCTCTCGCTCAGCATTGGTATTGCCCTTTATCCTGAGCATGCGGCAACGCCTCAGGGTTTATTGCATGAAGCCGACGATGCGATGTATCAGGCAAAGCATCGTTACAATGGAGGCTGGCGGCTCGCGATCCACAAATAAAGCGCCGCAGCCAAATAATTAAAATCAGGGAAAAATTATGAAACAGCAATTGTCTAAAACACCTTTCGCACTGTTGGCCATGATGTTCATTGCCGTGCTGGCTCTGGCGGGCTGCCAGAGCAAACCACAGGGACTGACGGCGGAGCAGGTGGCACTGCTGCAGGCGCAAGGGTTCAAGTTGACCGATAACGGCTGGGAATTCGGCATGTCGGACAAGGTGCTGTTTGGCAATAATATCGGCAAGCTGAACCCTGCCAGCACCGAAACGGTGCAGAAAATGGGCCGCGCCCTGCTCAGCGTCGATATCGTCAAATTCCGCCTGGACGGCCACACCGATAACTACGGCGAAGACAGCTATAACGATCGGCTATCGCTGCGCCGCGCCAATGCGGTGGCCGATCTGCTGGCCAGCGTCGGCATTCCGCGCGCCAACATCGAAACCCGTGGCCGCGGCAAACGCGATCCGGTGGCTGACAACCGCACCGCCAGCGGCCGCGCCGAAAACCGCCGCGTTTCCATTATCGTCACCCCATAAATCACCGCAAAATGCGCCTGCAAAGGCGCATTTCCCGTTATACTTGGCGATCGTCACCTGATGGCTGGGATCAAACGGCAAAACGGGCTACACTCCCGCCCCAGACATCCTATAAAACTGATATAGCGAGGCTCGAGCACCGTGGCTCAATACGTCTATACCATGCATCGCGTCGGCAAGATTGTCCCGCCGAAGCGTCATATTTTGAAAAACATCTCCCTCAGCTTCTTCCCCGGCGCCAAAATCGGCGTGCTGGGCCTGAACGGTGCGGGTAAATCCACCCTGCTGCGCATTATGGCCGGCATCGATACCGACATCGAAGGGGAAGCGCGCCCGCAGCCTGGCATCAAGATCGGCTATCTGCCGCAGGAACCGCAGCTGAATCTGGAACACACCGTTCGCGAATCGGTGGAAGAAGCGCTGGCAGAAGTAGTAGGCGCGCTGAAACGCCTGGATGAAGTGTATGCGCTGTATGCCGAAGAAGGCGCCGATTTTGACAAGCTGGCCGCGGAACAGGGCCGACTGGAAGAGATCATTCAGGCTCACGACGGCCATAACCTCAACACCCAGCTAGAGCGTGCCGCCGATGCGCTGCGCCTGCCGGAATGGGATGCCAAAATCGCCAACCTCTCCGGTGGTGAACGCCGCCGCGTCGCGCTGTGCCGCCTGCTGCTGGAAAAACCGGACATGCTGCTGCTCGACGAACCGACCAACCACCTGGATGCCGAATCCGTGGCCTGGCTGGAGCGTTTCCTGCATGACTTCGAAGGCACCGTGGTGGCGATTACCCACGACCGTTACTTCCTGGATAACGTCGCCGGCTGGATCCTCGAACTGGACCGCGGCGAAGGCATCCCGTGGGAAGGCAACTATTCGTCCTGGCTGGAGCAGAAGGATGCGCGTCTGGCGCAGGAAGCCTCTGCCGAAGCGGCGCGTCGCAAATCCATCGAAAAAGAGCTGGAGTGGGTGCGTCAAGGTGCCAAAGGTCGTCAGTCCAAAGGCAAGGCCCGTTTGGCTCGCTTTGAAGAACTGAACAGCACCGAATACCAAAAACGCAACGAAACTAACGAACTGTTTATTCCGCCTGGCGCACGCCTCGGCGACAAGGTGGTTGAAGTCAGCAACCTGCGCAAGTCTTATGGCGACCGCGTGCTGATTGACGATCTGTCGTTCTCGGTACCGAAAGGCGCCATCGTCGGCATTATCGGCCCGAACGGCGCGGGTAAATCCACCCTGTTCCGCATGATGTCGGGCCAGGAACAGCCTGATTCGGGCAGTATCGTGCTGGGCGATACCGTCAAGCTGGCCTCCGTCGATCAGTTCCGCGACAGCATGGACAATGGCAAGACGGTATGGGAAGAAGTGTCCGGCGGTCAGGACATCATGCGCATCGGCAACACCGAAATGCCAAGCCGCGCCTACGTCGGCCGCTTCAACTTCAAGGGTGTCGATCAGGGCAAGCGCGTAGGCGAACTGTCCGGCGGTGAACGTGGCCGTCTGCATCTGGCCAAGCTGCTGCAAGTGGGCGGCAACGTATTGCTGCTGGATGAACCGACCAACGACCTGGACATCGAAACCTTGCGCGCGCTGGAAAACGCCCTGTTGGAGTTCCCGGGCTGCGCGATGGTTATCTCGCACGACCGCTGGTTCCTTGACCGCATTGCCACCCACATTCTGGACTACCAGGATGAGGGCAAAGTGGAATTCTTTGAAGGTAACTTCACCGAATACGAAGAATACAAAAAGCGCACGCTGGGCGCCGAGGCGTTGGAACCGCACCGCATCAAGTACAAGAAGATCGCCAAATAAGCCGTCTTCTGCAGCAAAAAGCCCGCAACTTGGAGTGCGGGCTTTTTTATTGGCTTGCGTCGTGGCGTTAAGGCGACAGCGCCTGACCGTAATCGGCAAACGCCGGGTGCTGCATGACGACGTCGATAAAACAGGCCAGCGCCGGTGAGTTCAATTTACGACTCGGATACACCAGATACAGTTCATTGCCTTCCGCCCGCCATTGCGGCAACACCTCCACCAATCCCCGACTGGCCACCACTTCGCGGCTGAGAAACGCCGGCAGCAAGGTAATACCGGCTCCGGCCAGCGCACATTCCCGCGCATACAGCAAATTATCGGTGGTATGTGCGCTCGGCAACTGCCAGCGGAAATACTCGTCCTCACGTCGCAATATCAACGCCGTCCAGGCGCGATGGGCAATGCAGCGATGCAGCGACAGCTGCTGTGGATGCACGATCGGCGGGAACTGCGCCAGATACGCCGGTGACGCCAGCAGATAGCGTGGCGCATGGCCCAGTCGGCGGCCAATAAGCGAGGAATCCTGCGGCTTGCCGGTACGCAGCGCGACATCAAACCCCTCTTGCACCAGATCGACCATGGCGTCGGATACCGACACTTCCAGCGACACGTCCGGATATTGACGCTGAAAATCGGTCGCCAGCCACGGCAGCAAGGTTGCGCCAAGCCCGGCCGGGGTAGACACGCGCAAACGGCCGCTGGGATTATCCCGCAGCCGCTGCAAGGCCAGATCGGCGCGCTCGGCGGCGCTCAGCATCTCCTGACAATGCACCAGATAGCGTTCGCCGGCGAATGTCAGGTTCAGCTGGCGTGTGGTACGGTTGAGCAGCCGTAGCCCCAGCGTACTTTCCAGTTGGCTGATGCGCTGACTGACGCTGGATTTCGGCAGTCCGGCTCGCTTCGCCGCAGCGGTAAGGCTGCCGCACTCTGCCACCAGTGCAAATAACGCCATATCCTGCAATTGCTTAAACAATATTGTTCACCTGAGACGAACTCTGAGTTAGTTATTGTCCATATTATCATTCATCGGCCACGGGTCTACACTGTGGTTATTCATTCAACAGGAGACTTATCATGTCTGTTAAAGCAATTGCCGTCGATCCCGCCAACCCTGCCGACTTTATCGAAATCAGTACCGAGAAACCGGTTCCGGGTCAGTACGACCTGTTGGTGGCGGTGAAGGCCGCATCGGTTAATCCGGTAGATACCAAGGTGCATGCCGGCCTGCAAAAAAACGGTCTGCAACAGCCGCGCATTCTCGGCTGGGACGCCAGCGGCGTAGTGCTGGAGGTAGGCAGCAGCGTCAGCGGATTCAAACCGGGCGATGAAGTGTGGTACGCCGGTGATATCACCCGCCCCGGCAGCAACGCCAGCCACCAGTTGGTTGATTCACGCATCAGCGCCCACAAGCCGCGCAGCCTGAACTGGGCCGAAGCCGCCGCAATACCGCTCACCGCGCTGACGGCCTGGGAAGCGCTGTTCGAACATTTGCAGATCCAGCACGCGCAAGCCGGTAAAACCTTGCTGATCGTCGGCGGCGCCGGCGGCGTCGGTTCGCTGGCGATCCCGCTGGCCGCGCTGCGCAGCAAGCTCAAGGTGATCGCCACCGCCTCCCGCCCGGAATCCGCCGCCTGGTGCCGTGAACGTGGTGCCGAACTGGTGGTGGATTATCACGATCTGCAAGGTAACCTGGCAAAAGAAGGCATTGAAAGCGTCGACTATATCCTGTGCCTGAACGATACCGACGGCCATTGGCAGGCGCTGAGCGAATTGATTGCGCCATTGGGACACATTTGCACGATCGTCGAAAATGAACGGCCGCTGGATCAAAACGCGCTGAAATTAAAAAGCGCGGCACTGCACTGGGAGTTCATGTTTACCCGCAGCATGTTCACCACGCCGGATATTGCCCGTCAGGGCGAGATCCTGCAACAGGTGGCCCAACTGCTGGATGAAGGCAAACTCAACGGCACGCTGAGCGAAACGCTGCAAGGGCTGACGGTGGCAACGCTGAATGCCGCACACCGTAAACTGCTGGAAGGCCACATGCAGGGCAAGTTGGTGATCGCCTACTGAGTGACGATGGCTGGTGCGGCGGCGTTAGCGCGGCTGCGGCCTGACAAATGCCACGCATAGCGTCTGCCGTTCAGCATGCGGATCGGCCTGGAACGGCAGCTCCTGCTGCCAGTCGATGCGCAGCTGCGGCCAGCTGTCCAGCGCGCCGTTAAAGCGACTCTGCGCGCAGCGCTCGCCCAATCGCCCCATCAACGCCACGCCATGCCGTGCAATCTGCGTGGCGCTGAGATCGGCGTTATAGATGTTCGGTCGCGTAGCAAGCGTCCAGCGCGTCACGATCTGCGGTCGGGAATCGGCATACACCGTCAGCCATTGGGACAGATAATCGCCGCCGACATAACGCAGTTCACTGTGATAGCGTTGTCGCCAGCGTTGCTCAACCTCGAGGCTGAACGCCTTGATACCCACCATCTTCTGACCGGCGTTGCGCACGTTGGCCAGCATTACCGCCGCATAGCCCAGATAGACCACCAGCGCGGTACAACCCAACCCCAGCATCGCCGCGCGCAATGAACCGCTTGGCGGTTGCCGCACGCAGCCAACCAGCAACGGCGGAGCCAGTATCAGCCAGGGTTGCAGCCATTCGGTCAAACGGCCGCCGACGTTAAACGAAAACCATACAATGATGGCGCAAAGCGGCAGCAGATAAATCCACAGCAGCGCCCGCATTGCCATCTCATCGGGCCAGGACAGAACCGCCCCCGCCCGCCGCAGCATCAGCCACAGGAGCGAAACGGGGTAAAACACCAGCAGCAGCGTCAGCAGGATACCAGGGTTAAGCTGGCGTTTTATCTGTGAATCCACCCACCTGAATGCCACCCAATCGTGCTGCCATAGCCACAGCGCATTCGGCAATACCAACGCCAGACCGATAGCCAACGCCAGGTAAAATGGCGGCTGGCGATAGCAGCGGCGAAGAGGCGCTACCCACAGCGTCGACAGCAGCATCCCGCCAACCAGAACAGCGGTAGAATATTTGGCCATCATCGCCAAACCGGCCACCACGGCCACCGCTGGCCACCAGTTGGCGGAGCGCGTGATCGCCTGGTAATAGCACAGCATTAGCCACGGCCACAGCATCACCAACAGGTAATTATCGTTATAGGGGATGATATCGATATTGATAATGCCAGAGACATTGAGCGTCAGCAGCGCCAGCCAGGCCAGTCGCCGACTGCCGCCAAGACGCAGCGCCAACAACCATACTCCCAGCATGCCAATGGCGATTGCCATAAAATGCACCGCATACCAATACAGCGGCAACGACAGCCACGGCAGCCGAACGACCGGCTGCATCATCGCCCCCACCAGCCACGGGTTTTTGGGTGAACCCCATTCGGCGTTGGTGCCCCAGTTTAACGCCTCGACGGCGTCATAAGGCACGGTGGGATCGAGTAGGTAGGTCAGCAGCGTCCATGCCGTCGCATAGCACAGCAGCCAGAGAATCAATGGGCGATACGTCATAGCGTTACGATCTTGAGTTTGACGAAAAGCCCAACTTAATCAGTGCTTAATGAACCCTGGCTAAACAAGAAGACAAATATGCATGCGCCGTGGCGTTTCTGTTAGCCAGACGGCAACTTCCGCTAACCCGCTAGGCCCGGCGCGCGGCTAATAGGCCAGCAGGCGCTCGGCATCGGCGGCCAGCAGTTGTTGCACCAGCTCGACGCAACGCAGGAAACGTTCTTCGTAATCGCTGGATTCGACGTGCACATAGTCAATATTATTGGCGTGCAGCATCTCTTCGAGCAGATGCTGGAACGCCTTGCGGTCGGTCGGCGCCCCCAGACTGCGCAAGCCGTCGGCTACCCACGGCGTGTTGTTTTCCAACAGGATCACCAAATCGAAACGGTATTCGTCAATCAGCGCCTGAACAAACGGGTGCTCGCGCCCCTCGTATTTTTTGCAAAACGCCTGGGTAGTGACGAAATCGGTATCGATAAACGCCACTTTGTTAGCATATTTCACCGCAAAATCAACGTACTGAGCCTGGCCGAGCGCAATCTTGTCGTAGTCGGAGTATTGCAGCGCCATCTCATCGCCGCCCAGGTGGGAAAACACGTAATCGCGACCATACTCCCAGGCGCTGGTGGTATTGAAAATATTGGCCAACTTGTTGACCAGAGTTGATTTTCCGCTCGACTCGCCGCCGAGTATCGCCACGGTACGCACGAAAAACGGCTTCACCTCGGTCGGAATATATTCCCAATAGCGGAACGGATCCTGGCGAATCTGCCGGCCGCTGATGTTCATAAATGAGCGCTGAGGATCGATCAGAATGGTTTCGGTATCAAGATACTCGCGATAACGCGGTGCGTCCTGCGTTTCGCTGGAATAGATAAAACTCGGCACAATGCCCTGCTGATCCATAAACTGCTTCATACCGTTGCTCCACACGCCCCAGCCGTGCGGATACGGCTCGATGCCCTGTTCGTCAAACGCATGAATGCGGATGTTCTTTTGGTACTTGAAGGTTTGCAGCAGCCAGCGTAGTCGGTCGCTGACCGTCGGTTGCTGCGACATCGAACTGTTTTCGAACAGCTCGCGGTCGCGCGGTTCGTCGTAGCACAGAATGACGTGCAGCTCATCCACCTGGCTGCAGGCGCGCTGGATCAGGTAGATGTGACCGGTATGCAGTGGGTAAAATTTACCAAACACCACCCCCACCGTTTTTACCCGACGTGGGAATTCCAGCCCCAGATAACGGTGCAACGCCTCCAGTTTCTGCGCGCTCGGGCTTTTGATTTTGTCGTTGAGCAATTGGCTTAGATAGCCTTTGGTCATGCTGCTGGCATCAGCCACCTGTTGCAGGGTGCAGCCTTTTTGCTTGATCGCTGCTTTCAGGTAATCAAATTGCGGCATACCGCCTCCCGTTTAATATGCTAAACAAAATAGCATAATTTCGCCGAACCATGGCAGATTAAAACTCGTCCAGCACCGCCAGCGCGTCCGCCAGTTTCTTCACGCCGAATACCTGCATATTCGGCGGCATTTTTTTCGGCACGTTGGCATGCGGCACGATGGCGCGCTTGAAACCGTGCTTGGCCGCCTCGGAAATCCGCTCCTGGCCGCTCGGCACCGGGCGGATCTCACCGGCCAGTCCCACCTCGCCAAACACCACCAGATCCTGCGGCAACGGCCGATCGCGTAAACTGGACACCAGCGACATCAGCAACGCCAAATCGGCGCTGGTTTCCGTTACCTTCACGCCGCCGACCACGTTAACGAACACATCCTGATCCGCCATCTGCAACCCGCCGTGGCGGTGCAGCACCGCCAGCAGGATCGCCAGTCGGTTCTGTTCCAGCCCGACCGCCACCCGACGCGGGTTGGACATCATCGAATGATCCACCAGCGCCTGGATCTCCACCAGCAGCGGCCGGGTACCTTCCCACACCACCATCACCGAACTGCCGGAGGTGACTTCGCCACGGCTAAGGAAAATCGCCGACGGGTTGCTAACTTCGCGTAATCCCTGTTCGGTCATGGCAAACACACCAAGTTCGTTCACTGCGCCAAAACGGTTTTTGTGGCTGCGCAGCGTACGGAAGCGCGAATCGGCATCGCCATCGAGCAAAATCGAACAGTCGATGCAGTGTTCCAGCACCTTCGGCCCGGCCAGCGAGCCGTCTTTGGTGACGTGCCCCACCATCACGATGGCCACGCCGCGCGTCTTGGCGAAGCGCGTCAGGTAAGCCGCGGTTTCGCGCACCTGCGCCACGCTGCCCGGCGAAGACTGGATATCCGCCATGTGCATCACCTGGATGGAGTCAATCACCATCAGTCGTGGCTGCTCCTGTTCGGCGATCAGGCAAATCTGTTCGATGCTGGTTTCCGATAGCATATTCAGATTGTCGGTCGGCAAGGCCAGGCGATGCGCGCGCATCGCCACCTGCTGCAACGACTCTTCACCGGTGACATACAACGTTTTCATCTGTTCAGACAGTTTGCACAGCGTTTGCAGCAACAGCGTACTTTTCCCCGCGCCGGGGCTGCCGCCGATCAGAATGGCGCTGCCCGGCACCACGCCGCCGCCCAGTACCCGGTCAAATTCCAGAAAACCGGTCGAAAAACGCGGTAGCTCTTCCAGACTGATGTCGGACAGGCGCTGTACCTTGCTGACGCCGGTTTCACCGGCATAGCCGCTGAAACGCTCGGTGCGTGCCGAAGAAGACGCCGCAGCCAGACGAACTTCCGTAATGGTATTCCAGGCGTGACACGCGCTGCATTGCCCCTGCCAGCGCGGATAATCCGCACCGCACTCATTACATACGAACGCCCGTTTTGCTGCTTTTGCCACGTATTACCTCTTTGAGAATGCTGATAGCTGATGCTTGCGCCGGCCCGTCGAGCGGCGCTGCTGCGGTTTAACGCACTTCGCGCTTCAAACTGCCGCTGAGCACGCATAATACGCCCATCAAATCGGCATGGCGAATCGCCACCTGGGCTTTGTCATACACTTTCGGCTTGGCGTGGTAGGCGATGCCCAGACCGGCCGCCTGCATCATTTTCACGTCGTTGGCACCGTCACCGATAGCCACGGTTTGCTGTAGCGGGATCTGCAGTTTTTCCGCCAACCGCAGCAAGGTATCCGCCTTGTGTTGCGCATCCACGATCGGCCCCAGCACTTCGCCGGTAAGCTTGCCGTCACGGATTTCCAGCTCGTTGGCCACCACCGCCGTCAGCTTCAGCTTGTCGCGCAGGTGTTCGGCATAATAGGTGAAGCCGCCAGAAGCAATGGCGACATGCCAGTCTAGCGCCTGCAATTTACGCACCAGACTGGTGAGGCCGGGCATCAACGGCAACGTTTCCAGCACCTGTTTAAGAATATTGGCATCGGCACCCTTCAGCGTGCCAACGCGTTGGCGCAGACTGGCGGTGAAGTCCAGTTCACCGCGCATCGCGCGTTCGGTTAACGCCGAGACCTGCTCGCCCACGCCGGCCAGTTTGGCGATTTCATCGATACATTCAATCTCGATCGCCGTGGAGTCCATATCCATCACCAGCAGGCCCGGGGAACGCAGATGCGGTATCTTGCCGAGCGGCGCGACGTCGAGGCCGTTTTCCGCCGCCAGCGTTTTGGCGCGCGGCGTCAGGCTGCCCGCCAGACGTACCACCTGATAGTCCTCTACGCACCAGGCGGTGACAATGACCATTGCCGCGCCCAGCTTGCGCTGAAATTGGGTGATGCGATCCTTGTCCAGCTGTCTGCCATACAGTAGCCAACCGGTGTGGCCCGCCCGATAATCCAGCGGCATCACTTCGTCACCGCTCAGCGAAAGCGGAAGACCCGGCCATTGAGAGATCTCGGCCGGGAGATCGCAATAGGTCAGACTATTCGACATTATTAACTCCTGCAGGGGGCACCAGTAGAAAAACGACGCATCAAGCTATCCTATCGTAGTTGGTTCTGGCAACATAAAGTGTCCCTGATCCCAAGGAAGCCGCATGGCTAAAGCTAAACTTAAATTCCGCCTGCATCGCACGGCTATCATACTGATTTGCCTGGCGCTGCTGGTATTGTTGATGCAGGGTGCGTCCTATTTTAGCCTCAGTCATCAATTGGCGCGTTCAGAACAGGTGGAAGAGCTGGCGCAAACCCTGACCAAGCAGGTCGCCTTCAGCCTGGCACCGCTGCTCGACGACGACAGCGACGTCGACAACCAACGTATCGATGCGATACTGCAACAGCTGACCGATCACAGCCGTATCCTTGACGCCGGCGTTTATCAGTTAGACGGTTCGCTGGTGGCCCATGCCGGCGAAAACATCAGCGTGCGCGATCGGCTGTCGCTCGACGGCAAGCGCGCCGGCAGCTATTTCAACCATCAATTGGTCGCCATGATCCAGAGCAAGGATGGCCCGCTCGGCTTTCTGCGCGTCACGCTGGATACTCACGTGCTGGCCACCGAATCCAAACAGGTCGACAACACCACCAACCTGCTGCGGCTGATGATCCTGCTGGCACTGGCCATCGGCATTATTCTGGCGCGCACCCTGTTGCAAGGGCGACGCAGTCGTTGGCAGCAGTCGCCTTATCTGCTCACCGCCAACAACCCGCTGGAAGAAGGCAGCAGCGTAGAAGACGCGCCGGACGACAAGCCGAATAAAACCGACGGCGGATAACGCGGCGGTTCAGCAGCGATAGAATGCAAAAATGCCGCTCAGGATTAACTGACCGGCATTTTTCATGGCGGCGGTGTCGACCGCCGCTACGCCAACTTACGCTTTGTCGCCCAGCAGCACGGCTTCCAGCGCGATGACGATCATATCGTTAAAGGTAGTCTGGCGTTCCGCCGCGGTGGTCGCTTCGTGACGCAGGATATGGTCAGAAACGGTACAGATGGTCAGCGCCTTGCAACCAAACTCTTCATACAGCTCCGCCGCCACGCCGTAGATGCCGGCAGCTTCCATTTCCACGCCCAGAATGCCGTACTTCTTCATGACCTGGAACATATCGGCATCCGGGGTGTAGAACAGATCGGCCGAGAAGATGTTGCCCACGCGTGCCGGGATGCCCTGCGCCGCCGCCGCGTCTACCGCGTTGCGTACCATATCGAAATCGGCAATTGCCGCGTAGTCGTGATCCTTGAAGCGCATGCGGTTGACCTTAGAGTCGGTACAGGCCCCCATACCGATCACCACGTCACGCAGTTTGACATCGTCACGCACCGCGCCGCACGATCCCACGCGGATGATTTTCTTCACGCCGAATTCCGCGATCAGTTCACGCGCATAGATGGAGCAGGACGGGATCCCCATGCCATGGCCCATTACCGAGATTTTGCGGCCCTTGTAAGTGCCGGTGAAGCCCAGCATGCCACGCACGTTATTGACTTCCACCGCGCCTTCCAGGAAGGTTTCGGCGATATATTTCGCACGCAGTGGATCGCCCGGCATCAGTACTACGTCAGCGAAGTCACCCATCTCAGCGTTAATATGCGGCGTTGCCATAATTATTTTCCTTCAAATCATCGTCATGAATAAAAACGCGCCGGGCAGTCACCCGACGCCAACAGGTATTTAGAACATCGGTTTGCCGTATTCCATCGGCGACAGGCCAAAATAGTTGGCAACGGTCTGGCCGATATCGGCGAAGGTTGCGCGGTGGCCCAGCGAACCTGGCTGGATTTTCGGGCCGTACACCAGCACCGGAATGTGCTCACGGGTGTGGTCGGTACCGCTCCAAGTCGGGTCACAGCCGTGATCGGCGGTGAAGATAATCATATCGTCATCTTTCACCAGCTTCAGCAGCTCCGGCAGGCGGCGATCGAACAGCTCCAGCGCGGCGGCATAGCCCGCCACGTCACGGCGGTGGCCGTAAGAAGAGTCGAAATCGACAAAGTTGGTAAACACAATGGTGTTGTCGCCGGCTTTTTCCATTTCGCTTACCGTGGCGTCAAACAGCGCATCGATGCCGGTGGCCTTCACCTTTTTGGTGATGCCGACGTTGGCGTAGATATCGGCAATTTTACCGATCGACACCACTTCCCCGCCTTTCTCATCCACCAGCTTTTTCAGCACGGTAGGCGCCGGCGGCTCGACCGCCAGATCGTGACGGTTGCCGGTACGCTGGAAGTTGCCCGGCTTATCGCCGATGAACGGCCGCGCGATCACCCGGCCAATATTGTAGCCGCCTTCGGTCAGTTCTTCGCGGGCGATCTCGCACAGCTGGTACAACCGCTCCAGGCCAAAGGTCTCTTCATGGCAGGCAATCTGGAACACCGAATCCGCCGAAGTATAGAAGATGGGCTTGCCGCTCTTCATGTGCTCTTCACCAAGCTGATCGAGGATCACCGTGCCGGACGAATGGCAGTTGCCAAGGTAACCTGGCAGATTGGCGCGTTCGACCAGTTTATCCAGCAGTTCCTGCGGGAAACTGTTGTGTTCGTCACTGAAGTAACCCCAGTCGAACAGTACCGGCACGCCGGCAATTTCCCAGTGGCCTGACGGCGTGTCCTTACCGGAAGACAGTTCGCTGGCATAGCCGTAAGCACCGATGATATCGGCGTTTTCATCCAGCCCCTGCGGGAAGCTGCCGGTGGATTCCTGCGCCGCTTTGCCCAGGCCGAGACGGCTCAGGTTTGGCAGGGTCAACGGGCCATTACGGCCGGTATTGGCTTCACCGCGCGCACAGGCGGCGGCAATGTGGCCGAGCGTATCAGAGCCTTTGTCGCCAAAACGTTCAGCATCTTCGCTCGCGCCGATACCGAATGAATCCAAAACCATAATAAACGTACGTTTCATGCTGTTCTCCTGCGTGATACCCATTGTCTTTCGCGCTACGACGTTGTTGGCTGCGCGTTACTCGCCCCATCGCTGGGCCTTGCCCTTACGTGGTCGCGGTGGCCGATTTGTCACCCCGGTCAGTTACCGAACAAGTTCCGTTGCTGCCCGCCCTTGCCCTCTAGCCGCGGTGCGAAATCCGTTGGGTATATCCAGCAACCACTAAGATGAGCGGTTGCCATCAATTCAATATAGAAAGCCGACGTCAGGCCGTAATGCGCTGGTATACCACCGGCGTGGTTTCTGCAGCCGTAGTACCCAGCGTCATCGCGCTGCGCACCGCGTCAGCCGCCTGCTGCCAGCTCTCTTCGTCGTTGGCATGGATCACCGCCAGCGGGCGCTGGGTATCGACGCTGTCGCCCAGACGCGCCATATCGGTCAGGCCAACGCTGTAATCGATGCTGTCGCTTGCCCGGCGACGCCCGCCGCCCAACGTCACTACCGCCATGCCCAGCGCACGCGTGTCCATGGCGGTAACGATACCCGGCTGGTCGGCATACACCGGCTTGCTCATCATGGCAACCGGCAGGTAGTGGTCGTAACGCTCGACGAAATCGCTCGGCCCCTGCTGCGCCGCGACCATGCGGCCGAAGATGTCTGCCGCTTTGCCGTTGTCCAGCACCGCGTGCAACTTGGCACGCGCATCGGCGTCGTCGCGCGCCAAACCGCCAGACAGCAGCATTTCCACGCACAGTGCCATCGTCACGTCCAGCAGGCGCGGATTACGGTATTCACCGGTCAGGAAGCGTACCGCCTCACGGACCTCAACCGCATTGCCAGCGCTGGAAGCCAGTACCTGATTCATGTCGGTCAGCAGCGCGGTGGTTTTGCAACCGGCGCCGTTGGCCACGCCAACGATCGCCTGCGCCAAATCCTCTGACAGCGCGTAGGTCGGCATAAAGGCGCCAGAGCCGACCTTGACGTCCATCACCAACGCGTCCAGACCTTCCGCCAGTTTCTTGGCGAGGATTGAGGCGGTAATCAGTGGAATCGAATCCACGGTGGCGGTGATGTCGCGGGTAGCATAGAACCGTTTATCCGCTGGAGCCAGCGAGCTGGTCTGGCCGATAATCGCCACACCGACGTCCTTAATGATTTTGCGAAACGCGTTGTCATCCGGGAAAATATTGAAACCGGGAATGGCTTCCAGTTTATCCAGGGTGCCGCCGGTATGACCGAGGCCGCGACCGGAAATCATCGGCACGTAGCCGCCGCAGGCCGCCACCATCGGACCGAGCATCAGCGACGTGACGTCGCCCACGCCGCCGGTGGAGTGTTTGTCGACGATCGGCCCGTTCAACGACAGGCTGTTCCAGTCCAGCACCGTGCCGGAATCGCGCATCGCCATGGTCAGCGCAACGCGCTCCGCCATGCTCATGTCGTGGAAATAGATGGTCATCGCCAATGCGGCGATTTGCCCTTCAGACACCGCGTTGTCACGAACGCCATTGATGAAGAAACGAATTTCCTCTTCGCTCAACGGTTGTCCATCGCGTTTTTTACGTATTATCTCTTGAGCCAGGAACACAGCATCCCCCTGCGTGAGTGTAGGGTCATCACAACCACCGCAGTCCTGCCACGGTGGAAAATGTCATCAGTAGCTGCCAGCGGAAACCTGGCCGTCATGGCCCAGCGTCGTCAGCAGGCTCGCCAGCAGGCTGGAGGCGCCGAAGCGGAAATGGCGCGCATCAGCCCAGTCTTTGCCCATGATACGCTCGGCAAGTTGCAGATAATGCAGCGCGTCTTGCGCGGTGCGCACCCCGCCGGCCGGTTTGAAACCGACCCGTGCGCCGACGCCCATGTCGCGGATCACCGACATCATCAGCTCGGCACTTTCCAGCGTGGCGTTGACCGGGACTTTGCCGGTCGAGGTTTTAATAAAATCGGCTCCGGCGTTGATGGCAATTTCGCTGGCCTGACGGATCAGCCCGGCGTCTTTCAGCTCGCCGGTTTCAATAATCACCTTCAACAGCACCTTTGCCTGCTCGCAGGCCTGCTTGCACTGCTTGACCAGATCAAACCCGACCTGGGCATTGCCGGCCATCAGCGCACGGTACGGGAACACCACGTCAACCTCATCGGCGCCATAGGCAATGGCCGCGCGGGTTTCCGCCAGCGCAATGTCGATGTCGTCATTGCCATGCGGGAAGTTGGTAACGGTGGCGATGCGAATGTCCGGCGTGCCTTGTTCGCGCAGCGTTTTGCGGGCAATCGGGATAAAGCGCGGATAGATGCATACGGCGGCGGTATGGCCGGCCGGGCTGTTGGCCTGACGACACAGCGCGATCACTTTCTCGTCGGTGTCATCATCGTTCAGCGTGGTTAAATCCATTAAATTCAGCGCACGTTGCGCTGCGGCGGTTAATTCGGTCATAAAACTCTCCAACTGAGTATCTTGCCGTTGGCGAGCGGACTTGGTTCCATGAAGATAGCGCGGGGCAATGATTCCCCTCGCGGCAACTGAGATCCTTCTCACCGCAGATGTAATAGCTATTTGAACACGCTCCCTGGGGGAAAATCGTGTTCGGATTCACATTCTATGAAATAACACTGTAACAGGCCGGAATTATATGTGAAGAACATCACAAAAGAACGCGATATCGTTCACAAATTCGCTAAGGATTCGTGCCGGGATAACGGGCGCCCAACCGGACGCCCGTAACAGAGTTTAGCTTAAAGCGCCAGGAAGAACCCGGCGATGGTGGCGCTCATCAGGTTAGACAGCGTACCGGCCGCCACCGCTTTCAGACCAAAGCGCGCTATATCGTGGCGACGATTCGGCGCCATGCTGCCCAGACCACCCAACAGGATCGCCACCGAGGACAGGTTGGCAAAACCGCACAGCGCAAACGAGATGATCGCTTTGGTATGGGCAGAAAGCACCTGCAAGCCTTCGGCAGCCACCACGTCGTCCGGGCGCAGATAGGCGCCGAAGTTCATGTAAGCCACAAATTCGTTGACGATAATCTTCTGGCCGATAAACGAACCGGCGGTCATCGCCTCATGCCACGGCACGCCGATCAGGAAAGCAATCGGTGAGAAGATCCAGCCAAGAATCAGCTCCAGCGACAGTTGCGGATAGTCGAACCAGCCGCCGATACCGCCAAGGATGCCGTTCAGCAAGGCGATCAGCGCAATAAACGCCAGCAGCATGGCACCGACGTTCAACGCCAACTGCATACCGGACGCCGCACCGGACGCTGCCGCGTCAATGACGTTGGCCGGACGGTCGTCTTCAGCGATCAGCTTCATCGCATCGTCTTTATCGTGGGTTTTCTCGGTTTCCGGCACCATCAGCTTGGCGAACAGCAAGCCACCTGGCGCAGCCATAAACGAAGCGGCAATCAGGTATTCCAGCGGTACGCCCATCTGCGCATACCCCGCCAGCACCGAACCGGCCACCGAGGCCAGGCCGCCACACATGACGGTAAACAGTTCAGACTGGGTCATGGTGGCAATATACGGACGCACCACCAGCGGCGCTTCGGTCTGGCCAACAAAGATATTGGCGGTTGCCGACAGCGATTCGGTGCGCGAGGTGCCGAGCAGTTTTTGCAGGCCGCCGCCGAGCACGCGGATCACCAGTTGCATGATGCCCAGATAATACAGCACCGCAATCAGCGAGGAGAAGAACACGATCACCGGCAATACCCGCAGGGCGAAGACAAAGCCGCCGCCGCCGAACACCTCGAACATCTTGTCGGAAACCAGCCCGCCAAAAATAAAGGAAATGCCCTGATTGCCATAGGCGATCACGTTAGCCACGCCGGCCGACATGCCGCCGAGCACCGCGCGCCCCACCGGCACATACAGCACCAGCGCGCCGATGGCTATCTGAAGAACAAATGCCCAGGCAACGGTGCGCAGATTAATCGCGCGACGGTTGCTGGAGAGCAGTACCGCAATCGCGATCAGCGCCGCCATGCCGACCAGGCTCATGATGAGTTGCATGTAAAGTATCCCTGTTGCGAATAAAGTAATGCATCCCTGCCAAAGAGGAACACAGGGTTGCTTATGAATGTTTTCGGGGTGTGATTATACGGAGCGGGACGATACCCGCACCGATTCATATCACAAAAATATACAACCAGACGCAATAGAAAACATCATTACGTGACATTCATCACGGTTTAATCCTTCCGCATAACGTCAACTCGCCAGCCCTGATTGGCTACAGCGCCTGGTCCTTGATGCGCTTGTGTTCATCGGGGACGATCTCCGGTTGCGACTTGATATAGTCCACCACCGCGGCTGTCGCACCGCTGCCGGGAAGCGTCCTGATATTCCGCCCTTCGGTAAAGGCGCTGAATCCATCTCCCCCGGTCGCCAGGAAAGAATTCACCACAATCGGATACCAGGCGTCATCCTTGAGCGGCTGCCCCTGCACCGTTAGCGAGACGATGCGCTGATTGAGCGGCTTGCGGCTATCGTATTCCATCTCGATACCTTTCGAGACCTGCAGAATGCCATTGGTCAGATTTGCCGCATGATTCATTAGCCAACGTAGCTGTTTGCCGTTGATTTCCATATAGCTTAAATCGTCCGGGAAAGGGAACATGGTGATGATATCACCCAACTTGATTTCCCCTTGAGCAAGCTCACTTCTCAAACCGCCGCTGTTGACAAAGGCAAGCTGCGCCCGTGGTTCCGCGGCCAAAAAGGCATCGCCAACCATATTGCCAGCGGCGGAAGACTCGCCATAAGAGCGCGTCAACTCTGCGCTGGCGCTGCCGATTTTCTGCTGGGTGATCTGCTTTAGCTTATCCGTCCATAGCGCGACCTTCGCCGCCGTTGCCGGGTCAGGCTCCACGTCACCATCGTAAATATTGATCAACTTGCCTTGATAGCCAGCGATCTTTTTAGTTTTATCGTCAATATTCAACACCAATTTGCCCAGATCGATACCATAGGCATCGGTGGAAACAATCAAGGTATTATTGACTTTGATCGGTTCCGGCGTGCCAACGTGCGCATGCCCGGTAATAAGAACGTCCAATCCCTGCACCTGCTTTGCCAGTTCAATATCCTTGCTTAACAACCGGGTTACGTCTGCCGAACCAAAACTGGATTGCCGCGCCGGTACGCCTTCATGGATTAATAATACGGTAACGTCCACCTTGTCGCGAATCTGCCCAAGATACTTATTGAGGTATTCCACTTCGTCGCGCATCTCTACGCCAGCGCGCATATTCTTATTTACCGTATCGTAGAAAGCGAATTTGCCATGCAGGCCAATCACGCCAACCTTGATGCCGGCTTTTTCCAAAATAACCCATGGTTTATCCCACACCGGTTTATCACTGTTCTCATAAAACAGATTACCTAATAGCACCGGAAAAGTGGCTTTGCTCAACTGCTCAATCATATTGGGTACGCCATGATCAAACTCATGATTACCGATGGACACGGCATCAAACGACATTTGATTCATTATATCAATGATGGCTTCCCCCTGCGTTAGCGTGCTGATATACGGCCCGGTAAAAAAATCTCCGGCATCAAACAAGAAGACGCCATCATCTTTGGCTTTGGCCTGTTTGACAATGCTGGCGATATTGGCGAACCCCCCGACTTTTTTATCTTTACTGACATAGGGGGCTTTAAAAGGAAGTACATTAGCGTGTAAGTCGTTAGTGTGATAAATAGTGATGTCGGCTGATAATACCGAACCGCTTGCTAAAAATAATCCCATTATCAATACACTAAAAGCTTTAATTCTTCTCATTGCATATCCTCCATGAATTATTAAACTTTAACTCGTAGCCACACTAGTCAATATCACCGTCGGTTTCTGTGAGCTACAGCCTGATTTATAAAATCACAGTGAGGGATATCGATAAATATTCCGGCGCCTGGTTGCGGATATTCCTGAAAATAATTCATTCGCTGATTGAAATTTAAATAAAGAATATTAGCGATGTAATTAAAGACCTGCTACCAACCAGTTCTTATAATTAAAATATTGGATATATTGACCGGTTTTTTTATTGAAAATATCCATATTGGCTAAACCCGTTCTCGCCGTTGCATTTCCGTCGCTGTGCCAGTCGGCGGGCAGTTTCTTGCTGCGGCAGCGGTCACAAGCGAGGAGTCGACATAGCCTTGCCGCCATGACCTAACGTTGCAACAATACCGGCTGATTGCTGAAATGGCCGGGATCGTAAAAAGTACACGCAACAATTGCCGGACTTCCCCCACATCCCCCTAGCCCCCCAACCGCCCTTTCCCTACAATAAGGGATCTGTTGAGGCATAACGCAAGGAAAGACGGTGTCGAAAGCCAATCCCAATGCCACCATCGTGGACATCGCCCGCCGTGCCAGGGTGACCAATATCACCGTTTCCCGCGCCTTCAATAAGCCCGAGCTGGTCAAGCCGGAAACCCGTGAACGCATTCACGCCATCGCCAAAGAGCTGAACTACGTGCCCAATGCCTTCGCACAGGGGCTGAAGAGCAGCAGCAGCCAGATTATCGGCATCGTCACCAGCAGTATGTATAACCCGTTCTATTCCGGCCTGATCAAGACCGTGTCGCGCATCGCGCGCCAGCAGGGTTACCAGATCATGCTGTTCGACACCGACGGCAGCGAAGAGGCGGAAATGCGCGCCATTCAGGCGCTGTTCGGCTACAAGGCGCGCGGCATCCTGTTATCGGCGGTGCGCGATGACAAGCATTATCGTCCCGCCTATCTGGAACTGGCCGAGGTGTACGGCATCCCTCTGATTCTGCTCGATCGCGATCTCTACGATCAGCAACTGAGCGGGGTGTTCCTCGACAACCGCGAGATCGGCATCCTCGCCGGCCGCTATCTGGCGGAGCAACCGGAGAAAAAACTGCTGATTATCGGCGGCCCCGCCGACTCGGAGATCACGTTGACGCGTACCGCCGGCATCGTTGCGGCGCTGAAAGGGCGTGGCCGCGAACTACATATCATCAACGGCGACTACGATTTCATGTCGCAGGAAAGCGAGGTGCGCACCTATCTGGCCCAGCCGGAGAACCGCCCGGATTACATCATCGGCCTGAACGGCATCATCACGCTGGGCGCCATCGCCATCTGCCACGAAATGGGCCTCTATCAGCAGGTGAAGTTCTTCTCGATCGACGAACCGCCGCGCGCCGGCGCTTACGGCCTGCACATTCCCGGGGTGTATCACGATACGCAGAAACTGGGGGAGATCGCCGCGGAGCTGCTGTTTAGCGCAATCAACAGCCCGCGCGGAGAGCTGCCGGTGCGCAGAGAGTTCTTCACCGGCTCGCTGTTGAATCGCTGACGGGCGTTATTGCCCGTAGTAAGCGTGTTTGCCGTGCTTGCGCAGGAAATGTTTGTCCAGCAGCGCCGGCTGCATCGGGGCGATCGCCGGCACCAGTTGGCGCGTCGCCATCGCCATCGCGGCGACCTCCTCCAGCACCACCGCGTTGTGCACCGCATCCGCCGCGTCCTTGCCCCAGGCGAACGGCCCGTGGGAATAGACCAGCACCCCTGGCACCTGCTGCGGATCGCGCCCGCTCTGTTGGAAAGTTTCGACGATCACCTTGCCGGTTTCCTGCTCGTAATCACCGGCGATCTCCGCCTCGCGCATCGGCCGGGTGCAGGGAATATCGCCGTAAAAATAGTCGGCGTGGGTGGTGCCGAGCGCCGGGATCGGCTGCCCCGCCTGCGCCCAGATGGTGGCGTTGCGGCTGTGGGTATGCACCACGCCACCGATATCGCCGAAGGCGCGGTATAACGCCAGATGGGTCGCAGTATCGGACGAGGGTTTGCAATGCCCTTCCCGCACCTTGCCGTCCAGATCCACCACCACCAGATCCTCCAGCGTCATCGCCTGATAGGCGATGCCCGAAGGCTTGATCACCACCAGCCCGCGTTGGCGATCGATCGCCGAAACGTTGCCCCAGGTAAAGGTCACCAGCCCATATTCCGGCAGGCTGAGATTGGCGGCCAGTACCTGCCGCTTGAGTTCGTTCAGCATGCGATTCCTCCGCTGATCATCTGTTGTTCAATCCAGGCCTTGGCCTGGGCGATGCGCTGCTTATCCTGTCCGTCTTCACGCGCCCACATCTCCAGCAGGTAGGGGCCACGATAGCCGAGCGTATTGAGTACCGAAAAGGCGTGGGCAAAATCCACGCACCCTTCGCCAAACGGCACGTCGCGAAACTGCCCGGCGCTGCCCGGCCCCACCGCAATCGTGTCTTTGAGGTGGATGGCGGTGATACTGCCAATGTCCAATGCCAGCTCGGCGGCGATATCGTTGCCCCAGGCGCTGAGGTTGCCAAGGTCGGGATACACCGTGAACCACGGGCTGTTGACGTGGCGCGCAATGTCGCGCCATTTGCTGATGCTGTTGATAAACGGCGTGTCCATCACTTCCACCGACAGCATCACCTGTGCTCTGCCAGCCTGCGCCACCGCCCACTGCATGCCCTCGATAAAGCGTGCACGGCTGTGACGGTCGGCGGGTTCGTAATAGACGTCGTAACCCGCCAGTTGGATGTTGCGAATGCCGAGATCCACCGCCAGATCCAGCGCCTTGATCAACAGCACCCGCGCCCGTTCACGGGTGGCCACGTCGGCGCTGCCGAACGGATCGCGCCGGTGTGCCGACAGACACAGGCTCGGTACCGTCACCCCGCTGTCGAGACGCGCCTGAATAAACGCCAGTCGCTGACTGCGATCCCAATCCAGACGCTGCTGGCGCGCCGGCTGTTCGTCGATCGACATCTCCACAAAATCAAACCCCAGCTCCGCGGCGATCGCCAGCCGCTGCGGCCAGCTCAGATTGGCGGGCAGCGCTTTTTCATACAATCCCAGACAGGCGACGTTAGTTGTTTGCATCATTGACCTCATTCAAAGCCTGGGCGACCGCCAGATAGCGCGCCTGCTGGGCGCGCAGACGCCGATGGGCGGCGGGCGCGGGATAAAAACAACGCAGCTTGGGCGGCGCGGCGGCGATCGCTTCGGCGAAGCCGGCATACTCCCCGGCGCCTACTGCGGCACACAGCGCCGCGGCACGGCAGCCGCTCTGGCGGCTTGCCACCACGTCGAGCGGCAGATTGCCTGCGTCGGCGTACATCTGCATCCAGACGTCGGACTGCGTCGGCCCACCGGTCATGCGCACCCGCTCAATGCGCGGGTTCAGCCGCACCATGCGCTGCTGATGGATCAGGTGCGAAAACACGATGCCCTGATAGATAGCCTGCACCACGTCTGCCATCTCATGATGGGCGCTCAGGCCGATCAACCCGCCCGGCGTGTTGCCGCCAAGGTTGGAACCGTACAGATAGGGCAGGAACAGCAGCTCGCTGGGCCGTTCGCAGCGCTCGGCCACCCAGGCGTTGAACTGGGCGTAGCGTTGCCGGTCGTCGGCGCAAAACTGGCGCAGGAACCAGGCCAGATTGCCGGCCGAGGTCGGGCTGCCCTCGTGCACAAAATAGCGGCCGTCGATGCAGTAACGCCCCCAGGCATAGGGATAGTCGGCGGGGATCAGTCGCTCGGTCACGCAGGTGGCGATCGACCAGGTGCCCGCCACCGCGCTGAGCGTGCGATCGTCGGCCACGCCGGAGCTGAGCGCCGCGCCCACCACGTCGAACAGGCCGCCGTATACCGCCGTGCCCGCCCGCAGGCCGCACTGCGCCGCCGCCCCGGCCGTCACTCGCCCGGCCAGTTGCGCCGAGCCAATCACCGGCGCGGTCTTTTCCGCCGCCTCTTCAATGCCAAAAGCCGCCATCAGCGTCGGATCGTAAGCCCCACTGTGCTGGTTAAACAGGTTGCTGCCGGAGATATTGGTTACCTCGGCCGCCGCCTCGCCGGTCAGGCGAAAGCGCAGATAGTCATGTGCCATCAAAATGCGATCGACGGCGGCGTACTGCGCCGGTTGATGCTGCTTCAGCCAGCGCAGCAGCAGCGCCGGGTGACTGGGCCACAGCGGCTGCAGGCTACGCGGGTAGGTCTGCGCATCTACCCCGGCGCGCTGCAAGGCTGCGACCGTTTCCGCCGCGCGGTTGTCCGAAGAGAGAATGCCGTTGCCGACCGGCTTGCCGTACCGGTCAATGGCATACAGCCCTTTGCCGTGCGCCGAAAAGCCGACGCCGCGCACCTGACCGGCATCCAGCGCCGCTGCATGCAGCGTCTGGCGGATCGCGGCGCAGACGTCATCCCACAGCGCCTCCATATTGCGTTCGCTGAAACCTGGCCGGGCGGCGATCGTCGCACCGTCGCGTTCGGCGATCGCCAGTTCTTCACCGTCAGCCCGGTACAACCCGGCCTTGATCACCGTGCCGCCGACGTCTATGCCAAGAAAAATGCCCATTGCGCCCCCTACTTGCGCCGCACGGAACTGAGATAGATGGCGGCCAGGATGATGCCGCCCTTCACCACGTTCTGGATATACGGCGACACGCTCATCAGATTGAGGCCGTTGTTCAGCACCCCGAGCATCATTGCCCCCACCAACGTGCCGACAATGGCGCCACGCCCGCCGGAGATTGCCGCCCCGCCGAGCACGACCGCTGCAATGGCGTCCAGTTCAAAGCCTTCACCGGCGTTGGGCTGCCCGCTCATCAGGCGTGAGGTCAGCACCAGCCCGGCCAGCGCGGCGGTCAGACCGCTTATCACGTACACCAGCATCTTGTAGCGCGGCACGCGGATGCCGCTCAGGCGCGCCGCCTCTTCGTTGCCGCCCATCGCGTAGATGTAACGGCCGAACGGCAGCTGGTTCAGCATCAGCCAGGCCAGCAGGTACACGCCGAGCATGATCAGAATTGGCACCTGGATACCCTGCACCGTGCCGCGGCCGAAGAAGGCGAAGACGTCGGGCAGGCCAGAGATCGGGTAGCCGCCGGTGTACAGCAGCGCCAGACCGCGGGCGATCCCCATCGATGCCAGAGTGACGATGATCGGCGGCATGCGCAGATAGGCGATGCAAGCGCCGTTGGCCAGACCGAATAGCGCCCCGACCGCCAATGCCGCTACCATCGCCAACGGGATGGGGATCGCCGCCAGCATCAGCCCGGCGGCGACGGAGCCGGCCAGCGCCATCACCGGCCCGACCGAGAGATCGATACCGCCGGTGAGGATGGCGCAGGTCATGCCCACCGCGATGATGGCGTTGATTGACACCTGGCGCGCCACATTGGTCAGGTTGTTGACGCTGAGGAAGCTGTCGTTCAGCACGCTCATCAGCGCAAACAGGATCACGAAGCCGATAAACGGCAACACCGCCGGATGGTGTAGCAGTTTATCCCAGCGCTTGCCGAGGCTGGGGGCAGCGGCGCGGCGCGCCACGGCGGGTTGTTCAATTCCGATCATAATGCACTCCCGGTAGCGTGAAGCATGATGTGGTTGGATTCGATGTCGTCGCCGGTCAGCTCAGCAACGATGTGGCCGCCGCGAAACACCAGCACGCGGTCGCACACGCCGATGATCTCCGGCAGCTCGGAGGAAATCATGATGATGGAGATACCCTGCAGGGTCAGTTGCTGCATCAGCTGGTAGATCTCGGCCTTGGCGCCCACGTCGATACCGCGCGTCGGTTCGTCGAAGATCAGGATGTTGCAGTCGTTGTTGAGCCAGCGGGCGATCACCACTTTCTGCTGGTTACCGCCGCTCAGGGTACTGACGGCGGTATCCGCGCCCGGGGTTTTTACCCCTACCGCGTGGATCAACCGCTGCACCACGTCGCGATCCTTGCTGGCGCTGACGAAGATCTTGCCGCGCCGATGATGCCGGTTGAGGGTGATGTTCTGCGCCACCGAGAACGGCAGCACCAGGCCTTCGGTTTTGCGACTCTCCGGCAGCAGACCGATGCCCTGCGACAGCGCCTGCGCCGGCGAATTCAGCGCCGCCGGCCGACCGCCGAGACTCACGCATTTGCGGTGGCAGCGACTGGCGCCGATCAGCGCCGACACGGTCTCGGTGCGTCCGGAGCCCACCAGTCCGGCAAAGCCGAGGATCTCGCCCTTATGCAGCCGAAATCGGTCCGTTGGGCCGTGCTTTTCGCGCTGGATCTCCGCCTCCAGCAACAGCGTCGAGGTGTCCACCGGGTGCTGTTTCAGCGGGAAGGCGTTTTCGATCTTGCGCCCGACCATCAGCCGTACCAGCTCTTCCACGTTGGTGTCGCCGGTGGCCAGCGTCTCGATATAGCTGCCGTCGCGCAGCACGGTGATGCGATCGCAAATGGTGAAGATCTCATCCAGGTGGTGCGAGATAAACACCATGCCAACGCCCAGCAGCCGCAGATCGTTCATCACGCTAAACAGATGCTCGGCCTCGCCCGGGGTCAGCGTGGCGGTCGGCTCGTCCAGTACCAGCACGCGCGCCTCCAGCGACAGCGCCTTGGCGATCTCCACGAACTGTTGCTGCGCCACGCTCAACTGCTCCACCGGACAGTCGAGATCGATTTCCACCGTCAAGCGTTTGAAGATAGCTTCGGCCTTGCGCCGCATCGCGCGTCGATCCAACAGGCCCCAACGATTTCTGATCTCCCGGTTGAGAAAGATGTTGTCGATGGCGCTCATGTAGGGAATCAACGAGAATTCCTGAAAAATAATGCCGACACCGGCCTCGATCGCCTGGCGATAGTTGCTAAAGCGGCACTGCTCACCGTCGATAAAAATGTCGCCCTCGTCCGGCTGATAAATGCCGCACATGATTTTCACCAGCGTCGATTTACCGGCGCCGTTTTCGCCCAGTAGGGCGTGCACCTCGCCGCGTTGAATGGCGAGATCGATGCCGTCCAGCGCCTTCACGCCGGGAAAGCTCTTTTTAATCCGCTTCAATTCCAATAAAGCTGTCACCGCAATACCCTCCGCGTCGAACGCCCCGCCGCAGCGGGGCGAACCTGGCCGCTGTTACCAGCTAAAGCCGGCCGCATTGCTGCGGTCGATCAGCTTCACCTTGACCGGTACGGTTTTCGGCACGGTGGCGCCCCAGTAGCGGGCCAGCGCGATGCCGAGCGCGATACGCAACTGGTCACGCGGGAACTGCGCCGAGGTGGCGATAAACGGTGAATTCGGTTTGAGGATCTCTTTGATGGCTTCCGGCTGGCCGTCAACGCTGACCAGTTTCACCTTGGCGCCGTTGCTTTCAATCGCCGCCAGGGCGCCGAGCGCGCCAACGTCATTAACGCTGAAGATGCCCGCCAGATCCGGCGCCGACTGCAGCATGTTTTCAGTCACCGTCAGCGCGGTATCGCGCTCCTGCTTGCCGTTTTGTTTGGTGACAATCTTGATGTCGGGGTATTTCTTCATCGCCGCTTCGAAGCCGCGCACCCGCTCCAGGATCGGCACCACCGGGATGCCGTCAAGGATCGCTACCTTGCCTTTACCACCCAGTGATTTCGCCAGGTACTCGCCCGCCTGGAAGCCGGCGTCGTAGTTTTCCGAACCGACGAACGAGTCCAGGGGTCCGTCAGCCTGCGCGTCAATCGCCACCACCACCGCACCGGCTTTATGGGCGGAAATCACCGCCGACTGCACCCCCACCGAATCGGTCGGGTTGATCAGCAGGATATCCACCTTCTTCTGCAGCATATCCTCCACGTCGCCGATCTGCTTGGCGACGTCGTGACGCGCATCGGCCACGTACACTTTGGCGCCGATATCGGCCGCCGCCTGATCCAGCGCCTGTTTCATGGTGACGAAATAGTCGTTGTTCATTTCCTGGAACGACATACCGATAGTGATCTGCTTGGCCAGCGCCACATGGCTGGCCGCCAACATTCCACCGGCGACGATAAAAGGTAAGGTCTTTTTGAAAAATGAAAACATAGCCAATTCTCCTGTAGGGATAGCGTTTTGTTGTGATTATCAGAGCAACAGCATGTCTTTACTTTTGGCCGACCAGTGCCTCATCCGTTACGAACGAGGCGGTGGTCGTTACTGCAACAGCGGTACGGCGGGAATCTCAGGGAACCAGGATCACCTTGATAGAGTCGGTCGAATCCGCCAGGGCGAAAGCCTGATCCCAGTCGTTCAATGAATAGCTGTGGGTGACCACGCCGCTGGAGGTCACCAGCCCGCGCTCGAACAGATCGATGGCGATTTCATAGCTGTAGGGCGCCAGGTGCGCGCCGCGAATGTCCAGCTCCTTGCGGTCACCGATGATCGACCAGTCGACGGTGGTTTCCTTGCCGAACACGCTGAACTCCACGAAGCGGCCCAGCTTGCGGATCATCTGCAACCCCTGGGTCACGCCGATCGGCGCGCCGGTGGCCTCGATATACACGTCGCAGCCGTAGCCGCCGGTCAGCGATTTGACGATGCCGTCGGCGTCTTCTTTCAGCGGGTTGATCACGACGTCGGCACCGAACGCTTTCGCCAGTGCCAGCCGCTCGTCGATGGCGTCGATGACGATCAGTTTCTTCGGCGTTTTCAGGCGCGCCACCTGCACCATGCACAGCCCGAGCGGCCCGGCGCCGGCCAGCACCACCACGTCATCCAGTTGAATGTCGCCGCGCGCCACGGTGTGAATGGCGCAGGCCATCGGTTCAATCAGTACCGCGTCTTCGTGGCTCAGGCTTTCCGGGATCTTGTGCACGATGGCATTCTCGGAAAAGCGCATATACTCCGCCATGCCGCCTTCCGCCACGTCTTTCTGGAAGCCGTAAATATTGTGCGTTTCACACATCCAGTAGCTGCCGGACTTGCAGTAGCGGCATTCCCAGCACGGTACGATCTGCTCGGCGATCACCCGTTCTCCGACCTTATATTTGCCTTCAGCGCCCTCGCCCAACGCGGCAATACGCCCATAGAACTCATGCCCCGGCACTACCGGTGGTTTCACCCACGGGTTCTCCCCCCAGAACATCTGCGCGCCGTTTTTGCATTTGCAGTCGCCGGCACAGATGCCACAGCCTTCCACCTTGATCACCAGCTCGCGTGCCTTCGGCAACGGCGTAGGCACCTGTTCGAAACGATAATCCTGCGGGCCGTGGCAAACGACCGCGCGCATTTTTTCCGGCAACTGGCTCATTTATTCCTCCAATATATTTGTTAACAGCTTGAATTCTCTTAATGTTGACGTTGTCATTTTTTTCCAATAAAAAACAGACAAGGTTATAAATAGATATATTTCAATAAATTAATCACTACACATACCGAAAACTCAAAATGACAACGTGAACATAGAGCAACATATAACCAAAGCTGTAAAAATAATTATTTGAGCAAAATCACATATCGTTAACATTAAGCTTAAAAATGCTACAAATACGGATCGCGATCCCATTCTACGGCATCGTCGATCCACGCAGATCCACTGACCTCAGTCGGCGCAGGCAATGGCAAATCCGGCAATTTGCCGGCCGCAACGCGCGCGCATTCGGCCGCCGGGCAGCGTCTAACGAAAATGCAGGGGTTAACAGAAACGGAAACTCAGGTGGGGGGATAGATCGACCTATTCAAGCCACTGGCATAAACAGGGTTTCAGCGTTATGTTGCAGCTGGGCGGCGATTTCATCCGCTGATTCGCAACGCAGCAGACACAGCGCCTCAAACACCTCGGCGGCGCGCTCTGGCCGGTTGGGCTGCCCCTGGTAACCGGCTAACGGCATATCCGGCGCGTCGGTTTCCAGCAACAGCGAGGTCAGCGGCAATTGCGCCATCACCGCCCGGGTCTTTTGCGCCCGCTCATAGCTGATGGTACCGCCGACACCAATAGAGTAGCCCAGGCGGATAAACGCCTGCGCCTGCGACAAACTGCCGGCAAACCCGTGTACCACGCCACAACGCGGCACCTCGGTTCGGCGTAATAGCGCAGCCAGCGGATCGTGGCTGCGGCGCGAATGCAGGATCACCGGCAAATCATAGCGTGCTGCCAGTTTAAGCTGGGCAGTCAGTAGCTGCTGCTGTCGCTCGAACTGCGGCGCTGGCATGTACAGATCGAGGCCGATTTCGCCGACGGCCACCAGCTTGTCCGGTTTGCCAGCCAACAACGCCGCCAGCTGTTCCAACTGTTGGTCGTGGTGCTGCGCGATATACAGCGGATGCAGCCCGAGCGCGGCGTACAGCGGTGAATAATCCTTGGCCAATTGCAGTACGCGCGCAAAACGATCGGCGGTCACCGTCGGCACAATAATACGCTGCACCCCGGCTGCCGCAGCGCGTTGCAGGCTTCCTGCCTCGTTGCCGGCAAACGGCGGGAAGTCGAAGTGGCAATGGGTATCGGTAAAACAGCGGCTCATAGCGTCTCTCCACCGCTGGCCGACTGGCCGTGCGGCAAGACGATCTGCGGCTGAGCGTCCGGTTGGGTACCGCTGGCAGCAACGGGCGTACGCGCCACCTCGCTGACAATCGGCGACGGCATCGCTACGCTGTCCGGCTGAATTAAACGGCGCGACAGCGGCGTTTTCACCGCGATGCCGTCGGCTTTTTCCTGTTCCAGCAGCCAGTGGCCGACCGTAGCCAGGAAGTAACGCCCGCAGCGCCGCCCCAGATGATAATCGCGATTCAACGCCGAAACCTTGCTGCCCAGCGCATTACTGGCCAACGGTTTCGGCGGGAATATTTCGAAGATGCGCAAGTCACCCGGCGGCTTTTCAATAAACTGCTGAATACGATGGTAGCTCTGCTCATGGTGCTGCATCACCCGCACCATCTGTTGCAGGCTGCTTTCACCCAGCCACTGCTCCATGCGCTTCATCCACTGCGGCGTGTAATACATTTGCGATGGCACGGTGCGGATCACCACGATGGTATCGGCGCCGCGCCGATAGGCTTCTTCCACCGGGATGGCATCGCTGATGCCGCCATCCTGATAGCTGATGCCGTCCAGCTCTACGCCCAGACGGTAAAAACCGGGGATCGCGCTGGACGCCTTGATCGCCGGCAACCAGCTGTCACGCTGCGCCGGCAGATAGGTTGGCTCAAAGTTATCGCTGCGGCAGGCACACATCAGAAATTCCCGTCCGTCGATCAGCTGCTTTTCGGCAACGTCCATCGCCAGCGGCAATTGCTGCGAGGTAATGTCCACCAGCCAGTCGAGATCGATCAGATGCCCACCGCGCACAAAACGCAGCGGGTTAAAGAAATTTGCCGTAGTGGTGTAGCGGGTGATGACCCGACGCGCGTAGCCTAACTGGCCACAGACAAAGGCTGACAGGTTTTGCGCGCCAGCGGAGGTGCCGATCATCAGCTCGAAAGGGTTAAAGCGGGCCCGCTGGAATTCGTCCAGCACGCCGGCGGTGAAAATACCGCGCTGCCCGCCCCCTTCACAGACCAGCGCCATTTTACCGGGCCGGTATGGTTTATACGCCAGTGGCTCTATATTGCCGAGCGTGATGGGTATTCTGTATCCCAACCCGATATCCTCAATGTGGTGTTTTGACTGAGGATACCTCTTCTTGCCCTCTTCCGTAATCTTCTTGCAGTACACCAGACAGGCAGTCATTACTTCCCGCCAGCCATGCACAATCGCTGCCGGAGAACTCGGCCCAGGCCTGCCAGACCTGGCCTTTCAGCTGTTTCCAGCGTCCGAGAATGATGTCGCTGTTCATGACTTGCCTCCCTACTGCAAGAAAAGGGCTTAAGCTTTGTTACAATTTGAGAGCAGGCTAAGGACGTCGGCGACCGGTAAACAGGCTCACCAGGAACAGGATGATACCGACAACAAAGACGATTTTAGCCGCCCAGGCTGCGGTTCCCGCCAGCGTACCAAACCCCAGCGCGGCGGCAATCAGTGCGATGACTAAAAAGATAATGCCCCAACGAAACATAAGCCTCTCCTTACCATAGTGAAAAAACGCATCGCAGCCTGTCGGTTGCCCAAACAGGCAACGTAAAATCAGGCCGCGGGTTATTCTATTTTTGTGGTACTTCCCGGGCAGTGGCCCGGGAATTGATGCTTGCTGTTACGGGTATTGCCGATTACGGTTTGACCACCAGATCGTTCTTGACGCTCTTCACGCCATCAATCGCCTTGGCGATGCTTTCGGCACGATCGGACTGCGCCTGTGATTTCACTTCACCAGATAGCTGAACCACGCCTTCGGTGGTTTCTACTTTCACATTGCGTGAAGGCACGATATCGTCTGCCAGCAATTTGGCTTTCAGTTCGCTGGTGGTTGCAGTATCACCAGCGTACGACTTAACAGACTGTTTATCTTCATCTTTCACGTGCAGCTTGTCGCTGACGGATTTTACGCCTTCTACTTTACCGGCCACTTCAACCGCGTGCTCGGCCTGTGCCTGGCTGCCGACGAAACCGCTCAGCGTCACCACGCCCTGCTCCGTTTTCACGGAAATATCGGTGCTTTTGATGCTGTCATCGTCTACCAGTGCACTTTTAACTTTAGCCGTTGTTGCGCTGTCATCCATGTAGCCGTCGACTTTTTTCATGGAGCTATCGATTTTGGCGCCAGTGCTGTCAGCTGCGCTGGTTGCTTTATTGAGCAGCGTATCTTCAGCCAGAGCACTACCACTAACCAGAACGGAACCCAACACGACAGCCATCAGCGAATGTGCAAACTTGGTCTTTTTCATCGATCTCTTCCTTTTGTTGTGAATCCAAACCTACTGCGGATTCTTCCGCCACGACATGATGTGGCTCACTCATGAATACTTCACGATATCTATTCGATCGGTAGTTCATGCCAAGAGTATTGCAACCGCCGTGCCAATCCTTCAACCGCTATATAAATCAATAAGATAATTAAATGCGCTCAAAAAACACGCCGATTACTGTCGCTTATAAACGACAATTTTGGCTAACCACGGTGACAGTATCGATAACTTACTGATATTTAACAGTTCAAATTGTCTCTGATTGGCAACACTACCGAATAACACGCTACCGATCGCACAAATACCAGTGATTTTCGCTTTAAGCGAGGCAAATACACCCTGTTAAATATAGACCATTGGCCGAAGTTTGCCGGTAAAGGCGGAAGATTCTGAAGCAGCTAAAGCGCGGGAACTGATGAGGCGGGTTAACTAATAAAGCAAGGTAACGGCCTGGCTATTGCAAGAGCCAGGCCGTGGACGGTATTAATGCTCGCGCGTCTTGCGGAAGGTCACATCCGGGTAACGTTCCTGCGTCAGGTTGAGGTTAACCATGGTAGGTGCGATATACGACAGGTTGTCGCCGCCGTCCAACGCCAGGTTCTGCTCGTTCTTGCGCTTGAATTCTTCGAACTTCTTCACGTCGGCGCATTCAACCCAGCGCGCGGTGGAGACGTTAACCGATTCGTACAGCGCTTCCACGTTGTATTCGGTCTTCAGACGCGCTACCACCACGTCGAACTGCAGTACGCCGACCGCGCCCACGATCAGATCGTTGTTGGCTATCGGGCGGAATACCTGCACTGCGCCTTCCTCAGACAGCTGTACCAGCCCCTTCAGCAACTGTTTCTGCTTCAGCGGATCGCGCAGGCGAATACGACGGAACAGTTCCGGTGCAAAGTTCGGGATACCGGTAAACTTCATGTCTTCACCCTGGGTGAAGGTATCGCCGATTTGAATGGTGCCGTGGTTATGCAGGCCGATGATGTCGCCTGGATAGGCTTCTTCAACGTGCGAACGGTCACCCGCCATAAAGGTCAGCGCGTCGGAAATCACCACGTCTTTACCGGTACGCACCTGGCGCAACTTCATGCCTTTCTCGTAGCGGCCGGAAACCACGCGCATGAACGCCACGCGGTCACGGTGTTTCGGATCCATATTGGCCTGGATTTTAAACACGAAACCGGTGAATTTCTCTTCGGCTGCCACCACCTCACGGGTGTCGGTTTTACGCGGCATCGGCGCTGGCGCCCAGGCCACCAGACCGTCGAGCATATGGTCAACGCCAAAGTTACCCAGCGCCGTACCAAAGAATACCGGCGTCAGTTCACCGGCCAGGAACGCCTCCTGCTCGAACTCGTGCGAAGCGCCCTGTACCAGCTCCAGTTCTTCGCGCAGTTGAGCCGCCAGGTCTTCACCGACCGCAGCGTCCAGATCCGGGTTGTTCAACCCTTTGATCATCCGCACTTCCTGAATGGTGTGGCCTTTACCGGTCTGATAAAGATAGGTTTCGTCTTTATACAGGTGGTAAACCCCTTTAAACAGCTTGCCACAGCCGATAGGCCAGGTGATCGGCGAACAGGCGATCTTCAGCTCGCGTTCGACCTCGTCCATCACTTCCATTGGGTCGCGAATATCACGGTCGAGCTTGTTCATAAAGGTCAGGATCGGCGTATCGCGCAGACGGGTCACTTCCATCAGCTTGCGGGTACGATCCTCAACGCCTTTTGCTGCGTCGATCACCATCAGACAGCAGTCCACCGCGGTCAGGGTACGGTAGGTATCTTCCGAGAAGTCCTCGTGCCCCGGGGTGTCCAGCAGGTTGACCAGGCTATCGCGGTACGGGAACTGCATCACCGAGGTGGTGATCGAAATACCACGCTGCTTTTCCATTTCCATCCAGTCGGATTTGGCGTGCTGGCTGGAGCCGCGCCCCTTGACCGTACCGGCGGTCTGGATAGCCTGTCCGAACAGCAGCACCTTTTCGGTAATGGTGGTTTTACCGGCATCGGGGTGCGAGATGATGGCGAAGGTTCTTCTTTTTGAGACTTCGCGGGCGAATTCACTAGGAGACATGTTTTTCACGTTTCTACGGTTAGTCCGCCCTGCATCATCGGAACGCGCCGATCGCGGCGCCAGGCAAAGCGGTGATAAAAAGATAATAGCCGGTTATTTTCGCTGATTTGGCAACCGGTGACAATCAATGGATGCCGCAGCGCCGGATTAATTGGTCAATGCAGACCGAAGTCTGGAAATGACGTGCCCAATGCCGGCGCTTACCCCAACGGCAGCGCCATCACGATGGCGTCTTCGCGGCCGCCGACGCCAGGATAATAGTTGCGGCGCACGGTGACCTCGTTGAAGCCTAGGCGATCGTAAAGCGCAATTGCACCGGCATTCGAGGCGCGAACCTCCAGCCACAGCGTCAGGATGCCGCGGCTTTCCAACTGCGCGATCAACGCATCCAGCAGCGCACGGCCATAGCCCCGGCGTTGCCATTGCGGAGCAATGGCGATATTGAACAGCGTCGCTTCGTCGAGTACGAGCTGGGTGATGGCAAACCCCGCCATCTGCCCGGCGGTTTCCAGTTTCAGATTGAGATAGCGTTCGCCCTGATTGCTGGCGAGCGTGGCTTCGCTCCAGGGAAAGGCATGACTGGCCTGTTCAATCGTCAATGCGCTGGCCAGATCGGCCGTCGTCAGGGAAGAAATGGTGTTCATAATGACAAATCTGCTGCCAGAGAGCGCGTTTGGCACTCGCGTCTAAAGAAAGCTCGGCCAACGCCGGGCTGGATAACTGCGCACCGTCGAGCACGAGCGGCTCTGTAATGCCCAGCCGCCAACTGTTGCATTCGCTATCTTCCGGCAGCATCGCTGCCTGTTCCGGCGTCAGACAGTAGGCTTGCGCCGGGGTCAGCCCCAGGCTGCGCAACACGTCGCAAAACAACGGATCGCCGGCCTCTGGCAGGGGGGAAGCCACCACCACCAGTCGAGCTTCCGCCGGCAAATGGACCGCCACTTCGCCTTGCAACACCCCCGGGCGGCGCAATGTCCACTGCGTAATACCCAGTTGTTGTAACAGCCAGTCGCGTTGAGATGCCATACCGATTCCTGTAGGGAGCTACCGTTAATGCGCGTTGCGCGCCATATGCTAACAAACCCGCGCGGCCAACGCACCTGCGGCTTGTAACAAGACGGGTATAAATTATCACCGCAACGCTCTATAATCGCCGGCTTAATCTTGAGGAGCCAAAACCTGATGTCTGCATTAACCCCCGCCAGCGAAGTGATGCTGCGCCACAGTGATGAATTTACCGAACGTCGCGTGCTGTTCGCCGGTGATCTGCAAGATACGCTGCCGGCGCAATTTGAGGCCGTGGACGTACGCGTTCATACCCAGCAATATCATCATTGGCAGTTATTAAACCGTGCGATGGGTGACAACGTGCAATTCGGCCTGACGGTCGACGCAGCCTTCGTTGCCGAATGCGATACGCTGGTTTACTACTGGCCAAAGAGCAAACAGGAAGCGCAATTCCAGCTGTGCAATCTGCTGGCACTGCTGCCGGTCGGCGCAGAGGTGTTTGTCGTCGGTGAAAACCGCAGCGGCGTACGCAGTGCCGAACAGACCGTCGAAGGCCACGTTACACTGGCGAAAATCGACAGCGCGCGCCGCTGCGGTCTGTATCATGGCCGGATCGACGCCCAGACCACCTTCGATCTGAACGACTGGTGGGACAGCTACCCGTTGCACGATCTGGAAGTAAAAACCCTGCCAGGGGTGTTTAGCCGCGACGGGCTGGACGTCGGCAGTTCCCTGCTGTTGTCGACGCTGGACAAACACATGAAGGGCAAAGTGCTCGACGTCGGCTGTGGCGCCGGTGTGATGGCCAGCGTGATGGCTAGAATGTCGCCAAAGGTGAAGCTGACGCTGAGTGACGTTAACGCCGCCGCAATAGAATCCAGCCGCGCGACGCTGGCTGCCAACGGCATCGACGGCGAAGTGATCGTCAGCAACGTCTATTCCGACATTAGCGGCCGTTTTGACATGATCATCTCCAACCCGCCATTCCACGACGGGTTGGCAACCAGCCTGACGGCGGCCGAAACCCTGATCCGCGGCGCGTTAAAGCACCTGCCGATTGGCGGTCACTTACGCATCGTCGCCAACGCCTTCCTGCCGTACCCGGATATTCTGGACGCCACCTTCGGCAGCCATGAGGTCCTGGCGCAGAACGGCCGCTTCAAGGTCTATCAGGCTACCGTTGGCCGCCCACCGCGTGATGCGAAGAAGAAAAAGAAATAACCACGCCCGCCATGGAAAAATGCCGCCCAGTTAGCCCTGCGCGGCATTTTTTTTGCCTGGCCAGGGCGCTGCCAACGGCGGCGCCCGTCACGTTGTATCAGCCGTTAATGTAGGTCATGGCTTCTTCGCCATAGCGCGCCCCCGCCGCTGCCTGCAGCGGGAACACCGCCTCGATCGCCGCCAGCTCCTGTTCGCTCAGGGTGATCGAGGTTGCGGCGACGTTTTCTTCCAGATAACGCCGGCGTTTGGTGCCGGGGATCGGCACGATATGTTCGCCCTGCGCCATCACCCAGGCCAATGCCAGCTGTGACGGCGTGACACCCTTGCTGCGTGCCAGTTCGCCGACCTTGTCCACCAGCGCCAGATTGCGGGCAAAATTGTCCCCTTGAAAACGCGGATTGCTGCGACGGAAGTCATCCTCAGCCAGATCGTCAGGCCGTTGAATCGCGCCGGTCAGAAAACCACGCCCCAGAGGGCTATAGGCCACAAAACCAATCCCCAGACGTTCACAGGCAGCCAGTTGCCCCTGCTCGGCGTCGCGTGTCCACAGTGAATATTCGCTCTGTAATGCGGTAATCGGATGAACGCGGTGGGCGCGTTCCAACGTTTCCACCGACGCCTCGCTCAGGCCGATATGGCGGATTTTTCCCTCGGTAATCAGATCCGCCATCGTACCGATCACTTCTTCGATCGGCACCTGCGGATCGACCCGGTGCTGATAGTAAAGATCGATAGTCTCTACCCCCAGCCGTTGCAGACTGCCTTCTACCGAGCGGCGGATATAGGCCGGCTGGCTGCTGACGCCGCGGGCATGCGGATCGGACGGATCGCGCACGATGCCGAATTTGGTCGCCAGAAACACCTGCTCGCGCTTGCCCTTGATCGCCTTGCCGATCAGTTGCTCATTGGTATGCGGTCCATACATATCGGCGGTATCCAGCAGCGTGACGCCCAGATCCAGCGCACGATGCAGCGTCGCGATAGCTTCTTTTTCATCTTGATCGGTGGAATAGAAATCGCTCATCCCCATGCAGCCCAACCCCTGCGCAGAAACGCTTGGACCCTTGGCGCCTAATTTTCGCTGTTGCATCGTTGTTGCCTCATCAATCGGGTAAATGTCGATACAGAGTGTGGTTGTTGGCGCAGGAAAGATAAATAATGCATATTGCTCAACACTGTTCAAAAAACGCTAACAATCTCGGACGGTCCGATGGATCAGATTCAGGCAATGCGCATCTTCACGCGAATCGTCGAACTGGGTAGCTTCAGCCGCGCGGCCGAGCGCCTGCAACTGCCGCGTGCCACGGTCAGCAACACGCTGAAACGGCTGGAGCAGCGGCTCGGCGTGCGGCTGCTGATCCGCACCACTCGGCAGGTCAACGTCACCCACGAAGGCACCTTGTACTATCAGCGCTGCATTCAACTGCTGGGTGCGCTGGAAGAAGCCGATACGCTGTTTAGCCAGCAGAAGCTGCAGCCGTCGGGCAAAGTACGTATCGATATGCCGCATTCGCTGGCGCGTGAAATCGTCATTCCGGCGCTGGGGGATTTTTATCAGCGCTATCCGCAAATCACCCTGGCGCTCGGTGCTAACGATAGCCACGTCGATTTGCTACGCGAAGGGGTCGACTGCGTGTTACGCGCCTGGGAAACCGAAGACGACAGCCTGATAGCCCGGCAGATCACCGCAATGCCGCAACTGACCTGCGCCTCGCCGGCCTATTTGCAGCACTACGGCGTACCGCAGTCGATCGACGATCTGCATCATCACCATGCGGTGGGCTATTTCTCTCTCGCCACCAACCGCGACTATCCGCTGGAATTCTGCCGCCATGGCAAGCTGGAGCTGCGCGAACTGCCAAGCCGGCTGAGCGTCAGCGGGGCAGATGCCTATATCAGCGGCTGCCGTGCCGGTTTGGGGCTGATACAGGCGGCGCGCTATTCGCTGTCGCCGTGGCTGAAGCGCGGCGATCTGGTAGAGGTTTTGGCACAGACGCCACCGCCACCGATGCCGATTTACATTATGTATCCCCCCGGCCGCTTCCTTGCTCCTCGCGTGCGGGTGCTGATCGATTGGCTGATTACACTGTTCGAAGCGCATCAAAAGCAACGAGATGACGCTTTTTCCAGCAAACGCCCGCAATCACCGAAATAACAGTTGACGTCCCCGCCAAAATCTCTAGAATTCGCCCCCGTGGTGACATTATTACGGTAATGTTTCTGGTACGCGAAGGTGGCGGAATTGGTAGACGCGCTAGCTTCAGGTGTTAGTGTCCTTACGGACGTGAGGGTTCAAGTCCCTCTCTTCGCACCAAATAACCACGCGATTGACATTTATATTGCACAGCATCTGTGCGAAGGTGGCGGAATTGGTAGACGCGCTAGCTTCAGGTGTTAGTGTTCTTACGGACGTGAGGGTTCAAGTCCCTCTCTTCGCACCACGCTGGTGACAATATAAATCAAATCGACGCAACAACATCGGCTGTGCGAAGGTGGCGGAATTGGTAGACGCGCTAGCTTCAGGTGTTAGTGTCCTTACGGACGTGAGGGTTCAAGTCCCTCTCTTCGCACCAATCGATGCTCTCTCCGGCAGTACCTCATCCAACTTTCCCTGTAAGCGCAAGAAACGACACGTTTAAACGTGGTTTGGTGCTATTCAGTCGATATTCAAATGCAGCCCAATTGCCGCCAGACCGCCGGCTAATGCCATGCATGACGGCAACAGCAGATAGTGTCGCCAGCGACTGTTGAACAGCATCACCAGCGTCGCCAGCATGGCAATGACGATCAGACTGCGCAATTGCATCATGTCCAGGTTGACCAAAGCCAGCAATGGCAACAAGGCACAGGGCAACAGTACGCCCCAGGCGCTGGCCAACCGGTCGCCCAGACACCAGCTCACACCCCACAGCCCGCACGCGGTAATCATGGCGGCAATCATGATAACCCCACCCTTCAAGTGATAATGATAACCAATATCATATACCAGTTTTTTTCGCCCTGCACCTATTTAACCGTCAACCGCTTTCCCGGATGACAGAACGGCGAAAAAATGATAGTTTGACATAAGAAAATTCTTAGAATGATTGCGCGTTAATAATCACCCGTTAAAACTATAGTCAACGTCATTCAAGTTACGGCGAAGCGGCAACTGCCAGCCGCTAGCAGCGGTTCAATGGCCGGGATAAGCGCGTGCAGCCAGCCAACATGCGACGTGAGATATAACGGATATATTCACGCAAGTAATGTTTATCACTTGCCCAGAATTTTCAATAACCTCACTATTTGATTGGTAAAGAGTAAACTCCGTATGAACGCGCGTTCTTATCAGGAACTGCTGACCAGCAAGCATCGATTATCGTTATTCCTTTTCTTGTTGATGAATGCGGCCTCTTCAATATTTACGTTATTGATGCCTTTCAAAAATACGCCGGTCATTACCTTGCCACTGATGGGGATCCCCTTATTCTGTTTGGCTGCCATGGCATACACGGTATTTTGTCCGCGCCAATACGTGCGGAAACTGCATGTGTTCGCCGCTATCCTCGGCGTACTGTGGGCGGCGCATATTTATTTAAAAAGCCGTTACTGCGTACCGGATAGCCAAAATTTTTTATTAATTAGCCTATTCAGCATGTTTTTTATCAGCGCCATTGCGCTGACCGATAATTTCGTCGCTTTTTGCCTGCATTCGGTGCCTTCCGCCATCACCATTTTGCTGCTGGATGGCATGAATAATACCGTGCGCATCGTGTTTACCTCGGTGCTGCCCATCATCGCTTTTTCAATCCATCATCTGATGTTGAAACGCAGCGAAGCCTTTACCCAGGCGCTGGTCGCCAACCTGTATGACGAACGTGACAAACTCAGCGATCTCAGCATGCTCGATCCGCTCACCGGGCTGTATAACCGTCGCGGGCTGGAAAACAAACTCAACCAGCTGCTGGCACCGACCGCCGGCCGTCATTTCGTGGTACTGCTGGATATCGATCGCTTCAAGGCCTACAACGACAACTATGGCCACACCATGGGCGATCAAGCGCTGGTGCAGGTTGCCGCGGCCATCCGCGACGCGGTGCGTTCACGGGATATCGTGGTGCGCTATGGCGGGGAAGAGTTCCTGGTACTGCTGACCAACGTCAGCGAAGCCTATGCGGCACAACTGGCAGAACGCGTACGTCAGCGGGTGTTGGGCTTGCAGATCCCGCATCGCTTCAACCAGTTGGCCACTACCACCGTCACGCTCAGCGCCGGCATTTCAGCGCTGGACCAACTGGACGTGAAGTCGGCTATTCGTGCCGCGGATGCCGCGCTGTACCAGGCCAAGGGCAACGGTCGCAATACCATTCAACTGGCGGAAAACGCCCAGTCCGCGCCCCTGGCCTGAAGCCTCAGTATCGGCGTTGGCGGATGCCATAGGCCAGCACCACGATAAAGCACAGCAGCGGCAAGACGTAAGAAATGGCGGTGCTGTAGTGGTCAGCGATGGCCCCCATAAAATACGGCATGATGGCACCGCCGACGATCGCCATGATCATGAAGGAACTGGCGCGTTTGGTATGCTTGCCCATGTTCTTCACCCCGAGGGCGAAAATGGTCGGGAACATGATCGACATAAAGAAGAATACCGCGATCAACGCCACCACCGACACACCGTCAATGCTCATCATCACCACCCCGCACAGCAGGATATTGATCAACGAATAGCAGGCCAGCAGCGTCGCCGGCTTGACCCGCCCCATCAACCAGGTGCTGAAGAAACGGCCAATCATAAAGCAGATCATCGCGATGGAAAGCAGATAGGACGCGCTCTGGTTGGACACGTCATCCCAGTGTTCGGTGGCATAGTTGATAAAGAACGCCCCGACGCCGACCTGCGCTGCCACATAGAAGAATTGGGTAATCACCCCGCCGACAAAATGCGCATGCTGCCAGAGCCCCTGCGCCACCACGCCATGCGGCAGCGGCTCTTCTTCGCGAATGTCAGGCAGCCGGGTACGGCTGAACAGCAAGGCGATGCCCAGCACCAGTACCGCAATCGCCACGTAGGTCATTTTCACCATGTTTTGATCGCCGCCGCTGGCGCTTTGCGTCGCCGAAAAGAACAACGTGCCGCCGATCATCGGGCCGATAAACTGCCCCAGCCCGTTGAACGACTGTGCCAGGTTCAGCCGACGTTCCGCGCCTTTGGCATCGCCCAGTACCGTGGCATACGGGTTGGCCGCCGTTTCCAGACAGCCAAGGCCACAGGCAATCACAAACAGCGCCAGCAGGAACAGCGCAAAGCTGTTGGCCGAAGCGGCCGGCACAAACAGCAACGCGCCGACGGCATACAGACACAGACCAATCAGAATCCCGGCCTTATAGCCGCGTTTATCCATAAAATAGCCGGCAGGCAACGCCACCAGGAAATAGGCGCCAAAATACGCCGCCTGCAATAATCCCGATTGCGCCTTGGTGACGTGCAGCGTTTCCTGGAAATGTTTATTCAACACGTCCAACAAGCCATAAGACAGGCCCCACATAAAGAACAGACTGGTGACCAAAATAAAGGCCCAGCGCAGATTGGCGCGCGCGTTGGCCCCCACTTGCGCAGGCGCAGCGGTTTTATCAGCAAGCATGATATTATCCTCGTAGAGTACTTTCATACACCGGGCCGCCGCGACAATAGCGCGCGTTCACCCCGGCCGCGCCCTGTAGCAGCCTTGCCGGAGATTCGCTGCGCCACCTTTCGCCGCAACTCGAATGATATTGGCTATTATTGTTTTGCTAATGAAAATATCTGTTCCATTGCCACCCATTTCTCGCCCGGCGGCGTCCAGGGCGTGGCAACCTGGTATTGCCACATCAGCGCTTCCCAGCGCTGCACATCGGGATGATTGCGGCTGTCGGCAGCAAAGCGTTCGGCATCAAATTCCGCGCTGACCTCGACAATCATGAATAGCCGGGTGCCGATGCGGTAAATCTCCATCTCCAGAATGCCCTGGTGGCGCAGGTGTTCGGCAATCTGCGGCCAGATGCGTTGATGATGACGCTGATACTCGGCAATCAGCGCCGGTGAATCGACCAGATCGAGCGCCTGGCAAAAGCGCCGTCGGGAAGTCGCCGCGCCGCTCATGTGATGGCCCGATCGAGATGCAGATAGCCGCCGTCTACCGACAGCCATTGGCCGGTGGTGTGCGAACTGCGACTGGAAATCAGAAACACCACGGTATTGGCGATCTCCTGCGGCGTGGTCATGCGCTGCCCCAGCGGAATGCGCGCGGTGATTTTTTCCAGTTGCTGCTGCGGTTGCTCAAAGGTGTTGATCCAGCGCTGGTACTGCGGGGTAATCACTTCCGCCGGCACCACCGCATTGACCCGTACGCCGTCCGCCCGCAGCGACACCGCCCACTCGCGCGTCAACGCCAGCACCGCCCCCTTGGCGGCGGTATAGCCGCTGGTACCGCCCTGGCCGCTGAGCGCGGTTTTCGAGGCGATATTGATGATGGTGCCGTGGCTGGCCCGGAGCGCCGCCTGGCACAGATGCGCCAGTTGGTAATAATGCATCAGGTTCTTTTCCAGCGATCCGAGAAACGCCTCGCGACCGGCCTCCAACCCGACGCCGTCGTTTACCCCGGCATTGTTCACCAGACCGTCCAGCCGGCCGTACTGTTCCAGCGCCTGCGACACCGCGCGTTGGCACTCCGCCTCGCTGCACAGATCGGCGATCGTCACGCTGCTGCGCGGTTGCAGACGTTTGAGCTGGGCAAGGAACTCATCATCCGGCATGACATTGGTGACAATAACCGGCACCGCGCCCTCTTCCGCCAGCGTCAGCGAAATCGCCGCGCCGATGCCGGAGCCGCCGCCGGTCACCATCACTACTTTATCGTTGAGATATAAATTCATCGTCAGATCCCGTTAAACCATAAACCCGGCAGGCCGTGCCGCCCCAGATCGCCGCCTGCTGCGACGGGCTGAGCGTAGCCACCCCCTGCTCACATAGTTGATAAACCTGCTGATATTCACCGGCCAACAGGCACACCGGCCAGTCGGAACCGAACATCAACCGCTGCGGGCCGAAGGCCTCCAGCGCCGCCTCGAAGAAAGGCAGCAGTTGCCCGGCCTGCCAGTGACCGCCGGGCACTTCGGTGATCAGCCCCGACAGCTTGCACGCCACGTGCGGCAGTGCCGCCAGCGGTGCGATCTGCCGGGCCCAATGCGCCGCGCCGCGCGCCACGTCCGGCTTGCCGAGATGATCGAGCACCAGCCAGTGATCGTCATGGCGAGCGGCGAACGCCGCCGCCGCTGCCAAATGTCGGTGCGTCACCAGCAGGTCATAGACGCAGCCGTGCCGCTGGAGCAGACCCATGCCACGTTGCACCGCCGGCAGCGCCAGCCAGTCCGCCGGATCCGGCTCATCCTGCACCAGGTGCCGCACGCCGCACAGCAGCGGGTGGCGCGCCGCCAGACGCTCATCCAGCGCCGGCGCGGTGATGTCCAGCCAGCCAACCACGCCACACACCCCGTCGAGCTGTGCCGCCTGTGCCAGCAACCCGGCATTTTCCGCCTCGCTGTGCCGTGCCTGCACCAGCAGCGCGCCGTCCAGCCGATGCTGCTGCAACAGCGGTTGCAGCTGCGCCGGGCCGAAATCCTGCTGGAGCACCGCCATACCGTCGTCAATCCACGGGTAGTGCTGCGGCTGGTAGCGCCAATAATGCTGATGGGCGTCGATGCGCAACATGCCGCCTCCTAACCGCGAAAGCGGTATTGCTCGATCGATTCCAGCCGCATTTCAATCGAATAGCCCGGCGCACGCGGTGGCATATAGGCCGCGCCGCGTATCTCGCACGGGTGCAGGAAATGCTGATGCAGGTGGTCAACGTATTCGATCACCCGCCCTTCATGGCTGCCGGCAATGCACAGGAAATCGATCATCGACAGGTGCTGAACGTATTCGCACAGCCCGACGCCACCGGCGTGCGGGCATACCGGCAGGTTGTACTTGGCCGCCATCAGCATCACCGCCAGTACCTCGTTAACCCCACCGAGCCGGCAGGCATCGATCTGCACCACATCGATCGCGCCACGCATGATGAACTGCTTGAACATGATGCGGTTCTGGCACATTTCACCGGTAGCTACCTTCACCGGATGCACCCCCTCGCGAATGCGCCGATGTCCTTCCACGTCGTCGGGACTGGTGGGCTCTTCGATAAACCACGGTTTGGCAAAGGCCAGATGCTTCACCCACGGGATCGCTTCATCGACCTCCCACACCTGGTTGGCGTCGATCATCAGTTGACGATCCGGGCCGATCACCTCGCGTGCGATGCGCACCCGGCGGATGTCATCCTCCAGATCGCGCCCCACCTTCAGCTTGAGGTAGGAAAAGCCGGCATCGACCGCCTGCTGGCATAGCCGGCGCAGCTTGTCGTCCGGGTAGCCCAGCCAACCGGCCGACGTGGTGTAGCAGGGATAACCGTGTTCCAGCAGTTGTTCACGCCGCTGCGCCTGGCCTTCCGCCCGATTTTTCAGCAGCGTCAGCGCCTCCTGCGGCGTAATGCAATCGGTGATGTAGCGAAAATCAATGCAGCGCACCAGCTCTTCTGGCGTCATGTCTGCCACCAGTTGCCACAGCGGCTTGCCTTCCGCCTTGGCCCACAGATCCCACAGCGCATTGATCACCGCGCCGGTGGCCAGGTGGATCGCCCCCTTGTCCGGTCCAATCCAGCGCAACTGGCTGTCGCTGGTAAACTGACGCCAGAACGCCCCCATATCGGCGGTGATGCTCGCCAACGACTGGCCGACGATCTGGTGCTCCAGCGCACGGATCGCCGCGCAGCAGATTTCGTTGCCACGGCCAATGGTAAACGTCAGACCGTGACCGCTGAGATCGGCGCGATCGGTTTCCAGGATCACATAGGCCGCCGAGTAATCCGGATCCGGGTTCATGGCGTCGGAGCCATCCAGCCCCAGCGAGGTCGGGAAGCGAATATCTTCAACCCGCAGCGCGGTAATGGTGGTCATGGTCAATTCTCCTACGCCTGAACCGTTTGCTGTTGTTGTTCACCCAACCCCTCAATGCCCAGCCGCATCACCTGGCCGGCCTTGAGATAGATTGGCTGTGGTTTTTGCCCCATGCCGACCCCCGGTGGGGTGCCGGTGGAAATCACATCACCCGGCTGCAGACTCATAAAGCGGCTCAGATAGCTGATGATGTGCGGAATGGTAAAAATCATGGTGCTGGTATTGCCGTCCTGATAACGCTTGCCGTCCACTTCCAGCCACAGATTGAGCCGGTGCGGATCGGCAATTTCGTCGGCGGTTACCAGCCATGGTCCGGTCGGGCCGAAGGTATCGCAGCCCTTGCCCTTGTCCCAGGTGCCGCCGCGTTCAATCTGGAATTCGCGTTCGGATACGTCGTTAATCACGCAGTAGCCGGCCACGTGCTGCATGGCATCCTGTTCGGCGATGTAGCGCCCGCCCTTGCCGATCACCACCCCCAGCTCCACTTCCCAGTCGGTTTTTTGCGAATCGCGCGGGATTTCCACGTCGTCATTCGGCCCCACCACCGCGCTGGTCCACTTGTTGAAAACCACCGGTTCACCAGGGATGGCCGCACCGGTTTCCGCCGCGTGATCGGCATAATTAAGCCCAATGCAGATAAACTTGCCGATGCCGCCGACGCAGGCGCCGATACGCGGCTGCCCTTCCACCAGCGGCAGGCTGTCGATATCCAGCCGTTGCAGTGCGGCGATGCTGCCCGGCAACAGCGCGGTGCCGCCAACGTCGGCGATATGGCGTGAAAGATCGCGGATTCGCCCCTGAAGGTCCAACACGCCCGGTCGTTCCTGCCCAACCTCTCCATAACGTAACAGTTTCATAATGTCCTCAATCTCAACGATAAAATTGCCGTGCGACCCGCACGCCGTGGCCAATCAGTTGCTCCAGCCGCCGTCGATAATCTGCACGGTGCCGGTGGTGTAGGAACTGGCATCAGAGGCCAGATACAACGCCAGTTGCGCTATTTCGCCGGTCTGACCGATGCGGCCAATCGGCTGGCGCGCGACAAATGCCTGGTAAACCTCTTCTTCACTGCGGCCCTGTTCCCGCGCCTGTTCGGCAATGCGCTGACGCAGCGACGGTGACTCCACGGTGCCCGGACAGATGGCGTTGCAGCGAATGCCCTGGGTAACGTAGTCCGCCGCCACCGAGCGCGTCAGACCAATCACCGCCGCCTTGGTAGCGCTGTAGGCAAAGCGGTTCGGCACGCCTTTGACGCTGGAGGCCACCGAGGACATGTTGATGATCGAACCTTTCTGCTGTGTCAGCATGGCGGGCAAAAAGGCGCGGATCATGCGGAACATCGCGGTTACGTTCAGATCGAGCGCGAACTGCCATTGCCTTTCGCTGCATTCCAGGATCGACCCGCTATGCACCACGCCGGCACAGTTGAACAGCACGTCCAGACAACCAACGGTTTCCGCCGCCGCGGCGATGGCGGCACCATCGGTGACGTCCAGCTGCAACGGCGTAATGCCGCTAATTCCCTGTAACGACGCGATATTGATATCGCTGGCAATCACCTCAGCGCCAGCATCGGCAAACAGCCTGGCGGTGCTGAAACCGATCCCCTGCCCGGCGGCGGTGATCAGCACACGTTTTCCGGTTAAATCCATTGCGACTCCTTGGCCAAAAGGTCTAATGGTCAGGCCACTAAGGGCGGTTAAAGGTCAGACCTTTCACATGACAAAAGACGTTTTAAGCGTTATGGTTTGAAGTAGATGTGAATAAAAACGATGTAAAACAGCATTTCAATTAACCAAGTTTTTACACCTGATTAACGAATACTCAAGCAGCTTGAGCAGTTTTTGTGCGCTGAATCACTTAACGCTACCGTGCCGAAGGTAAAAAATGCCGATTACCCGACTGGAAAACCCACGTATTTACAGACAGATAGCCGACCAGCTGAAACGCCTGATCGAAAACAACGAATTCCCGCCCGGCAGTCGCCTGCCGTCGGAACGCGATCTGGCCCAGCAGTTACAGGTCAGCCGCGCCTCAGTGCGCGAGGCGTTGATCGCCCTGGAAGTGATTGGTTTGGTAGACGTGAAAGTGGGTAATGGGGTGATCGTCAAGGGACTGTCACCGGCCATTGCCTCACAGGAACCGGTGATGACCCAGGCCGGGCGCAATCAGTGGGCCGACATCGACGACGAGCTGAACATCGAACTGGATTTTAACGCCGAGCTGCCGCCATTTTCGCTGCTGCAAACCCGTTTGCTGATCGAACCCGAAACCGCTGCGCTGGCGGCTCGCCATGCCACCGATGAAGAGTTGGCGGGTATTCGCGCCGCGTATGAACAAAACTGTCGGGATAATCGGGCCGCTTCCGCCACCCATCCCGGCGATCGGCTGTTTCACATTCGCATCGCGCAGGCCAGCGGCAACCCGGCCTATGCGTTTATCATCGCCCATCTGCTTGGCCACCGCTATGGCAGCATGTTTCGCGTGTTGCAGCATCACTATACCCCGGAGGATATGCCACACCGTTCCGAGCAGGAACACCGGGCGATCCTCGCCGCCATTGAGGCGCGCGACGTTCGGGCGGCACGTAAGGCGATGAAAACACACCTGGATGAAGTGATTGCCATCTTTACCCGGACACAATAGGGGAAAATTTACGCTTCCCGCTCTTTTTCCCCATGCAGCGAAGGCGCCGCCACATTACACTGTGGTGGCAATTTACGCCTTCCCGCTGCACTTTTAACATGGATAACGATCGTTGAAGAACATTCTCTCTGTTTCCCTGCTGGCACTGGGTTTGTGCGGCGCGCCGCTGGCTGGCTACGCCGCAACGCCACAGCTGACCTCACAGATCGTCGATCAATATGCCGAGCACATTTTCTACAATAGCGGTGCGACCGGCATGGCGCTGGTGGTGATCGACGGCAATCAGGTGGTTAATCGCAGCTTTGGCGATACCAAACCCGGCAACAATCTGCGCCCACGCCCGGATTCACTGATCCGCATCGCCTCCATCACCAAGCTGATGACCAGCGAAGTGATGGTAAAAATGGCGGCACAAGGCCAGGTAAAACTGACCGACCCGCTGCGTAAATACGCGCCACGCGGTGCCTATGTGCCGAGCTACAATGCGCGCCAGCCAATCACCCTGTTGAACCTGGCGACGCACACCAGCGGCTTACCGCGTGAGCAACCGGGCAAAAAACCGCCGAAAACGCCGGTGTTCGTCTGGCCGACCAAGGCACAACGCTGGCAGTGGCTGGAACATGCCAAAATCACCGTGCCGCCGGGGGTACATGCCGCCTATTCCAATCTGGCGTATGATTTACTGGCCGATGCGCTGTCACGAGCGGCGGGCAAGTCATACAACGCCTTGTTGAAAGAAAAAATCACCGGGCCGTTGGGAATGGTCGATACCACGCTGACACCGAGCGCCGAACAGTGCTCACGTCTGATGGTGGCCGCCGCCGGACCGAGCGCCTGCCGTGATACCACTGCCGCGGCCGGCAGCGGCGGCGTCTATTCCACCCCGCGCGACATGCAGCGTTGGATGCAGCAATTCCTGTCCTCGCAGGCGTTTGGTCCGCGCAAAGCCACCGCAGCCAACGAACAGACTATGTACTTCCAACGCCGCGATCTGGTATCGCTGAAAGGTATGGACGTGCCGGGTCAGGCGGATGCATTGGGATTGGGCTGGGTGTATATGGCACCGAAGGACGGGCTGCCGGGCATTATTCAGAAGACCGGCGGCGGCGGCGGTTTCATCACCTATATGGCCATGTCGCCGCAGCATAATGTCGGCGTTTTCGTGGTAGTTACCCGCTCCGAACTGAGTAAGTTCACCAATATGAGCGATCCGGTCAACCGGCTGGTCAGCGATCTGGTGGCCAACCAAGGGATGTAACGCATCACCCGGCGCGCTATCGCGCCGGGTGACTGTCACGCCAGCGCCGCCATTTCATGCTTTACCGGGTGGAAGTTGCGCTTGAAGTAGATCAGGCCGTGGCCGCTGTCGCTCAGCACGATCTGTTTGATCTCCACCAGATAGACCTGATGGGTGCCGATGCTCTGGATCTGCGCGATCTCTCCTTCCAGACTGGCGAGGGTATTGCACAGCAGCGGCTGGCCAAGCGCCCCCTGGCGCCACTCTTCCTGGCGGAAGCGCTCTTCCATGCTGACGCCGGTCATGCCGGCAAAGTGGCGCGCCATCAGCTCCTGCTGGTGGTTAAGCACATTGACGCACAGCTTGCCGTTCTCCTGAAATACCGGGTTCATCGCGCTGTTGCGATTGATGCACACCATCAGCGTCGGCGGGCTATCCGTTACCGAGCAGACCGCAGTGGCGGTAATACCGCAGCGCCCCGCAGGGCCATCGGTGGTGACGATGTTCACCGCCGCCGACAGGCTGGCCATCGCATCGCGAAAACGCAGCCGGTGTTCATTTTCCTGAGACATACACACCTCCAAGACCACACTATTTCAACAGGTTGTCTAACTGATTGATATCGCCGTTGTTATGCAGATGTGGCACCGTCCAGCCATGCCGGTCGTAATCGGACAGGCAGCGATCGACCATTTGCATCATCTGATCCATGCTGCCGGAGCTTTGCGCGTGGCGCAGGCATTGCAGGCGGATCTCGTCCTGGCTGCCGGCATAATTGATCTCATACAGTTCGTGACGGCCGCCGAACTCACTGCCGATGGCGTCCCACATCAGTTTGAGGATCTTGATGCGCTCGACGTGATCCATGCCGTTCGAGCCACGCACGTACTGCGCCAGATACTTGTCGATCGCCGGATTGTCCATGTCGCGCACGCTGGACGGCAGATAGATCAGCCCGCTGGTAACGTTCTTCTCGATGATGTGCTTCACTTTGGTGTAGGCCATCGGCGCCATCACGCGATAGGTTTGCAGCGCGGCGGAATCCGGTAGATAGGCGCCATTTTTCCATTCGGTGGCCTCGGCACACATCGCGTCGCTCAGCGACCAGAACAGGTTGCGCCAGGCCACCACTTCGCCCAGATCGGCCTGTACGCCACGGAACTCCAGCACCCCGGTGCAACCGAGGCTTTTTTGCAGCAGTGCGGTGATAAAATCCATCTTCACCGCCAGTCGCACGCAGGCCTGCAGTGGGAACAGGCGCGCAAACCCGCCTTCGGTGCTCCAGCGGCGGCAACGATCGAAGTCGCGGTAGATCAGCACGTTTTCCCACGGGATCAGCACATGATCCATCACCAGGATCGCATCGTTTTCATCAAAGCGGCTGCTGAGCGGATAATCGAACGGCGATCCGGTGGCGCCAGCCACCAGCTCGTATGACGCACGCGAGATCAGTTTGACGCCTTCGGCATCCATCGGCGCGACGAACATCAGCGCGAAGTCCGGGTTATCGCCCATGACCTGCGCCGAACCAAAGCCAATAAAGTTGTAGTGGGTCAACGCCGAGTTGGTTGCGACCACCTTGGCACCGCTGACCACAATGCCGGCGTCGGTTTCTTTTTCCACCTTGATGAACACGTCCTTCACCTCGTTGACCGGCTTATGACGATCGATCGGCGGGTTGACGATGGCGTGGTTGAAGTACAGGCCTGTTTCCTGAATACGCTGGTACCAGTGGCGTGCATTGTCGGCAAACTGACCATAAAATTCAGGGTTTGCGCCTAATGCGCTGCCAAAGGCGGCTTTGTAGTCCGGCGTGCGCCCCATCCAGCCGTAGCTTTGGCGCGACCAGTCGGCAATGGCGTCACGCTGTTGGCGCATCTCTTGTGGGCTACGGGCATAGCGGAAGAATTTATGGGTATAGCCGCCGTTGCCGGTGTCGGTGCCCCAACACAGGCGGTCGTGGCTGGCCGGCGCGTGCAGCGCATCATACAGCTGGCCGACGGAGGCCGCCGCGTTGCGAAAGGCAGGGTGCGTGGTAACGTCCTTTACCCGTTCGCCGTAGATGTAAATTTCGCGGCCATCTTGCAGGCTTTTCAGGTATTCGGCACCGGTAAACGGGCGCTTGGCATCGGCACGGAAATCTTCTGGTTTCATTGCGTCTTCCTCGTAATCGGCAGTGTAAGACCGTTGGTTCGGTCATTGTTAAAATAATGTTTTTATTTGGTTGCTTAATTGAAGCTGCCGAACGCGGTTTCGAGAAGAGACTTTTGCGGCAATCGCCGGTACTTTTCGCTGAGGATGGCCGCCAGAGCGGCAAACTGTGACACAGGTACGTTATGGCCGCCGCGCGGGAGGCGACGGCCGGGGTTTAACGCGCACGGTAACTCGAGGGTGAACAACCTTCCAACCGATTGAAAAATCTTGCGAAATAGGCCGGATCCTTGAATCCCAGATCGTAAGCGGTTTCATGCACCGTGCAGGCGCCGAACAGCAGCAGTCGCTTCGCTTCACGCAAGATCCGGTCAAAAATCAGCCGCTTGGGCGAGCGGTTGGCAAATCGACGACACAAATCGTTGAGCCGCGACTCCGTCACCCCCAGCGCCTGTGCATATTCCGGCACCGGCAAGTGTTCGCGGAAGCGCTCATCCACCATTTTGTTGAAGCGCTGGAATATTTTCAGCTCACCCCGCACGCCGGTGGCGGCGGAATCCTCCAGATCGGTATTGCGCAGCAACAGCGTGAACACCGCCTGCGCCAGCAATGCCAGCGTTTGCTCGCGAGCGGCCAGGTTGCCGGCAAATTCGCGACGGATCAGCGCCCAGTAATGGCTGAGCGCCGTCAGTTCTTGCGGCACGCCGGCCAATGACAGGCAAATGCCGGGCATATCCAGCGCCAGGTTGCTGCCGGGATACAGCCGCTCCAGCAATGGCCATATCAATTCCTGGCGCACCGTCAGCACGTGTCCGTCGCTGTCCGGTTCGGTGAAAAAGGCGTGCGGTACCGACGGTGGCGTCAGGATGAAGAGCGGCGCCTGCACTGAATAATGCTGATCGTCCAGTTGCAGTTCGATTTTGCCGGTTTCCAGAAAATGCACCTGAAAAAAGCTGTCGTGCCAATGCACCTGCATATCGCGGCCAAAAAACGCCGCCAGCCCGGCAAAGGTTTCGTAATGCACCTCATCCGCGGCGTAGCGCGCATCGTACTCCTTGCAAATATCGATGTTGGCGATAAAGCCGGTACTTTTCTGCACCTGTCGACTCCTCTGGGTTAGCGATGACTATGGCGTTGCACGCGGGCGTGACGCCTTCATCGGGATCCGCCATACCAACAGCGCGCCGATCACCAGCAGCGCCGCCACGAAATACAGCCCGGCATTGAAGCTGCCGGTAAGATCCTTGAGCCAGCCGATCAACAATGGGCTGACCGCCGATCCGATATTGCCGGTGGCATTGATCACTGCGATCCCTATCGCACGGGCTTCCAGGCTGATCGACCGATCGGGCGTGGTCCAGAAGATCGCCATCGCGGTAAACGACCCCACCGACGCCATGATGATGCCAAACAGCTGGATCAGGCTGTGATCGGTGGCCGACGCCAACAGCCAGCCGGCGGCGGCAAACAGATACGGCAATGCGGTATGATGCTTGCGCTCCTGCAATCGATCCGATCGTTTGCTCCACCACACCATGCCGGCGATGGTGCAGATCTGCGGGATCGCCGCCAAAATGCCGATGGTGATATTGCTGCTGCTCTGGTTAAAGCTTTGCAGGATCTGCGGCGTCCAGATATTGATCGCACTGAGGGTATTGGTCAGGCAGAAATATGCCAGCGTATACGTCAGTACGATCGGCGTGAAGATTTCACGCCACAGGCTGCGCTGCTGCAACGCCTGGTGGCTGCTTGGTCCTTCCGGTTGCACCAGCGTCAGCCGATCGGCGGCCATCATCGCCTGCAGGCTGGTTTTTTCCTCGTCCGTCAGCCATTTGGCCTTCGCCGGCGTATCGTCGAGGTAGAACCACACCGCCACGCCGAGGATCACCGACGGGATGCCTTCCAGCAGGAACAGCCACTGCCAGCCTTTCAGATCCAGCACACCGTCCAGCGCCAGGATGTAGCCTGAAACCAGCGAACCGATCGCCATGGTCACCGGCATGGCGATCATGAACAACGCGTTGGCGCGGGCGCGATAAAACGCCGGGAACCAGTAAGTGAGGTATACCAGAATGCCCGGCAGGAAACCGGCCTCGGTGATGCCGACGATCATGCGCAGCACGTACAGACTGGTCGGCCCGGTGGCGAACAGCGTGCAGGTGGAGGCAATGCCCCATAGCACCATGATGGTGGCTATCCAGCGGCGCGCGCCAACGATGCTCAGCATCATGTTGCTGGGGATACCGAAAATCACATAGGTCACGTAAAACAGCGTGGCCGCCAAGCCGAACATGGTCGAACTAAGCCCAAGATCCTTGCCCATGGTCAGACCGGCAAAGCCGATGTTGATGCGGTCGAGGAACGAGAAAACAAAGAGTACAAACAAAAACACGATCAGGCGCCGAAACAACTTTTTAATCACCGATTGCTCGGCGGCGGTTAACGCTTTATGTTGCTGCGCCGGGTTGGCCGGCGCGATCGAATCGACGTGGTTCATATCAGTAGACCCCGGAAGGTTGCGTCGGCGAGTTACCCGGCTTGAAACGTTCGGCCAATGCTTCGGCAGCGCGCGCCAGCAAGGTGGTATCGACCCCAACGGCGACAAACAGCGCGCCGGATTCCAAATAGTGCTGCGCCAGATCGGGCTGTGCCATCAGGATGCCCGGTGCTTTGCCGGCGGCGCAAATGCGCGCAATGGCGTCGTCGATGGTGCGCTGCACCTGCGGATGCTGCGGATTGCCGGCAAAGCCCATATCGGCGCTGAGATCCGCCGGGCCGATAAATACCCCGTCCACGCCGTCCACCTGTAGGATTTCATCCAGATTATTCACCGCTTCGCGGGTTTCGATCTGCACCAGCACGCACATCTGCGCGTCGGCGGCCTGCAGGTAGTTCTCTACCCGGTTCCAGCGCGACGCACGCGCCAGTGCGCTGCCGACGCCCCGTATGCCCTGCGGCGGGTAGCGGGTAGCACGCACTGCGTCCCGCGCCTGTTTGGCATTCTGGATCATCGGGATCAGCAGGTTTTGGGCGCCAATGTCCAGCAGTTGCTTGATCACCACCGGATCGTTCCATGGCGGACGCACCACCGGCTGTACCGGATACGGCGCCACCGCCTGCAACTGGCCGAGCACTGTCTGCACGTTGTTAGGCGCGTGTTCGCCGTCGATCAGCAACCAGTCAAATCCGGCACCGGCAAGCAGTTCCGCGCTGTAGCTGCTGCACAGCCCTAGCCACAGACCGATCTGCGGGCGTTTTTGCTGCATCGCCAGCTTGAAGGCATTGGTTAACATGATGTTCTCCTTGTTGACTGCCGGCGTTAGACAAAGCGGCAGCTGATACAACCCATCTGGCCATAATCCACGTGGAAGGTATCGCCGCGCCGCGCCGCTACCGGCCGGGTAAACGACCCGCCGAGGATGATCTGCCCAGCCTCCAGTTCCACGTCATGCGGGAACAGTTTGTTCGCCAGCCAGGCTACGCCGTTGGCCGGGTGGTTGAGCACCGCCGCCGCCACGCCGGACTCCTCGATCACCCCGTTGCGATACAGCAGTGCCGATATCCAGCGCAGATCCAGCGCGTCCGGTCGGATCGGTCGCCCCCCCAACACCACGCCGGCGTTGGCCGCGTTGTCGGAAATGGTGTCGAACACCTTGCGCGGCCGCTGGGTTTGCGGATCGACGTTATGACTGCGCGCATCAATGATCTCCAGCGCCGGGATGACATAGTCGGTGGCGTTGTAGACGTCGAACAGCGTGCAGTTCGGCCCGCGCAGCGGTTTGGCCAGCACGAACGCCAGCTCCACCTCGACGCGCGGCACGATAAAGCGCTCCAGGGGAATGTCACTGCCGTCGTTAAAGAACATATCGTCCAGCAACGCGCCGTAGTCCGGCTCGCTGATTTGCGAACTGACCTGCATGGCACGTGACGTCAGGCCAATCTTGTGCCCCTTCAACTGCCGCCCTTCGGCTATCTTCAGCGCCACCCATTGCCGTTGAATGGCATAGGCGTCCTCGAGCGTCATCTCCGGGTGATCCAGCGACAGCGCGCGGATCTGCTCTCGATTTTGTTCCGCCTGATGCAGGCGTTGTACGGCATGGCTCAAAACGTCTTTATCCAGCATTTACGGCCCCTTGCTCACTCGTTACGAAATAGCGCGTGTACGTTGTTCTGCTTGTAATTCAGCAGCGGATCCAGTTCTTCAATGGTGAAAGACAGCGCCAGATAGCGGCTGGCCATCAGCGCGGCGAAATGCTGTTTGATCAGGGCGAACAGCATCTCGCCCACCTGCTGTCGGCTGTCCTGACTACGGCCGTGGCCGATTTTCAACGTCATGTGTACAAAGGCGTAGTCATGCCGACCGTCGGCCATCTGCCAGGTATCCAGCCAGATGGCGCGGCTGCGCACCCCGGCCAGCGGGAAAATGCCGGTATCGGCCAACGCCTGGTTGACCTTGGCGAACAGCGCGGGTAAATCAGCCTCTGCGCGAATATTGTCGGTACATTCAGCGTAAAAATGTGGCATGCGGCACCTCAGGCGTCGGCGGGCAGAGGGAAAACGGCGTTGACCTGTCCGGTGCCGGAACTGGCGAACAGCGGGGTGATAAACTCCACCTTGCCGTCATAGTTGTCCCAGCCAAGCAGACCCAACAACATCACGGTGTCGTGCATATTGCCTTCGCCATAGCAGTAGTCGGCGTATTCGGGCAGCATTTCGCAAAACTCGCGAAAGCGCCCTTCTTCCCACAGTTTCACCACCCGTTGGTCCATTTGCTGATCGAACTGACGGGTGTAGCTGTTCATACCCTGCTCGGCACGTTGATCGTCGATAAAACGATGCGACAGCGAGCCGCTGGCCAACACCGCTACGGTGCCATCGTATTGTTCAATCGCGCTTTTGATCGCTTCGCCGAGACGGCGGCTGTCGGCAAAGTCATGCACCGTACAGAAGGCGGAGATCGACACCACCTTGAAGTGCCGATCGGCGTTCATATAACGCATCGGCACCAGCGTGCCGTACTCCAGCTTCAGGCTCGGGATATCATGCGCCTTGGCGCGTACCCCGAGCTTGCAGGCTTCGTCGGCGATCAGCTGACCGAGCTGCGGATTGCCGTCGTATTCATAGCGCATGTCGCGAATGAAGTGCGGCAGTTCGTTGCTGGTGTAAACGCCCTGAAAATGCGCGCTGCAATTGATGTGATAGGCGCTGTTCACCAGCCAGTGCGTATCGAACACGATAATGGTGTCGACGCCCATTTCACGGCAGCGGGCGCTGATTTCCCGATGGCCGTCGATCGCCGCCTGGCGGCAACCGTGGTTTTTGCCCGGCAGTTCGGACAGGTACATCGATGGGACGTGTGTAATCTTTGCTGCCAACGCTAACTTACCCATATCTCCTCTCCCCCGCATCTTTCGCATCGCCACCTGTCCGCAATCCGACAACCCCGGGGTGTATTTTGTTTTTAATATAAAAACACTCGGTTATACGCCCCAGCGCGGGATCGGGTGATCCCCCATGGAAATACAGACGTTCTTCATTTCGGCAAACACCTCAAAGCTGTACTCGCCGCCTTCGCGCCCGGTGCCAGAAGCTTTCACCCCGCCAAACGGCTGGCGCAGATCGCGCACGTTCTGGGTATTGACGAACACCATGCCGGCTTCGATGCTGCGCGCCAGACGCATCACTTTGCTCACGTCCTGGGTCCAGATATAGGACGCCAGACCGTACTCAACGTCGTTGGCCATGCGCAGCCCGTCCTCTTCGCTCTTGAACGGCAGCAGGCAGGCCACCGGGCCGAAGATCTCCTCCTGCGCCACGCGCATGCGGTTATCGACGTCTGCCAGCACCGTCGGCCGCAGGAAGTTGCCGTGCTCCAGCCCCTGCGGTTTTTCCGCGCCGCCGGCCAGCAGGGTGGCCCCCTCTTCCACGCCCAGACGGATATAGCCGGAGACCTTTTCCCAGTGCTGCTGGCTGATCAATGCGCCCACCTGCGTGTGCGGATCGGTCGGATCGCCAACCCGCAGGCGATTGGCGCGCTCGGCGAAACGCTTGACGAACTGCGGATAAATACTCTCCTGAATGAAAATGCGCGACCCGGCGGTGCAGCGTTCACCATTGATCGAGAAAATGGTGAACAGCGCGGCGTCCAATGCGCGCTCAATGTCGGCATCCTCGAACACCAGCACCGGCGACTTGCCGCCCAGTTCCATCGAATACTTTTTCAGGCCGGCATTTTGCATAATGCGGCGACCGGTGGCGGTACCGCCGGTAAAGGACACCGCGCGCACGTCGGCATGGCGTACCAGCGCATCGCCGGCGCTGGCGCCGTAGCCCTGCACCACGTTCAACACCCCGGCCGGGATACCGGCTTCCAGCGCCAGTTCACCCAGACGATCGGCGCTCAGCGGCGACAACTCGGACATCTTCAGCACCGCGGTATTGCCCAGCGCCAGGCACGGCGCAGTTTTCCAGGTGGCGGTCATAAAGGGCACGTTCCACGGCGACACCAGCGCGCAGACGCCGACCGGCTGCACCAGCGTATAGTTGAGCATCTTGTCGTCCACCGGGTAGGTGCGACCATTCATCTGCTGACAAATTTCGGCAAAGAATTCAAAGTTGTGCGAAGCTCGTGGGATCAGCACGTTCCTGGTCTGATGGATTGGCAGACCGGTGTCGGCAGTTTCCATTTCGGCAATCTGCGGCACGTTCTGGTCAATCAGCTCGCCCAGGCGCCGCATCAGGCGCGCACGTTCCTTCATCGGCGTATTGGCCCATTTCGGGAACGCCTGTTTGGCGGCGGCCACCGCCAGTTCGATTTCCGCCTGTCCACCGGAAGCAACCTCCGCCAGCACCTCGCCGTTGGCCGGATTGCTGGTGGTGAAGTACTCTTTGCTGGCAACGTTCTTGCCGTTAATCCAATGGTTGATGGTTTTCATCGCAGGCTCTCCTGATAATTTCTTTCACTGATGATGTGGTTGACCAAACGGCCAATGCCTTCTATCTCCACCACCACTTCGTCCCCCGGCTGCACGTCGGCCAGCCCCTTTGGCGTGCCGGTGGCGATCATGTCACCCGGTTGCAGCGTCATAAATGCGCTCAGGTAGCTGATAAGGAAAGGAATGTCGAAAATCATGTCGGCGGTGGTACCGCGCTGGCGCAGCTCGCCGTTGATATAGGTGCTGAGCGGTAAATTGTGCGGATCGTCAATATCGTCCCGATCGACGATATACGGGCCAATCGGCGTCAATCCGTCGCGGCTTTTTACCCGCAGGTTCGGCCGGTAGTAGTTTTCCAGATAGTCGCGAATGGCGTAGTCGTTGCACAGGGTGTAGCCGGCAACATACTCCATCGCCCGTTCACGGCTGACGTTGCGGGCAGTTTTGCCGATCACCGCCACCAGCTCGGCTTCATAGTGCATGTACTCCACCCCGGCCGGGCGCATCGACACCTGACGGTGGCCGATCAGCGTGTTCGGTGCCTTGAGGAACACCAGCGGTTCTTCCGGCGCCTTGAACTCCAGTTCGCTGGCGTGATCGGCGTAGTTCAGACCCAGCGCGAACACCGTGCCCTGCGACGGCGGCAACCATTCAACCTCGGTCTCTTCCAGCACCTGGCCGTTCGGCAGCGTTACGCGCAGCTGCGGATCAACGGTTACTTCCAGCGTCTGGCCATGGTGGCGAATACGGGCGTGTCTCATGATTGGCTTCCTCCTTGCACCACACGGTTAGTCAGCGGCGGCAGCCCGGCGGCGCGCAGCGTTAGCTGGTCACCCGGCCTGATTTCAACCCGCCGCTGCGGCGTGCCGATCAGCAGCGCATCGCCAGGCTGCAAGGTGATGAACTCGCTGATGGCGGCGAGCAGCTCGGCAGGCGAACGCAGCAAATCGGCGCTAGACCAGCGGTCCTGCTCCACGCCGTTGATTTCGGTAACAATCTGCACATCATCAAGCGCCGCCAGCGGGCCAATATCCCCTAGCGGGCAAAAGCCGTCGCGGCATTTGGCTTTGATCGCCGGGCGATAGAAGCTGTCTTCCGCCAGGCTGACGTCGTTGGCCAGCGCGTAGCCGGCAATGTAATCAGCCGCCTGTTGCACCGGCACCTTACGCGCCACGTCACCGATCACCATCGCCAACGTTGCGCCGCTGTAAACGGCTTCCCCCTGCGGCAACGGGATGGCGCCGCCATTGGCGAGGAAGGTGTTGCGCGGTTTGATAAACCACACCGGCGTTTTCGGCGGGGTTTTATACGGCGGTTCGCGAAACGCCTGATGCCAGGCATCGAGCTGGCTGCGGTGATTGAGCGCAACCGCAAAAACGGTTCCTTTCATGCAGACTCCTTGGTGGTCGGTCGTGATAACGGCCATTCATTAATATATTAACGAATACTTTTATCCGCTGTTCAGGGTTTGTGCAATGCGGGAAATTTGATTTGTGATCGTGATAACAAAAAATTTACATATTTGAAATATTATTGATATTTTTCAGTAAATTGCAGTAATTCGGCTTTTTTTTCACCGAAAATGGTGTTTTTGCTTTCTTCGTCACAATAAACCTGGCTACTATTAAGTTATTAACGAACAGCCGCAGTCCGCGGGTGCAACACTTTTAACAGCAGGCCATCGCTATGCATGAATCCTTGACCATCGCCCTGTTGCAGGCGCGTGAAACTGCCATGGGGTTTTTCCGCCCGATATTGAAACGCCATAACCTTACCGAACAGCAATGGCGCATTATCCGCGTGCTGGCGGACCAGCGATCGATCGAATTTCACGAGTTGGCGGCGCAAACCTGCATTCTGCGCCCCAGCCTGACCGGCATTCTGTCGCGCATGGAACGCGACGGGCTGATCTTCCGGCTAAAGCCGGTCAACGATCAGCGCAAGCTGTACGTTTCGCTGACTCAGCAGGGCCAGACGCTGTACGACGTTGCGCGCTCGCAGGTTGAGCAGGGTTACAACGAGATAGAGGCGGCGTTTTCGCCAGAAAAGATGCAGCAGTTGATGGCGTTGCTCGACGAGCTGATCACCCTCGGTGACAGCCTGCCGGCCAACGTGATCGCCCATCCCGGCAAGCAGCAGTAGATCAGACCGGCAGAACCGTTTCAGGCTGCCCCCTTTCCAGCGTGCCACTCTCGACAACTGGCTCGGCAGTTCAGCCTATAATTGCTCTGTGAAGCCACGGGCGCGCCGGTCGTGCCCCAACAGAACGGGGAAAGTATGTCGGAACATAACGTCAGTTTTATCAAGGGATGCCACGGCAACATCGCGCTGCATGACTGGGGCAACCCGCAGCCACGTTTTCTGGCGCTGCTGGTACACGGTTACGGCGAACATCTGGGGCGTTATCACTACGTGGCACGTACGCTGCACGACATTGGCGCACGGGTGTTCGGCCCTGACCATCTCGGCCACGGGCTGTCACAGGGTGAACGGGTACTGATTGAGGACTTTGACACGCTGGTCGACGATCTGCATCAGATCGCGACACGCTTTCAGCAACGGTTTCCCTCGCTGCCGCTGGTGGTGATTGGCCATTCAATGGGCGGCCTGATCGCCAGCCGCTACGTACAACGCTATGGCGAGAAGGTACAGGCGTTGGTACTCTCCGGGCCGTTGATCGGCCGTAAAACTGCCATTTCCGATCTGTACGATCTGGACACGTTGCCCGACGATCCGCTGGATACGACTACGCTGTCGCGCGATCCGGCGGTGGGCGCGGCCTATAATGCCGATCCCCTGGTGTGGCACGGCCCGTTCAAGCGGGCAACGCTGGGCGCCATGCAAACTATGCTGGCCAGGATTAACGCCGGGCCGAGCTTTGGCAACCTGCCGACGCTGTGGCTGCACGGCGAAAACGACAGGCTGGTACTGCTGGAAGACACTCGCACCGGCATCGACATCCTGCAAGGCAGTCATCTTGAAACGGCGATTTTCCCCGGTGCCCAGCATGAGATCTTCAATGAAATCAATAAAGATCAGGTGCTGAAACGGCTAACGACATTTATTGAGCGCCAGCTGTCAGCATTAGGCGAAAAGTTGTGATGATATTCGCGCTAGAGAGAAGCCTCGCGCGGGCAAAGCGCCGCAGTTAGCCAGATGCAGACAAAAAGCGTTCCAGCGGGCGAAAAGCAACGCAAGAAACGTTATCATGTTGAATAAATAACAATTCCGCAACAAGGAGCCCCCATGTCCAGCAGCCTGATGATCGCCAACCGGCAAACCTGGTTTGGCCACGGCAGTATCCGGCATCTGCTGCCGCTGCTCCAGGCAAATGCCCAGCCCACCCTGTTATTCAGTTGTCGCTCGTTCCTCAACGGCGAAGTGTATGCCGCACTGGCCGCCGAACTGGCGCCGCTGCTGGTGGGAACCGAAATCGTCAGTCACGAGGCGTCACCGCAGGACATCGATGGCTGGGTGGCCCGCTGGCGTGGCAAAGCCGCTCGGGTGGTCGCCATCGGTGGTGGCAGCGTGCTGGACGCCGCCAAGGCGTTTTCCGCGCTGGTGCAGCACCCGCTGCCGACGCTGCGTTATATGGAAAAGGTCGGCGATAGCCCGCTCAGCGGCGCGACATTGCCGCTGATTGCCATTCCCACTACCGCCGGCACCGGCAGCGAGGTGACGCAAAACGCCGTGATCACCGATACCCAGTTCAGTAAGGTGAAAGCCTCGCTGCGCCATAACAACTTTGTGCCGCAGGTGGCGATCCTCGATCCGCAACTGCTGGCCGGCGCGCCGGATCGGGTGCTGGCCTACTGCGCCATTGATGCTTTCACCCACCTGTTTGAAGCCTATCTGTCCAAAACAGCCAGCAGCCTGTCGCGCGAAATGTCATTGACCGGCATCGGTCTGTTCCTTGAGGGCTGGCCGGCGCTGAACCGTAGCGATGCGGCGCGTGAAGCCGTCATGCACGCCTCGTATCTGGGTGGATTGACGCTGAGCATGGCGGGACTGGGGGTGATCCACGGTATTGCCGGGGAAATCGGCGCGCTGCGCGACTACCACCATGGTCAGCTGTGTGGCCGACTGCTGCTGCCGTTTCTGTCGTTGCTGGCGGACAGCGCGCAGCCCGAGCAGCGCGCGCGCATGACACAGCTGGCGGCGCGGTTGTTCCCGCAACACGCCCAGCGCCCGGAACAGTACCTGCACCAGCTGATTACCGAGCACGCCATCGCGCCGTTCTGGCAAAACGATCTGCCGTTGAGCGAGGATGAGCTGCTGATTGTCCTCGACAAGTCCAACAGCAAGAATTCGCTGGTTGATTATTCCGCCGCTCAACGCCGCGCGATGATCGAACAGGCATTCCGCATTGAATGATCATATAATCAAGCCACTAGCGGGAGGAAAGACATGAGTTTCATCGATTGGATCCTCGCCGGCATCGCGGTGGGCCTGATTGTCGGCGCACTGATGAAGATGTTCGGCAAGAAAAAGAAAGACCAGTAACTTATCGAGGGAGCTATGCAAATAGCTCCCAAGGGAGCCATTGACGACAACTTCAAGGGACTGGATGATGAACCGTTTAAGCCGATTTCTCACCTCACTAACCCTTCAAAGAATTAGCGTTGCTGTTGCTGTCATGTTTATTGCCATCGCAATAATCTCACCCAAAACGGCAGCGATACTGATATATTTCTTAATGGGGTTGCTATTATTAAAACTAATATACGCAACGGTAAAAAGAATTTTTGTCATTTTCCCGATGGTAAGGAAGAAAATAATCACCCGTGGCTGGCGTGTGGTGGTGAATACGCGTAAATTTTATGCCATATCCCCCACGACCGAGTTATTATTTCTATTATCTCTACTGATTGTCCCAATTATTTTCGTCGTTCTGTTTTTCCAGCAGAACCTATCCGTGGCAAAGGCACTTATCTCACTATTGGCCATCACGCTATCATGTGCGGCCTTCTTCGATATTAAAGGCAAGATAAGCTGGCTGATAAAGAAAGCCTGGGCACGCGTCTTCGGCAAGCTGCTATTTGCCGGTATCGGTTCCGTTGCCTTTTTTATCGCGCTCGCGGGGATAAAACAATCGCTCTATCAAATGACCCAGGTCGAGGTAAAGCACTTCCCTGAATTCGTTAATCTTGCCGCCACCCTCTATACGCCCGTAGTCTATGGCTATTTCATCGGTTTTTTATTGATGTCGATGGTAGTGGTTGAATGGTTTTTCATCATGTTACCGATGTCTTTTTCACCAGTTTTAAGCTCTTTTTTTCCCGAAAAATTAGCGCGTTTTTCTTATCGCCTACGCACCGGTAAAAAAGAGCTTCCCGACACGACGCCATTTCACTCCAGAGATCTTCTGTTTCTGTTACGTATCTTCGCACCATTAGCCTTAATCACTACCTTTGGCCATATTGCCAATACCTTATCGACAACCTCCGAAAGCAGGCTCAACAAGACTATTATTTCTGCACTGATTGAAATGCATTATCACGATAATGTCGATTGTCAAAATCTGCCCTGGAATGCCAAACTGTTACGATTGGATAAAGACACGGTTTCTGTCGTTCAATCGACAGAAACCGGTGGATTCACATTTTCAAAACAACAGTGTCGATTAAAAACGGTAATGGATAATTCACAGCATAACCGTTAATCACCCCCCGGCTTTGGTGGTGGGTAGTCATAGTCGACGCGCAGCGCGGCGGCATAGTCGCTGTCCCACAGCTGGCTGAACAGCCGATCGACCCGCTGCGTCATGGCGGCGTTGTTCAGCACCAGTTCCAGGTTGCGTGAATTATCCAGATAGCCGCCGGTCCAGTTGCTGGTGCCGATCCACGCCCGCTCGCCGTCAATGGTCATGATTTTGCTGTGGATCACCCGCGCATACGGGATAAAACCGCTTTGCGCCTCGGGGATGGTCACCACCTTGATCTGCACATTAGGCAATAGCGCCAGGCTTTTCAGGTAGTCGATATCGGGCTTGTCGGTGTTCCAGTTGGCGACCATCAGTTCGATCTGCACGCCGCGCGCTGCCGTACTGCGCAACGCGTTGTCGATCACCGCGTAGTAGGGCCGGCTGCGTTGCGGGCCATAAGACAACGGCGCATAATCCATCACCTGCACCCGCACCTGCCGCTTGGCCGCCGCCAGCAAGCGCGGCAGTTCGTCTTGCGAATCGATAACCCCGGGCGGATCGTAAGCCCGCGGACTGGCAACCAGATAATTGCCGCTGGGCTGCGGCTCTGACGGCGGCTGATAAGCCAGCGCCGGCACCGGCTTGCCGGCCACCAACCGGGCCTGTGCCTGCCAGTCCTGCTCAAAAATCGCCTGCACCTGGCCCACTACCTTGCCGTCGCTGATGCGCAAGCCGGTTTCCTGAATATGTTGCAGCGCTCGCCAGTCAAAATTCTGGCTGCCGACAAACGCCTGTTCGCCGTCCACCAGCAGGTATTTGGCGTGCAGAATGCCACCGCTCAACTGCTGATACGGGATAATGCGCAACTCAAGGTTAGGGATCGCCTTCAGCTGTTCCAGCGTGGCCGGCGTCGAGTTGCGGATCCCCTTCTGCTCCAGCAGAAAACGGATCTTCACCCCGCGCTCGCCGGCCGCCTTCAACTGCGCCAAGACGCCGTCCAACTGCCCGCCGGGCTGATTGGCAACGTAAAACTGGGCGATGTCGATACGCTGCCTGGCCGCCGCAAACATCTGTTGCCAGACCTCGGCGGTGTCGCGCAGATCGTCGTTATGCAGGCGGGTCTCCACCGGTGCGGTATACACCAGTTCATAGCCGGGGATTTCAAAACGCGCCGCAGCGGCGTGGCTCAACATCAACAGGCAGCTCCCCCATAATGCCGTGTATAGGCGGCCTGATGGCCGCCGTGGTTGACGGCCATTAGGCATAACGTTGCTCCCCGCTGTCAACCCAACGGTCGGCCTGGTCATGTTCCGGGCGGCTGGCCGGCGTACCGGCACGGATCAGCAGCACCTTCAGCAGCTCGTTAATCCGCTCCATACGGCTTTGCAGGTAATTATTGCCCACCAGACACAGCAGCGCGATGGCGATGCCAAGGCCGGTGGCGTACAGCGCGGTGCCCATGCCGGCCGACACCAGACTCGGTTCAGACACCCCGGACGCCGCCAGCGCCTTGAAGGTTTCGATGATGCCCATCACCGTGCCGAGCAGCCCGAGCAGCGGTGCAGCGGTAACGATGGTTTCCAGCAGCCATAGCCCGCGGCTCATCGGCGGTTTGCTCAACAGATACTGCGCGTCGATCACATCCCCCAGCGTTTCACGATCGTCGGCCTGATGTTTCTGTTCCAGTACCGGCAGGATCACCGCCAGCGGCAGGCTGTTACGCTGGGTTAACGCCTGCGGCAGATCGCCGGCGCGGCGCACCTGCGGCGTCAGCGCCTGTTCCAGCCGACGCGCCTGCCGTTGGGTATAGGCAAAATACAGCGCGCGTTCGATAATAATCACCAGAGCAATCACCAGCGCGGCGTACATCACGTAAAAGATAATGTCGTGCAATAGATTGGCATTCATAACGCCCCCTTCAATCAATTAAAATGTGGCTTCCAGCGACACACTAAAGGTGCGCTCTTCGCCGACGTTGTAATACGGCGTGCTGGCTTTGACGCCGTCATACGGCGCCGCATTGAACGTGGTGCTGCGCACCGAGGTCAGGTATTCCTTGTCAAACAGGTTGCTGACGCCAAAACGCAATGCCGCACTCTTGACGATTTTCTTGTCCACCGGCAGATACACCCCGGCCGCCAGATCGACCACCGTGCGCCCACCGATTTTTTCGTCGTTGGTCAGATCGCCATAGAACGAGCTGACGTATTTGCTGCTGACGCTGCCGTAGTACAAACCGTCGTCGTAGCCCAGCGTCAGGTTGAGCAGATTTCTTGGCACGTTGGGCACGTCCTTGCCAGAGGTCGGCAATTCATGGCCGCCGTTGCTGACGATGTTGTTCTGCTGCTTGGCCTGGGTGTAGGTGTAGGAGGCGTAATAGTTGAAGTTATGCGGCAACTGACCGCTCCATTCCAACTCCAGCCCCTTGTTCTCCACGTTGCCGATGTTCATCATTTCGTAATCACCGTCGGCATTGGTGGTGGAAATCTGCCGATCGCTGTAACGCAGGTAGAACAGCGTGGCGCTCAACAGCATGTCCTCCTGCTGGAAACGCCAGCCCAGCTCGTGGTTCCAGCTGAGCTCCGGTTTGGTATTGATCGAATCGCCCACGTTGTACAGCACGTAGTTCGGCGGCGTGCGCATATTGCGCGTCAGGTTGTAGAACAGCTGGTTTTCCTGGTTGAGCCTGTAGCTGGCGCTGAAGTTCGGCAGTAACTCGTGGTAAGTGGCCTTGCGGTTTTCCGGCACGTTGTACAGGCTGCCACGGTTTTCCCCCTTACGCTCCACATACTGGTACGCCAGCCCGCCGACAAAGGTCCATTCCGGCGAGAAGAACCAGGTATCCTGCAGCCAGACTTTCTGCGCCGGCGTCACGGTGTACTGATTGCGCCCCTGTACGGTGTTGCCGTTGGCGTCCTGGACCTGATCGCTGCCGCCCGGTTTACCCCAGATCTGCGCCGGATTGCCGTCGCCGTTGATGCTGATGAACGGCTGCGTTTGCAACTGACGCGCTCGCTCATACCAGTAGCCCACGTCGAGGCTGTGCTGTTCGTTGATATCCCACTTCAGCTTGGTGGTAATGCCCGGCCGCCAGGTCTGTGTCCACGACGGGCGATAGTAGGTATTGGAACCGAGATTGCTCAGGTCATACTGTCCGGCGCGGTCCGAGGTGCTGGACAGTACCGAGGCGGTCTGGCCGGTGAAGCTGCCGCCGTTGCCCCAGTAATAGTACGGTTGCAGCGTCAACGACAGGTTGTCGCGCAGTTGCAGCTTCTGGGTAAACGACAGGGTGAAGTTTTCGAACGGGTTGCGGTCGATCTTGTAGTACTTGTTCAACTGTCCTTTGCTGTTGTACTCCGGCGTAGTGGCGTAATCGGTGTAGCGGCCGTCCTGTTCGAACTGCGCTTTGCTCAGGGTGTTGTAGTTGGCGTTTTCCTGCCGGTTGTACTTCATCACCAGGTTACTGCTGTTGCCGTTGCCGTCTTCGTACAGCGAGTTCATTTCAAACTTGTCGGAATATTCACGCCCTTCGCCGCGCCACTTTTTGGCTTCGGTGTGCGAATAGGAGATCCAGTTGCTGAAACCGTTATACTCGCCGGTTTCCAAACGGGCGAAGGTCTTGCTAAGGTTATTGCTGCCGAGCGTCTGTTTGACGAAACCGCCAAAGTCCTTGGCCGGTCGGCGCGTCACCAGCCCGATATTGCCGCCGCTGGAACCGATGTGCGGACCGTCGACCTCGGAGGAGCCCTGGGTGACGAAAATTTCCTGCAGGTTTTCCGCGTCGCCGAGCAGGTTCGGATAGACCGCGTAGTTGCCGGAGTCGTTAATCGGAATGCCGTCCATCGACAGGCCGATTTGGTCTGACGTCATGCCGCGCATGGTGTAATCAACACCGCTCAGGCCGCTGGCGTCGTTGCTGTTAATGTTCAGTCCCGGCGTGTATTTCAATTTATCGATGGCGTTGCCGGCGGACGGCATTTTATCCAGCGCTTCCTTGGTCACGGTGGAGCGCGCCTTGGCACTGTCATCCTGCACCATCATGCCGCCGCCCAGCGGCTGCCCCTGAACGCTGATGGTACCGACGTCGGTACCCTCCTCCGCCATTAGCGCCCCTGGCAACAGCGCCGACATCACCGCCAGGTAAATCCCAGAACGTTTGAACGATTTCATTATTTTCATCCCATAGCGAACAATGGTTATTTCAGGCTTTATGGCGCCCGATAATTAAACGTGGCTGTGAAACGTTTTTTTGCTTGCCCGGCAAAAGCCTCACTGGGGAATGGCTTTACCTGGCTGATGCTCTGCAGACTGCTGGCCGCCGCGCGGTTGAGCAGCATGCTGCCGGCCTTGCTGGCGATACCCGAGGCCACGACCCGACCGCTGCGATCCACCTCCAGCCAGACTTCCACATTGCCCTGCGGCCGCTCCAACGACGCCTGACGCCCGGTCGGGTAGCGCTTGCGCTGTTCCAGTTCGCGGCGCAGCGCAAGCAGGTAGCCATTCTCCAGCGCCTGGGCATTGACCGTCGGCGTTGCCGGACGTGCTGGCGCGGCGGCCGGTTTTGACGGTTGCGGTCTGCTGGACAACGCCTGAGTTGCGCTGGCTGTCGGTGGTGGCGGGTTCACCGCCCTGGTTTTTTCCTTCACCGGTTTCGGTTGCGGCCTGGGTGTAGGTTTCGGCTTCGGTTTGGGTTTGGGCTGCGGTTTGGGCGTCGCCTCAACGATCGGTTCCGGCGCTGGCAGCAGCGGTTCGGCCATCGGCTCCGGCGGCGGTTCTGGCTGCGACGGCGCCTCGGGCATTGGGGGTTCCACCGGCGTTTCCACCAGTGCCAGCGCCATGGTGGTGTCGTCGTAGCGCGGCTGGATCTTCAGCGTGGCCTGCTGGCTGGCGAACAGCAGGCAACCGGCGACGATCAGCGCCGGCAACCAGCTGAAAAGATGACGTGAGCGATAGAACAGATACATGTCACAGCTTCCGGGTGGCGATAGAGACAGAGAAGAAACCGCCCTGGCGCAGGCTGTCCATCACGGCCACCAGCCGTTCCACCGCAACGCCCTTATCGCTGTTGACGATAATGGTGGTAGGTTGATCGCCCTGCTGCTGTTGCTTTAGCGTGCTAACCAGGGCGTCCAGCGCAACCGGCTGGCCATCGAGCTGCAACTGCTCGTCGGCGCCCAGGGTGATGATGGCCTTTTTCTGCGGCTTCAACTGCTGCGCACTGCCGGCGCTGGGCAATTGGGTCTTCAATCCCAGCGCCGGGATCACGTTCAGGCTGATCAAGACGAAAAACACCAGCAAAAACATCATCACGTCGATCATCGGGATCAGTTCGATGTGCGCTTTATTTTTCTTTGGTTCGTTCCAGTTACGCATGGCATACCCTCCCAAAAGCAAAGCAGCCAATATAGTGAGGGTATGTTTATCTTTTGTTACGTTTATGTGATGTTATTTTCACAATCACGTTATTTTGAGAAGATTTTTTCAATTCAAAGGGCGGTATGAAAGGCGAGCAAAGCGTGGACGTACAGGGATGAGGAAAATTTCGCGGCAAAAAAAGCGCCAAGGCAACCGCATGACGACCATGTAATGTGAGAATAATGACAGCCTGTAGCCATAAAAAAGACGCCCGCAGGCGTCTAAAGTTAATGACAACGTAGCCTATTGGCCCGAGATAGCAGGGCCAAGCGCACCTAGGGGCGCTCCGGCGGCTCATGCCGCTACGACCCCAACGGCACGCTCGCCCTGATATCTGACTGTATCAGCAGTCTGAGACGCCCGCAGGCGTCTTTTCACCGCGTAATAACCGCTATCAGTTCACTTTAACCGGCATACCGGAACGCGCCTTGATTGCCGCATCCACTTCGCTCTGGTTGATACCCGCATCCATCAGCACTTTGCCGACCGCTGGGGTGATGGTTACCGGCACCGGATCTTTCGACTTCAGCTCTTCTTCGTTGGCAGAAAGCGGGTTGTGCACTTCCAGATAACGGGAACCGTCTGGCTCCACCGAGGCTTTCACCGGCTCGTTGATAAACTGTACGCGGGTGCCGACCGGCACGCTGTCGAACAGGTATTTGATATCATCGGCACGCAAACGCACACAGCCGTGGCTCACGCGCAGGCCGATGCCGAAGTTGGCATTGGTACCGTGAATGGCATACAGACGCCCTACGTACAACGCGTACAGACCCATCGGGTTGTCCGGACCGGCCGGGAATACCGCCGGCAGGATTTCGCCGTCTGCGGCATATTCTTCACGCATTTTGGCGGTCGGCGTCCAGGTCGGGCCGTCCTTCTTGCGCTGTACGCTGGTTACCCAGTTCAGCGGCGTGTCCTTGCCCAACTGGCCGATGCCGATTGGCAAAACCACCACGGTGTTGCTGCCCTTCGGGTAGTAGTACAGACGCATTTCGGCACTGTTGATGATGATGCCCTGACGCGGCGCGTCTGGCAGGATCAACTGCTGTGGAATGGTCAGGGTACTGCCCGGCGTTGGCAGGAATGGATCCACCCCCGGGTTGGCTTCCAGCATATTGCTCAGGCCCATCTGGTACTGAGCGGCAAAGCTTTCCAGCGGCAGCTTGCTGTCGGCTGGAACCTGGATTTGAATATTTTGCCCCACCAGGCGGCTATCCTTGGCAGGCAGTGGGTATACAACGGCGAAGGCTGCCTGGCTGAACGCAACCAGTGCCGTAAACAGGGTTAATAACGCGCGAATGCTCATTTTCATCTTCGTGTTGGTGTGTGGGCCGCACTGGCATAGGTATTATCCAGGTCAAAAAGACCGGATGCGCATTATATGTGCACTTCGGCAAAAGTGTGAAACATTCCCGGTTGCAGAACGCACTTTTTTGTAACGCACTAACCACAGAAGATGAATTTTATTGTCAAACGGCGCTTAGCGCGCCGATTTGTCTGCCGACAGCCGACGGATGGGGATCAGGTATTCGCAACGGATAGCGCTGGTCGCCTGGTGGTAAAATCCGCTTTGCGCCGGGTAAAACCGTTCGATATCACGCCCTGGTCGGCGCACCACGTCCAGTTCCGGCATCGCGGTGTCGTAAATCCGCGCAATAAAGTTCTGCAACTCCTCAGCCTGGCCATGGTAAACGAAACTGGCATACTCCCCCGGCTCAATCTGCACCACCTCCCCCACCGTTCGCTCATCCACCAGCGCGGCGGTGTACACCATGCGCTGCCGATCGCGCTGCCGACCATCGACCTCCAGACTGGTCAGGCCGTAGGCCACCGACGGAGGCTGTGCATTGGGCTGTAACAGCGTGCTCCAGGCGGTATGGCGCAGCTCTTTCTTCATGCGCCCCAGTTCGTGCAGCGTCATCGTGCGGCGCTGAGTGCGCCCGACCAACTGCATCGCCGGCAGTTCGACAAAGTCGGCCGCCGGCAACGGCTGGGCGGCGATGCGCAGCGGCGGCTGCATACCGTAGCTCGACCAGTCGGTACAGCGGCGGTAGGCCGCAGGCGGCAGACCAAACTGCTTTTTAAAACCACGAGTAAACGTCTGCTGCGAATCAAACTGATATTTATCGGCGACGATCGCCACGCTGGTGCGCATCAGGCGCAACTCGCGCGCGGCGGCGGTCAGCCTTCTACGCCGAGCGTAGGTTCCCAGCACGTGGCCGGTCTGCTGCTTGAACATCCGTTGCAAATGCCACTTCGAATAGCCTGACCTGGCAGCGATATCATCCAGCGTCAGCGGCTGATCCAGATTCTGCTCGATCCAGGCCAGTAATTGGTTAATCACGTCCAACTGATGCATTGCAGCCCCCTTATAGACTCAACAGATTTTGCGCCCGTTGCCGCGCCTGTGTTTCATCGGCCACCACCTCGACCGGGTAACCCCAGAATCGGCTGGCAAAGTCGGCAAACGGCTCGGCAGCGGCACGGCGCTCCGCGTCTGGCTCAATCATCACCATACCTTTGACATATTTTTTCAGCGCATCACGGCGGTCGCGTTTCCACAACGCCACCTGCGTGCGCCGATCGCGATCGTGCTGTTGTTCATCGGTCATCGGTGATTCGCACAACAGTACAAACGGCTGCTGTCTGGCCAGCAATGCGTCAAACTCGGCAAACTCACCGGCAACGTCGCGAGGCTGCTCCGCCGGTTGGCGCATCCACACCCAAGGGAAACTAGCGGTATCTAATGACATTACGTTGACTCCATAGAAGACTGACGGCATGCCGCTTACTTTATCGACGACCGCACTAGACCACATTGCACAATCAGGACATAATATTTTTCATTCACGCCAAAATGAGAACTATTCTCATGAGTTTCGTTGCCACCAAACCGCGTTTTGATATTGATAAGGTGCCACGCGCCATATTTGCCGTACAGGGCACCAGCATTACCGAGGATTGGGAGGTTGAGCCCCATCGTCACCAGAAAGCACAACTGATCTACACCGCACGCGGCATGATCCGCTGCGAGGCGGAAAGCGGCCTGTGGCTGGTACCACCGCAGTGTGCCTTATGGATGCCCAGCAACACTTTGCATAATGCGCAGGGCACCGGATCAACCGAGTGCTACTGTCTGTTTGTCGATACCTCGACCTTCGTCGGCCTGCCGGAAAACTGCTGTACTCTGGCGATTTCACCGTTGCTGCGCGAGCTCTTGCTGCAGGCCAGCCGTTTTGACCCGTTGTACGACCAACAGGGTAGCGAAGGCCGCCTGATTGCGGTGCTGCTGGATCAGTTGGCGGCCGCGCCGGTAGAAAACCTGCATCTGCCGGTGTCGCACGACGTGCGCATTCGGCAACTGATGGAGCGACTGTTGGCCGACCCGGCGGATAAATCCACCATCGGGCAATGGGCGCAGCGCATCGGCATGAGCGAACGTTCGCTGAGTCGCACGCTACAACAGCAACTGGGGATGAGTTTTGGTCAGTGGCGACGCCAATTGCACGTCATGTTGGCGCTGCAACGCCTGACGCAGGGCGAAAGCGTACAGACCGTGGCGCTGGATCTCGGTTATGAAAGCGCCAGCGGTTTTGTGACGATGTTCAGGAAAGCCGTCGGCAAGCCACCTGCGCGTTATCTGGCGGAAAAAACGGCTGCCGGCCAGCAACTGGACGGCAGCATCGCCATGTGATGAGTCGGCATTCAGTACATCGCCAAAACGGAGTGAATGGCATCGGGCTCGCCGGGCTGAATACCACGAACGAAGTGTATAACGCCTGCACTAGCGGCCGAGAGCAGCAATGCGGGAAAATTGCCGTGAAGGGCTATGGTAACTTTGCGGCAAGTACATCACCGGTGTTTGGCTGGGGAATGCAGGCGTCGGTGTCGCCGGGGCAGCTATTGGCGGGGCTGCGGTTCTACCTTGGGTTGCAGTGGTGCTGGTTTTTTTGACCGTTTTGATGTTAGGTGAATAATGAAAATCGCGGCCATCAGTTGTGGTTTGATTTACCTTATCAATAGCAAGGTGATGCAATAATGTTCTTTCCGCCCCAGCAAACCACGCCCCGGATAATCGCCTCGCCCCCGCCAGCCAAACGTAACGGCAGGAAAAATCCTGAGTTTTTGCTTAACCTTAATCATAAGGAAATAACCCACAGGAAGATCCCGAACACCGCAGACTGTATTTAACCCGGCCTGTGTCAACGACGAGGAGAGTTATGCAACACGCTCAACTGAACGTCGAAGGCGTTAAAAACAAAAGCAAAGCGGTTGAAGTCAACCGATGGATCACCATCGGCAAACCGGCGCTGGAACTGCAACGGCTGTGGTGCGATCCGCACACCTTGCCACTGATCATGTCCCACTTCGCCAAGGTCGATATCCTCAACGAACGCGAATCCAGCTGGATGGTGGAAGATATGCTGAGCCAAAAATGGTATTGGCAAAATCGCATCACCGAGTTGCAACCCGGCGTCGCCATCTATTGGCAATCCTTGCAAGGCGCCGACCTGCCAAACGAAGGTAGCCTGCTGTTCCGCGAAGCTCCCGCCGCGAAAGGCACCGAACTTTCCCTGCGGGTTATTTTTGAGCCCCCCGGCGGTGAAATGGGCAAAAAAATCGCCGACTGGTTAAACGTGGTGCCAAAAGAGATCGTCAGCAAAGCGCTGCACCGCTTTAAGAGCCTGGCCGAAACCGGTGAAATCCCGCGGGTTTCGCCACAGCCGGTCGGCGCTGACCGAGCGAAGAAGGAGGCGTAATGCGAGCACTGTGTTGGAACGGGGTCAATGACCTGCGTGTCGAAACGGTGAACGACCCCACGCTACTCAACCCTAAAGACGCGATTGTCAAAGTTGGGCTGACTACCACCTGCGGTTCGGATTTACACGTGATCGACGGGCTGATCCCCAGCATGAAAGACGGTGATATTCTTGGCCACGAATTTATGGGCGAAATTGTCGACATCGGGCGTGAGGTCAAACGTGTAAAAGTCGGCCAGCGCGTGGTGGTACCGTCATTCATCGTCTGCGGCTCCTGCTGGTACTGTCAGCACCAGCTGTATTCCTGCTGCGACAATACCCACCCGCAGCCCGAGCTGGGCGAACCGGCGCTGGGCTATCCCACCGCCGGTATCTATGCCTACAGCCACGCCTTTGGCGGCTATGCCGGTTCGCATGCCGAATACGTACGCGTGCCGTTTGCCGATAATGACTGTTTCGTCATCCCGGACGGCGTCAGCGATGAGCAGGCGCTATTTTTGTCCGATGCGGCGCCCACCGGGTATATGGGCGCCGATTTCTGCAATATTCACCCTGGTGATATCGTTGCGGTGTGGGGCTGCGGCGGCGTCGGCCTGATGGCGCAGCAAAGCGCGTTGCTGATGGGCGCCGAAAAGGTGATCGCCATCGATCGCCTCCCGGAGCGGCTGGCGTTTGCGCAAAACGCCTTCGGCGCCATTCCGCTGGATTATACCCAGGTCGATGTGCCGGAAGCGTTACTGGAACTGACCGGCGGCCGCGGCCCTGACAGCTGTATTGACGCCGTCGGCATGGAAGCCAAAGGCGAAGGGCTGACCCAGATCTACGATCGCACCAAACAGCTGCTACACCTGCAAACCGACGTCGGCGCCGCGCTGCGTCAGGCACTGTACTGTTGCCGCAAGGCCGGTACCGTGGCCATTCTTGGCGTTTACGGCGTGATGGACAAGTTTCCGGTCGGGCTGATGATCAATAAAAGCCTGACCATTCGTACCGCCCAGCAGCACGGCCAGCGTTATGTACCGACGCTGCTGGATCTGGTTGCCGCAGGGAAAATGAACCCGGCGTTGATGGCGACGCATCGCTTTTCGCTAGAGGAGGCCCCCCTGGGCTACCAGATGTTCAAGCATAAAACCGACGGCTGTTTGCGCGCCGTGTTCGCCCCCGCACGGTAGGCCTGTACGGTACGCAATGTGCGCTCGGGCAGTATCGGCGGCAAAATAGCTGCCCTTTCCAATAAATAATGATTATTATTCTCAAATATAAAGCCGGGCGCGCCATGACGTGCCCGGCGTCGTCGTACTTTTAATTCAATGTTGAGCTGTTTTCGCCGTTCGGCCTCCGCCGGCGGCCACAACACAATTAACCATATGGAGATGTTATGAACACTGTGATGACAACCGGTCGTCGCTTCGGCGGGCGTGCGGTTTTCCCACTGATGCTACTCACCAGCCTGCTGTTTTCTAGCGCATCGCAAGCACAGACCGACACGGAACTGCTGCGTAAACCGATTGGCAAGGGCGCCTATGAAATGGCCTATAGCCAAAGCGAAAACGCGCTGTATCTGGCTACCTCGCAGAGCCGTAAGCTGGATAAGGGCGGCGTGGTATACCGTCTGGATCCCACCACGCTGGACGTGACCCAGATCATCCATAACGACCTCAAACCGTTTGGTGCCGCGATCAACGGCAAAACCAATACGCTGTATTTCGGCAACACCGTCAACAGCAGCGTTACCGCTATCGACGCCAACAGTGGCAACGTGAAAGGCCGTCTGGTGCTCGATGCACGCAAGCGTTCCGACAGCGTAAAACCGCTGGCGCCGCGTGAACTGGTGGTCGACGCCAATACCGGCACCCTGTATATCACCGGTCTGGGTGAATCCAGCGTGGTATGGGTAGTGGATGGCAAGGATCTGACGCTGCGCACCACCATCGCCAACACCGGCAAGTATGGCACCGGCCTGGCGCTGGACGCCGACGCTGGTCGCCTGTACGTGACCAACGCCGACGGCGAGCTGGTGACCATCGACACCAAAACCAACAAGATCCTGACGCGCAACAAACTGGATCAATCCAAAGAGCACTTCTTCCTGAACATCAGCCTGGATCCGGCGAACCATCGTGCGTTCATCACCGACTCCAAACAGCCGCAGGTGCTGGTGGTCGACACCAACAACGGCGCTATCCTGCACAAAATCGAGGTGCCAACCTCACTGGCAGTGCTGTTTAACCCGGCGCGTAACGAGGTCTATGTCACCCACCGCGAAGCTGGCGAAGTCAGCGTGATCGACGGCAAAACCTACCAGGTACTGCGCACCGTCAAAACGCCAACCCACCCGAACAGCCTGGCGCTGTCACCGGACGGCCAGACGCTGTACGTCAGCGTCAAGCAGGCTGCCAGCCGCGAGAAAGAAGCTACAGATCCGGATGACGTGATCCGGATTGCTCTGAAGTAAGCAACATCGGGGGTGCTGCGGCGCCCCTTTTTAATCGACCTTTGCCGTCGCCAGCCGCTCGGTGCTTACGGCGATGAGTTATACTTTATGGTTCTCCCATAAGGAGGGCCAAACATGATGGTCACCCTTGATGTCAATCGCCACGGCCGTGATTTTGCCGTTGGCGATCTGCATGGCTGCCTGCGGCCGTTGCAGTCGTTGCTCAATCATGTGGCATTCGATCGCCAGCATGACCGCCTGATCGCGGTCGGCGATCTGATCGATCGCGGCGAGCACAGTCTGTCGTGCCTGGAGCTACTGACGCAGGACTGGTTTTATGCGGTACGCGGCAATCACGAAGCTCGGGCGCTGGAGTGGTGTGCTGCCAGGCAACGCCAGCAGCCGCCGCTGGATTTGCAACTGATGTGGCAGATTGACGGCGGCGAGTGGTTTTTCCACCTCAGCCCACAGCAGCAACGCTATTGTCAGCAGTTGATGCAACCGATGCCGTGGACAATTGCCTTGCAGACCGGGCGACGACGCTACGCAATTTTGCATGCCGAAGTGCCGCCGGAGATCGATGATATCGACACCTTCTACCGTCGTTTGCAGGCGGGCGACCACGCGGTGAAGCAGGCCTGCATCTGGGGGCGAGAACGTTATATCAACAACCTGCAACGGCCGATCGCCGGCGTCGATTATCTGATCTGCGGCCATACGCCCGGCGACCCGCAGGACGCACTGCATGGCAACAGCCTGGACATCGATTTTTGCGCATTCGCCATCGCCAGCGGCGGGGCGCTGGGGATGCTGGAACTGGGGCGGGAACAGTTGTACATCAACAGCCGCAGCGGCATTCGGCAAACCACGCTGGCGAGCCTTGGCCTGCGCCATTAAGCAAGCCTGGCGGCGCGATACCCTCCCCTTGCCGAATATACCCGCACCGTACGGCGGGAAGATTTACACTATTTTTATTTCCGCGCTGCCAATCATTATGGCGTTTTTACAGACGGCAGGAAAATAGCCGGATAACATTATCTCATCGCCATAATGGCATGATGAGACAAATACCCATGCGTTTATACTTTTGCGTTGCCGGTTATTATTCCCCACTGATTCCCCCTATGACTGACGCGTTAAATAACCGGGGGTTTTATGTACGCTAACATCATTGATTTTCATGCGTTATTAACGCCAACACCACCAGCGCCGCAGCAAAAATTCAGTCAGGAAATAAAAGACTATCTGCAACGTTATCCCGACACTGAATTGGTGGATATTTATCTCAACGATCTAAATGGCCAATTTCGCGGCAAACGGATTGCCGTCAGCGCATTATTTTCTTTGCAAAATGGTTGTTATTTCCCACAGTCGATTTACGCCATGGATTTAAACGGTCAGGTGATTGAAGACAGCGGCTTGGGCCAGCATGCCGGGGAACCCGACCGGCTGTGTCTGCCGGTGCCCGGCACGCTGCGCCCTTGCGCCCGAGATCCGCAGCATATCGCGCAACTGCAGCTGACAATGCGCGAAACCAACGGCGATCCCTGCCGTATTGAACCGCGGGTGGTGCTGGAGCGTGTATTACACCGCCTGCATCGGTTGGGCTATTACCCGGTGATCGCCGCCGAGCTGGAGTTTTATCTGCATGCGCCGCATCAGCTACCGGGCATGGCGCAACCCAGCCTGACGCAGAATTTTTCGGTTGATGCGCCAGAGTGTCACGGCGCGTTGCTCGATGACATCGCGCAACATGCCAAATTGCAGACGATACCGCTGACCGGCGTGGTGGCCGAGGCCGCAGCCGGGCAATATGAACTCAATCTGCAACACAGCAGTAAAGTGCTGGAGGCCTGTGACCAGATCCTGGCGCTGAAACGCCTGACGCGTCAACTGGCGGAAAAGCATCACCAGCACGCCTGCTTTATGGCCAAACCCTGCGCGAAGGCCGCCGGCAGCGGCCTGCACTTCCATATCAGCCTGCAGGATGCCCAGGGACACAATTGGTTGGCCAGCCAGCCGGATACGCTCAGCAGCACCATGCGCCAGGTTATCGGCGGCATGCTGGCACTGATGCCGGCGTCGATGGCGATCCTCGCCCCCAATATCAACGCCTTCCGGCGTTTTCGCCCCGACATGCACGTGCCGCTGTGCGCCTCGTGGGGTTACAATAATCGTACCGTGGCGTTGCGCCTGCCCTGCGCCGACAACGCCAATCAGCGCGTGGAGTATCGCCTGGCCGGCGCCGATGCCAACCCCTACCTGGCCGTTGCCACCATCCTGGCTGGCATGCTGTATGGGCTGGAAAATCCCACGCCGTTACCGCCGGCCGCCACCGGTGACGGCCACGCTACCCCGCAGGCGGCACCGCTGCCGCTCAACCAGCCGCAGGCGCTGGAACTGTTCAGGCAAAACGCCTATTTGCAGGCGCTGTTCGGCCCGGCGTTCGGCTCACTGTGGCACACCTGTAAAAGCGCCGAATTACGCCAGTTTGAACAGCAGATTACCGACACTGAAATGGCCTGGATGTTATAGGCACACCAAGGAAACCACTATGTCTCGTCTGGTTCTGATTTCGAATAAACACTGCGATGCCAACGATATCGTCGCGGCGGCAAATGACTATTCGCTGACCGATTGGGTCGACGAGCACCAAGGGGTATGGCTGGGCTGGAATGGCGATGTGCAAACCTTCGCCGAGGCGGAATATCGGCCGATCGACGACCACCAACGCGACGGTTATCAATTCGTTACCTTTCCTTTTTCCGCCCGCGAGTTTCATTACCACTATCAAGGCTATTATCACGATGGGCTATGGCCGGTGTTTCACCAGCGGCCCGAACTCGCGCACTTTTCGGCCGAAAATTATCAGGCCTATTGTCAGATTAGCCAGCATATCGCGGCCATCGCCTGCGATTACGTCTGTCCAAGCGACCTGATTTGCGTCGATGATTACCAACTGCTGCCATGCGGCGCCGCGCTGAAACAGCAAGGGTTGCTCAACCCCTGCGGCTTCTTTTTTGCGCTGCCGTTTCCTTCCGTCCCGCTGTTGAAAACCATTCCGCAACACCGCGAATTGATGGCGTCGCTGTTTTATTACGATCTGATCGGTTTTCGCAGTCTCGCCGACGTGAATAATTTCCACCACTATCTGGCGACGGAATATGCGGTCGAACGGTTGCCCGACAACCAGCTGCAGGTCGACGGTCATATCTTTACCACTGCCATCTTTCCCGACGCGGTACACGCCAGCCGGGTGTGTTAGCACGCCTGGCGAGCCGCCAGCCATCGCTGGTTACGCCAACTGCTGTTTGAAGTCTGCGGCAGTTAACGTGTTCGCCGGGGCTTGTGCCCCGGCCAGTGCGCTAACCGCTCACCCGACGTTTTCAACCGCTCAATCTGCCGATCAAACCGCTTACTGAAATTCGCCTGCCATCGCTTGTCAGCACAGGCCATGATGAGCTGTTCCTAAACCTGCCCCTTACCACTGGGGTCACCCACGTCGAGATCCGCACACGGGCCGCTGACGGTCCAGAAAATCAATAAGCGGATTAATTAATACATTTTTTGCAGATTGGAATAAGGACACCTCATGAAACCAGAGGGAATACTCAAACATTTACCGTGGATGCTGCTGGGAGTGCTCGGTGCCTCCTGTCTCGGCGTCGTGGCGCTGCGCCGCGGCGAACACATCAGCGCACTGTGGATCATCGTCGCGTCTATCGCGGTGTATCTGGTGGCCTATCGTTATTACAGCCTGTACATCGCCAGTAAGGTGATGAAGCTGGACGCCAGCCGCGCCACGCCGGCGGTGGTCAATAACGATGGCCTGAACTACGTGCCCACCAACAAAAACGTGCTGTTCGGCCACCACTTTGCGGCAATCGCCGGCGCCGGCCCGCTGGTCGGCCCGGTACTGGCGGCGCAGGTCGGCTACCTGCCGGGCACCCTGTGGCTGCTGGGCGGCGTGGTGCTGGCCGGCGCGGTGCAGGACTTTATGGTGCTGTTTATCTCGTCACGCCGCAACGGCGCGTCACTGGGCGAGATCATCAAAAAGGAAATGGGCCCGGTGCCCGGCACCATCGCGCTGTTCGGCTGCTTTATGATCATGATCATCATCCTGGCGGTGCTGGCGCTGATCGTGGTGAAAGCGCTGGCGGAAAGCCCGTGGGGCGTGTTTACCGTCTGTTCGACGGTGCCAATCGCACTGTTTATGGGCGTGTATATGCGCTTCCTGCGCCCTGGCCGGGTGGGTGAAGTCTCGGTGATCGGCATCGTGCTGCTGGTGGCGTCGATCTGGTTTGGCGGCGTGATTGCCCATGACCCTTACTGGGGACCGGCTCTGACCTTTAAAGACACCACCATCACCTATACGCTGATCGGCTATGCCTTTGTATCCGCCCTGCTGCCGGTATGGCTGATCCTGGCACCGCGCGATTATCTGGCGACCTTCCTGAAAATCGGCGTGATCGTCGGGCTGGCAATCGGCATCGTGATCCTCAACCCCGAGCTGAAAATGCCGGCGGTGACGCAGTTTGTCGACGGCACCGGGCCGGTGTGGAAAGGCTCGCTGTTCCCGTTCCTGTTCATCACCATCGCCTGTGGCGCGGTTTCCGGCTTCCACGCGCTGATCGCCTCCGGCACCACGCCGAAGCTGCTGGCCTGTGAGACCGATGCGCGCTACATCGGCTATGGCGCCATGCTGATGGAGTCCTTTGTGGCAATCATGGCGCTGGTCGCGGCGTCGATTATCGAACCTGGCCTGTACTTCGCCATGAATACCCCTCCGGCGGCGTTAGGCATCACCATGCCAAACCTGCACCAGTTGGGTGGCGATAATGCACCGATGATCATGGCACAGCTGAAAGACGTGACCGTTCACGCTGCCGCCACCGTCAGCTCCTGGGGCTTTGTCATCAGCCCGGAACAGATCCTGCAAACCGCAAAAGACATCGGCGAACCGTCGGTACTGAACCGCGCCGGCGGCGCGCCAACGCTGGCAGTCGGTATCGCGCACGTGTTCCACCAGATCATGCCGGCGGCGGATATGGGCTTCTGGTATCACTTCGGCATTCTTTTTGAAGCGCTGTTCATTCTGACCGCACTGGATGCGGGTACCCGTTCCGGCCGCTTTATGCTGCAAGACCTGCTGGGCAATTTTGTGCCGTTCCTGAAGAAAACCGATTCGCTGGTGGCCGGCATTATTGGCACCGCCGGCTGCGTCGGGCTGTGGGGCTATCTGCTGTATCAAGGGGTGGTCGATCCGCTCGGCGGCGTCAAGAGCCTGTGGCCGCTGTTCGGCATCTCCAACCAGATGCTGGCCGCCGTCGCGCTGGTACTCAGTACCGTAGTCCTGATCAAGATGAAGCGCACCCAATACATTTGGGTCACGGTGCTGCCGGCGGTGTGGCTGCTGATCTGCACCACCTATGCGCTCGGCCTGAAACTGTTCAGCGACAATCCGCAGCTGGAAGGCTTCTTCTTCCTCGCCAATGAATATAAGCAGAAGATTGCCGCTGGCGGTGCAGACCTGAGCGCACAGCAGATTGCCAACATGAACCATATCGTGGTGAACAACTACACCAATGCCGGGCTGAGCATCATGTTCCTGCTGGTGGTGTACAGCATCATCTTCTATGGCATCAAAACGGCGCTGGCGGCGCATAAAAACCCGCAGCGCAGCGACCAGGAAACGCCTTACGTAGCGGTTCCGGAGCAGTCATCCGCCAACTCTGAGGGCGAGGTCAAAGTTTCGCCGCAGCATTAAGCGCAATTTGCCTGCATAATAACCTTAACCACGGGCGCTGCATGCGGCGCCCGTTTTCACCTTTCTTTCCCAGGAGAAAAACAATGTTCGGCAATCTTGGTCAGGCAGGAAAATATCTTGGGCAAGCGGCGCGGATGCTGGTCGGCGTGCCGGATTACGATACCTATGTTCAACATATGCAGGACAATCATCCGGACAAACCGGTGATGACATACAAAGAATTCTTCCGTGAACGCCAGCAGGCCCGCTACGGCGGCGACGGCAAAGGCGGCATGCGCTGTTGTTAAAAGGATCCGCAATGAAACCCATCGCAGTCACCATTCTGACCGGCTTTTTGGGCGCCGGCAAAACCACCCTGCTCCGCCATATCCTCAATGAAAACCACGGCCATAAAATTGCCGTTATCGAAAACGAGTTCGGCGAAGTGCCGATCGACAACGCGTTGATTGGCGACCGCGCCAGCCGCATCACCACGCTCAGCAATGGCTGCATCTGCTGTAGCCGCGCCAACGAACTGGCGGATGCGCTGCTCGATCTGCTGGACGGCGTCGACAACGGCGAGCTGGCGTTCGACCGCCTGATCATCGAATGCACCGGCATGGCCGATCCGGGGCCGATAACCCAGACCTTCTTCTCACATGAGATTATTTGCGAGCGCTTTCTGCTGGACGGCATTATTACGCTGGTGGACGCGGTACACGCCGATCGACAGCTCAGTGAGTTCACCATTTCGCAGGCCCAGGTGGGCTACGCCGATCGCATTCTGCTAACCAAAACCGACCTCGCAAGCGACAACGAGCCGCTGATCCAGCGCTTGCAGTCGATGAACGCCCGCGCGCCGATTTATAAGGTAACCCACGGCAATATCGATCTGAACGTGCTGTTCGACATCGAAGGCTTTGTGCTGAACGACCAACTGAGCCTCAGCGCGCCGACGCCGCTGTTCCGGCGCATTGCGCAACCGCAAAACAATATCCGCTCGATAGTGCTCCACCACCCGCAGCCGCTGGAACTGATGCAGATTTCCGACGTGATGGAAGGTTTATTGCTAAAATTCGCTGATAACCTGTTACGTTATAAAGGCATATTGTCAATCAAAGACGACCCGCGCCGGTTGCTGTTCCAGGGGGTTCAGCGGCTGTACAACGCCGACTGGGATCGTGAATGGCTGCCCGAAGAGCAGCGGCAGAGCACGCTGGTATTCATCGGCATCGATCTGCCGGAGGAGGAAATTCGGGCGGAGTTCGCGGCTCTGGGCTGACGGCGCGTCGCCAGTCATCATTCAGAGGGTTATCATCCATATGCTGTTCAAACATAAAACCATAAGTCTGTTGCTGGCCGGAACCGGCCTCCTGTCGGCAGGCAGCGCCCTGGCCGCCTCTGATACGCTGGTGTACTGCACCGTGGCATCACCGGAATCGTTCAACCCGCAGCTGTCCAGCTCCGGCCCGACGTTTATCGCCACGTCGCAGGTCTTGTACAACCGCCTGGTGACGCTGCGTGAAAGCGACAAAACGCCCGCCCCTTCGCTGGCGACCGACTGGACCATCAGCCCCGACGGCAAAACCTATACCTTCACCCTGCGCAAGGGGGTGAAGTTCAACAGCAATAAATTCTTTACCCCGACTCGCGATTTCAACGCCGAAGACGTGGTGTTCACGGTGATGCGCCAAAAAGACGCTAATCACCCATATCACCAGGTCTCCGGCGGCAATTATGCCTACTTCAACGATATGGGACTGGACAAGCTGATCACCAAAGTGGAAGCGCTGGACGACAACCACGTGCGCTTTACCCTCAGCCAGCCTAATGCCGCTTTCCTTGCCGACTGGGCGATGGACTTCGCCTCGATCCTGTCGGCTGAGTATGCCGATGCGATGATGAAGAAAGGCACGCCGGAGAACGTCGATAACTGGCCTATCGGCACCGGTCCTTACGCGCTGCAACAGTACAAGCAGGACTCGTTGATCCGCTACATCGCCAACCCGCACTATTGGCAGGGCGAAGTCGCCAGCAAACACCTGATATTTTCCATCACGCCCGATGCGCAGACCCGGCTGTCCAAGCTGAAAACCAATGAATGCCAGATTATTCCGGCACCGCTGCCGGAGCAATTCGAGGCCATCAAGCACGACAAGAACCTGCAACTGCACAATATCGACGGCCTGAACGTCGGCTATCTGGCGTTCAACACGCAGAAAAAACCGTTCGACAACGTGCTGGTGCGCCAGGCGCTGAGCTACGCGGTGGACAAAAAGGCGATTGTCGCCGCGGTGTTCAAAGAGAGCGGCACGCCAGCCAGTTCGCTGTTGCCGCCGGGTATGCTGGGCTACAACGGCAAGCTGCCGGAATACGCCTACGATCCGCAAAAGGCGCGCGAACTGCTCAAGCAGGCCGGGCTGGAAAAGGGCTTTGAAACCGATATCTGGTCAATGCCGGTCGCGCGCCCTTACAACCCGAACTCGCGCCGCATCGCCGAAATGATCCAGAGCGACTGGGCAAAGGTCGGGGTCAAGGCCAAAATCGTTACCTGGGAATGGGGTCAGTATCTGGCAGGGCTACGCAAGGGTGAGCAGCAAAGCGCGCTGTACGGCTGGATGTCTGATAACGGCGATCCGGACAACTTTGCCACTCTGCTGGGCTGTGCCGGCGTGGAAAGCGGCGCTAACGTCGCCCGTTGGTGTGATAAAGATTATGACCGCCTGATCCAGCAGGCAATTAACGTGTCGGCGCCTGCCGAACGCGACAAACTCTACCAGCAGGCACAACAGGTGTTCGCCAAACAGGTGCCCTGGCTACCGCTGGCCACCGGCAAGGTGTTTTACGCCACCCGCAACAACCTCAGTGGCTACGTGGTTGACGTCAACGGCAGCGACTTCGCCAAGGCGAAGCTGAACTAGTCTGGGAATGAGATTGGGATTGCCTGCGCCAGCAGGCAATTCACTTATAGTGGTGGGTAGCTCAAGGAGGGTGGTGATCATTCTTCTGGCAGCATCAGACGGACAGCCGTGTCGTAAGGGTAAGCAGTGCCGTGCCGGAAAATACCGATGTCGGCATCAGCAGAAGAAACAACGTCAGTAACGTGCTGATCTTTATGGAGTGCTCTCCTGCATGGATAGGATCCACACAGGGTGCTACGACATGGTCAGAAAGGCAGCAAAGAAGTCTTTATTGGATTATGAAAATTTTAATCTCATGAAAAGACAAGGGTCGTCTTACTACCGTTGAAAATTGCTTCAAGATACTTTCGCAACAGAGCAATTTTTTCAGGCGTATTACGCACCGTTTCAGAGAACACACCTTCGAGCCTCGAGCAACCGAAATGCTCGTGTGAATCAGGTGTGATAACCACATCTAAACGATCAGAATGCAAAATCACTTTCTCGATCGCTGCCGATGCTTCATAGGCGGACTGTGATGTTTGCAGGCCGATCCCCTCATCAATTGAGTCATTATCTTCATCATCCAACCGAGTAATGATTAGATAACTCTCAGGTGACTGCTCATTATCACCCAGAGCAACAGTGAGCACATCGTCCTCTTCATAACATGCCAGTACCAAGGCTTCGAATTTCATCAGGCTCATTAGCACCTTAGCTAATCCAAAATTAATGAAATTTTCTGATTGGATTCATCAATGGCACAGAACAACTCAAACACGCCCTGAGGGACCGAAAAATCTTGGATTTTCTCTCTGTTACGTAAGGCTTCTACATCAAAATCTGCCAAGTATCCCATACCGCAGATGCTCAATTTCCCCTCTGACTTGAACATCCCAAGTTTGGAGATGTTCTTTGCAAGCGTTGTGAATCGCCACAGCTGCTTATCAAGGGCTATTGGCTGGAAGAACTGGGGTTTTTAACCGGCCAGCCGGCCACGGTAAATATTGAACAGGGAAGATTGATTATTCAGGCGGAGGGAAGCGTATGAACGGGACGCATATTCTTCAGGCAACCACGGGCGGGTTTATTCCTGAGCTGATTATCGATAGCAGGGATATTAACAAGGCGGGGTTTGTGGCGGGGGCTGTATTTAAGATAGAACCATACCAGGATGGATTGATAATAACACTGATCTCTGATGAAGCAGAGATCCAGCGGCTATTACTTGAAGTGGACGCTGATCCTAATATTGGCGTGGACTGGATACGGGATAACGGCGAGCTGTATCTGGCGGGGGACTGGTTGACGCAGTGCGGCCTGACCGGGCAACCGCTGGCGATCAGCGTGATGCCCGGCAAGGTGGCGATTATAAAAATTAATAACACCATCAGATAACAATGAGAGGGAGTAACCTTCAAGTTACTCTCTCTTGTTTACAAGTCGAATATTATAATATCATTCATTCAGATTTAAATGGATGAAGACACTCTCTAAACACTTCTTGCAATGTGTCTTGACTCATTTTGCTAATAGATTCGTCTTGATATTTTTCTATTTTATTCATAATAACACTTTCATTATCTAAATTTCTTTTTCTATAAAATTTCTTTTCATGCTCACCGAAGCAATCAGCTTCAATAAGTTTATCAAAAAAGCTATTTATCGCATAGCTTCCTGCATATTGCAACGATTCGACATCATCACAAGAGAACTTAACATACATGATGAGTTTCTTTAACGCACTGATCTCACCCTGTGAAATAGCTATTACCTTTTCATCTTCATCCACCACACTTACCTCTTGTATTCATCTGGTTTGTAGTTAATTTCCTACGCGTCTCATAATCCATTTTAGATGTTATAGAGTATGGGTTAGTTCCTGAATATAATACATCATTCAGTTTTATTCTACCCGAGTGTATATACTCAAGAGCAGAAGATGATTTTATATTACCCATTTGAACAGAGTCTGCTTTAAATATAATCGCATAATCTCCTCGCCCTACGTGTTTAGGATCATTGATAAGAATATCCCTCATAACATCCTTCGGAGACATTAATATATCTGTAATATAGACCTTACCTTTAGCGTTCGCTTCGAGAACACCTGTCTTCATTATATTTTCGAAGCCAGCTTTATCAGTGTAATGTATAAATACATTATCACCACTCAACCCAAGCGGATCGATCCACGTTAATGGATTTGGTACATACGCATATAAGTTTAATCCCCCCGCCAGCCCTATCGGATCCTGCGTGGTGAAACGCCCCACTTCCGGCTCATAGTAGCGGAACAAATTATAGTGCAATCCGCTTTCGTTATCCTGGTACTGCCCGGCATAACGCAGCGGTTGATGGTAAACCGGTCCGGTGCGTTTGGCTGCACCGGCCACCGTCTGGCCGGTCAGTTTGCCGAAGGTGTCGTACTGCCCGGACCAACGTAACTGGCCGTCGGCGTCGGTCACTTCCCACACGCCCGTTGCTCCTGCAGCAGTCGGTACCCTTCCCATAAAAAGCACTTCGTTTCCGGTATTTTACCCTGTAGGTCACCGTTTGCTCGTGCGTCGCCTCAGTGCGTCATACTGCCGCTGCTGATGTTAGAGTTACTGCCTTCCTTACGCCTGACGCTCGGCTTCATCCAGGTTTGACGACAGCTCGCCGAACATTTGCTTCTGCAGCTGTTCCGGGCCGTCAAGATAAATCGCAGATACCGAGGCATCGATGTTGCTCGAAGGGTGGTGGGAATCGGTATAGAGTACCGTGCCGGCAAGCACCGATGTCGGCATCAGCAGAGGGAACAACGTCACTAACGTGCTGATCTTTATGGAGTGCTCTCCTGCATGGATAGGATCCACACAGGGTGCTACGACATGGTCAGAAAGACAGCAAAGAAGTCTTTATTGGATTACAAAATTTTTCGATTTCAGTCCTGAAAATCATCGTTTTCGAGGTAATAAACGACCGCTTGTAACAACTCTTTTTCCCCAACTGCTGGGTTATGGTCGATTTTATTCTCAATAATCGCCCTAAATGTAGGGTATTCGAGCCATGTTTTGTACTCATCCTCCATGTCATCATCTTCGTCAGGCGTCTCCGCAAGATAATAACGTGCAGTCTCGATGTGATCTGATCTATTAGTAAAGTCTTCATCGACAAAGAAGCCACCGACTTTAGGCAGATCCTTATAAATAGAGAGTAACCCTTTGAAGCCATCAATTGTTTTCATATCATCATCCTATTAACGACAATCTGTACCACCACCCCATTTTTTCCGTCCCCCGGACCCATCAGGGTGATAGATTTTGTGGTAAGACCGGTGGTCATTATAGTCAACCAAGCTTAACCCACCTGGTCTATTTTCATGGTGCCAAGTCATGTCAGGTGGAGAATACTTACTAAACTTTCCTTTGGCATTAGGTTGCACATGCTCAACCAAACCGGGATACTTCGTTTTCATTTCCCTTTTAAAATCAGGGTCTACCTGCAGCCGATTATAAACAGATTAATTATCACGACTAACGCACTCTTTATCAGCATGGTATCTACCCTTGGGCCTGACATATCTTTTGGAAAAACATAGTTTATATTAATCACGGAAAACTTACCTTTATTAATCCCAAAAACAGCCATCCACAGCATCGGATTCAGTTCACACGCGCACAAATTCTAACCTCATGAAATACTATCAAATTTGGAGCAGGTGAAGCGCACTCCCCGTCTGTAGTAAAATAATAGATATATTCCATCTGTGTTATTAGGTATTACTTCATGGAATAATGATAAATATCTCGATATTATCAATACCTATAGGAATAACATAAAAGTATAAGCCAGTCGTTAGTGACTGGCTTATACTAAAAAATAACTATTGAATTCATTATCATATACTACAACCTTAAAATATCACACTTTATTTTATTTCTTGCTATTTTATTTTTGATAATTTTTTCAATAACATTCCAATCACCACCACCAAGCCCAGCGCCAATCATAGGCAGTTGTATACTTAATCTTTTTTCTAGAGCAAAGTCAGCAACAAGTGACAAACATTTCTCAAGATGCTCATAGGAAATATACTGCGTACTGTCTTTGTAATTTCTTTTAATCCCATTTTGGGCAAGCATATTTGCTACGAAAACATTCTCAACCTCGTCTACAACAACGAACTGAACATTACCTAGAGCAAAAGACTTATCGTCATTAACCCAATCCTGGTACATTTTCTTTACCACTGGATAGCGCTTTGATAGAGCAACAACAAATCCCTTCCCCCATTTCCCCATGTTATTTACAATATGAATAATCAAACGAGATGAAGAAATAGGAATGGTTGCATCACCAGTTTGATAACTGATGTAAGAGTTCACAACGGAATCGGAAAGAGTTTTATCCCATTCATATTCGAACTGCATCTCATCTATAACTTCTGATTCCTGTAAATCAAGCTCGTTTTTTTTACCATCATACAACAGATAACCAACATTTTCGTCCCAATCCTCTAGCGAAGAAGATGAATACATAATACCATTAAAAATGGTAATTTGCCGAGTCGCTACTTCACCATAAAACTCAGTAATAACCGTCCCTTCGCCTTGAGGAAGTTCACATTTACTTAGGTAATAACTCTTATCAATTTCCACAACTTTTCCCGCTCTTAACTATTCGATTAGAGATATCCAGATTACCATTATTAGCAATCCTGAAAGTATTTTTCCTTGGTTCAGAAACATCGAGACCCGTCACATCAATTTCCACGTAATGGGAAATACTGTTAATCTTTCTGGAGTCGCCATAGAGGTTATTTGCCACTTGACCCAATGATAATTTTCCTGTGCCAGCTGCATCTTTTAATGTTCGGCCACCGATCTGTTCAGGTCTAATATCAGTCAGATATTGCCCATCCCCGAAACGAGCATGTATAGGTCCAGAAGAAGCCCTGAGTTCACCACTTTCCAATATCCCTGCCAAGCCATCCCCAGTAGTGTAATGTATTAATGTGTCAGGGGTTAACCCCAACGGATCCACCCACCCATACGGATTCGGCGCGTACTGATACAGGTTCAGCCCGCCCTGCAATCCGATCGGATCATAGGAACGATCCCGACGTCATCGTACTTTTTGGCACGCTACCGCCCGCACCGTTACTGGCTTCCCGGCTATAACCCGTTACTCTTTTAACATCCACGCAACACAACAGCCCCGACGTGCGTTTTTTCGTCTTCACGCAATATAACGGCACCACCGACTCCCGTTAACCCCTTGTTTTCGTTACTGCGTAACGCTGGACCTTCCGGCTCCGGCCACGGCACTCCGGCAGCCCCACCGCCGGGGGGACGGGGCCGGATTGCGGGCGCGGGTGGCATAGAACCCGCAAGCGACGTTCTGCGGCGCTCTGATGCACCAGAGGTTGAGGTGTGTACAAGGCTTGCATGACCGTGCCCTGCCTGGGCGGGCATCAACGCTTTTAGCGGAGGCCTTTGGCCGACTTCGCCTTGGCCGTTGACCTTGGCCAACAACACCGACCTCACCCCGCCACGGACGGCGGCACACCCCAGTGCCCAGGTGAGCACCGGTGCCAACAGCAGCGGGAGTTTACGAGCGGCGCGCCACGCCGGGCCAAGATGCACACTGCGGGGGCGCACGACATAATGCGGATTATACGTGGTAAGCCACACATAGCAGTTAAGGCAGGATACCGGTGGCGGGCGGCGCACTGCGTATATGGCTGACGTGATAGACGAGATTATGCAGACCGAAGAACGGCGCCGGGCGTTTGGTCAACGACTTAAAGAGCTACGTAACCAGCAGCGCAAGACACAGAAGGAAGTCGCCGCCCTGATTGGGTTGCAGCTTTCGCAGTACAACAAGTATGAGGCGGGGATGCACATCCCTGCGGCGGACAAGCTCATTCAACTGGCCGAGCTGTTCACCACCACGATTGATTATCTGTTGCTTGGCTCGTCTAACGAGCAGGCACCGATTAGCAACACGCGGCTAATGAACCGGTTTAAGGCGCTGGCCCAGTGCCAACCGGAAGAATAGGAGACCGTGATCAAGTTGATCGATGCGGTGATTGTGAAGCACCGGGTTGAGTCGGCCATACGGCCTGTTGACCAGAAGAAGAGCTGAGAGAGATAAGCGATCTGTAGTGCGGCGCTGATGTGCTACCAACACACCAACGCCGCTCACCACAACAACTATTCGAGGTAGTTATCATGGCTAAGCGCGATTCTAAGTCAGGCACCACCGTAAATAAAGCACCCAAGACAACACGCTGCTACACCGTGGGCTATTCGCCCAACCGAGGTATCAAGAAGCCCGCGCCACAGCTGCTTATCAAGGGCTATTGGCTGGAAGAACTGGGGTTTTTAACCGGCCAGCCGGTCACGGTAAATATTGAACAGGGAAGATTGATTATTCAGGCGGAGGGAAGCGTATGAACGGGACGCATATTCTGCAGGCAACCACGGGCGGGTTTATTCCTGAGCTGATTATCGATAGCAGGGATATTAACAAGGCGGGTTTACACCGGGGACGGTATTTAAGATAGAACCGTATCGGGATGGGCTGGTAATAACGTTAGTCTCTAATAAGGGAGAGATTTAGCGGTTATTATTGGAGGTAGACACTCATCCTAATATTGGTGCGGACTGGGTACGGGATAGCGGTGAGCTATATCTAGCAGGGGACTGGCTGACGAAGTGCGGCCTTGCCGGGCAACCGCTGGCGATCAGCGTGATGCCTGGTCATGTGGTTATTCAGTTTCATAAAATGGACATGCTTTTGTAATATATCCAAGGAGGACCCAACAAGGATCCTCCCCCATACACTTACATACCTTACTCTAAATCGTCTTCTTCGACTAATCCATTGATAAATTCGTCAAAGGAAGAGGTTAATTTCTTTTGCAATACCTCATGATTCTTGCTCATAGATACTTCCGGGTCAAATGAGTCTGTTGCATAAAAAACAACACTATCATCATCTTTATTTAAGCAAAAAAAGTTCCCTCCCCAGTCATTTCCAAACGGTATTATGTTTGAGGGGATTACATTTTTTCTAATCATTTCATTATAACAACCATCGATCAATGAGTTAGGATTATCACTGGTCATTTTATGATATTTAAATGGTTTAAAAGCGGCTATTTCTAAAGGTTCACAACCATCATCACAAGCCCACCACGCCCTCGAGGGCACTCCACCATTAAAAGATAAGTAATGTGATACAAACGCTTCAGGGAAAGAATAACCTAAAGTTTTCTCCACAGATTTAATATCTGACAAATCAATATTCTTCTCACAATTCTGACAAGGATTTTTCATTTTAACACCCCGACCTTAGCGCCTTAGGAATTCGGCCCTTTAACCAACCTTTCGAATGCGATATAGCAACAGCATCTGCACTGCCATAAGACTGAGAAGGTAAATTAAAGTGCTTTTCAAATTGAGAAACTGAACCCGCATGAGGGAATGTAGCTTCGTGAGCTGATGTTGTTACCAATTGCATGGTTGTTTTACCACTTACAGGATCGAAATCATTTAAATGGTGCCATGTATAACCAGTGGCGTCTGCTTTTGATATACCAGCCAGTTTAAATGCCTCCGTGAAATCTCGTCCTCGGGCACCTTGCATTGTTATTTCTACAATATTTAATTGGTTCCCTTTGACAGGGAATAAATCTGGAGATCCAGTAAAGTCAACGCCCCCAAAAGCCCATCCCCAAGGATCTATCCACATAAGAGGGTTAGGAGCGTACTGGTATAAATTCAACCCACCTTTCAGCCCTATCGGATCTTGCGTGGTGAAACGCCCCACTTCCGGCTCATAGTAGCGGAACAAATTATAGTGCAATCCGCTTTCGTTATCCTGGTACTGCCCGGCATAACGCAGCGGTTGATGGTAAACCGGTCCGGTGCGTTTGGCTGCACCGGCCACCGTCTGGCCGGTTAGTTTGCCGAAGGTGTCGTACTGCCCGGACCAACGTAACTGGCCGTCGGCGTCGGTCACTTCCAGCGGCGCGCTGTTGAGATCGGTGTGCAACCAGTAAATATCCGCCTGGCGGCCACTGCCGGCCTGTTCGAGCGCCGCCAGCGGCGTCCACGGGCTGGCCGGGTCGTAACTCCAGGTGCGGCGCGTGCCGTCGTCGCGCTGTTCTTGCAACAGCCGGTAGCCCTGCCACAGGAAGCGCGTACTGACCGTCGGTTTGCCTTTCAGCTGTACCTGTTTGCGACTACGGCGACCGAGCGCATCATAGTGGTAGTGCGCGACAAATTCGCCTTCCGGCCCGCGCCCCTGGGCATGAATCAGACGGTTATCGGCGTCGTAGCGGTAATGTTGTTCATACAGCCCGTTGCGGCGGCTGACAAGGTTGCCCCAGGCGTCGTAACGGTAGAATAATTGCTGCCACTGCGGCAGTCGGTTGTTGCTGACCGCCGCCAGCGGCAAATGACTTTCCACCTCGCTATGCGGGCTTTTCTCGCCCAGCAGGTTGTCGGCGGCGTCATACACCAGCCGCAGACCCCGCTTGCCGAGATTTTTCTCGCGATGTTGCAGCAGCCGCCCTTCGGCGTCATAGCCGTAATGGATATCGCCACGCAGGGCATCGCTGACGCCCTCCAGCTCACCACGGCCGGTATAGTGAAACACTCGCCATAGCGCACCGTCTTCCGGCTTGACGATTTGCCCGTGCAGGAAGCCGCTGCTTTGCCAACGGCGACGCCCCAATGCGTCATACTGGCGCTGTTGCTGTAACGCGCCCTGCGTGCGGCCGGTTTCCCGGTGCAGGCGGTCGCGGGTAAATTCGCTCACCAGTTGCTGGTTGTACTTCACCGCGCTGGCGTGGCCAGAGCCGTAATACAGCCATTGCAACCGGTCGCCCTGCGGCAGCGTCAGCGCCTGCAGATTGGCCAGCGCATCCCACTGATATTGCAGTTCGCCGTTAATCCCCTGTTCGGTTAGCAGATTGCCCGCCGCGTCGTATTGCAGCCGCACGCTGTCGGCGGCGATACCCAGCGCTACGCCGGCGGCGGTAGGGGTGCGCGTCAGTGCATTCAGGCGGCCGACAGCGTCATACTGGTATTGCCATTCCGCGCTGTCGTTGCCGCGCCACACCAGTTGACCCGCCTCGTCGAAACGAAAGCGCTCATACCGCTGCGCCAGTTCGCCAGAACGGGTTTGCCCGCTGGTTTCACTGCGCTCATGCAGCAGTCCGGCGGCGTCGTAATGGTAATTGTGATGCAGACCGTCTGGCCGCTGTTCTGCCAGCAAGCGCCCGCTAGCGTCATAGCTGAACTGGTAGTCACCGCCGTTACCGTTTTCCAGCCGCATCAGCCAGCCGCGTGGGCTGTAGTGATACTGACGCGTACGGTTGATGCGATCGGTGATGCTGACCGGCAGACCCAGCGAGTTATAACGCCAGCGGGTTTCGCTGCCGAGCGGATCCCGGTGGCTCGCCAACTGCCCCTGCGCATTCCAGTCAAACTGCTCTTCGCTGCCGTCCGGATGAAGCAGGGTTTGCAGGCGACCGGCGGCGTCCCAACGGTATCGCGTCAGGTTGCCCTCGGCGTCGGTGCGCGCGGTCAGTTGCCCCATCGCATCATAGGCATACGCGGTTACGCTGCCAGAACAGTCGGTGTAACGCGTCAGCAGTCCCTGGCCGTTCCAGGCCAGTTGCACCACGCCGCCCAGCGCATCGGTAATGCGCGACGGCAGGCTCTCCTCATCGTCCGGATAGTGGTACAACGTGGTGTTTTCCAGCACGTCGAGGCTTTTGGTCAGGCGCCCCTGTGTGTCCCAATGCTGACATTCGCGGCTGCCATCCGGATAGGTGATGGAGAACAGGCGACCACTGTTGCGTGAATATTGATAGGTGGTGGTGCGCCCCAACGGATCGGTTTCGCTCAGTAGGCGGCCGTAGCTGTCCCACTCGCTTTGCCGTTGCGCGCCGCCCGGCAGCACCACGCTGCACAGCTCGCCGCGCGCGTAGATAAAGCCGTACTGACGTCCGTCGAAATCGGTGAACTGCGCCACGTTGTCGTCGTCATCCAACTGCCAGACCGCCTGCTTGCCGTCGTCGCGCAGCGCGCTGCGGCGGCCACCGGCAAAATCGTAACTGAAGTCCAGCTGTTCGCCGGCGTTGTTGCGGTAGGCCACCACGCGCGGCAAATGATCAAGCTCCTGCCAGCGGTATTCGTTCAGCAGCCCGGCAGCGTCCTGATGGCTGACCATCAACCCGTCATGCCAGCCAAAGCGCCGTGTGATTTCGCCGGCGCGATTGGTGACGCCAATCAGTTGCCCCTGTTGGTCGTAGTCGTAGCTGACCAACGTCACGTCGCCGTCTGGCGTATGCAACAACACCGCGCTCAGGCGGGCCAGCCCGTTGGCGGTGGTGAGATAGCGGCAGCTCAGGCGTTGCCCGGCGCTGTCCACCAGCTCGCTCAGTTGGCCGCTGTCGTTATAAAACAGTGACGTGGTGTTACCGATGGCATCGGTGAGCATGCTCAGGCGGCTCGGCTGTTCGCCGTCCAGACGTGGGTAGTGATAGCTTTGTTCACCGACGTCAAACAGCTGCCAACTGCCGTCCCAGTTATGCATCAACCAGCATTTTTCGGCTTCGCAGTAGGTTTTGTGGCCAAGCGGTACCATCGGGAACGACACGTAATCACCGGACGGCGCGCGCCACACCAGGCCGTCCTGATAGGGTTGCAGACTGCTTTCCCAGAACAGGCTCCAGCCACGGCCGAGCACGCTGTCTGCCGGATTGCCGCTGCGCCAGTAGCGCTGCCAGGCCACCGGCAGGCGTGACGGCAGCACGAAGTCCAGCTCATCGTCACCGTCGAGAAACTTCTGGCCGCTGACCACGTCGACCGGGCGGGCGATGATACCGGCAGCCGCGGTAGCGGTCATCAGCGTGCCGGCACGGCAGGCAACTCGCCCCAGCTTGTTGATGCCCGGCGCTTTGCTGAGCATGCGGCCAATGGCGCCCAGCTTGCTGGCCGCACCGCCAACGCCGCCGACCAGGCCGGCAAACAGCAGCGTCAGGTCAGAGACCTTGTACAACCAGTCAGGCACTTCGGGTTTGATCGGTAAAGTGGTGGCGGTGCCACCGCCAATAGTGACGTTGGGCGAACCTTCCATCACCGTGGCGTCGCAGTTGGTTTTATCGCCAACGCGCGAGGCCGGGAAGTCGTTGATGAATACCTTGTCCGAGCCTTGCGCCATCTGCATGCTAGGGCCGTCATCCGCACAGGTGACCTGGCTGAGGGTAGCAATCGCCGCCGGTTTGCCATTGATGAACACATTGGGGGAACCGGTCAGTATGGTGCCTTTCGGCGTCAGACTGCCGGCCCCGGCATCGGCAATGCCGTCGCGGGCCGCAGTGGCCGCCTCCCCGGCGAGATACCCCACCGCCAGACTGGCGCCAATCAGCAACACGCCAACGCCAACGCAGGACGCGGCCAGCCCGGCGACAAACAACGCACCGGCAGCCACCGCTCCCGCCGCCGCAATCAAGCCGCCGACGATAGTGCCGCCAATCATACCGGCCAAGGCGTGGGAATGGCCGATGGCGTCACCGACGCGTGCCGCTTCACTCATGACAAATTCCTTTTATGCCCGATCGGCCACGTTGGGAGCCGGCTGATAACTGTCCAATACCTGTTGCAACAGCGCCTCGTCCTGCGGTGCCAGCTTGCGTGGCTGCGCCAGGGTGAACACCAGTACCTGCCCCTGCTCCAGCGCAAACACCGCCTGACGCTGCCAAATGCGTTTACCGTCGCGCAGATAACTGGCGTGCACGCTTTCCCCCGGCAGACGCGAGTTACCCAAAGCCACCGGCTCACGCCCCTTCAGCACCCAGCCCTTCAGGCTGTGGGATAACGTCTCGAGCTGGCGCGTGATGTAGTCCGCCAGCGTTTCGTCCGGCTGCAACGCATCACGGGAAATATTCAACGAGGGGGAAGCATCATCACCGGCCAACAGCACGTTGACGGTACGATCGCTATAACCTTCCGGCAACGTCACACTGCCTTCGGTGAAGGTGCAACGAGAAAAATCAGGCATCACGCAGGGTCCTTTTGCTAAACAGGATGCCAAGAATGACATAAGCCGGCGGTGATGGAAATATCGGTAAGGGATAGTTATGAGTGGGATCGGCAACTGGGCTAGCGAGCGATACGCTGCGCCGCCCCAACGGAGGGGAAAAACCGTCGATTATGCCGCCAGGCAGCGCCTGCCTATCGATACCCCGCGCAGAGGGGATGTGGCAAACAACGCCGCAGGGCGACATCCCGCAATCGGCAGCAATAATGATTATTTTTGCTGTTGAATCATTGCCTTTAGTTCGTCGATGGTCAGCGTTTTGTTCTTTTTACGGTGAATAATGCTATGGCAATTGGCACACACCGGTACCAGATCGGTGGCGGGATCCACCTCTTTTTGACCGCCAAATTCAGAAACGGGCACGATATGATGAATATGAATAAACCCTTCCGCATATTCACCGTAATAGGCCTTAAAGTTGAAACCACAGGCGCAGCAGGTCACGCCATGCAATTTCAGCGCTGCACGCCGTAGCTGCGGGTCACGTTCATACTTGGTGGTGTAATAGCTGATTTTCCCGCCTTCTTGATAGCTAACGGACTCAAGGTTGGGATCAACGTCGGGATCCTCTATCGCTGTAACAGCAATCGGGGCCAGCTGTATCTGCGACACGATGGTGTGGAAGATGTCCTGCGTGATAGGCCGGACGCCATCGCGCCAATAATTGGACTGGCGGTTAGCCGGTATCGCTTCATAGTACCCGGTCGCCGTTTTGGCGAGCAGCGGTTGAGTAAAGGGTTGGAAATCCTTCACCATGGCGTAGAGTTCGCCCCTTTTTGCCTGCGGATCGGGATAGACGTTGGCAATAGTCGCCACCGCGAAGTAATGCGGATCGTCAGACAGGCGCTGCTCGCGGAACCGCTTATCTTTCAGCCGGCCTTTGTAGTAAACCACGCGGGTACCCGGTGTAAGCATCTTGGCGTAACGCTTGGGGAAATGGTATTCCTCTCCCGGTTTGTCATCCCACTTCGACTCATCCATTTCAGCAATCACGGTATACAACATACGCTACTCACGTCAGAACATAACTTGACTGAATATATCGCAATGGATTGATTTTTAAAATTAATATTAATGCACTAACGTTGGGATCGTGATTCCATAAATGACAACAACTTACTGTAAATGCGAGCAGCCTATTTGGCACCGAAATAGTGTGCGCTAAGGTAACCGTGCTGCGGCAAAATCCGCGCTCAGGATTGGAACCCTGATCCCCTTTATGACTGAAAATACTTGTCTTTTTTCAGTGCCTGCGTACACACTCAGTTCGGTGGCTCAGGCAGGGCAACCGCAAGGTTGGCCGGTAGCTAAGGGGCCGGAGTTCCAAACCTGTCTGGGCCACCACCCGAGTTTGGAACCTGGGGTGGTGAAGTCGACCTTACCTTTAGGAACTTCTTTAATGAACGACTCTCATCAAGATACATTACCCTCCTCCATCACCCTATTCTGCCGTCTGGTTAGCACCTTCGAGCTGTCCGCGTTATCCGATATCGATCTCGCCGATCTCAACGCGCTGAGCGCCGGCGGCATTGAAGGCCTCTGCCATGGCTTGCTATTTATTAGTGACTCATTGGAGCAGGAAGTTATTTATCCGCCTGAAAGTGTGCAGCAGCTAAGCGCATTTTTAAACGCCAGCGCGCACCTGATTCCAGCATTGGCCATGCTCGGTGATAAGGCGCTGATTCAGTGAGGGGAGATGCATTAATCATGTTGTTTATGATGCAGAGCCTGGGTAACCAGGCTCTAGAACATCATCAGCTAGCTGAGAAAAACCAATAACATTGCATTCGGCAAAGACTTTTCCGCAGGTAAGTTTTCAACGCGATAACCCCCCCGTGGAGATTTGTCACTTTAAAACACGCCATAAATGCCCACCCGTAAACATCATGAGAGCTGTTTCGCTCCTCAATAGGCACAAAATCCAACCTCATGTTATAGGCATGGTTTTCTTTAACACCGTAGTCGCCATGGGTAACGCAGATCCCCTCTGACAGCATTTGTTTACCCCCGCCACAAGCTTTTCCTCCGCTCCGGTGGTGATGTACAGCCGGTCCGGCACCTCTTTTTCTTTTGATGGCGGATAGACGCAGCTGTCACCGTGACGTTTTGCCGTCGCACTGATAGGAATATCCGGCGCGTAGCGCTGATATCCAACGCCCCTTCCGCAAAGGAAGGGGCGCAGACTACGCGGCATCCACCAGCATAAACATGCCATAAGGATGGATTTCGAGGTAATAGCTTTCGCCAACGTCCGGTTGCAGGCGCGTGGCGTTAACCTGCAGCAGAATTTCCTGCCCGTGCCAGTCAACGCTCACCTCATATTGCGGGCCCATATAGGCGACGTGGCGAATGGTGCAGCGCTGGCTGTCTTCGCCATGCTGGCTGAGGGTAATCGCCTCTGGCCTGACGCCGACGCTGCCGGCTCCCCGTGCCGTAAAATGGGCCGGGCGCGGCAGGCGATAACCATAAATTTCTACCAACTCCTGGCTAATATTGGCCGGGAACAGGTTGGCGTCGCCCATAAAGCTGGCCATAAAGCGCGATGCCGGCTGGCGATAAAGCGCCTGCGGGGAGCCGATCTGCATAATCTCGCCTTTGTTCATCACCAGCACGGTATCCGACACCGCGAACGCTTCGCTCTGATCGTGAGTGACATACAACGAGGTGATGTTGAACTGCTTTTGCAGCGCCCGGATCTTCTCGCGCATGCTGCGCCGCAGGTTGGCGTCGAGGTTGCTCAGCGGTTCGTCAAACAGCAACACCTTCGGTTTCAGGATCAGCGCGCGGGCCAGCGCCACTCGCTGCTGCTGGCCACCGGAGATCTGATCCACGTAACGATCCTCAAAGCCGTCCAGATCGACCATCGCCAGCGCTTCTTTCACCCGCGTTTTGATTTCGCTACGGGCGACGCCCAGCATCTTCAGGCCATAGCCGACGTTGTCCCCCAGCGACATATGCGGGAACAGGGCATAAGACTGGAACACCATGCAGATGTCACGCTGCTGGATAGAACGCTCCGTCACGTCTTCGCCGTCGATAATGATTTGCCCGGCGCTGGGTTTTTCCAGCCCGGCCACCAGTCGCAGCACGGTAGTTTTGCCGCAACCGGACGGGCCAAGCAGCGTGACCATTTGCCCTTGCGGGATGGCGAGGTTGATATTGTCGATAACCGTGTTATCGCCAAAGCGCTTGGCGACGTTGCGCAGTTCCACGAAATGTTTTTCAGTCATAATATTACGCCTGTTGTTTGGCTTTTGAACGGGAGGTTCGCGCCTCGCCGATCAGCCAGTCAAAGAGGAAAATAATCGCCAGCATCACCACAATCAGGATCGAGCCATAGGCAATCGCCACGCCGTATTCGCCGTCTTCTACCCGGTTGAGGATATAGGCCGTCGCCACGCGGGTGTCCGGCGTGACCAGGAACACAATGGCGCTAACGGTGGTAATGGCGCGGACAAAGCTGTAGATCAGCGCCGACAAAATGGCCGGGCGCAGCAGTGGCAACAGAATATGCGTGATGGTGCGCAGCGATCCGGCGCGCAGGCTTAACGAGGCTTCGTCGAGCGACTTGTCGATCTGCCCAAGCCCGGCGATCCCGGCGCGGATGCCAACCGGTACGTTACGCATTACCATCGATATAATGACGATCGCCGCCGTGCCGGTGAGGTACACCGGGGCGCTGTTGAACGCCAGGATATAAGACACGCCAGCCACGGTGCCCGGAACGGCGAAGCACAGCATGGTACTGAACTCGATGGTCTTTTTGCCCCTGAACTGCTGGCGAACCACCACCCAGGCGATCAGCAGTCCGAACAGCGCGGTGATTGGCGCAGCAATGCCGGCATACAACAGCGTATCGAGTAGCGAAGGCCATGCGCCGTCGCTCATACCCTGGCCGAACAGCTTGATAAAGTTATCCAGCGTCAGGGTGTAATCCACTCCCCAGTTCACCGTGAAACTGCCATAGAAAATACTGCCGTACAGCAAGGCGTTGAAGACGATCCAGACGCCAAGAATGGCGATCACGCTCCACACCAGCGTTACCGGCAGCGGCTGCACGTCGCCACGGTAGGATTTGCCGGATACGGTGACGTAGGATCGTTTGCCAATCCACATGTACTGCACGCAGAACACCAGCAGCGAGAACAGCAGCAGGAAGGCGCCAAGGGTGCTGGCTGCCTGATAATCCAGCTGCGAGCCGGTGATGTAGAAGTAGATTTGCGTTGCCAGTACGTCATAGTTGCCGCCCAGCACCAGCGGATTACTGAAGTCGGCCAGCGATTGCACCACCACGATCAGGAAGGCGTTGGCCAGAGCCGGTTTCAGCAGTTGTACAAACACGCCGTTAAAGGTCTGCCAGCGACTGGCGCGCAGGGTATACGACGCCTCCTCCAGCGACGGATGAATGGTCTTTATTGCGCCGTCGAGGATCATGAACGCCATCGGCGTAAACGCCAGTACCTGCGCCAACCAGATGCCGGTAAAGCCATACAGCCAGTTGGTGTTGTCAAGGCCGAACCAGCTCACCATCAGCTCGGTAACGTAACCGGAACGCCCCATCATCAGCGTGACGCCGAGCCCGACGACAAACGGCGGGGTGACAATCGGCAGAATGGAAAAAATGCGGCCGATAATCGCGCTGCGCTTGGCGATGCGGGTGGTGTAAATCGCCAGCACCAGGCCAAAAAAGGTGCAGCCGATGCCAACCGCAATCGACAGCATGATCGAGTTGAGGATCACCTGGACGATATGCGCCTGCGACAGCACGTTGAGAAACGCCAACGGTGCAAACTCGCCGCTTTCACTGGTGAACATCGGGATGAAAATCGCCACGCTGGGCCAAACGATAAAGATGCCGATCAGTGCGATGATGGCGATCAGCGAAGCGATAACAAAGCGGTCGCCACCCAGCCATTCAAGACGGGTCAGCGCCAGCGTCATGATGGCGGCCAAAACCACCAGCAGTACGATGGCGGCATAGCCGAGGCCACGCTCGACAACGGTGGCGCTGATGACGATAAACGCCATGCACAGCAGCGCCCAGCCGGCGTCAAGGTAATGCCGGGCGCGCCGTTCGCGTTGCGCCGGCTGGAACGGGCGGATCAGCAGCAGGCTCGGCAACAGGTACCATAAGATGCTGACGTTCAGCTGCGACCAGCCATACGAAGCCAGCAGTTCGTCAGCGGTGGATTCCATCAGGCCATAATCCAGGCTCCAGCTCGGCAGCAGAACAAACGCCGCCCAGCCGAGTAACAGCCAAAGGAAGACCGCATCCCGCTGTGGTGCGGGATGGAGAGTAAGTGTCTGTGACATAAGCGTACCGATTCTGAGTAGGCCCGGCCGCAGCCGGGCAAAAGGTGGCGCGACTAACGCCGGATCGTGGGCTTATTTACCCATCTTCACGTCGTTTACCCATTTGTTGATCAACGCTTTACGCATGTCCGTCGAACCGTATTTATCCATGTCGTAATCGATCAGCTTCAGCCCGTCGAGCTTCAGCGAGTTGGGTGAGGTCGTTGCCGTGGTGTTGGTGAGGATCTGGTAAGACTTGCCTTTTTGCCAGGACAGCTCCTGCGCCTGTTTTGACAGCACCCAGTCGACAAACAGTTTGGCGTTTTCGCTGTTGCGCGCGCCCTTGAGAATGCTTACGCCGCCAATCTCATAGCCGGTGCCTTCGCACGGCGAGATCAGCTCCAGCGGCGCGCCCTGCTCTTTTTCCAGCGAATAGTCATGCAGGAAGCCGATGCCAATTGCCGTTTCACCGCGCGCAGCGTTGCGCGCCGGGGCAATGCCGGACTTGGTGTATTGCGATACGTTGGCATTGAGCTGTTTCAGGTAATCAAACGCCCGCTCTTCGCCCCACAGCTGCACAAAGGTGGCCAACGCGGTATAGGCGGTGCCGGAGCTTTGCGGGTCGGCAATCTGGATTTCGCCCTTATATTCGGCCTTGGTCAGATCCTGCCAGCACTGCGGCACCGGCAGGTTCTTTTCCTTCAGGCGTTGCGTGTTGACGCCAAAGCCGAGAATGCCGACGTACACCGCAGAGGTGTAGTTGCCTTTAACCTTGGCCGGATCGCGGAACTGCTCCATGATCTGGGGCAGCAGCGGTGATTGATACGGTTGCAACAACCCCATTTCCCCGGCCTGGGACTGCGGATCCAGCGTACCGCCGTACCAGACATCCGCCTGCGGGTTTTTCTTTTCGGCGTCGACCTTGGCCAGCGTGCTGCCGGAGCCGTTACGGATAAAGGCGGTTTTCACCTGATACTTTTCGCTGAACGCTTTGGTTTCGACTTCGCACATTTCGTTGGTGGCGCTGCAATAGACCACCAGTCGGCCTTTGGCCTGTGCGCTGCCGGTCAACGCCGCCAGCGCGATACCGGAGGCAATCAGGGTAGAGAGGAGCGTAGTTTTCATTATTCTATCCTTGGTGTGTTAGATAACTGCGAGAAGCGGTAACGCCCGCCATCAGCAATGGCATTAATAACAACCCCATCAATACGGCAGCCACGGACAGCAGACTGAACATGCCCGACCAACCGTAATGTTCGATAACCAGTGACAGTGGCCACCCGGCCAGCGCCGCCCCCAGGTAGGCAAACAGGCCGAGAAAACCGGTAATCGAGCCCGCCGCCTGTTTGTGGCCGCACTCGACGGCAGCCAGACCAATCAGCATCTGCGGGCCGAAGACAAAAAAACCGACGCTGAAGAAGCACATCGTCAGCAACGCATAGTGATGCACCGGCGCCAGCCACAGCGCGGCCACGGAAATAATCAGGCCGAAGGTGAACAGCAATATCATCGGCGCGCGCTGGCCGCTGAACAGCAAATCGGCTCCCCAACCGGCAAACAGCGCTCCGAGCAGGCCGCCAACTTCAAACAGCATCACGGTGGCGTTGGCGCTCAGCAGATTGACGCCATGGGTTTCACTGAGCCAGATGTTGCCCCAGTCGTTGAGCGCAATGCGGATCAGATACACCAGCACATAGGACGCGCCGAGCAGCCAGATCAGCGGGTTCTGTAACATGGTGCTACGCAGCATCTGCCATAGCGCCATCGGCGGGCTGGCCGCCACCTGCCGCAGTTCAAGCGGATCGTTGCGCCACTCGCCGACCGGCGGCAGCCCCTCCTCCTGCGGCGTACCACTCAGCCGGGTGATCAGCCACAGCCCCAACAGCACGCTGACAATCCCCGGCGTCAACATCGCCGCCTGCCAACCCCACCACTGGGCGGCAAAGGCGCAAATCAGCGGGACGATCGCCCCGCCAATGTTGATCGAGGTATTCCAGCACCCCCACCAGAAGCCGCGCTCATTGCGCGAATACCAATGAGTCAGCAAGCGAGCACAGGGTGGCCACCCCCATCCCTGGAAGAAACCGTTCAGCGTCCAGATGGTCAACAGCATCAGCAGTGAATCGCCAAAGGCAAACAGCAGATTCAGCATCCCGGTCGCCAACAGGCCAATACCCATAAACGCCCGCTGCCCGTGGCTGTCATGCCAGAGCCCGGCGACGAACTTTGACAAGCCGTAACTGAGGTAGAACAGCGAACCGAGCAGCCCGATGTCGCTTTTGCTCAGCCCTAAATCCAGTTGCAGCGCCGGCAGCACGTAATTGACGCTTTTGCGCGTCAGATAAAACGCCGCATAGCCGATCACCATGTACAGCAGCAAGCGCGGTCGCTGCGCCCGATAGCGTTGGGTAACCTGTTCAGCAGACAATGCGTGCATGGCGCTCTCCGTTTAAAACGACTCTATGAAACTGCGGGTAAAAAGGGATGAGACAAAGTCTGGCGCGACTAAGACTTTTTCCTGGTTAACGCGGGGTTTGTTGCAAAACTGTGGGCAAGTTAACAATTACGCGCGTGCCGCGCTGCGACGCCAGCGTCAGCTCGCCGCCGAGGGCATGGACGCGTTCACGCATCCCCTGAATACCGAAACCGGGCATGTTCTGCGTGCTGATGCCAACGCCGTCGTCGTTCACCTCCAGATGCAAAAACGCCTCCTGCTGGCACAGCACGATGTTCACCGCGCTGGCGTTAGCGTGCTTGCTGACGTTATTCAGCAGCTCTTGCAGCAGCCGATAAAGGGTAAGCACCAGCGTGTCGTTTTGTGGCGGTGCTGGCAGCCGGTAGTCAAAATGGCAGCGAATGCCGCGTTCGGCGAAGGCAAACTCGCCCACCAGATGGCGCAGCGCATCCTCAAAGGAGAGTTGATCCAGCACCGGCGGGCGCAGTTGGCGCAGCAGTTGGCGGGTGGAATGATGAATGCGCCGTGCCAGTTCGTTGATTTGGCCGGCGGCGTCGATGGATTGCGGGCTGCTGGCGGTGCGCTTAATCAGCTGCGACTGAATCTGAATGGCGGTGATGTTCTGGCCGATCTCGTCATGCAGTTCGCGAGCCAGCTGCTTGCGGGTGTCTTCTTCGGTGTGGATCAGCTGTTCCGTCAGCGCCCGGCGCGCCTGCAACTCCCCTTCCAGCCGGTGGCGATAATGATCCAGATTCAGCGCCAGATGTTGCTGACGGCTGATGGCGATCCCCAGGCCGATACCCAACAGCGACTGGGTGGCCAGGAAGATCTCCAACTCCAGCAGATCGCTGAACCCGACGCCGATTTGCCGGGCAACGGTGATGGTGATACTGCCCAACAGGCCGGAGAGCACCCCGCCCTGCCAGCCGAACTTCCACGCCATGATCACATTGGGTAAAAACACCACGATTAACAACAGGCGTTCCAGCGCCGGCGACAGCGCCATCTGGGTGGCGATGCCGATGATAAAGAACAGGCTGCACCAGATCAGCAGCGACGCGCGCAGCGGCGGGTTACTGGTGTCCAGACCGAGTAAATGGTAGCGGTGCTGTTGGCGTAAAAACTCAAACATCAGGTAGACAAAGGGCGTCAGCAGTACGCCGCCGGTAAACGACGCCAAGGCCAATAGCGTCAGCGAACTGGACAGCCACGGCGCCAGCAGCGCGGTCTGCAACAGGGCATTTGCCGTCACCGCCATCAGCAGCAGCGACAGCCGTTGCCAATACAGCGGGAAACGGTGCCAATAACGCTGCGCCGCAAACGCCGGCAGCAGAGCCAGCGGCGGCGAGAGCAGCATGACGCTGGCGCTCAGCAACTGTTCATGATACAGCCAGATCATCATGCCCAACGGCGGCAGCAGCAGCGCCGGCCAGAAGCGACGCGACAGCAAAATCAGCATCGCCAGATACACGCCCTGCGGCAGAAACAGCGCCGCCTGCTGCCCGTTGTCGGTCAGATAAAAGCTGAGCGTCCACAGCATCAGCCAGCCGGTGCCCCAGGCGAACAGAATGAACAGCGACAGCAGCATATGCCGCAAACGACGCGTCATTAATGCCCCGCCAGCAACTGGTGTTGCAACGCAAAATGCACCAGTTCGATGGTGCTGCTGCACTGCAGTTTGCCAAGCACGTTAGCGCGGTGGACGTGGACCGTTTTGTGGCTAAGTTCGAGCTGATAGGCAATTCCCTTGACGCTTTCGCCCTTGACCAGCAGATAAAACACTTCTCGCTCACGCGGGGTCAGCGCCGCCAGCACGTTGGCATCCTGCTGACCGCCACGCAGCGCCTTGACCGCGTCGGCGCACAGATAATGGCCCCCCAGTCCGACCGAGCGCACCGCCTGCACCAGCTCCTCGGGGCCGCAGCGTTTGGTCAGGTAGCCGCTGGCACCGCTATCGAGGGCGCTTTGCACGAACGCCGGGGTATCGTAAATACTGAGGATAATGGCGCGAAACGCCGGCCGCTGTTGGCGCAGACGCTTGAGCAGGCTCAGGCCGTTTTCATCCGGCATCGCCACGTCCAGCACCACCACGTCGATGTCATCGGTGAGCAGCGCAGGCCAGGCCTGCGCCGCCGAGCCGTATTGACCTGCCACCGTGATATCGTGCTCCAGCCCCAACAGTTGGGCAAACCCAGAACGTACAACCACGTGGTCGTCTACCAGAGCCACTTTAACCATTAGCGGATACCCTTGCCTGAAATCACTCCATGATGCCCACTGCGCGCACGCTGGCAATGGCGAAAGGGTGGTTATGCAATGGATGTAACAAAATCGTCATAAATATTGCCGCGCGCACCCAAACGGCGCTTTTCCAACAACATCATGGTCAGCCTGGCGGCGGTTTTGGCCGTATAATCCCCTGCGTTAATTCGGGCTCAAGGCTTACGGGCGATCGGCGTTGGGAATTGGCAACGATAATTAACGCAGGCGCAGGTCATGGGATAATTAATAACAAAATTGCCTTTTATGCCTGTTACCCGATGTATATAAACACCCAGCGTGAAAATTGTGAGCCATCTCTAGGATAAATTTTAAGCATTAGCTATTTTTTAGATTCCCTTTCACACGCAGAGAATCTTGTAATGAACCATAAATCGTTTTATCGGCTCATTGCTGTAGGCGGTCTGTACTCCTGGTACAACCTCGATCCACGCCTCTCTAACGACTTCCCTCGCTAATTCTTCGCGCTGTTCCCTATCTGATTAAAATTAACTGAACGCTGCGTTCGGTGGTTATTTGCTGCGCCTTCGATAAGGGGCAAATAACCGCTGCGCTGCGTGGGAAGCTATTGGAGAATATAAGATGAAGCGTATTCCTGAGCCGTTCCGCATTAAAATGGTCGAAAATATCCGCATGACCACCTACGACGATCGCGTGAAAGCCTTGGCCGAGGCAGGTTACAACCCGTTTCTGCTGAAAAGTGAGGATGTATATATCGATCTGCTGACCGATTCCGGTACCGGCGCGATGAGCGACCGCCAGTGGTCCGGGATGATGGTCGGTGATGAAGCTTATGCCGGCTCACGCAACTATTATCATTTGTGCGACGCCGTGCAAGAGCTGATTGGCTATCCGTATACCATTCCCACCCACCAGGGGCGCGGTGCGGAGCAGATCCTGTTCCCGAGCCTGATTGCCCGCCGTAACGCGGCGCAGCCGGTGTTTATTTCCAACTTCCATTTTGACACCACCGCGGCCCACGTCGAAATGAACGGTGCCAAGGCCATTAATGTGGTGACGCCAAAAGCCTTTGACACCACCTCCTGGGACGACTGGAAAGGCAACTTTGATATCGACCAGTTGAACGCCACCATCGCCGAATACGGCGCGGAAAACGTGGTGGCCATCGTCACCACCGTGACCTGCAACAGCACCGGCGGCCAGCCCGTTTCCATCGCCAATATGCGCGAGGTGTATCAGATTGCCCAGCGCAACAACATTCCGGTGGTGATCGACTCCGCCCGCTTCTGCGAGAACGCCTGGTTTATCAAGCAGCGCGAACCAGGTTACGCCGATAAATCGGTTAAACAGATCGTCCGCGAGATGTACCGGTATGGCGATATGCTTACCATGTCGGCAAAGAAAGATGCGATGGTCAACATTGGCGGCTTGTGCTGCTTCCGCGCTGACGAACAGCTGTTTAACGAGGTGCGTATCCGCTGCGTGCCGATGGAAGGGTTTGTCACCTACGGTGGCCTGGCGGGACGCGATATGGCAGCGCTGGCTATCGGCATGGAAGAGGGCACCAACGAAGAGTTCCTCGCCTACCGCATTAACCAGGTGGAATACCTCGGTGAACGCCTGCGTGCCGGCGGCATCCCGATTCAGTATCCGACCGGCGGCCACGCGGTGTTTGTCGACGCAAAATTGCTGCTGCCGCATATTGCGCCGGAAGCGTTCCCTGCGCAGGCGCTGAACAATGAGCTGTATCTGGAAGCGGGGATCCGCAGCGTGGAAATCGGCTCGCTGTTACTTGGCCGCGATCCACAAACCGGCAAGCAAAAGCCGTCGCAGATGGAACTGCTGCGTCTGACCATCCCGCGCCGCGTATACACCAACGATCATATGGACTATATCGCCGATGCGCTGATTGCGGTCAAAGCGCGCGCCTCCAGCCTTAAAGGACTGACCTTCACCTATGAACCACCGGTATTGCGCCACTTTGTGGCACAGCTGAAACCCCTGCCATAAGCCCGGCCATCGCGCTCCACTCAGCGGAGCGCGATGTTACGCTACCCCGCATCGCTGTTGGGGGCCACTGGAGATGCTGGCCTGCGTCCGATCCGCCACCTCAACGCCTACGCAATGCGAGCACCGCTGACCGCGCTAAGGCGGGCGGAACTCCAATCGCGATCACATTTTTCCGATTAACCTATACCCATATCAATATCAGGTGTTATCATTCACCCCGTAAATACCTATCAACTCATACCGAGGCTTTGATGCTGGAGAATGTAATCATCCGATAATCAGCTTACCGACCTTATCAGGCCGGACTGATTATCAATGCGCTGAAATCGAATGCGGACACCGCTGTGTGTTTGCACGTTTTGCACATGATGATTAACAGGTTTTCCAGTATGAACATATCCCGTCAGGAACAACGTACCTTACACGTTCTCGCCAAAGGTGGACGTATTGCGCACGTCCGCGATGCTTCAGGCCGCGTCACCGCCGTTGAATGCTACAGCCGCGAAGGGCTGCTGCTCAGCGACTGCACGCTCGCCGTCTTCAAAAAACTCAAAACCAAAAAACTGATCAAGTCCGTCAAGGGACAACCTTACCGCATCAACGCCATTGGGCTGAGCAACGTTCGCGCCCAGTTGGATAACCGCTAAGGAGAGGATGATGACTATCAGCCCCCGTCTTTCTGCTGCCCATCCCCGGCCAGCCGCCGGCATCCCCGCCAGGGACGCGCTAGCGCTGCCGTATCGCCGGGCCAGCCGCTGCCGAGCCGTGAGTGAACCGGCGCCGTCATACCGGAGGGCCGTGGCAACCCTGGCGGCAGCCGGGCGGAACAAAATGGCTCGCCCTGGCGTGAGCAGCACCCTGATTAAACAACGTAACAAAAGGAATTAACCTATGGATATCCCACGTATTTTTACCATTAGCGAAAGCGAACACCGCATCCATAATCCGTTCACGCCCGAGAAGTACGCCACCCTTGGACGCGTGTTACGCATGGAGCCGGGCTGGCGCATTCTCGATCTCGGCAGCGGCTCGGGCGAAATGCTCTGCACCTGGGCACGCGATTATGGCATCACCGGTGTCGGTATCGACATGAGCCAGTTATTCAGCCAACAGGCAAAAATGCGCGCGCAGCAGCTCGGCGTCAGCGATCGGGTTAACTTTATCCATAACGATGCCGCAGGCTACGTCGCCGAAAAAAAATGCGACGTGGCGGCCTGCGTCGGTGCCAGCTGGATCGCTGGCGGCGTCGCCGGCACGCTGGAACTGCTGAACCGCAGCCTGAAACCAGGCGGGATACTGCTTCTCGGGGAACCCTACTGGCGCCAGTTACCCCCGTCTGAAAACGTGGCCCAACAGTGCGGCGCCACTTCGCTGGCCGATTTTCTTTCGCTGCCAGAGCTGGTCGGCTACTTTGACCAACTTGGTTATGACGTTGTGGAAATGGTACTGGCGGATCAGGAAGGCTGGGACAGGTACGAGGCGGCCAAGTGGCTGACCATGCGCCGCTGGTTGCAGCAACATCCTGACGATCGGGAAGTGGATGAAATCCGGGCACATCTGACCGCCTGGCCAAAACGCCACGTGATGTATACCCGTGAATATGTAGGATGGGGCGTATTTGCACTGATGGCGCGCTAATCGGCAAGCGTGGTGCTCCGTCGCCGCGCTGCCGTTTGAATCAGATTGATTTATATTGACGGAGAAAACCAGTAGCCTCCTGCCGGGGGCTACGTCAACAAAAAACCGGCCGCAGCCGGTTTGAATACCTTGTACGCGACCTCATCAGCGCCCAACGCCGGCGAGGAGCCGCTGTCAGCCAAGCCCCGCTTTGCCGTCAATCTTGCCGGTGGCCTCTTGGATCCGGTTTACCTCGGCGCGATTTTCTACCCAATAGTCGGCCCGCTTGATACCGAGTTTTTCTGGGTGAAACACCGGGTCAACCCCTTCGGCCAACTGCTTTTCGTAGTCCTTCAGACAGCTGAAGGCGGTATTGCGCAGCAGCAAGATGGCAACGATGTTCAGCCAGGCCATCAGCCCCACGCCAATATCCCCCAGACCCCACGCCAGATCGGCGGTCTTCACCGTGCCGTACACCGCAGAAGCCATCAGACCGATCTTCAGTACGAAGGTCAGCCATGGGCGGTGGATCTTGCGGTTGAGGTAGGCGATATTGGTTTCGGCAATGTAGTAGTAGGCAACGATGGTGGTGAAGGCGAAGAAGAACAGCGCAATGGCGACAAAGTAACTGCCGAAGCCAGGCATCATGCTTTCCATCGCGGTTTGCACATAGCCAGGACCGGCGGCAATGCCGGCTATCCCGGTGTACAGTGCGGCACCGTCCGGCCCCTGCACGTTATACAACCCGGTAATCAGCAACATGAAGCCGGTAGCAGAACAGACGAACAGCGTGTCGATATACACCGAGAACGCCTGCACCAGCCCCTGCTTGGCCGGGTGACTGACCGCCGCGGCAGAAGACGCATGCGGGCCGGTACCCTGAGCCGCTTCGTTGGAGTAAACGCCGCGCTTGACCCCCCACATAATCGCCAGCCCGAGGATCGCGCCAAACCCGGCGTCGAGACCAAACGCGCTTTTCCACACCAGCAGGATAACGCCCGGCAGTTGATCGATATTGAGTGCCACAATCACGCAGGCGACGATGATATAACCCAGCGCCATAAACGGCACCACGGTACCGGCAAAGTTGGCAATGCGCTTAACCCCGCCGAAGATGATGAACCCCAGCAGCATCGCCAGCAGCGCGGCCGTCACGTTCGGGCTGATGCCAAACGCAATGTCCAGACTGGCACCGATCGAGTTGGCCTGCACGCCCGGCAGCAGCACCCCACAGGAGAAGATGGTGACGATGGCAAAAATCCAGGCGTACCACTTCATGCCGAGACCTTTCTCGATATAGAACGCCGGACCGCCGCGGTATTCGCCATCAAGCTTTTCTTTATAAACCTGACCCAATGTCGATTCCACAAACGCCGAGCTGGCGCCGAGAAAGGCCACCATCCACATCCAGAACAACGCCCCCGGACCACCGAAGGTGATCGCGGTGGCGACCCCGGCGATGTTGCCGGTCCCGACCCGCCCAGCCAGCGTCATGGACAACGCCTGGAAGGACGACACCCCGGCGTCGTTACCCTTACCCTGAAATATCAGACGAACCATTCCCTTCAGGTGTCGTAGCTGCAAAAAGCGGCTGCGCAGAGAAAAGTACAGGCCGGTTCCCAAACACAGGTAGATGAGCGCCTGGCTCCAAATCACGCCGTTGACGGCATTGACAAATTCATTCATGCAATCCAACCCCTTCGTTGATGCCCTGATCAGTGCGCAGTGGACCTGCCTGACTCCGGGCTACTGCCTATATGCGCCGTCTAGCGTGAGAGTTAACTTACGTGGATCACTTTAGTTACATATCGCAACTAATTTCACACATATTTAACCTGTCGTAAAGCCCTGACAATCGCAAGTACCACAGCAAGCCTGTGGGGCGCTTAGCAAATTTGAAATTTGGTTGGGGGTTGGTTTACCGCTGGGGTTGGGTTGGGTCGATATGTATTCTGGCAGCGAGCAGCCAATACCAGTCACACGATAGTTTTATCGCCCTCTCTGTGACGGTTCACAACTCAGCACCGGAGCAGTAGAAGCTCTCCCTTCCCTGGTATATCCGTTATGCTGTTGAACGGCTGCCATACTGGCGTTTATTACCTCGGGGTGAGCTGCTGATGTTTACCGACGCGTCAGCACGATCCTGCGCCGGGTATACAACGTTTCCATAGACAGCTGAAACTTATATTCCGCGGCCTGTAACTTTCGTGATTTAAGCATGTTGATGGTGAGACCTCGTATTTGCCCTGACTCCATCCGTTTTTTGATTTCGCTAGCGCTCAGCATGAGCTGCTTCTTCAAAATCGACAGCAGGCTGACCTGAAAAGAACGGGAAACCCTGACGCTTACGCTGACCCGCCGGCGGCTGGTAATGCTGACCAGCCAGCGCTCCTGAACCTGAAAATCAGGCCGCCCCGCCAGCTCGGCGTTGTTTCGCTTCAGCGTCACTTTGTCATAGGCAAAATGTTGAACCGTGGCGGCATCATTGGCCATCAGCCGGCGATAAAGTTCACGGTCAATTTTACTGACCGGCAGGCGCGAAAACAGCGAGATGTTCCAGGTGTAATCGCAGTGTGTGCATTTATAGATACTCCACACATCCAGCCGTTTTTTTTGCGAATTCACCCGAAATGCCCCCGAAGGCGTGAACTCCCGTTTTACGCTGCATGAAGGACAGCGTTTCGCAATGCGCTGATACCCCACGGGCGTAACAGTCCATGTAACTTTCATAACTTACCTTTTTTAACCCATACCAAACCGGATCCGTACTGAGCGGACCATGGATGTTTATGTATGAAAAATATTTAAGGGATATTTTTCAGTGGGTTAAAAAAAGATTTCCAACGCTACAATCCTGTCGACGACCAAAGAGATACGCCGAGACTAGCAAAGCGGCAATTATCGGGTATATGAGTTCGATCAATATTCATGATAGTTCCAGCAGAATCTATTGATCTGACACGCTAAACGTCACGCATTCATTCTGTATATTTGGTAGACAATCAAACGACAGAAGGAGCGTTTTATGACACAGCACGAACGGTTTTGTCAGGCCTGCGGGATGCCGATGTCCGCACCTGATGCGCAAGGAGCCAGCGATGTTAGCGCCAGTGATATAAGACGGTAATTCACCATTAGTATTGTCCGCTCCACCCAACATGTTGTTTCCTTGAGGTTCTCACACCAGAAAGGACATCAACATGCTGAGCAGAGAGGACTTTTATA